>ERZ869929.350-NODE-350-length-30737-cov-7.658301_pt1 | contig 30737 bp, 44 predicted proteins | sample MGYA00579312_ERZ869929 | MGnify/ENA primary metagenome ERZ869929 (study PRJEB32216, sample SAMN09231818) | wastewater metagenome | place: USA: Maryland | collected 2016-08-09 | study: EMG produced TPA metagenomics assembly of the PRJNA472060 data set (Reclaimed... | reverse complement strand
CACGGGCCTGCGGAAGTACCGGGATTCGGGCCTCCGCGAATACACCATCCCCGACACCGCGCTCAGCGGCACGGCCACGGTCACACCGACCGAAGCCGAGGTCGTCACCGGCGGGCAGACCCTGCTCATCGACCTCGAGGAGGCCATCTTTGTCCCCGCCGGGGCGCAGTTCGACGCCGTCCGCCAGGCCATCATCGACGGCCTCACCTCGAACAAGGCCGAGACGCACGGCTGGAACAATGACGTGCGTGATGCGATGGACGTCTCGACGGTCGTGCGGACGTCCGACACCCGGGTGACCATCACCCTCCCGGCGACGGCCAGCTACGTCATCACCGCGGACGAGACCATCACCGTCACGCTTCCCAAGGAGGCCATCGAAGGCGGGCAGGAAGACTCCGTCGTCGGCACGGTGACAATCGTCAACGCCTAGGCCATACTCCACTCGGGTTCCAGCCCTTGCCGAGAGCAAAAGACCCCCTGTGACATGGGGGTTTTTTGCTGCCTGCCGTCGCTGGCTACGCTCCCTGCGAAGTGGAGGCCTCAAGGTCTCCCGGGAGGAAGTTTGCCGTGACCCAGGCACAAGCCGCAGCCAGCCCCGCTCCAGAGGATTCCGCCGCCCCCCCAAGCTCGCCGAGCGCACCGCTCGCCCTGCCCCCGGAGCTGCTCGAGAACCTGGCGCCCGACCTGCGGCCTGCCCCGGTAACCTCGCAGGACGGAGACGACGCCGCTGACGCTGGTACTCCTACAGCCGCCCCTGACGCCACCGCACCCGCCGCCGGCCAAGAGCCGCCCGCGGACGCAAAGGCCGAAGACGCCGGCGACCAGCCCCCAGCGCCCGAGCCAACCGTAAGCGACCTCGCAGACCAGCTCCTGGACAACCCCCAGCTCATCAGCCGTGTCCCCCGCGGCAAGTTGAGCGAGGTCGTCGCCGAGTACAACCAGCGCATGGCCGCGGTCCGCGACCACTTCTACGCCGAAGGCGTGAAGGTGGGCCAGGCGAATGCGCTCGCTGCCGCTCAGCAACAGACCCTCGCCCAGCAGGCCCAGGAGATCGAAGCCCTCATCGACCCCCAGAGCGAGACCTACGCGCCCGAGCTGTACGCCGAGCGTGTGGCCGCGTTCCCGGGAGGCCGGAAGGCTTTCGCCCGAGTTGTCGCCGAGATGACGCCCAACCCCGCCGGGTCCGCCGAGGACTACGGCGAGCGGGCCAAGAGCATCATCCAGCGCGAGCTAGGCTCCCTCCCCAACCGGGGGGAACTCGTCGCCGAACTCCAGAAGAACTGGAACTACCCGGCGAACGAGGAAGGCCTGCTCAAGCTGGCGAGCGACATCGGTGCGCTGAAGGCTCGGGGGGCCACGAACACCCCCGCCGCGCAGGAACTGCAAAAGCGACAGCAGGGTCTCAAGACCTTGCAGCAAGCCCCGAAGCCAGATGTGTCGGAGGGCCGCACTTCTCCCATCGACGGACTGCCAACCCCGGAGCAGGTGAAGACCATGTCTCCCGAGGAGCTGGCGGCCCTCGAGGCGAAGAAGCCCGGCACCCTCGTCGCCCTGGCGAAGGCTGCGGTCGCAGCGCAGAAGTAAGCACGGCACCACATGCCTCGTAGGAGGGGCACGACGTGACTGTAGCAACGATGATCCCGGCCCTCTGGGCCGCATCCCTGCTGACCAACCTCAATGACCTGCACGTCTTCAAGAACGGCTTCAACCGTGACTACGAGGGCGAGCTGAAGGGCATGGGGTCCTCGGTCAAAATCAACAGCATCGGTCGGGTGACGATCAGCACCTACACCGCGAACGCCGACCTGTCGGCGCCTGAGACGCTGACCTTCGCGGACCAGTGGCTGCTGATCGACCAGGGCAAGACCTTCCACTTCTACGTGGACGACCTCGACGCCCGCCAGGCCAAGGGCGACCTCATGTCCCCGGCCATGACCGAGGCCGCGTGGGGACTCGCAGACACCTGCGACAGCTTCCTCGCAACGACCCTCGACAACGCCATCCTCTCCGCCAACACCCTCACCGCGGCCACCGTGGGCACGGGCGCGGGCGAAGAGAACGCCTACGACGTGGTCGTCCGCGCCAACGTCGTGATGGACGACAACAACGTCCCGCAGGCGGGCCGCTGGGGCTTCATCCCCAACTGGTTCGCCGGCATGCTTCGCCGCGACCCTCGCTTCTCCAGCTTCGGCACCCCGGGCAACGTCGCCCAGGCCAAGCGCGGCGAGCCGATCGGCGAGGTGGACGGCACCATCCTGTACAAGACGAACAACCTGCCGCTGTCGGGCTCCGACGCGAAGCTGGTGTTCGGCTACAAGGGCGCGGCCACGTTCGCCGAGCAGATCAACAAGACCGAGGCCTACAGCCCCGAGCGCCGCTTCGGTGACGCCGTGAAGGGTCTGCACGTCTACGGCGCGAAGGTCACCCGGCCTTACGCGCTGGTGCGCCTCATCGCCACCCAGGGCACATGATCAAGGAGCAGTAGGATGCATTGCCCGCTTTTTCTCACGCTTGCACTGCCGGCACTGACGAAGCCCTCTTCGGGTTACGTAGGTGTTTGCGGCATCGTAGGCGTGACCCTGCGGGCAATGCGTCTTGCGAGCGTTCGCCGAGGGGGAGCGGTTGGTGTTCTCGCGAGCACTGACCGCTTCCAGGTGGTCAGGATTGACGCAACGCCGAACGCGGCAGAGATGGTCAATCTGGAGACCATAGGGAATCGGGCCCACCCAAGCCTCATAGGCGAAGCGATGGGCCCCCACCGGACGCCTGGTGTCGTCAGTTCTGCTGCCGACCCAGAAGCGGCCATAGCCATGCTCTTCGACGTGGCCCGTCCACAGCCAGCAGGTTTCTGTGAACTCGACGAGGTCGAGGAAGCGGGATAACGCAGGCCGAGGGGGGCGCCCCATTCGAGGGGTAATGTTCATAGGTAGCTAATCTACCGGAAACGGAAGAGAAAAGAAAAATCGCGACGACAGCAATCACCCCGGTCGCCCTCGCGGAGGGCACCGAATCCGGCGACCTGGTCGGCCTCGGCACCGTGGCCACCACGCCGGCCGACGGCTGGGTTATCGCCGTCCCTGCGGCCCAGGGCATCGCGGGACAGAAGAGCCCGATGGATTCGCTCATCCTGATGTTCGAGGCTGACGCCTCGGGCGACACGGTGACGATCGCCGCCGGGACGAACCCGCCCGCCCACCAGGCAGGCAAGGGGGCCGACACGATCGTCCTCGCCGCCAGCGACATTCGGATCTACAAGCCGGAAGTCGCCCGCCACGTCAAGTCGGACGGCACCATCGTCGCCACCTGCACGGACGCCGGGACGCGTTGCTACGCGTTCATCCTGCCGCGCTCCACGGGCCGCGGCGGCGCCTAAGACGCCCCTAGCACATGGGGCCGCGCTGTCTCTCTCTCCAGTCAGCAGCGCGGCCCCACCAGCCCCCAGGAGTTCGGCATGTCTGTCGAGGCACCCAACAAGAGCCAGCTCGTCGCCCTCGCCAGCGAGGCCGGCTCCTTCGCGACCAGGACGTCCAGTGAGTTCGACTTCCGCGACGTCTCTTCGCTCTACCTCACGGTCAAGCTGGCGAACAAGGCGGGAACGGTCACCTTCACCCCGAAGATCCAGCGCAAGCTGAAGAACGGCGACTGGGTGGACTGGTGGACCGCTGCCGCGGCGCTCAGCGCGAACGCCACCACCACCTACGCCTTCGGGCGCGGCGCGACCGGCACCCTGACCGCCGTCACCGAGAAGATTGAGCTGCCCGTCCCGATGTTCTGCCGCCTGGTGCTCACCGTCAGCGGCGCCGGCGACGGCAACGAGTTCGACACCTACGCAGAATGGGAGTGCTCCCCGTGAACGAAATCACCCTCAAGGGCAACCAGGGAGCCGTCCTCCCGGCTGGCCTGCGCCGCACCTCCACCGCCCGCCACCCGGTCGTTCCCCAGCGCCAGACGCGCCTCACCGAACGCCTGCGGGCCATGCAGATCCTCAAGGGTCTCTACGTCGAGGTGGACGGCGAGAAGTACGCCCTCCCCATCGACTCCTGGGAGGACCGCACCGTCTTCCTCGGCCAGAAGATGTGGGTCGAGGGGCCGAAGTTCCCGCACCGCCCCGGCGCGAAGGCGAAGCCCCCGCGCTCCCTGTGGCAGGGCAAGACGCTCGCCTGGCTGCGCGACAACGTCCACCAGGACATCCCGGCGCGGTACTACCGGGCCACCCTCGGCCACGACCTCCACGTCAGCACCTGGGGCGACCTCTACGCGAAGCACTGGCATGTCGGCTGGGCCTCGCCCTTCGACCCGGGCGACGGCTCGAGCGTCCGCGGCCCCATCGACGACCGCTTCCAGACGGTCTACGACACCCACTACAACCACGAAGACCTGCTCGCCCACGTCCTCTCCTGCCGCCTGGGCGAGCAGTGCCCGGCCCGCGAGTTCAAGTGGCGCGAGTACGTCGAAGTCCTCCGAGCCCGCCGCGGCTTCGTCGAGAACCTCGGCTGGCTCTCGGGCGCGAAGGTCACCTCGGCCTTCGTCTCCGAGGAAATCGACGAGCTGGTCTCAGCCACCGGCAGCGAGTACGCCGACTTCGACTACCACGAGGTGGGCACCAGCTCCACCGCCGAGAGCAACGCCCACACCGCGCTGCAGACGACCACCGGCATCGCCCGGGCGACCGGCACACCGACCGACGCCGACCCCATCTACCGCTCGGTCGCGACCATCACCGCTGACACCTCCGAGACCTGGCAGGAGCACGGCATCTTCAACAACAGCTCAGGCGTTGCGATGATGGACCGCAACCTGACGGGCGGGCAGGCGGTGGTCAGCACCGATCAGGTCCAGTACACCTATGAGCTGACAAAAAACGCAGAGGCCTAGTATCATGCGTGTATGGAACAACGCCTCTGCCAATCCTGTCGGGGCCCCCTGGAGGGCCATCCGAACCGTCGGTATCACCCTGGGTGTCACCGGTCTTTCTTTTCTGGGACGAGGCAGTGTGAAATCTGTCGCGCTGAGTTCCGACCAGTCCACAAGACCCAGCGATTCTGCTCAAAACCCTGTGCTCGCAGGAACCGCGGTGTGGGGCGACCAGAGAGAGGACATGCCTGGAAGGGTGGTCGCTCGGTCAACGGTGATGGCTACGTCTACGTCTGGGTGGGCAAAGGGCACCCAGGGGCGCTCTCGAGCGGCTACATGCCAGAACATCGCCATGTCATGGCGCAATCTCTGGGGCGCCCTCTCCTCCGCACCGAGAGTGTCCACCACATCAATGGGGATCGCGCCGACAACCGGCTCGAGAACCTCCAGCTTCGCAACAGCCAGTGGCACGGGAAGGGGCAGGCTCTTGTCTGTCTCGACTGCGGCTCCAGCAATGTTGCCCACGCCCCTCTAACGGAGGCCTGAAATGAGCTACACCCACGACGACGGCTTCGAATACTCCCGCTTCGGCGACAGCTTCCTGCGGCGCACTGCGGGCAGCGACGAGGACTGGCGGGGCTGCGAGGCCGAGCTGGTGCCCGAGGGCTTCTTCCAGGACGAGGAGCGCACGGCCATCCGCCGGCGCTCGGTCGCCATGGGCGGCAGCGACCCCTTCGCCGACCAGGAGCCACTGCCGGAAGGCGCGACCGTCATCACCCGCGAGGGCGTGGCCGCGGTGCGGCTCGCCAACCCCGTGGTGGACGCCATGGCCGCGGAGCTGGGCCTCGGCCCCGACGAGCTGCGCGAGCGGCTCAACGGTGCGCCAGGCGGCACCAGGACGCGTGTCGATGAGGCCCGCTTCGACGAGATTGCCGGCCACCTCGGCCTCGACCCGAAGGTCGCCCGCGACCGCTTCGCCGACCGCTAAAGCCGACCCAGGAATCGGTGCGACGGGGCCGGGAGAGATCCCGGCCCTTCGTATAGGGGAGACAGATGGCGCTGCTCAACTTCACGGGCTTTGAGACGGGCGACGGCGCAGAGTGTGCAGCGCTCTCCGGGGCGGCGAGTGTCCAGTCGGGCATTGTTCGGACGGGCACCTATGCCATGCGGGTTAACCGGGCGAGTGGGACAACAAAGGGGTACGCGCAGATCGGGCAATACGGCTCTAACGGAAAGCCGACCACCCTTCCCACCTCCTGGGCGGCGTCCTTCTACTTCTACGTCAACGCATTCCCATCGAACAACGCTCAAGTCCTCTTTTCCGCGGACTCCATCCCGCAGCATAGCGGCACTGCGTTCGCTCACATCGGTACGTCGGGGGCGGTCACTGGCTTTGTTAACGGCACCGGCAGTTCATACACGGTGAGCATTCAGACGTGGTACCGGATGGACATCGTTGTTGTTCAAAGCGGAGCCACGACGATCCAACTTTACGACGTTGCCGGGAGCCTATTGGCTACCATTGGAAATGGAACGGCGGACGCCACGAATCCGCAGTACCTATTTCTGGGAGAGGTTGGTGGCATCGCTGCCTCCAGCTACGATGTAGTTTTCGACGACGTTGCGATTGACGACTCAGCGGCACCCGGCAAGTGTGAAGTCAAGGTGGCGGTTCCAACGGGGAACTCCGCAACGAATACCGCATGGTCGGCCTCCACCGGCAACAAGTGGGCGTGCGTCGATGAACTCCCACCCTCAGCGACCGACTACATCGAATCGTTGACAACGGCGGGTGACCGGCGCTATTCGGCCACCCATGCAAGCTGCGCGACGCTCGGCGTGGTCGGCTCGATTCTTGGCGTGAAGGCTATGGCGGTCCTCTGGGAGCCGACGAGCACCACCACCCTCGGCGCGATTGGCATCCGTTCGGGCAGCACGAACTTTGAGAAGAGCAACGTAGACATCGGGACGACTGCAGAAGTGACGATGGCTCGCGTCGATGGAACTGACCCGAACACGTCATCGGCTTGGACTACTTCAGGAGTGGATGCGGCTGAGCCGCTAGTGAAGCGATCCACGTCGGACACCTCGAACATTCGTTGCAAGTGGCTCGGTCTGATGATCCTGTCGCGGGGCCTAATGACGGCCTCCGTGAGCGGCAACCAGCCCGCCGCGAGCGGCGCTCTCGCGGACATCACCATCATCCCCAGTGGCGTCACCGTCACCGGCTCGCAGCCGAGTGCCACGGGGACGGTGGTCTCCACCCGCTTCAAGTCCCTCGCGGGCAACCAGCCCGCCGCCACGGGAACCGTCGTCGCTCTCTTCAAGAACAAGCTGCTCGCCGGCAACCAGCCGAACGCCACGGGCGCTCTCACCGTGCGGCGCACCCTCACCCACATCACCCTGGCGGGCAACCAGCCGAACGCCACCGGGGCCATCGCGGCCATCAAGACGCAGTTCAAGTCCCTGGCGGGCAACCAGCCCGCTGGCTCTGGTGCGCTGGCCTTCGACATCATCCTGCGCCACATCACCCTCGCCGGTAACCAGCCCGCCGGCAGCGGGACCATCGCCGCGGTCCGCGCCAAGTTCATCAGCCTCGCCGGCAACCAGCCGAACGCCACTGGCGCCCTCGTCGCGCTCTTCAAGAACAAGCTGCTCCAGGGCGCTCAGGCGGCCCCCAGCGGCTCCATCGCCTTCGACCGGCTCCTGAGCCACATCAGCCTTGCCGGCAACCAGGCTGCGCCCTCTGGGACGATTGCGGCGGTCTCCGCGACCTTCGTCGACCTGGCAGGCAACCAGCCAGCCGCCAGCGGCGCCCTCGTCGCTCTCTTCACCAGCAAGCTGCTCCAGGGCAACCAGCCCAACGCCACGGGTGTCCTGGCCGCGCTCCACCTCGCCTTCGTCGCTCTGGCGGGCGACCAGCCCGCTGGCAGCGGCACCGTGGTGGGCGTGGCCCCGGTGCGGAACTACACGCCCTCGCCCTACGGCGGCAGCGCCAGGGCCACTCTCCAGCCCCTGGGCGCGAGCGGGCGGGTGACAGACGTGCGACCGTCCCCCGGCACGGTGCGTACTAACAACCCACCTAACAGGGGCAGCGCGAGGTTCACGCCGTGAGCACTCACACGGTGAACGGCGTGACCGCGGACGATGGCGTCTATTGCTTCGGCAACAACACCGTCATCTATGCCAACGTCCGCGCCAACAGCGGCGGCGGGCTGACCCTCGGGCAGGACGGCGGGACCGTCGCCGGCGTCGGGCAGTCCTACGACCAGATCGGCCCTGGCTCCTACCTCTGCGAGGAGGCCTTCATAGCCTTCGACCTGTCGGGCATCCCCGACGGTTCGGTTGGAAACGTGCGCCTGGAGCTCTTCGGCGCCTCCGCCGTTGTTGACCCCTCCGTCCTCGAGGCGCGGCTGCATGACTGGGGCGCGGCAGTCACCACCGCGGACTATGTGCCCGGGGCCGACCTCTCGGGGAAGACGCTGCTCGCCACGCTGGACACCGCCGGCTGGGCGAACGGCGCCTATAACCAGTTCGTCGCGCAGGACGCCTTCCTGACCGCAATCCGAGCGGCGCTTGGCGGTACGCTCCGCCTGATCATCTGCAGCAAGAACATGACCGATAACGTCGCACCGACGGGCCAGGAGGTGGTGGCGTTCCGAACTGGCGAGCATGCCTCGCCCCCGCGGCTCGTCTTTGACCTCGGCGATGTGGTCACCCAGGACGTCGCAATCCCGGCCAGTACGAGCAGCTATGCGTACTCGAACTCGACCTACACCGACAGCACCCGCGGCCTCGCCGGCGCCCTGGGCGGAAGTATTCCCGACAGGGTCGGCCAGAGCCCCAGTTTCATCCCCGCCGCCGGGCCGTGGATAGTGAGGGAGGGCTTCCTTTCCTTCAACGTTTCCAGCATCAACCTGGCGCGAGTGACCGCAGCCAAGCTGCGCTTCCGCAAAGACGGCCAGGGAGGATTCGATCCGACCTACAACTTCACCCTCCAGTGTCGGCTTTTCGACTGGGGAGGCGGCACCGCTTCGGGCGCGGACTGGCAAGACCCCACGGAACTGGCTGCTCTTCCCCTGCTCGCTTCGGTCGATTCCGCCGACCTGGTCGATGACACATTCGTGGAGATGACCCTCAACGGGACGGAGCTGCTCGACGCCGTGGTCGCCGGCACCACGCGGTTTGTCCTGCACAACGAGAACCATCTGAACGAGGTGCAGCCCACCAACGTCGAGGAAATCTGGTTCTCTACGTTCGGTGCGGCCACGCCCGCGTTCGAGCTGGTAGTCACCGTCGAGGTGGATGCCATCGACGTGGCTGGCGCCCAGCCGAGCGCCTCCGGGGGAGTGGCTGTCCGCCGGGGGAAGATCCTCAGCGGCAACCAGCCCGCCGCCTCGGGCGGGATCGCCCCCGCCCTCGCCTACGGCGCACCTGGCCGCGGACGCCGCCTCCCCATCCCCGCCGGCACGGCCCGGGTGACTACGCCGCGGCCTGCGTCAGGCTCGATACGAACCAGAAGGGACGGCGTCCTATGATGCCGAAGGAGGCCCGCCGATGAGTACTGTGAACGTCGATGTCCAGGTCGAGAACATCAACGAGGTGATGGACACCTACAACAAGGTGCGCCTCTACCGCGATACCGACCCCGCTGGCAGCTTCACCACCCTCATCGACACCGAGGACCTCGTCGCCGACCAGGTCGATTACACCCTGACCGACCCCGCCGGCGGCGGCGGGTACGTCTACCGGCACCTCTTCTACAACAGCTCCACCCTCGTCAGCTCGTCCCTCTCCGACGCCTACTTCCCCACCGGGCGGACGGCGGAGGCCATCATCATCGAGGCCTCCCGGCGCACCGGCGGCTTCCGCTCGACGTGCTCCGCCGATGGCACCACCCTCACTCTGGTGGACGACCACCTGGCGGAGAACGGCCTCGATGAGGACTACCTCGACGGCTCCTGGATCTACCGCATCAGCCCCGCCGCCGAGGGCGACTGGCAGCGGCGCACCGCGCACAACCCCTTCGACCCCTCGGCCAGCTCCCTGACCATCGTCCGCGCCTGGGCGAACCTGCCCGCGGCGGACGACGAGTACGCCATCTTCAACATGCTCCCGCCTCTCCCGGGCGCTGGCGGCTACTCCTGGCTCGACGCCCTCAGCGACGGCCTGGCCGAGACCCTGGTGCCCGACATCCTCGACATCGGCACGGGCAACGCCAGCGGCAACAAGGACCGCTTCAGCCTCGACGCCTTCGCCGGCTACCTCCAGGTCAAGGCCGTGCGGAAGGTCTGGCTGCGGACCTACAACGAGGACGACGCGACCATCTACGTGGACACCGACGCCTCGAAGAACCAGCGGTGGTGGAAGTTCAACCAGAACGGCCTCGACGACGTCCACGTCTGGCTCGACCCGCCGCCGCTGCTGAGCGAGCACGTCATCATCGACTGCTCGCGCAAGTTCCCCCGGCTCTACCGGCCCGATGACATCACCCTCTGCCCCTTCGACCTGGCCGTCGCCGTCTGCGTGAAGAAGGTCTACGAGCACATGAACGCCGTCACCGGCGGCAAGTACCAGGCCCAGCTCGCCCTGGCGACCGCGACCGCCAACCGCGAGCGCGGCTTCACCGCTCCCCTCCTGGCGGTGCGCCAGTGACCCAGGCCACCCCCCGCGACCTGCAGCGCGAAGTCCGCATCGACGGCGAGACCTACGAGGTGCCGACCGGCAACCAGCTCACCGGCTCGAGGCAGTGGAAGGGACGCCTCATCGGCTCCCAGGAGGTGCCCTACGACCAGGAGCAGACCCTCCCGCTCGACTTCGGCAACGGCGCCGGCTTCAGCTTCCAGGGACTCCCCGGCACCTACGAGAAGGCCTGGGGCTTCGCCGCCGACTCCCGCGGCAGGGTGACCACCTGGCCCCGCTTCGCCGCGGGCGTGACCTTCACCTCCGAGAACGGCCATGGCTGGCTCATCGACCTGGGGGACGCCCTCTACGTCGTCCGTGGCCGCTACGTCCAGAAGTACGCCATCGACGCCTCGCGCGGCTCGACCTGGTCTATCGTCTCCACCCACGACCTCGGCGCGAACATCAGCAGCCCCGGTCGCCCGTGGAAGTGGCAGGGGAAAATCTATGTGCCGCGGGTCAACTCCAGCGGCGTCCTCCAGAAGTTCCACCAGCTCACCACCCAGGCGAGCGAGGTCACCGAAGTCCAGACCATCGTCATCAGCGGGACGCCGACGAGCGGCAGCTACACCGTCACCTTCGACGGCAAGACGACCGCGGCCATCGCCTACAACGCCGACCAGGCCACGGTGCAGGCCGCGCTGCGGACGCTGGCCGGCCTCGAGCAGGTCACCGTCGTGACCACCGGCTCGACGCCGAACTTCACCCACACGGTGACGATGACGGGCGCACCCGCCGCGCTCGGCGCCAGCTCGCCGCCGCAGATGACCTCGACCGACGGCATGTCGGGCGGCACCCACGCCATCGCCCACAACACCACCACCCCGGGCACCGCGGACCGCTGGGACGAAGGCCCGAGCGACCGCCTGGCGCGGGCCTTCACGACGAACAACAAGGGCCAGCTCGTCGCCGCCATGGACGCCAACGAGATCCGCACCTGCGACATCGCCAGCGACCCGCTGACCTCGGGCGACTGGGCGCCGAACACCACCGAGGGCTACACCGTCGGTGACTCGGCCTACAACATCAACGAGCTGGTGATGCTCCTGAAGTACGTCATGGCCCTCAAGGAAGACGGCCCGTACTCCTTCGACGAGGACCTCTACGTCCAGCCCGAGCTGCCCGATCTGGGGAGCGTCATCGACGCCCAGGCCGGCCTCGGCAGCACCTACTTCCAGGGCAAAATCCTGATGCCGAGCCGCGCCGGCCTTGTCTTCTGGGACCAGGAGTCCTTCGCCATCGTCGGGCCCACCCAGGAGGACGGCCTCGAGGGCGACCTGACCGAGGGCTGGGGGCGCGTCAGCGGCTCAGACCGCTACGGTCGCCAGGCCTTCGTCGTCGCCAATGACCCGCTCAACCAGAAGGCCTCGCTCTGGTCGCTCTCCCCCGGGGGCCAGAGCCGCCCCATCATCTGGCATGAGCACCTCCTCGAGGCCGGCGTCTTCGATGACGTGCGCGTGGTCTCGATTGACGGCGGCGTCCCGGTCGGCGCGGTCGTCCCCGACACCTTCTCGAGCGACAACACCAATGGCGGGACCATCGACTGGACGAACGCGAGCAACGCCGCGGACGAGGACGACAGCTACGCCTCCGCCGGCGCGGGCACCACGAAGTACCTGAAAGCCCTCAACCCGGGCCCGGGCATCCCTGACACGGCGACCATCCTCGGCATCACCGTGCGCGTGAAGAAGAGCCAGGGGGTGGCGTAATGGCAGGGCCGACCTATGTGACCTCAGGCTCAAGGATGAGCGACAGCTACTACGCCGGCGGCGCCGCCGCAGGGCCGAAGGTGACGCTCACCAAGCCGACCGCCGCAGCGGTCGGCGATGCCATCGCCGTACTGGTCCATGGCGTCTCCTCCACCCCGAACGGCTGGGCCAACCACGGTATGGTGGGGAGCAGAACCCTCCTCTCCCACGTTATCCAGTCTGGTGAGGCGAGCTGGGAGTTCACCGGGTCGGGCCTCTACGGTCTCGTCTATTTCGTCGCCCGTGGCTCGGATGCCGATGTCCCGGTCGGCGTCGTTGGTGCCGGCTACTCGGGCACTGGCACCAGCCACGCGTTCCCCGGCCTGTCGACGCCCCGGGCGAACTGCCTGGCCGTGCTGCTCTCCATCGGTGCTGGCGGCAACACGTACACCTTCTCCCCGCCAGCGGGCATGACCGAGCGTTACGACAGTGTGGTGGGCTATCCCATCATCTTCGCCAACGCCGATGAGCTGGCGGTTGCCGCCGCCGGCGTGGTCGCCGCCAAGACGCTGACCACCAGCGCATCGGCCTCGCAGGCTGGCTTCCTCTTCGCCTTCCAGCCCCCGCCCGCACCGACCGTCACCTCGGTCTCGCCTGCAGCCGGCGGCCTCGATGGCGGCACCCCGGTGACCATCGAGGGCACGGGCTTCAGCTCGGACACCACCGTGGACATCGGTGGGGCAGCGGCCACCTCTGTGGTCGTCGTCAGCTCCACCGTGCTCACCTGCGTGACGCCGGCGCGGACGGCGGGCGCGAAGACCGTCACCGTGACGAACAGCGCCGGCGACGGCACTCTCGCCTCGGGCTTCACCTACACCAGCGTGGTGGACGCCAACGTGAAGCTGGTGCGCGGCGGCAGCTTCGTCGGCAACGACAAGGCCGATACCTCGACGCAGTGGCCGGGCTCGCCCTCCGAGGTGGAGTACGGCGGTGCCTCAGACCTCTGGGGCACAACCTTCACCGCGGCCCAGGTGAACGCCTCCGACTTCGGCGTGGGCATCGCCGCGACCGTGGGCTCCGCCGCCCAGGCGCGGGTCTCGTATGTCGAGATGGAGGTGGCCTACAGCGTCCCCAACGTCGAGGACCCGCAGACCTACCTGGCCGTGCTCAAGGTGGACAGCGACCTCGAGACCGCCTACCCGGCCATCTACCGCCTGCCCCGCTTCGGCTTCACCATCGCCAACGACCCCAGCCTGTACAAGCGCACCAGCGGCGCGGAGCTGTGGTCCTCGCGGATCTACGAGCCGGCGCGGTACATCGAGAAGGTCTGGCGCGTCTTCGAGTTCGGCATCGACATCACCCCGGAGGCGAGCAACACCGTCGGCTTCCAGGTCTGGGCGAAGGTCGATGACGGCAGCAGCTTCCAGCTCCGCGACGGCAGCGGGAACGCCCTCACTGTCCGCGCCTCGGGCGAGTACAAGGCCTTCTTCCCGGCCAGCGACGTCGCCCGCGGCAAGTACCTCCAGCTCGGCCTCGTCGTCCCCGACATCGTCGGCGAGCAGGTCCCGGTGGAGGTCAACCTCCGCAACATGGCCCTGCGCTTCTCCTGGCGTCCCGACCGCACCGACGCGCAGTCGATGCCGCTCGACCTGGGCGAGGTGCCGAGCCCCGTCCGCGGCGCCCGCAACGAACGCCGCTCGCCCTACCAGAAGCTGGTCAGGCTGATGGAGCTGGCGGGCCCGGGCAAGCCCCCGGTCGCCATGCGCGACACCCTCGGGCGCGACGTCTACGCGCACATCCTCGGCGTCGAATACGAGGAGGTCAGCTACAAAACGGGAGTCGAGCCGCACCTCCTCGCGGTCGTCTCCTACCGGGTGGTGGAGTATTCATGAGCCGCGCCCGCGACCCGCGAGACCGCTTCAGCGAGCCGATGCGCCGGGGAGGCCTGCCGCGCCTGCCTTTCCGTACCCTGGCGAACCGACCGACAGCTTCGGAGGAACTCCGTGGCTGCTTCTACGGCGTCGGGGGGGCGTTGGGGACGGACGAGGACGTGCTCTACATTTGTCTTCGAAACGCGGACGGGACGCACGACTGGGTCCAGGTCGCTACGGGGGCACCATGATCGAGGGACAGGAGACCGACCGAGACCGATTCCACGCCTGGTATGACCAGCTCCACGGGCCAGAGCGGGGCGAGGTGGACTACATCACCAGGGAGCTGAAGGGCGACTTCGCCACCGCCTACCTGCTGGTCGAGATGCGGCGCATGGGCGGGCAGCTCGCGGAGCGCATGTACGCCCTGGAGAACCGCTCACCTTTTCGCGTCGGCCTCCGCGAGATAGTCGGGCTCGGGGGGGCCGTGCTGGCGATGCTCGGCTGGAAGCTGCACGGCGGGAACCCGCCTATCGACCTGCCATGAGGGACCGCATCCTCATCGGGGTTGTGTATCATGTGCTGCGGTTCATAAACCCTGACTGGAGACCCCCAAAGTAATGGCCCGCAAGAAAACCGAGATCGTCCCCGAGACCACCCCTCCCGAGACGGAGGCGCTGGTCTTCCCCTGCCTGAGGCGTCTGGCCGACGGCGTCGGACGCCAGCCCGTCTTCGCCGAGAACTTCGACGACGCCGACGGCAACCCCGCCGGTGGCTGGGCCGAGGGCATCGGCTTCCACATCGCCTGGCAGGACGGCCCCACCCGGGACGCCGAGACCCACCGCAAGCTGCCCCAGACGGGCGCCTTCGTCGAGGACGTCGCCCAGGCCATCATCCAGCGGCTCGAGTACTACCAGGCGAGCAAGTTCGCCAGCCCCTTCAACGAGGCCGCGCTCGACCACTTCCGCCGCGCCCTGGTCGCGCTCGAGTCCCGCCGGCGCGACCGCGAGGCCCGCGGCGTCGACGGTCTCCACGAAGAGTGAGCAGCCCCAACACAGTCGAACAGGCGTACTGGGCGAAGGTCGTTCAGAGTCCCGATGGTTGTTGGGGCTGGGCAGGGTGCCTCAATGGTGGCGGCTATGGGACGGTCAGTTATGCCGGACGCACCACGGGCGCTCACCGCTTCAGCTACGAACTACACCACGGGCCTATCCCAGATGGCATGTTCGTTCTGCATCGGTGCGATAACCCGCCTTGCACTCGCCCGGAGCACCTTTTCCTCGGCACCGCAGCGGACAATGCGAGGGATTGCGCTGCCAAGGGGCGGCAGAACGGTGCCGCCAAGGCGCACCATGGTGAAGACCACGGACGCGCCAAGCTGACTCTGGCTCAGGCGCGTGAGATTCGCGTTCGCCGTGCAGGATTAGCTGGGCGTCGGCTCCGCGCACCAAACCGAGTAGCGGACCTCGCAGCCGAGTACGGGGTCACGCAAGGACTCATCTCCCAAGTGGTCGCCGGCCGCATCTGGCGGGAGGAGGTGATGCCCAATGTCTAGCCGAGTGCTAGACCTTTGACTCAGCAACTACTCCTATGACGAGGGCCTCCGCAACCACGGCAGCGTCCGCGCCTGGATGACCTGCCTCAAGGCCAACGGCGTGAGCCGCATCATCGTCAACGCCTGGGACCTCGCGAAGAGCACCGCCATGGTGCGCGAGGCCCGGGCCATCGGCATCGCCGCGGAGGACGTCTACTGCTTCCTCTACTACGGCCTGCCCCATGAGCGCGTCGAGGTGAACAACGCCCTCGCCCTGATGAAGACCGACGGCATGACCGCCGCCTGGCTCGACTGCGAGAGCCACTGGCGACCGGATACCCCGACCGAGGCCCAGGGCACGACCCTCGGCTACCGTATCGCCACCACCGCCACCTTCCGCACCGAGCTGCTGAATGGGGGGTACCGCCCCGGCATCTACACCGGCAAGGACTGGTGGCTGTCGAACATGGGCAACTTCAGCGGCTTCGCCGACGCTGGCGACTCGCTCTGGCTCGCGAACTACGGCACGAACGACCCGGCGAACCCCCGCAGCCCCATCACCGTCACCGACTTCGGCGGCTGGACGCGCCCCTGGGCGCACCAGTACTCGAGCACCATCGAGGTCTGCGGGCGCACCGAAGACCACAACTACTGGGCACTCACGGAGGACGCCATGACCCCTGAAGAGAAGAAGGCCTTCAGCGACCTGCAGGGCCAGGTGGCCCGCCTCAACGCGATTGTGGCCGGCAACGGCTCCTTCCCGGTCGTCTGCGGGCAGAACAACATCGCCGCCCTCCAGTACGCCCTGGACGCCGGCTCGCTCAAGCCGGGCTCGCTCTACACCCTGACGGGCGAGCAGACCCTCCGCTTCCTCTGGAAGCAGGGGAACAGTGCCTACCTCGGCATCCTCAACCTGCAGAGCGACATGGCGAAGCTGGCTACTGAGCTGCAGGCGGCGCAGGACTCCCTCGGCGAGACCATCGAGACGTCGCTGCGGCTCAACATTCTCATCGCGAAGTACGACGCCCTCGCCGCCGGCATCTCTGCCCTGGACGATGCGCTAGAATCCCTCAGCGGCTCCGCCGACTCTGACCCGAAAGTGAAACCCTGAACATGGCTAACTCCAAAGCAGTAACCGAGGCCGCGGCCCAGGCCGCAGCCCCGCCTGGCTCCGCCGCCGCGGTCGCTGCCGCCCCGCCGCCGGCGCACGACCCCGCCGCCCCCGTGACCGAGAAGCTGAACGCCGCCCAGGCCGCAGCCTCAGCCCGTGTCCAGGCGGAGCAGGCGCGGGAGCAGACCCGGGCCGCGATCCAGCAGCGCCCCTCCATCGGGCGCATCGTCCACTACATCGCCCCCGACCGGCGCCCGCGCGTGGCCGTCATCGTGCGGGTCTGGGAGGACAGCGAGGAGCCGCCCCCCGGCGCCCAGCCCAGCCAGGAGCGCACGGGCTACGTGAACCTCCTCGTCTACCCGGAGGAGCTGGGCGACAACCAGCTCGCCCGCCAGACCGCGCTCACCCGCGGCCAGGACGGCTTCTGCTACTACGGCCACCAGATCCCCATCGCCCGCGAGCCGCACGACATCCACAGTTGGATGTGGCCTCCGCGGGTGTGATAGGCTGAAGCTCCGGAGTTTGCACCTCGGAACGACACGGCCCCTCTTCGGAGGGGCTTTGTCGTGTGTAGGCTTTTCGCTGAAAGGAGGTGCCCGATGAACAACCTGACCAGCCTGGCGACCATTGCGGGAACGGTGGCGATGCTGCTCGTCATCGGAGTCTTCAAGACCCAGGGGTGGATTGACGCCGAGTACGCCAACTACGCCATGGTCGCGGTGACGACCGGCGGCGGCGGCTTCGTCATTGGCAAGGCCACCGGCAGTTCCTCGGCCCAGACCCCGCCCCCGGGCGGTGGCTGACCGAGTAGAACAAACGGTTGAAAAACCGAGCGTTTGTGCTAAAGTGGCCGGGAGCCGAGGGGCTTTCCGGCCCTTGGCATTTCTACGAGGTGCAACCCAATGCCCACTGCGTTCCTGCAGGCGTTCATCATCGCCTGCCCCATCCTCATCGGCGTCTTCATCGTCGTCGATGAGTACAACCGAGGGGGGTGGCGGAAGTGACAGACTCCTCCCGCATCCCCGACCTGACCGTTGATGCGCTCGAGCGCGTCGTGAGTGCCCGTCTCCGCACAGAGGCTGAGTTCTCAGGCGGAGGCCTCGCCGTGATGGGCAGCGTGTCCCTCACCCAGATGCTCCTCCAGGCCGTCGCGGTCTGGTCCACCAGAGACCCCGAGGGTTTCGGCTACGCGATGCAGGTCATCGTCCGCGAGAAGACGGGCGCCGACCGCCCCGGCGGGGAGGATGCCCTGCTCCAGCTGGCCGCGTGGATGAGCGAGCATGCCCTGGGCCGCTGCACGACGTGCGAGGGGGACCGACCGTGACCCCGAACACCATCACCCTGGCCGAACTGGAGAAGCTCTTTCACTCCCTCGAGGACGGCGGCGCCAGCGGCCTCTCGGTCGCCGACCTGGCTTTCCTCGGGCGCATGCTGGAGCTGATGCAGGAACGCGCCGGCGCGGTGAAGCGGATGGTAGACAGCGAGGTGCTCAACCGCCTCAACGCCCGCGAGGCGGACGTCGTCGCCGAGAACGGCTCGAGCATCACCCGCACCTGGAAGAACGAGTACAACCCGAACATCCCCGCGCTCGTCAACGGCATGCTCAAGCTGGACGCCGACATGGTCGGCCTCTGCTTCGAGTTCGTGCCGGCGGAGAGCCGCGTCGTGACCACCGAGGCCCACTGGGCCATCAAAGGCAACATCACCCGGGTGAAGAACTGGATCGAGAAGCTGGGCCTCTCTGGCGAGCGCCAGGCCCTCACGGACGCCCTCGGCGGCAGGAAGGTCTCGCCCCAGCTCAAGTACAAGGCCGTCAACCCGGAGACTGGAGAACTGCTGTGAGCGTCACCACCTGGCAGGTCGGGAGTGCCACCCACCGCGACGTCTACTACGAGGTCGCCTACGGCCCGGAGACGGGCCGCTGGGCTTGCGATTGCCCCTTCGTCCCGCGGAAGGACCACCAGTACTGCAGGCACATCCTGGAGAAGCAGGCCGAGGTCGTCGCTGGTCGCCTCGAGCTGCCCAACGCCGCCCTCGCGGAGGAGTGGAACGTCCTCACCCAGCCGGGCGGCGTCCTCGGTGGCCCCCTCGACCAAGCGAAGGAGAACATGGCCCGTGTCCTTGCTGAGCATGGAGGACCTCGACCGGATGACGGCGACGGAGCTGCACCGGCTGAAGATGTGGAAGTGCCGCTGCCCGCTGCAGATGGTGTGGGTGAACCGGCCCCGGACGAAGAAGGCGTGGCGGCAGGTCCACACGAACTGCCGTCCGGGTACACCGTCCAGCAGCAGCTCGAGGCTGAACGCCGAGCGGCGGAGGAAACTCTTGCGGTAGTGCAGGCCTTCGAGCAGGCCGGCCAGAGCAACCCGGTGGTGCCCGTCTCGAACATCGACACGGCCATCCTCGCCGTCTACGCCGAGGTCGAGTACGTCCAGAAGCAGCGGGCGGAGAAGCTGGGCTACTCCTTCGCCGGCGAAGCGGCCATCATCCAGGCCCTGCGCCCCGCCCTGGTGCGGCACGGCATCACCGTCCACATCGACAAGCTGGGCACCCCGGTGCGTGAGCGGTACGAGACGAAGAGCGGCGGTCTGATGGTCTCCACCATCCTCAAGGGCCGGGTGGTCTTCACCCACGCCCCCAGCGGCACGAAGCGCAAGGTCTGGGCCTGGGGCGAGGGTTCGGACGCCGGCGACAAGAGCATCCCGAAGGCCCACACCGGGCTGTACAAGTACGCCCTGCGCCAGACCTTCAACCTTGAGACGGGCGACGACCCTGACCTGCAGTCCTCCCGCGAGCAGCAGCGGGCGAACGACGACCACCGGAGCGAGCGCGAGGCCCGCCAGGCGCGGCGCGACGTCCTCTCCCGCGCCGGCGGCAACGACCTGCCCGACTGGTGGCAGTGGTTCATCAGGGAGCGCAACGAACTCGGCCTCGTCGCCGCGGACTTCGCTGGCGTCCTCGCGGGCAACCTCACTCCTCCCCGGGTCCAGTCCTGGCTCGACGAGCAGGAACCCAGGCCCACCTCCAAAGAGGACATCTCCGCTGCCCTCAACCGCCTCCTGTCCCGGGTGGCGGACCTGAAGGCGAAGGAGCAGGCCTAGCCGACACCTGACCCGCTACGAAGCGAGGGGAGGCCGCGCACGGGCCTCCCCTCTCACTACCCGGAAGGGGGAGACATGGCACTCAGAGAGAGTGACCTCGCTCGCGCCCAGGCACTGTTCGAGCTGATGCAGACGATCCACAGGGGCGACTTCATCACCGAGTACCTGGACGCACTCGAGCAGGCGACCAAGGCCGTGAAGGAACGGCGCCGCCCGGCGAAGCTGACCTTCACCCTTGCCATCAGCCCCGGCGGCGGCGAGGACGACGTCCTCTACCTCGCGGCCTCGACCGCGGTAAAACTGCCCGCACCGAAGCGGGCCGAGTCCACGTACTTCGCGTGGGCCGACGGGAGCATCAAGCGGCAGCGCGAGCTGCAGGCCTCGATGTTCGACGACAAGCCACGCCTGGTGACCGGCACGGTCATCCCGCGCGGCCAGGAAGAGGTCTACGTCGCGCCACGCGATGACGACTTCGAAGACGACAGGAGTCTGGCCCAGTGACTGAAGACCTTCAGGCAATCTTCGATGAGGCCCGCTACGCCGAGGCGCGGCGCATCCTCTACCCGGCACCCAACGAGGTCGGCGCTTTCGCCCTCATGGTTCTCATGGAGCGCGACGACGACGGCCAGGAGGCCGTCAAAGTCCTCGACCTCGAGCCCTACCGCAACAACCCCCGCCGCCCGAAGGGCTTCCTCCGGGTGCGGACGCCCCAGAACTTCGTGGACTACGTCCTCAAGCACGGCGTCCAGGGGACGACCCTGATCGTCGCCGACGAGAAGAGCGTGACCGCGGTCTTCAACCACCACGCCGAAGGCGGCGCCGCCGGCTGGAACGACTACGGCGTCATCCTCGAGCTGCAGTACACGCCCTCCTGGACGGGCTGGCGGGGCTTCGCCGGCACCTACCAGAGCCAGGAGAGCCTCGCCAACTGGCTCGAGGAGCAGGCGATGGACGTCATCAACCCGGATGGCGGCGAGCTGCTCGACATCATCCGCAACCTGCGCCTCGTCTCCCAGAGCGTGGTGCAGCGCCGGGTGAACCTCCAGAACGGCGCGGTCACGTTCTACTTCAACGAGGACTTCGTCCCCGCCGGCGGCGGCAACGAGGATGCCGGCACCATCACCGTCCCGCCCGGGTTCACCATCCGCACCCAGGTCTTCCGCGACGGGCCCGAGTTCGAGATCCCGGTGCTCCTCCGCTACCGGGTGAAGGAGGGCCACCCGGAGTGGATGTTCAAGTTCACGGGTGAGGCGACGAAGATTTTCGACGACGCCTTCGACAACATGACGTCGGAGATCGCCGTCGGCACGGGCCTGCCCGTCTACCGGGGCAACCTGCGGTGACCAGCGCCCGTCAGCAGGCCATCCTGAACTTCCTCGCCGAGTGGCAGGCCACCCACGCCTACCCGCCCTCGACCCGGGAGATCATGGCTGCGACGGGCACCTCCTCCCAATCGGTCGTCATCTATAACCTGCGGGTCCTCAGGGAGCGCGGCCTCGTCACCTTCAAGGATGAGGAGGCCCGCACCCTGACCCTCGCGGGCACCAGGTACACCTGGCCGGGGGAGGCAGCGTCATGAGCCTCTTCATTCCCAACGGAAGGGGTTTGGATCTGGGTGGGAACTACCCCCCGAACTGGGCAAGGCTGCAGGCGCAGGCCGAGTACGAGGGCCGGCTGCACCAGAAACCACACCCAAACCACACCCAAACCACACCCATTCCCAACCCCCTGGACGAGGCCCTGGGGCGCGTTTCCAGATTCGTGGAGAGCCTCCAGGGGGCTATTCCCAACGAAACCAAACCGACCCTCACCATCACCGTAACGATTAACCTGTCGGGAGCGGAAAGGAGAGCTGAAGAGCGGTGACGGAACACGACTGTTGGGAATGCGGACTTCCCGCCCCGGGCGGAGTCTGCACCCGCCGCCATCCACGGTTCTACACCGACGCCCACCTCAGGCAGGTTCGCTATGTCGAGGCGTCGATGGAGGCCGGCATCGCCTGGCGCATCACCGGGAGCATGGAGGAAGCCCTCGCCCGGGTTCGCACCAGCGCACCGACCGAGTCCCAGCTCACAGCCTGGAGAGCGCAACGAGAGCGATGGAGGGAGCAACGTGCCATTGCCGCATTCGAGGAAGCCGAGGAAGGAGACGCGGAGCCTGCCACCTTCGAAGAAGAGGCAACTCGAGCAGAACCTGCACACCACCGAGGGCTACGCGGCCTATGCGGCGTGGACCATGCTCGAGGAGACGCTCCAGAGCCACTTGCTCCGCTTGGCAAGCCTGCTCGGCTGGGCGCTTTCCTACCACACGCTCGACTCCCGCGGCTCTGGAAAAGGCTTTCCCGACCTGGTGCTCGTCCACCCGGAGAAGAAGCGGGTGCTCTGGCTGGAACTGAAGGCGGAGGGTGAGAAGCCGAAGCCCGACCAGATAGCATGGGCGGAAGCCCTGGTCGCCTGCGGCCAGGAACACCACTTTTGCACTCCGTCGCAGTATCTCGACGGGACGCTGGAAGGAATCCTCAGGTGAACAAGAACTTCTGGGCAAAGGTGGACAAGACCAGGGCCTGTTGGCTGTGGACTGGGTGGACCAATCCGAGTGGCTACGGGCGCTTGAAGGTGGACGGGCACATGGTGTTCGCGCACAGGATCGCCTATCAAGAAGTCAGGGGGGCCATCCCCATACACCTCGAGCTGGACCATCTCTGCCGGGTACGGCGTTGCGTTAACCCCGACCATCTGGAGCCAGTGACTCACTCTGAGAACATCGCCCGCGGAAACGTGGGGGCGTTCAACCGAGCGAAGAGTGCTTGCCCGAAGGGCCATGCATTCGACGACCGCAACACGCGGATGTACATGGGTCGCCGCTACTGTCGGGCCTGCAGTAGAGAGCGGAATGCTCGTAGGCGGAAGGAGCTGCTGAAGTGAAGAAGAGACCCCACCCGGCGAACCGTGTCCGCCAGGTCGTGACCGGTGTGAAAGTCTGCCCGGTGGGCGGCTGCTTCAACCTCTGCGGCCAGGGCAACCTGCTCTGTCGCGACCACTGGACGCTCGTCCCGCGGCCGCTGAAGACGACCATCTGGGACGAGCTGGCGAAGAGCCAGCGCAACCGCACGGGCTTCACCCCGCTCTACCGGAGCGCGGCCCGCCAGGCCATTCTCATCGCCAGCGGCCAGGTGCGGTCGCCGATGAAGGAGGACTGACCCGTGACTGAACCCTTCGACATCAGCGTGAGCTACGAGCACCCGGTGGCCGACCAGCTCATCAACGGCCTGCGGGCTATCTGCAACGCCACCGGCATGCTGCCGCCCAACCCCCTGGTCGTCCCGCCGCGGATGTACCGGGCCATCGCCATCGCCGCCAACGACACGGCGACGGTGGGCAAGAACGACCGCATCGAGCTGACGCTCGAGGTGGACACCAACGTCGTGGTCACCCTCCAGCCCGAGGGCTGGCTCCAGGGCACGAAGGTGCCGTGGAAGTGGATCTTGACCAAGCCCCGGAAGGACCGCCGCCGGCGGCTCATCCAGTAGCGCAAGGGAGAGGTTTTGTTCCGTGTCTTCAAGCTGGTGGTCCGCCTTGAGCTAATCGCCTTCCTCGCCGTCTACGCCCTGCAGGGGTTCCCCTCCTGCTCCGAAGAACACACCCGAGGTGCTTCCTATGTCGAACGAGTCCCTGGCCCTGCTGGTGGTCTTGACGCTCATCCTCATCCTGCCCTGGCTGGCAGCGTTGAGCCTGCGCGTCTGGACCTTGCGTTCATCGCCGCCCCCGTCCTCGAGCCACCCGAACTTGCCGCAGCCAGTGCCGCAGGAGCCCCCGCCATCCCCCTGGACGGACCCGGCCCGCTTCCTGAGGGACCGGGAGGTGCTGGCAGTCCGCCGCGAGATGAGCCTCCACCCGCAGCCGCAGCCCGTCTCGGTCGAGACGAGGTCCGGGCCGCCGCTGCCCGAGCTGGCTGGCCCGACGCTCTACTGGACGACGTCGTTGTCGTTGCCTGCGGACGTAGTGATGGAAGCACAAGCGGGGAATCTGGTTGCCGTCCTGACGCTTGGAACCCTGACGGCCCATTCGCTGGCCTTCTACAGGTCTGGTGGCCGTTCTGGTGGACCGAGAACAATGCCGAATGTCGAGGAGACCCCGTGGCCTGGGCCGACCCTGTTGAAAACCTCCGCATCGCCTACTGCGTCTACCAGTACTACGGAGGCTGGGCCGGCGGCTGGCCCCACACGCAGCCCTGAGACCTTCGACCATTACGAGGCGGATGGCTGTACACCCAGCCCTGAGGATTGCCCGTGGTGCAGGGGCTTCCGGCTCGACACCCCCTATCTGGGAGGTCCCCACTGGCCCGCATGCCCTCACAGCACACTGCCGCCGCCACCCAGCCCTGAGAAGTACCGCTGCTGCGAGGCCTGCGGCCTGGTCGCGCCCGAGGGCGTCCACTACTCCTGGTGCGCCGAGCTGAAGAGGAACCGCGATGCCGCTCCCTAAGACCCTGCGCTGCGAGAAGCGTGGCTGCACCGCCACGACCGACAACGCCCAGGTCGGCCTGATTGCCGGCGAGGGCTGGCGCATCCAGTGGGAGGGCGAGTACCTCATCATCGTCTGCCCACGCCACAACTGGGACTCCACGGGGAGGTTGGTCCATGGACGCGATGCAACTCGACCTGTTCGGTAACCCCGCGCCGCCGCCGCCCCCGGCCCCCATCCTGGTGCGCGAGCACGTCCGCCGGCGTGTGGCCCCTGCCCCGAAGACCGCCATTGCGCTGCGCGACGAGGCCATAGCGAAGATTCAGGCGGACCGGAAGGAGTGGCTCGCCAAGGCCCGCGGGGTGGCCCTTGTGGTGGCCGCAGACGCCGGCTCGGTGAGCGCCGATGACATCAACATCCCGCTTCCCACCGGGGCGAGCCCCAACATTCGCGGGGCCATCTTCTGGTCCCGCTGGTTCGCCCCGGCGGGCTACATCAAGAGCATCCGGCCCCAGGGCCATGCCAACCGGATCGCCCGGTATCACCTCACCCAAGAGGGCCGTGCCGCCCTCGCCAAGCTGCTGGAGGAGTGAATGTGGTACTACCTGCCGAACCGTTCCTCGACATCTGCTCCGGGGGAGGACAGCTCGGACGAGCGGTTGCACTCACTCTCCCTGGCGCTCAGCCGGTCTGCTACGTGGAACACGAAGTCAGCGCAGCCGAAGACCTGGTTGCGCGTTTTGAAGACGGTTCCCTTCATGCGGCGCCGGTCTGGACGGATCTTCATACCTTCGATGCTCGACCCTGGCGCGGACGGGTACGTGGCATCGTTGGCGGCTATCCCTGTCAGCCCTTCAGCGTCGCCGGCAAGCGGCTCGGAGCCGCTGACCCGCGACATCTCTGGCCTCGCATTTCAGACATCATTCGAGATGTTGAGCCAGCCTGGTGCTTCTTCGAGAACGTGCCAGGGCATGTGCGACTCGGACTGCGCGAGGTGCGACGCGATCTTCGAAGCATGGGTTACGAGGTTCACGCGGGCCTCTACTCGGCGGCAGAAGTCGGCGCGACCCACAAGCGGCTCCGCCTCTTCATCCTGGCCCACCGCCACGGGGCAGGACTCCGTAGCCTCGGGCAGCTCGCAGCCGCGCACGGCGACCCACCACCCGGGGACGACCCTGACGGAGGCGACCTCGACCTGGGTGACGCCGCAAGCGGCTTCGGGCGGAGCGAACTCCCAGCGGGAGAGCCGGAAGGGCACGGGTGGGCCCGACCTCATGGAGCAGGCAGAGACCTGGCCGACGCCGGTCGCGAACGACGACAACAAGACGCCCGAGGCGCACCTGGCGATGAAGCGGCGGATGGGCGAGCGGGACGGGGCCTTCGCCAACCGGACGGCAGTGACCTCGCTCCAGGTGCGGGTGCAGCAGTGGCAGACGCCGGCGACGGACAGCTTCAGGAGCCGCGGCGGCGACCGGAAGGACGAGATGGGGCTGGACCAGAAGGCCCGTGCCTGCTGGCCGCCGGCCCGGGCGGAGGACGCCGAGTCAGCGGGGAACCACCCCGGGGCGCAGGACTCCCTGACGGGCGTGACCTCGACCTGGCTGACGCCCACGGCGCAATCGGAGCAGAGCCTGCGTGGCAGCGGCCAGGACCCCGCCAGGCGCAGGGCGCAGGGGCACCAGGTGAACCTCATCGACCAGGTCTCGACCTGGGCGACACCAGCGGCGCGGTCAGCCAAGGGCGGCTACTCGGAGCAGGCCTTGACCCGGGCGGATGGCAAGAGCCGCATGGACATCCTGGACAATCAGGCCATCTACCACCCTTCCCTCCTGGACCCGGAGACCGGGAGTTCTGGCGGGCCATCCTCGCCGAGCGCCCCGACCTCGCCCCAGCTCGCCCTGCTCGAGTGGATCGCGAGCTGGTGGAGGGAGCCTTTGGCCGCGCTCTGCGAGGCTTCGCTCCGGGGCGAAATCGCCGAGAGCGCCGGCGAGCTGCACGAAGAGCGGCTCGAGGCCTTGTTGACTACCTTGTCGAGCAGGCGCCAGCTGAATCCGCGCTTCGCCGAATGGCTGATGGGGTGGGAGCCGGGATGGACCTCACTCGCACCGCTCGCCTCCGCATCATCGGAAACGGGGTTGTACCTCAGTCCGCCGCCTTCGCCCTCGCCGACCTCTGGGGACAACTGGCCGACGCCTGACACCCAGAACGCGAGGGACGGGACAAAGAGAAAGGAGGCCCATGGCAAGCATGCCATGAGCCTCCATCACGTCGTCGCCGACTGGTAGCTACCGATTCGACGCCCTGGTGACCCACGCCGGGGCGTCTGACTTTCCGTCGTCGGTCTTCGTCCAGGCCTTGCAGCCCGGCCAGGAGAGGCGGATGTCACTCGCCTCGCTGTTGGTGAGCCGGCCCAGCTCGCACTTCCAGAACGTCTGCCTAGTGCCGCCGCGGTTGACGGCATGCCAGCAGGAGCCGCAGGTCACGCGAGGGTCGCGTGGTTCCCGCACCTCCAGCCCCGAGCCAGGGTTCTGGCCCCGGGCGAGGGCGGCAGCGCGGGCCTGGGTGAGCCGCCGCCCGTAGGACAGCTTCTCAGGATGGGCGGGTGCCGGGCCGACTCCATCCCAGGGCGGCGGCGCCGGCGGCTCGAAGCCCGGGAAGGTCACCGCGTCACCTCCTGCAGGCCGACGTCGTCGAGCAGGGCTCGGATGTCAGTGGAGTAGGTAGCCTGGGCCTTGGCCCGCTCATGCAGCTCGACGAGCTGGCTGAAGTAGTCGGCCAGGGTGATGCCGCGGGCGGCGGCGTTGACTTTCGCGGCCACCACGGCAGTGCCGTCGGCCTTGCGGATGAAAAGGTCCCTCGGCATCTCAGCTCTCCCCCAGCCGCCGGCGGATGGCGCCGAGCGGGTCGGCCTTGGTCTGGGCGGCGGCAATCTTCGCCTCGAGCCGCTCTTCCGCCGCCTCGAGCACCTCGAGGTACTCCGTGGCGGCGTCGTCGATGCGCTGCTTCACCAGGTGCTCGAGGGCCGTGAACTGCTGGCCGAGAGCCTCCGCAATCCAGCCCCGGATCTGCTGCTCGGTGGGCACGGCGGCGAAGGCCTCCTTGAGCTGGGCGATGTCCCGGCGCAGCACGGGAACCGTGTCCTGGTAGCTGTCGCGGTGCCGCTTCAGGGAGTCAGCCACCTCGTTGACCAGGGCTTCGACCGTCGCGATGGCGGCGAAGACCAGTTCCTCCCGCTCCCCGATGCGCGGGGCCAGTTGCTCCACCACCAGCTTCATCAGGCGGTCGGCGTTGGAGAGGGTCTCGATTGTCCCGAGCAGCTCCTCTCGCGCCTCATGGGCGCCCTCGCGGATGGACAGCTTCGGGTCGCTCCAGTTCAGCGAGGCCGTGACGGCCTCGGTCTTCGGGGGTGCTTGGTTGCGGGGCTTGCGCCCCGGGATGATGAGGCCCGCCATCTCCAGCTTGTGGCGGGTGGCAGTGAACTCTGAGCCGTTGGCCTCGCGCCCGGTGCGGACCGAGCGCCCGTCAGGTGCCGTCCAGACGGCGGTGGCAGCGGCGCCAGACTCCACTACCCAGCCGTCTTTCTTCGCGATGCGCTCGAGATTGAGGAGCTGGCCCCGGGTGACGGTCATGACTCCACCCCTTCGGCAGCAGCAATAGCGGCACGGAGTTGGGTGTGAAGCGCATTCAGTTCATTGGCAACGTGGAAGTCGCCTTTTGTGTCGATGTACTCCAACCACGGCAGTGCCGCCTTCGCCGCTTCCAGGAGGGACGGCGCCTGTGCAATGAGACGGGCGTTGGCCAGGTTTTCTGCGACAGTCGTGTCGGTGGCATTGCTTGAGTAACCGAGACAATTAGCGACCAGTCGGCTATGACCAGCCAGGATGTTCCCCGCCTGCATGTGCAACCGAGGGTCACCGTTTCGCCACGGGCCAGGTGTGTGCTTAGTCAAGACCTTCCTCCTCATCTTCGAAGACGATGCTCTCGCCGCCCTGGTCGTCTTCCACCCGGCGCACCCGCGCCCCGATGATGTTGTCCCAGCCGCCCCGGGCTTCGAAGAGCCAGTGGAAGGGCCGGTGGTCGAAGTAGACGGGCGCACCCTGGGCGAGGTGGACGGCCACGATGGTGCCGTGGTTCTCCACCCGCCGGATGCTGGTGTAGCGATGCTCGGTCACGGGTTCCTCCGTGGCGGACTGGATGGGCTTGCGATACCACCGGGTGGTGCGGTTGATGCCTGCGCTCATGACTCCACCTCCTCGTAGTGGGGTGTGCCAGGGACGAGGCAGGCGAAGTGGCACTCCACCTCACTCGCCACCTCAGTCTCTGCTGGGACCCACTTCTTATGGCCGCAATCAAGACTGGCGTGGCGGACGAATCCTGCCAGCGGGTGACTCGCCGGCACACCGTTGCGGACGGGTTTTCCGGGGGCGATAGCGACGACCTTGCTCATCAGATGGCCTCCTTCTTGTGCTCGCCGAGGTGAATCTCGAGCGCAGCCTGGCTGTAGACGCCGCCGACCCAGGGGTGGAAGCCGCAGGCGCAGTCGGTGGGCGCCCCGTAGCGTTCGCCGCTCGGGATGGCCCAGTGCTTGATGAAGGTCGGCGTGGCCCCGCAGCCGGCGCAGCGCGGGACCCAGCGGCCAGAGCAGACGGTGCAGGAGTGGTCGTCCTTGCACACCTGGTCGCGTTGGGAGCAGCGGGTCCGACAGGTCTCCGGGTGGATGCCGCTCACGGGAAGCCGCTGGGCGTACTCGAAGTTCAGGCGGATCAGCTTCCACGGCTCGTAGCAGTCGCACTCGAAGCTGTGGGCGTTGGAGAGGGTGGAGAGGTCCACCCCCACGTTCTTCTCGCCCTTCAGGCGCTCGGCATCGGTGATGCAGCCCGAGCACCAGGAGAGCGTCTCGCGGCCCTTGCGGGCCTCGTCGCGGCTGTCAGCGCGGAGGAAGACCTGGTGGTCAGGGCACCAGACCGCCCAGCCGCCCTGGGCGATGGGAGGGACCCGCCAGCCCTTCCCGTCGATGAGGACAATGTCGTTGTCGATGGTGAGGCCGCGGGTATCGACGATGGTTGCGGTGGTCATGACTGGGCCTCCTTTGCGGCCTTCTGTTGCCGCTCGCGCTCCTTAGCGCGTTCGGATGTGCTCAGGCGATTGAATGAGCAGGCTTGGCAGTTGCACTCGTTCATGACAGCTCCTCCGGGACGGCGGGGGTCAGCCCCCGAACCGTCTGAAGACATGATAGCAGGTCAGACAACGACAGACAACATGGTGTTAGCTGGCAGCGAATCCAGAAAGGGGCTAAAGTCAATCGTGGAACTATGAAACGAGTGACCACCGCCTCTCGATTCTGGGCCAAGGTGGCACTCGGGCCACCTTCAGAGCTGCGGCCTGACCTCGGGCCGTGCTGGCTCTGGACGGGGTCCTCAGGAACCACGTATGGGCGCTTCGCCGACGAGAACGGACGCCAGGTGCAGGCGCACCGCTGGTGCTACGAGGAGGCCACGGGGGCCATCCCTGAAGGCCTGGAACTGGACCACCTCTGCATGGTGCGGCTCTGCGTTCGCCCCACGCACCTCGAGCCGGTGACTCACCGAGAGAACCAGCTTCGCGCAGCAGCAGCACGCCGCGCCGGCACACCCCCACCACCGCGCCCATAGATGACGCGTTTACGCCTCTGTTACACTCCAGCGCGATGACTGACCCCACACCCGCCCCCTCCTCCTCCGACCGCATCGCCGCCCGGAGGACGGAATGAGACCCGGCGACCGCAGCAACGCTGCCCTCCGCTACCGCCTCTTCGCGCATGAGTACGCCACCAACGGCTTCAATGCCACCCGGGCCGCGCTGAACGCCGGCTACAGCCCGAAGACTGCTTACAGCCAGGGCAACGACCTCTTGAAGATGTCCGAAGTGCAGGCTCTCATCGCGGAGTTCACCCAGCCGGTGTTCGAGAAGCACGACATCACCATCGACAACACGCTGCGCCACCTGGCCGCGGTGGGCTACTCAGACTTCCGCGAGCTGGGAGACTGGGGCCTGGAGAACGGCGTCCCCTACTTCCGGCCCCGCAACCGCGATGACCTCACCGAGATGGCCGCGCTGACCGTGGCCGGCGTGAAGATGAAGGCGAAGTACCACCCGGCCCGCTACATCGACGGCGAGCTGGTCGAGGAGGAGTACTACGACGTCGAGGTCGAGGTGAAGCAGCACGACAAGCTGGCCGCGCTGGACAAGCTGATGCGCTACCAGGGCCTGCTGCCGACCACGGGCAAGGTCCGCATCAACGTGGACAACCGCAACCAGGAGCTGAACGTCTTCGACCTGGCCGGCCTGAGCCGCGAGGAGATCCTCGCCCTGGCGAACATGGAGGTGACCGGTGAGCAGTGAGCCAACCCCCCTGAGCGCCGAGGAACTGGCGTGGGCCTGCGATAACTTC
>ERZ869929.348-NODE-348-length-30926-cov-5.395549_pt1 | contig 30926 bp, 28 predicted proteins | sample MGYA00579312_ERZ869929 | MGnify/ENA primary metagenome ERZ869929 (study PRJEB32216, sample SAMN09231818) | wastewater metagenome | place: USA: Maryland | collected 2016-08-09 | study: EMG produced TPA metagenomics assembly of the PRJNA472060 data set (Reclaimed... | reverse complement strand
GCAAGCAGATAAAAAATCGTCCCAGGTCGCAGACGATAGACTAAACGGTGTTCTAGCCAGCATGATGCTGTTGGGCGGAAAAACTGGTGCCGCTGGCCACGGTGGCTTGACAACGAAATTGGTGCCTTCTAAGGCATATTCGATCATGCCATATTTACAAACAGATCACTGACACCAACTGGTTTTGGCTTCGCCGTAGTACTCACGTGCAAAACCATTGGCAATCAAGCCTTGGCGCAGACTGCGACCATCTAAGACGATATCGCCCAGCACACGACCGCCAAATTTGTCCCAGGCATAAAGTGTGACCTGTCGTTTTTGGCTGGATGCTATGGCATTTTTAGTGAATTCTGTGGCTGCTTTGCCGTGTGCATCTTCCTGTGGACATTTGGCACGAAATCCTTTTTCAGGAGTATCCACACCATAGATTCTCACTGCCAATTCAGGTTTGAGTGGTTTGGGAAGAAAAGGTGCTGCAATAACCACGGTGTCACCATCATTGATACGAACAATTTGAGCGTCATAGGTCACACCCTGTGGTTGTTTTTGTGCCAGATCTGAACCCGTCATGGCAAAGATGGTAAAGACCGTCACTAAAATTTTTTTCATGTTGTTTATCATCCAATTATCTTAGTTGAATTCGCAAAACACATTGCCTACATCTGTGCCAAATGTTCGGTAGATAAGAACACCAGTGCGATTATTGTTGACGTTAGGAGCTGGGTTGCCGCCTGAAGTGTTTTCTGCTGCTACTCCCAAGGTCACTGCTCTGTTCTGACCTGTAGTATTTTTTACCAAAACTGACACGGTTTTGCCTGCGGTGATATTAGCAAAGGCAATAGTAGCTGTGGTAGTTAGATTGACTAATACCATGTGATCTGTGGCAAAGTCTATGGTCAATGTTCCGGCGGCATCTAATGTTCCAGCATTACGTGCTTGACCATTATAGTTTCTTGCAGAAACCAATGCGGCTGTTACAATGTTACCACCAGTGACGTTGCCTGTGGCAGTGATCGTGCCAGCAGTAGTAAATTTGGTTGCCGAGACACCGTTGGCCACAGATACATTGGCTACTTCCTGGCGAACATTGCCGCCCACAGGGTTGACCAGGAATCTCCATATGGCGCCTTGGTTAGTCGCAGTAAAATCTTCCAAAGCGTCAAGAGTGATAGTGCCGTCTGCAGGTGGAGCAAATCCGCCTGTTGAGTAGCCTTGGCCTGAAAATCTCACTATGGTTTCGCCCGCTAGCACTTGCGTGGGCGATGCAACATTGCCGTTGTATCGCCGACCAATGTAGTTGGGATAGTTGTCTATACCGTCGTTGTAGATGCTGGAAAATTCGTTGGGCTGACCAGTGACATGCAGCATCACTCCTGCAAGAGCTGGAGATATTGAAAGCCCCGAAGCTGATCCAATAATCTCTACAGCACCTAGTAAAGGATCAGTATCAGGCACTAAAATCTTTATCTGTCCATCGTCTGTGGCTTCAAAATATCTATTGGCTGTGTTGGGTGGTAGACCATTGGTCTTGTAAAATCCAATGTTGCCTACCAGTTGAACTTCGGCATTGCCTTTGGTGGCCAAGATCATGTCTTGATCTTCGTTGACCAAGGTCAAGATGTTGTTGTTGGCAGTGAAGTCACAAAGCTCAGTGGCAGGCCTGCGGTATCAATTGTGAGTGTGCCATCATTTGAAATATTGGCGCCAGGGCCGGCTCGAACGCCACCTATCTTTACGTCAGTGGCAGGCGATATGTTGCCAGTGATGACAAGGTTGCCAGTGACTGCAATGTTTCCACTGGAGGATGTTATTGTGTTGAGTGTAACTATGTTGGCTGTGATGTTGGCACCAGTGGCCAGAGCCACAGGTTGGCCGCCAGGCGTTGAACCGTCACTGACAAACATTGAGTTGGTTACAGGATTATACCACAGTCGATCCAATTGTCCAACATAGGTTGCTGGATCAGTGTTGTTGTCTCTGCTGGTAAAAAAGTTTTGAACGCTGCCCATTGGTCAAGCTCCTTTAGCTTTCCAACGGCTCGTCGTCGTCAAGTTCGCTTACAACCACAGGATTCAGCCCTGCGGCTTTTTTGATTTGGCTCAGTTCTCTTTCAAAAGTTGTTTCACTTTGACTGTCAACATCGCCTACAAATGTTTCTTGTTGTTGTTCTCGTTCAGCGTCGGTACCGTCATCGTAGACATTTTCCACGCCCACTGCTTTTTTCAACAGTTCCATTTTCATTTGCAACGGGGGTAAAAACAGATCTTCAGGATCTTCTACGTTGTTTGCTACTGTGACTTCTTCTGGCGCTGCAAAATTTTGCACATCATTTCGCGCCTGTGGCACAGCCGCTATGGTTTCAGCATTGTCAACAACATCCAACAATGACCTCAATAATTCTGCAACTCTCATCTTGGGTATCCTTTGAAACTATTTATGGGACTTTGTGTGTTGACTGCCGGGTGTTCTTCTGAGTCCATGTCGCCGTTGTTTTCGTCATGCCACTTGGCATTGGCTGCTTTGTAGGCCATCTTGAGCATTTCCTGCTCTTCTTTGGTATAAGGATGTGCGGTTTTGCTTTTACCTACCCAACTTTTCCAATCTATGTCGGGCACGTTGGTGCCATCTGTGCAGGCCACGGCCATCATCACACGGCTTAGAGTGTAATCAGCATTCCATCGCTCTCCGTCGCTGAATGTGTTGAGACCACGAGTGGCAGAATTCAACCGTGTGGACATTTTGCCTTGTGTGGCTTCAGCGACGAATTCTCGAGCTCGCATCAGTAGCTTCCTGCGCCAATCACACCAGATTGGGCTGAGCTGGCTGTGCCTAGTTCCAGTGCAGTGAATGGAGAACCAACCACTGTGACTTTATTACCAGCACCAGCATAGACTTCAAACACAGTGTTGGCCGGAATTGAAATAGGTGCACCGTAGATGTTTCCAGCTGCTGAAGCTGTGCCCAGTGCTGTAGCATAGGCTTGATAAGTCACTGCATTGGCAGCAGTGCTGATCTGTAACCGATCAGTGTAAACAGTTGTATTGCTCAGTGACGTATAAACATTGGCAGACATTATTTGTTATCTTTCTGTGGTTGATAAGGCTTATAAAGGCCTCGAGTTTGGTCCAGCACTCCTGGGATATCTACAGGCTGTTGCTTGTAACCTGATGTAGCAGGGCTGTGCGGATTTTGTTGCACAGGGGTGTTAGGCACAGGGTTGAATGGTGTGTACATAATATCTCCTTACCAAGCTCGGCAGCTCCAATAACGTGCTTTCCAACGTGGTCCTGGATTGTCGCAGTTGTGTCTAGCACGGAAGTTTTTGCGGCGACCAGGAATATTCTTTTTGATCTTCATGCCTTTTTGGCCAAAGTTCACTTTGACCACGTTGCCTTTGGGACCACGAACGTACACTTTGGATTTTTTTACATCGCCCTTCATGGGCTTGCCCAAGGGCACTTCACGACCTTGATACTTGGCTTCATCCATTTCGCCTTCTGCTACTCGATCATCTTGATTTGACTCAATGTAATCGGCAGCAGTGTCTACATAGTCAGCAGCTTTGTTGATCTTTGATTGCACCCACTCAGGCATGTTTTCATTGTCATCCAACATGCCAGTGAGTCTGCGAGCAGCACGAACAATGGTTTCAAGATCGTCTTTGGCCATGTCGCCTTCTTGGTCATACTCGCCTTGATCTACAACGGCAATGTCATCATCGTCGCTGTCAATTTCAAAGTCTTGACCTTCAACGAGCTCTTCGTCTAAGAATCCAAAAGATTCCAGCATTTCCATCATACGATCATCTGCGTGAATAACAATAGCATCGTCGTTGCTGTCAACAACATAAGTCTCTAGCAAAACTTCTTCACGAATATTGATGGCAAAGTTATCGCCTGCCACAGGTCGGCTATAAGCTACTTCTGCTTCGCTTAGATATTCACGCAGGCTTTTCATTTTGCTTTGTACGCTTTCCACAAGTTAGACATAGCAAAGATGCTTTCTTGCACTTTTTCCATGTCGCCGTCGCCGTCTAAGTCAGCTTCTTTTTTTCCAGCAGCACGTGCCTTGGCCAGATTGCCAGTAAATTTGTTGCCTTCTTCAACGTCATCTTCTTTGACTTTTTTGGCTTCAGTCTTGATGCCGGCCATTTCCATCATGCGCTTGATAGCATCTTCTTCCATTTCGGCGTAGCTTTCCTGACGCTCTTCTTGACTGGCAATCACAGGCACAGTTGTTTGACCTGTTGACTTGGGCTTGTTCAAGCCACCCGAGTATTGCATGGCATCATCGCTGGTTTCAGTGTTGGTAGGCCAGTCAGGTTGATTCTCGTCAACCATTTTGGTATCGCCGCCACATGAACAAGGTGTTGTACCACAGCCGCAGCCGCTGGTTGAACCACCCATGCCGGCCATCTTCAACATCTTGCCCAAGATTTCTGCATCTTCGTCGGTGGCTGTGACTGTGAGGCTTTTACCAGGGCCGCCGTGAGCATCGTTGCTCATGTTCATGCTGATGTTCATGGACTCAGCAATCATTTGCTCCAACTCACGATTCATTGAGTCATAAATGCCTTTGCCAAAAGTCATGCTGCCTTTGCCGCTGGATTTGGGCTCAGCAGTGCTGGGAGCCACTGATCCACTCACAGTGGTTTCTTCCACTTCTTCTTTTTTCTTGCCTTTGACTTTTTCTGGCAAGCCTTTGTGCTTGGTAGCAGCAAAGTCTTTGGCAGCTTTCTTGGGCATTTCCTTGGCCACTTTGGCAACTTCTTTTGAAGCAGGCTTTTCGCCTTTTTGTGCAGCATGGACCATGCCCATGAACTTCTGTTGCTTCTTGCTCACTGCTTTTTCTTCCAGCTCTTGTTCGGCTTTTTCAACTCGATAGCCAGCTTGCTTTAGCATCTTGATAGCAGCTTTGATTTGGCTGTCATCGGCTTCGTTGGTCTTCTCGCCTGGCTCTTTGTCGCTGAGCTTGTGCTTGGTCACAGCACCTTTGTGTGGAGGCAGCTTGACTTTGCCAACACCAAATGCTGACCAGTCTGGCTTGAGTTCAGCTCCTTGCTCAGTGTCTGTGGGCTTCTTGGGACGACCACGACCACGTGGTTGCGCAGGCTTAGCTTGTGGCTCGTCGTCTTTTTGCAAGGCACCGCCATAACGCTTGCCTGCAATCTTACGAGTGGCGCCAACTGCTGATTTCATTGCTTCGGCAGCAACATCGCCCAACATCTCGTCAACTTCTTTCTTGGCACCAGCAATCTTGTCAGCAAATGTGATCTTGTCTTTGGGTTCAGCCAGTGCGGCAAATTTCTTTTGCTTTGGGCTCATGGGTTTTTCTTCCAGTGGGCCATATTCTTCTTTGACTCGGTTGTGTGAGGCCATTGGGGGCTTGCCAGTTTGTGGCACACCAACTTTTTTCTGCAGATCTTTGAGCAAGGCTTCGTCACCTGGAGCAATACGATCCAGTGCCTGGCCTGCTGCTTTTTTCATGCCGCCGCCAATTTTCTTCACAATAGATCCAAGACCTTCATCGACTTCGCCAGCACTTTCATTTTTGCCACGCAGCTTGGCCAGTACAGCGCCGGCAACTTTTTCGCCTCGCTCTTTTGAGCCATAACGTTCGCCTGCCGATTTGGCAATCTTTTCAAAGTTCTTTCCTGGCTTGCCAATGTCTTTGCCGGCACGTGCCTTCTTTGCTGAATAATCTCCAGTAGATCCTTCTTCCACGGACTCGTCATACTTGTCGTATTTTTTACGCACTGGGTCTAATGCCTTGCCTTCGCGGCCTGCTTTGGCCAAGGCCTGCATGCCTTCTTTGCCGTATTTTTCGTGGCCTTTGGCAGCTTGACTCATTGCTCTCTCATTGAGTTGCTGATTTACACTCTTGGGTGCATCTAGCACTGCTTGGAGTTTTTTGTTTAGATCATAGAAAAAGGTCATTTGAATTATCCTCGAGGTTTGGCGCCAGTGGCTGGCTTGGCGGGACGCTTGATATTGGTCATAGGGCTCTTGACACCCTGTGGCAAATCATTGGTAGTCTTGGCTGCGGGAGTCTTACCCCCAGCTACTGTGAAATCAGAACGATAGGCATTTTTCAATACCACATGATCATGTGCTTCAGCACTGTAATCCTTCTTGAGAGCACGTTGCTCTTGGTCAGGTGCAGGATAGTCAGTGTTGGCCAACAAATCTTTGTTTTGATCTTCAATCTTTTCGTACTCGTTGGCCATGCTGTCGTTGTAGTCTCTAGTGGTCATAACCACTCGATTGGGATCCATGCCCTGCAACTGAGCCAACTGCTTGATCTGCGGCTCAATGGCCGGATAGCGAAAGCTCACATCAAACATTGTAACCGCTTCGTTTTTGTGATTGGGAAAGTCGGTAGGAATGCGTTGAATGGGAGTGGTTCGGGGATCACTGATCTTTACAGGATCAAATTGATCTAGTTTAGATTTCAGTTCGCGAATGAATTCTGTGCTAGGAGCACCGCAAATTTTGATGCGGTAATCATAGGTTCTTTCGCTTTCTGCTAGATATTGGGCGAATTTTTTCATGTCAGGTTCCTGTCACATATTTATTCTTTTTGGCTGTTTTGTTTGTTACCAGCAATGATACGTTCTAATAGATCGTTGCGACTCAACAGCTGACCTTGCCCTTGTTGTGGCTGCGGATCATCGCCGCTGGCTGCTTGATCCAAGCGCATTTTCTTCAACTGCAGGTCAATCATCTTGAGCTTTTTGTCCAGCTTGGCTGTTTTGGCTGTGATAGCATGCCCCAGCATGTTAGACGCAACTGAAAATATTTCTGCTGCAAATCTTGAATCAACTTGCATGCCCAGGTCCATGAGATCTTGATAGCTGGAGGTGGCCTTTGACGCCAAATCGTCCATCTCTGAATCAGTGGCTTCTAGGCCTTTGACTGCAGGCAGGGCAGCATCTATTTTGTCTATGGTAGCATCCAAAGCTGCCAGTGTTTCTTTGTGTTGAGGTATTGCAGGCACCGCGGTGTCTATTTCCTGCGGTGTAGGGGGCAAGTCAAACAGCTCTTCTAATTTTCGATTCATGACCTATTTATAGGTCAGCGACTGCCATTTCTAAAGAGTTGCTCTTCGGTTATGACTCTAAAAGTGATGCCTTGCTTGCGACACCACTTGGTGGCAGAATCCCATTTGGCCATGTTCACTGCCACTACAGCACGATCACGGGGTTTTTGGCCTTCAACAATCACACTCTGCCCTTTGGGTTTGATTTCAATCAATTCTGCCTTCACGGTGTTGTCGCGAGTACGGTAAGTGATAAGAAAATCAGGAACGTAGTGAGTGACTTTGCCTGTGAGGGGATTTCTATAAGGTATTTGAATGGCTTCTGACGCCCACTGCAGAATATTGGGGTTGGTATCACAAAATCTCATAAAGCTCATTTCCCACCCTGACCGATAACGAGGGCGACGATTGCCCACGTATTTTTCAGGATTTTGAACTTCGTAGATGCCTTGTGCCCAAGTGCGACTCATTGTATCACAGCTCTAGCAGCATAAAAGTTGGGAACAACCTGAGAGTTTACTCCCAACAGTGTGGCTCTGCTTCTTATCTGATTGAGATAATAGGCCATGTTGATCTTGAGATCAAGGCCAGTAACTCCGCGAAGCTGATCCAACAATACCAAGGCGTCAATACCAGTTCGATCAGCCACTTGAAACAGACTCACTGTGAAGTTGCCGGCCACAGTGCGATCTTTCATTTCTTGTAGGAAATAACTGTGCACAATATCATACTGTGCAGCAGGCACATTGACATCGTAGCCATAGAACTGATCAAACACTCTCACAGTTTGATCAAGATTGGTATTGACGTAATTTACTGTGCCTTGAGCCATTATACACCTCCACCACTGCGTAATATTGCATCGGCATTGGGATTGTTAGTTGCTGCGTTCAGAGAACGTTGAGTAGATTGAGTGGGAAATACCCATCCATCAGCTTTGTTGATCACAGCACGAGTAGCGCCTGGGCCCAGAGTTCGCAGTGCGTCTTTGCCCAGAGCAGTGGCTTCGCTCTGCACAATAGATTTCAAATTCTTACCTTTTAGAGTGTTGTAAGCTGTGCCTGCTTTTTGTGCAGCGCCAATCAAACCAGCCACAGAACCTGACTGCAGATCTTCCAAGATGCCTTGACCTGTGGATAACAATCCACCTTGGCCAAACACCGATGCTGTGCTGCCAGCACGGCTCAACGGACTGCGGCGAGTGTCATAGTGTGCAGTGTCAGGCCAGGCCACGTTGGCATCTGGTTTGCCCAGGGCGCCATTGAAATATTTCACTGCTTCGTAGGCAATGGTCATGGAGTTCTGCATCACACCTGCATTGTCTTCGTAGCCGTACTGGTCATGACTCCAGTTGGTTATGATGGGATTGATCAAAATATATCTGGCATACTTGTGTTGATCAAAACCAAAAATCTGAATGTCTTTGAAAAACGGTGGCTTGCCTGAAGACGAGCTGGTACCATCGAGATAACTTTCGCCTATGAATCCCCAGTCGTTGACATTGCCGCTGCGAGTTTGTTCGTAGATATCTCTGTCGTTGTAGTTGAACCCCGTGGCTTTTTGACTGACCTGCCCTATGCTGCCATTGGTGGCAGGAGCATTGGCAATGTACTGTTGTCTGGGATCGTTGTAGTAGTAGCTGTAATATTGATACCACATTTCACGCACGTTGTCGCCACCGTCGTCGTGAAAGGTCACTGATATGGGATCATACTTGATGCTTTTTTGCACAATGCGCTTGCGATTGTACTGATTGAGCACTTCATTGTCCACAGTAAACTTGGGCAAATCAATGGTCTTGACTGTGAGGCTGAGATTGGGTATGTTCTGTGCTTGAAACACAGGCACGTTTCTCAGTGCAGGAATTTGATCCACGTTGGGAGTAAACAGCACATGAAAGAGAAACTTGAATCTGGGTTTGAGTTCCCAGCTGTTGGTAGTAAAGGTCTTACTTGCGTGAGTGTAGTCACGCAAGTTTTCTGCCCCAATAAAACCTTTGAGAAAGTCTTGGCCAAATGTTGGCACGATTAGCCCTCGTTAGGGAGTGGTACCAATGCCGGTGACCACGTCGCCAACTGTACGGCCAACTGCTAAGCCAATACCACCACCACCTTGATTGCCTTGGTTGGCGTTGTCAAAGGCCATTGTGATTGTGATAGCAGCAGCTTCGTTGGTACCGTAGTTCATTGGACCATAGTCGCTGCTTTTGATATAGCAGCCGTACAGTTCCCAAGATTCCAACACAATGGGTTCGTTGGCGCCGTTGCCACCGTCCAATACTTCAAAGCGTGTGAGGAATTTATAATCAATACCAGCAGCAGCTGAACTCATTTCCAAGAAGTCCATTTGCTTCTGAATTTGTTCACCAATCAGTTTAGACACGTTACCATTGGCGTCGTCGCGCAATTCACAGGTAACGTCTGCCCAGGTATGGCGGCCAGCTAGTTTCACTGTAGAATTATAAATTGGCAAAGGAATTTCTTCGAATGTGAGATTGGGACGAGTAAAGCTCACCACTTGCTTGGTCAATTCAGTTGTGGGTGTACTCACGCCCAGATTTTCAAATATCACTCGGAAGCGATATCTGAGTTTTGGCATCAACAGGCCCTGTGTGGTTGCGCTTTGATCGCTGGCCAGGGGCACTGTCATTTTGTTTAGTGATGCTGATGGCATTTTATAATCTCTCCTGTTACGTTTATTTACCTGCTGCTTGATCCAAAAAATAGGGCCGAAGCCCTATTTTTATCCAGCTGCAATCTCTCCAGTGTTCTTGATACGCAACGGAATGTAGATAAACTCCACTGCTTTTACAGGTTCAATTGCAATGTCTACCCACAACTCATTGCGGTCAATACGTGCAGGAGTGTTGTTACTCAAGTCGCAAACAACCAAGTAGTCATAGATGGCTCGCTTGGCAATCAAGTCGACCATCAAACTGTTGATGGTGTTGGTGATTTCATTGCGAGTGATCTGGTCGTTGGGTTCAAACAAGTAAAGTTTGCCAATCTGTTCCAGGCGGCCACGCAGGAATGCCACCAAACGTGCAACGTTGATGCGATCCAGTGCAGAAGTCACTGTGGTTGAAGTCTTGTTACCAAAGTTGGTAATACCCACACCTGGAATAAAGGTAATTGGGTTGACGTTGCGCTCGTACAGCACATCACGCAGCGATTGACTCACTGACAATGGTGTAAATTCTCCTGTGTCTGCAGCAATGTAACCCAGTTGGATGGCATTGTCTACTACGCCACGACGTGTGCCAGCAGGTGCCAACCATGGATAAGCCACTTCGTCTGAGCGAATAATAGTTCTCATCATCATGTGGCTAGGCGGTTGTACCACTGTTTGGCCTCCCAGGTCTGTGGTTGTACAGCTGGGGAAGAATGTAGCCATGTAGTTGCTGGTAGTACTCAAACCGTCGCCATTGGGTAATCCTAGGCCGTTGTTATTGGTAGCCCATGATACAATTTCGTTTGCATTGCCAGACAAGCGCAGCGGTGTATCGCCCACAACAAACAAGGTATTGTTGCGCTCGTTGCTGAGTGCAATCATGTTGGGGATCAGCTCAGGATAACCAGGTGTGGCAATAATTGTATACTGAGCGGTTTCTTCACGTGGGCCCAACGAAGTGTCTAGGCTACTCTTGAGAGCTTCTACAACCATCTGACGTTGTGCCAAACGGCCTGAATACATAGCGCCATTTTGTTTGTTGCCGCTGGCAGTGACCCAAGCATTTCGCACTGTGGGCAGTACATCGTCTGGGAAACTATTACCATTGAAATAGTTCTCTTGGAAGCTCTTGACATTGTACCCACTGCGACGTGTGTTGAACAACAACATACCTTGTGGATACTCTGATGATTCTGGAGCATCAAGATCCAAATAGTTGCTGGTCAGCAAACTTACGATAGATGGAATAGGATCAGCAATGGGATCAGTGGTTCCGTTTGGTGCCCAGCGAGCATCGGCAAACAAGATACCATTTTGAGTCACTTGATCTGTGGTATCAATCTGTACCCATTGATCCCCGCTATCAACTGGTTCCCAGCGATAGATCTGTGGATAGTTCTCTAAATCGCTGGAATCGATCCAAAGATCGCCGTATTGCAGAGGACTTAGTGAAGCATCGTTTTGTGTAGTAGGTGCTGTGGCTGCAACAATTGGGCCAGCAGCATTGGTCAAACTGAGATCAAATCCACGAACATCATTGGTTACATTTTGATAACCAACCCATTGTCCGTTGTTTTGAATCATGATATCAGCTTGATTGGTTGCACTGTAGTACCATAGACGTCCGTTGTTTGGATCTGTGTCTGGTGCAGTGTCGCTCATGATATATTCAAACGTCGGAACAGTGACAAAGTTACTGAGAATCAAACTTGCATCAGCAGCACTCAACCTAACAAACGGAGTCGCTATAGTAAAACCAGCCACTGTGAGTGGATTGGTTGGACCACCACTGGTATTAGTCAAGTTGATAGTGCCACCTTGGCTGTGCGTGAACACAATATTTCCAGCAGAATTCACACTGGCTGATACAAAAGGAACGTTGGCTGCACTCACAGCAGAAATAAAATCTGCCACGGAGCCTGTTCCGCCAATGGTGGCAGTCACTGCAGCTGGAATATTTGGCGAACCAGCTATACTAGCAGCAATTGTAAAAGTATCGCCCACAGTGAATGCATTTCCAGTAGGAGCCGTGGTACCTGTTACCACAGTCTGTCCAATTGCAGCTCTTTCAAGAATTTCAAAAGATCCAGATTGGTTAGGTGCAGTGTTCCAGAACCAAGCATTGGGGCGCACAATGGTTGTGCCCACTGGGATATTTTTTCCGCCGCCCGACGGATCCAAAGCAGCAAGAGCAGTAGCATCATTGTAGAACGCAGGTACATTTTGTTTGACCCATTCTCCCAGTGTGACACTGTATTTTTTTAGGCTAATTGCTAGACCATTGTTTACAGGACTGATGTTGTTCCACACTGAGCCAGTGGGACGTGGTGTAACATCAGTTTGTCTCCAACGAGGAACATTTTGATTATATAGTGCAGCATATACTGGACAGTAATACACTGTATCGGCAATGCCCAGCGCAGTAATTAGTGCAGTGCCACCACTGGGTCCTGCTTCAATGCTGATGATACCATTGTTGGCTGTAGAACCGTCGTTGGTTGCTTGATCGTTACCAAAAATTCTCAATTGGCCGCCAGCCACTGCTGCTGAAACACCAGGAATGCTGGCAGAGTTAATTGCGCCAACAAACTGAGTCAATGTAGCAGTGGTAGCTGGAGGAATTGCTGCTGGCACTGTAATCAGCGTATCATTGATAAAAATGTTTTGACCTGGAGTTAGACCCAGTGGGGCTGTGGTTCCAACCACAGTTGGCCAACTCAGTTGCCAGTCTTCACTGCCTAGTAATACCCATGTATTGCTGTTATTTTTGTACCATGTAAGATTGTAGATATCATCTTCTTGATTGGTATTGACCACTGCATAATCGCCAATGCTGCCAATGTCTGCATTTGGCACAAAATATGTGCTGCCAGTAACTGGCCAAACACCTTGGGTAACATCATTGACATTGGTAATAACCAGTGGGGTCTTTACAGTGAACTGACCAGTTGTCAAGTTCCACTCTTGAATGCCCCAAGTGGTTTCTGACGAATCCAACCAATAAGTGCCATCTGCAGGAGTTCCAACCGGACGACTCAAACTGGCAGTGAGTTCAGTGAGGTCAATGTCGGCTCGCTGCACATAGGCGCGATTTGAAATGCCCAGCGCAGAGTAGGCAGCCAACAAGCCATACTCATTGAGCTCGTAGCCGTTGATTGCTGTACCAGTAGTGGTTTGATAGAAGAAAGGCACACCAAATGTGGCTGCCAAATCTCGCTGACTGGTAATGAGATAAGTTTTGTTTGCGTTGGCCGCAGTGGTTCCAGCTGCTACGCCTACTCCTGTGCCGCTGACTTTGTTTTGTGCAGTGGCAATGAGGAAGAAAGGTACTGTGTTTACAGCAGATGGGATGTATTGACTTTCGTCAATTACTGTGACTTCTACGCCTGGTGATATTAGGGCCATTTTGGGTTCCTTTTCAAGTTGTAGATATTTATTAGATCAGGCCAAAAACTGCGGTGTTGCTTGCCCTTAGGTAAGGTTTAGACGTAAATACTGTGTGAGACCCATCTGTTCTGTGTGCAATCAGCGTCCTCGAGCCATCAACTGCTATCGTGGCCAGCAGGTTTATTATCGCAGTCGCTGCGAAGACTGCATAAAAAAACGCAAAAAAATCAAGCCTGCTGTGCCGAAGTGGAAGCAGCATGGCTACAAGAAAAAACCCACATGCGATCGCTGTGGGTTTAGAGCTAGGTGGGCCAGCCAACTATTGGTGTATCACGTAGATGGAGATCTCAACAACTGCGGGCTACGAAACTTGCGCACAGTTTGTCTAAACTGTGTAGAAGATCTCAAGAAAACTGATCAACCGTGGCGCCCTGGAGACCTTGAGTTAGACGTATAACTTGCTGATACAAGTGATCCATACTGCCGTTATTGTCCAATACATGATCAAAATTGTGTCCTACCCAGGCAGTTTCTGAAGCGTGAATACCCAGAGTTTTTAGACGTTCACGGCTGATCATCCAGCTCATGTTACCACGTCCTTGGTTTGCATTTACTGCGTCTTGATACCACTCAGGCTCTGGGCCACGAACCACTCGCACTACCAAACCGCCAGAATTTTTTATAGCAGCAATTTCGTTGGGAAATCTACAGTCACTGATCACAATGTGGTCTTGGCTGGTACGCAGTTTGTTTTCCAATGCTGCGATCCAAATATCGTCGTGAAATGCTCGGCGACAAACTTCAGTGCCCCACTGCTGTAGAATCCAACGTGGGGTCAAGTTAGGCATGTTCAGCCGAGCAGCCCACCATGGATCCACTTGTTCTCGCCACTCTCTAGCCTGCTTGGTGCGCCCTTCCAGCAGTGTGCGGTCCCAACCAAAGACCTGTGACACAGCATCTTTGAGGCTGTTGGCAAAGCTTTCACGACGAAAACCGTGAAAGTTCACCAGATAGTCTGCAATGGTATCTTTACCAGATCCAATGAATCCGCAAATTCCAATGATCATTTCAGCTCCTTGATGTTGAGATACTTCAGCGTGTCCTGTAGCATGCTAATTTGTCTGCGACAATCTTCCAGTGCGTTGTGAGTGGCCGGGGGAGATTCCAGGCCAGGCCATAGACTGAATACTGTGCGGCTGTCACGAACTGAATAGTAATACCAGGGCAGTGCTTTGTTTAGACTTTTGTAAGCATGTTCTAATATGGTCATGTCGTACGTGGGACCTTGCGCCCACACACGCCGAGCTTTCCACACAATACGAGTGAGTCCGTCCAGTGCTTGATCCAAAGGCACACGATCCTGCTCGCTGAATGCTTCTTCTTTTACAGCCGGAGGTTGCGTGGCCCACCATTCTATGGTGCCATCTTGAATGCTGCGACCTTCTTGACTTTCCAAGTCAACTCGAACATAGAAGCTGTGCGCAGCATGGTATCCATCACCAAAGGGATCAAATCCCTGTGCTGCAATAGTGAGAATAGTTGTGTCTGGGCTCGTTCCAAGACCCTCAATGTCCAACATGACGTCCATTTTGCTATTTTAGCAAAATTTTATCAGTGTGTCAATCAACCAATGACCCAAGTCAGCGGTTGTGAAGCGTCTACGTAGTTGACCAATTGAGCAATCAACTCGTCTTGTGCTGTTTTGGCTTCGGCTTTCATGGCAGTGCCATTGAGGGTGCCGCCGCCCTGAGGTCCAGCTATGGTGCCAAACTTTTCACGAGCTTCACCAATGATCATTTTGCAAGTGGCTACCATGTAGTCACGGATCCACTGCCGAATTTGATGGTCACTCAACAGTTGAATTTCAGGCTTGAGCTGATAGGTCCACAGCAGCACAGCTTCGCCTGTGCCTTTGGGATCACGAACCAGTTGCAGTTTTTTGGTCACAGGATTGAATGTGTAGTTCATGTAACCGCCAAACATGCGAGCTGCCAGTTCAGTGTACTGACTGTAGAAATCATATGTGGCCAGACCACCAGCCACATTGAAGTTCATGAGATATACCTGCAGGCTGGCCTGGGCAAATGGATCAAAATTGGATGCAAATGGGCCTGTGGCATCGCCAAAAGTTCTGCGAAACACCTGTCTCACGCTGGTTACTTCTTGTGGCAAGGTATAGATGTTTTCATCCTTGACCAAGTACATAAAAATGTAGGCTTCCTCATAGGCATTGTTGGCACGTTGCCTGTAAGTACCCAGAGTTTTTTCGTAAGCAGTTTGGTAGTGTGCAGGATCAAGCTCAAGATCAATGATCTGGTTGCCCAGCATAAGCTGGCAGTATTCAACGAGATTTTGTTTGAGTTCGCTCAGTGTGTCTTGCTGTTGGTCCATGTTTGACTCCGGTGCTGTATTTACCGGAGCGTCCCAACAACATTACCAAGCCTTGAGCACTATCAAGTTCTCAGAACCTCTGGCATTCCAAGCAGTTTCTGTAGCTCGAATTTCTTTGAACAGCTTGCGAGCAGCGGGCTTGCCTGCTGCTAACAATGTCTTGAGAGTTTCTGCTGGCTTACGCAGAGTCTTTTGCACAGTTTCTGTGGTTGAGAAGCCAATCACAGCATTGTTCTTGACAGTGAACGCCTTGGCATACTCATCGGCCACAATGTGGATTAGCTTGCGCTTCTTGGTGTCATACAACCAAGCTTCGCTCTTGTCCACTAGCTGTGCTGCTGGCAGAGATTTGAGTTTGAGTTCAGCAAACTCTGCCATGATCTTGAACTTGGCTGCTTTTTTCTCCGGAGTCACTGGCTTGACTTTGCGAGGCTTGCGTTCTACTTTTTTGATTTGAACGTAGGCGCCGCAGTCTGAGATCACAAGCTCACAGAACTTCACGCAGTTTTTGAGCTGTGTTTTGGTGAGATGTTCGTACCCTTGTGCCAGCTGAGGATCTTTACCAGCCACAGCTTCTTCAAACTCAGCAAGCTTGCGAGTCCATGTGTCTCGGATCATGTGCATCAATTGCGGAGCAATGTTCATACTACGCAGCAGACTCACAGGTTTGTAGTCTGCTGTGAGCTTGGCACCTGCTGCAACAAACTCATCAAACATGCCGTCCATTTCGCCCAGGCACTCAGACACTTTGTCACGCAATCGATCTTGAATTGTGGGCCTGGCAGGCTCTTCTTTTACCACAGCTTCTACTTTGACTTGTTCTTTCACAGCCAAGATAGCAGCAATCATATTATCAAGTTTGATCTGCTCGTGCTCATCCAATTGCAAGCCCATGTCTACCATGCGACACAACCAACCTGTGGTCAAACTGACTTGATTGTCGGGCGTGGCCCTAACTCGTTTGGCATCACGAGCACGGTCTTGCCGATCCAAATAGCTGGCAACAAAGTCTTTGGCTTCTTTTTTGCCATAGAAGTAGCCGTACCAATTGAATGCTCGAGTGAGCACAGTGAAACGATTTTCCGTGGGCTGGCTACGCCACACAGGTTCGTCGCCTACGTATTTGGTATCAGGACTACGAGGATTCATGGGCTTGATTGCAGCGGTCTTCATTTGGGCTCCTTTGACTGTAATTATAGCACTCTAGCCTTTTTGGGTCAAGTTTACAGAAAGTAGTACTAAAGTAAGATCTGCTTCCCTGCGGAACGTGATCCAGTAAGGGCGAGTTTGCCAGTTTGTAGGGGCCTTGCCATAATAGCTGTACCAGTCGTGCTCACGCAGCCAACCGCTGCCGCCGAGGCGCTGCCGGCAGGCCGTTTCAATTGCTTTTATCTTGTCATTATAGCCACTTTCGAAACGCAAGGCCACTGTATGCCCGTGCTCACAGAATTGCCGAAATCTGCGGTTGAGTTTGACTACTTTCATGCCCAAATTGTAGCAGCTTGGGATTTATTGGTCAACCTACCCATAAATACTAGACTATGCCACGTCTAAGTCTATACCGCCCAAATCGTACCCGCGATTACCAATTCATTGATCGTGTTATCAGTGAACAATACACAGTTGGTGGCTTAGATATATTTTGCCACAAATACATGGGCCCACAACCTGGCGGCACCAACACCCCAGACAGTGGCAATGGCGATGCCACTCAGCCTGTGTATGAAAACTTGGATGTGCTCAACATTCAAGATTTGCTGTTGCTGGAAAACCGTGATCGCACATACGACCCAGATGTGTACGTGATGCGCGGTGTGTATCGTGTGCAAGATGTGGACTTTGATCTCACACAGTTTGGATTGTTCCTAAACACAGACACCTTGTTTATCACCTTTCACTACAACGACATGATTGACACCTTTGGACGCAAACTCATGGTAGGTGATGTGTTGGAAGTGCCCAATTTGAAAGATTATCATCCACTGAATTCTGCACTGCCGTTGGCCTTGCCACGCTACTATGTGATACAAGACGCAGCATTTGCATCCGAAGGCTTCTCAGTGACCTGGCAACCACACCTGTGGCGTGTGAAAGCATCGCCGCTGACCAATTCTCAGGAATACAAAAATATCCTCGACAAACCATTCGTGGCTGAATACATCTGGGATCCAGGCGATTTTTACCCCATGGGCAGCATTGTGAATTCTGGCGACGTGTACTATCGTGCCACACAAAATGTGCCTGCAGGCACAGATATCAGCAACACAGCCTATTGGCAAGAGTATACTCCGCCCACAATTTCAGACATGCAAAGTACCAGAACCAAAGATTATGAAATCAATGACAGCATTGTCACACAGGCCAATGTGGAAGTGCCTGCATCTGGTTATGACGTCAAAGACTTTTACATTGTGCCCACGCTGGAAAATGGACAACCTGCCAACCCCACATCACTGACTACCATCGACGGCGACACTGTGGACGGCACACAGGGAGGTATGAACATAACTCCTAGAGCCGATGGCTACACAGCAGGCTATCTCACTGGCGACGGAGTGCCGCCCAATGGTTTGCCTGTGACTCCAGGTGTGACTTTTCCTGTGAATCCTGTGGTTGGCGACTACTGCCTGCGCCTGGACTACAAACCCAATCGACTGTTTAGATACGACGGTGCACGTTGGGTCAAGATTGAAGAAAAAGTTCGCACTCAATTGGACAATGGTCCTGCCAACCAAACTTTGCGCAGCAGCTTTGTGAACAATACATACACTACCAATACCACTGACATGGGAGCCATACCGCAGCGTCAAAGTTTGAGCGAAGCACTGCGACCCAAAGCAGACAACGGAGACCAAGGTGGCAATTTGCCGCCCAATCCACCACCACCTTTTTCAAGATAAACATGCAACAATTTTTCTACCTCGACGCATAAATAAAGGATGCACATTTACAAGATCACCAATACTGCAAATAACAAAGTCTACATAGGACAAACCGTTCAAGCAAATCCCAAGATGCGATGGTACGCACACCTTGCCGATGCTCGTCGAGGTAAGAAAAGCTACTTGTACGATAGCATAAGAAAACACGGTAAAGAATCATTTGTCTGGGAGGTAATTGACACTGCAGACTCGTTGGATGAATTGAATAACAAAGAAGCATACTGGGTGAGCCACTATAAAAATCAAGGTATTGTAGTTTACAACAATCGAGCAGCAGGCGGCAATAAAAAACACAGTGCTGAAAGTATTGAACGAATGAGGCAAGCTCAAAAATTACGACACGCTACTACCAATGTTGGTGGATGGAAAAGACGAGATGGCGGCCCAATGAAGGGCAAAAAGCATAACAGTGAGACCAAAGAAAAAATGAGTCAAGCAAGATTGAAATATTATGGGAAGGTAGTATAAATGCAGTCTTATTTTTATGACGAACAAATACGCAGGTTTTTACTGCAATTCACCAGAGTGTTTTCTGGTTTTCAAGTCATGTATGGCAATGAAACTGACGGTGTAAACAATGCTGCACTGTTGCGAGTACCAGTACGCTATGGTGACGCCAGCCGCAATGCACAAACAATCATCCAGGAAAACTCTGCCAGTTCGTTGCCCAGCACACCACTGATGACGTTTTACATCACTGCATTGGAGTATGATCGTCCACGCATTCAAGAACCGTATTTTGTGGACAAATTTAGCATACGACAACGTACCTACGATCAAACCACAGAAACCTACGAAACCACACAAGGCAATGCATTCACTGTGGAACGCTTGATGCCTGTGCCTTACAAGCTTACTGTCAATTTGGATATTTGGACTTCCAATACCAACCAAAAACTACAATTGCTGGAGCAGATTCTCACACTGTTCAACCCCAGTTTGGAAATACAAAGCACAGACAACTACATTGATTGGTCCAGCTTGTCAGTGATGTATCTGGATCGAGTAAACTGGAGCTCAAGAACTGTTCCCCAAGGCACAGAAAATCCCATTGACATTGCCACACTGACTTTTAGCATGCCTATATGGATATCCAGCCCGGCTAAAATCAAGAAGCTGGGTGTGGTAGAACGAATCATTGCTGGTATTTTTGACGCACAAGGCGATGCAGCTGATGCCATTACCAACAACGACTTGTTGTTGGGAACACGCCAAATGTTTACACCCTGGAACTACAAACTGGTTGTGATCAACAACAAAATTCAAGTGCTGTACGAACCTACCATTGTGCCCAATGGCGGTTACGACAATCTCAACCCCACTGCCATTGTGGCTGATTCTCCCCTGCTGTGGCCTGCAGTGATCAATGCGTTTGGTGTGTTGAGGCCAGGTATCAGTCAAATTAGGCTCAATAGACCAGCCATTGCAGCACCAGACACTGCTGATTCTATCGTGGGCACAATTGTGATTGATCCCAATGATGATCGCTTGGTAATATTCACACCAGACACTGACACAGCGCCGCAAAACACTCTGCCTCCCATTGATGCCATTATCAACCCGTTGATCAGTTCGCCTGGCGACGGGTTGCCTGTGCCCGTGCTTGGAACCAGATACTTGTTGACCGAAGCCACTGGCAGCAGCACCAATCAGTTCAACCCCACTGCTTGGCTGGGCACCGGCGATCAACCTTTGATTGCCAGCGCCAATGACATCATTGAATGGAATGGTAACCGTTGGCGAGTGGTGTTTGCCAGCCAAGACGAAACTGCCACACAGTATGTCACAAACATAACTACAGGTGTACAATACGAATGGACGGGCAACCAATGGATAAAAAGCTATCAAGGCGTTTACCCACCGGGAGCATGGACCCTGGTATTATAAAAGCTGTGGGCGTTTGGTTTCTAAGCCGCGCCACGGGCAGCTATCTCTATCTATTGCGCAACGACCCCAAGCATCCTGGAACTTGGGGCTTGCCTGGTGGCAAAATAGAAGGCACAGAAACTTTGTTGGGCGGCATGGAACGAGAATGTGTGGAAGAGTTAGGCAGCTTTCCAACCTACGCTAGACTGGTACCGCTGGAAAAATTCACTTCTGCAGACTCTGTGTTTGAATATCACACCTGGGTGTGCGTGGTAGAAAACGAATTTGTACCAGTGCTCAACCATGAGCACATTGGTTATGCTTGGATACAGGCAGGCACATGGCCACGGCCCATGCACCCTGGCCTGTGGAGCACAGTAAATGTAGAAGCTGTGCAGAACAAATTGAGTTCGGTGGAACGCACTGAACTCAGTTAGTCAAAGAAAAACATCTGCCACAGTCGGCCGTTGTGTTCATTGAACCCAAAATATTCACTGGCACTGTGTAGATAACCTGCGTTGAAAATAACCAGACGATTGTACACGTTGCCAAACACATCCACAGGCTCAAAAATTGTGCGATCAAAGTTGCGACTTTCGGGATGAAAGCAACTGTGTATTTCTGGCTGGCTAAGGTGCCTGATATCTGTGCCACGTTTGGCATAAGTGGTAGTGCCACAGGAGTAAGGTGCATTGGGCGTGAGATACAGCATGCCTGCCCAGGCTTGATGATCACAGTGATACACCAAAGGTTCCCCTGCTCGAGCCACTTGAAATCTACCATTCATGCCATGCTCTTGCCAGCGAACAATTTGACGACCCATGATTCGTTCAAACTCTTCTCTTAGCCCAGGAAACAAAAACTGTTGATGCGTTCTGCGACCAATATAACCTTGCTCACCGTCGTTGTTGATTTGATAATCTTGCGCCAGTGCAAATTCACGCATGGCGTCAGGATCTTGGAGAAAGTTGTCAACGATCCAAACCCCTGGACGATAGTTTTGGTTTACTTTATCACAACGTATGGCAGGGGCAGCAAACACTGGCTGTGCTAACTGAATTTTTGGCTGTGACGTTTGAGGGAACATGTAGTCCTGCGCATACTTCACAGTGTCACTGATATCTTTTAGTTGATCAATCACTGCACGATCTACCAACTCAGGATGAACCCACCAATCTTCGTAGCTGTGAATCTTGTTGTAGGCCACATCTGCCACTACCAATTCATAACCCTGTTGCTGCAAATACTGCCGGCTGGCATCACGCACTGATTGATTCCAATAGTAGTCATGCTCAAAAGTAATCACTGCAAAACGATAACGATCAAATGGTATGCGTTTGAGAATTTCAAATGTGACTTCAGGCGGATCGCAGTCAACCTGCAGGTAATCTATGGTTGCAGGCAGATTGTAATTGTTGAGAGTTTTTTCATAGTCAATTTTGGTAGCGTCAACACACAGTACCCAGTTATCTCTCTGGTCCATAAACTGTTCTACTTTGCGATGATCCAAGTCAATGCTGAGACCACGCCAACCAAACTGTTTTTCCAACAGTGCAGTGTTGTTGCCCTGGAAAGGTTCTGCGCTGCCAATTTCCAAGTAGGTACCGTTGCGCCGACCCTGCGTGGCTGCCAACACAAAAAGGTCTTGAAAACTTTGACTATGATTGCTTTGCAGTTGATCTGATCCAGGAAACTTGCATCTCAACTGATCATGCTGATCTGAAGAATACGGCGTGTGAGTAAAAGGATAGCCAAGATTTTTGAGATTGTTGTCTACTGCTTGGGCAAACATCTCATTCATTGAGTATGTGACTTTGAGATGATACATCAGCTCACGACTCTCGTCGCAGTTACCTACCCACCAAAGCGCCACGGCTTTTTGAAACCACAATGCATACTCACCAGGGTACTGTAGATCAGACTGCAGAGGCTCAACAGCAAAGTCGGCTGTGTTGCAGCCTACTGAAGCTACAAAATAACTTTCGTGCCAACGTTTTTGCCATTCGTACAGTCTAGACAACAAAAAATATGCTTCAGGACGACGCGGCATCAGTGCAATGGCCTTTTGCAAGATCACTGATTCTGTGTCGTCGCGAGTTTTTTGTTGTTCAAAACACAAGGCCATGCGCAACAGTGCATGATACTGCTGCAGATCGTTGGCACTGCGTTCTGCTGTGCGCAGATAAAAACTGATGGCTGATCCAGTTTGGCCTATGCTTTCGTATTCTTGGCCCAATGCAAAATTTACATCAGGGTCTTCGGTGTTTTGAACAAAAAGATCAAGATTTTTCATCGAACAAAATTCACTCGGTGTTGCGTGGGTTTGGGGTTCACGCCGTTTTCGCAGTTGTTGCACAGATCAAAACAGGTCTGTGCCTGTGGGATTACGTCTTCGTAATCTTGCTCAAAAATATTACCCATGATGTGGTCCAGGCCATAGTCCATGCAACACAGACTTACGTCGCCGTTGGGCAGCAGCACATTGTGATAGAGATGTTCCACACAGCCGCAGGTGCGATTTTTGTCTGGGTGCTCAATGGCATTCCAACGATCTTTGAGCTTGATCAACTGTGGTTTGAGCAAGGCTTCGCGATGTAAGTTGCCGGCCCGGCTGTACATCTGATAATAGGGTGCAGAATCAAAAATATGTCTCACTGCAGGATGCAGCTCTGGGCCCATGCTCATGATTTGAAAATTTTGAATGCGGTGCTGATTGTCTCGCAGCCATTCCAGTGTTTTGATAAATCCTGGCGTTATGGGATGACGAGCCAACAGTTCTGAGTCTGGCAAGTGCAAGCAGAATCCACCATTGGGATTTCCAGCATAAGGTATGTGTGCTATTCGCTCGCAGTCTTCAACGCTGAGTCCCACTGCTGTGGTAAACACACTTACTGGATGCCCTTGTTCGTGTGCATACAGCACCATGTCTGTGGCATACTTGTTCATCCATGGTTCCGTGAACCCAGCAAAAGTAATGCGAACGTCAGTGGGTATTTTGTCTACTGCACGACGGAAATTTTCCAGGGTAAGAATTCTTTCGCCCTTGTAGACTTTTTCCAAGGTGCGCTGGGGACAGAACACACAGTCTACCACACAACCTTTTTCAGGAATGATTGTGGTAATCTCCATGGTAGGAGCAGGGTAGTGTTGCCACTTTTTCTTGGGTGCCAATTCAATTTTGACCTGCTGTGTGGGATCTCGGTTGTCAATGTAGATGTTCACAGCACTGTATTTTTCAATGAACCAGTCGTCCCACAGTGCCCATTTCATGTCCACATAATCCAAGGTCAGCAGTTGATGATTGGGCATGGCACGGAGATAAGTGTCACGGAATCGACGGAATTTCATTTTTTGTTCAGCAGTGTGCAGGTGAAACTCACCTGCAATCTTGCGAACATTTTTCAACACCCATTCAAAGTTCTCATCATTGAGTAGATTGTATTCTGCACCCTCGCAGTCTGTTTTTAGGAAGTCAATGTGGTCAATGTTGAGCTCTTTTTTCAGCGTTGGCCAACTCACTGTGGGCAATGTTTCGCCGTCGGTGCCATCACTGATGTGCAGCTTTTCTGGATCAAACCGACCTGTGACATAGCTGTCACCGTCTACTGCACCAAATGCTCGAGGTATGATATATGACGAAATGTTGTTGCGCTCAAAGTTGTCACGCATGGTTTCAGCCAAATCAGGATCCACTTCCAAACAGATAATGCGTCCTGGGTTTTGATCTTTGACAGAGTAAGGAAATATGCCCACACTGGCTCCTAGATCCAGTATGGTGTCGCCAGGCTCCACAGGAAAGAAACGCTGATACACATCTTCTTTGAAGATTTCGTCCTGCAATTGTTTGTGAAACCACGGGTGTCTTGCTATCTTACCCCAGTTGAAACTGCGGTTATCTGCGGACACTGCATCATTGGTTAGAGCTTCATTGCCCCAGATCAACTGATCTAATATGTCTCGGGGCATGCGCAAGATATAGGCTGCATTGTCTTGAAACCCAAAACTGATCAGCAGATCACCTTGCCACCAAGCGGCACCACAACAGAATTCTATGTCAGCTCGTAAAAAGTTGAAACTGTTGGTGTACTTTACCAAGTTCCAGTTGCGATCCCAGACCAAGAATCTATGTTCGTACACAGCATCTTTTTCCCCAGTTTCATGCTTGGTAAGATCTACTTCGTGTGTGAGAGCCAGATAGTAATCACCATAGGGTATGACCTGGCTGCCTCCGCGAAAATCTGGCAAGTTGGGTATGTAACTGCTTTCATTGAGATGCACTGTGTGGGTGGTTTTGGCCACGGGATCGACCCGAACTACTTCCGTGGGGTTAGACCATTTGACATAGTGATAGGGTTGGTCAATGACGGGCATCCAATTTTTTTCGCAGTAGGTGCTGTCTGCACCTGGTGCTGGCAATCGCACTCTGCTGACTTCTTCTACGTAATTGGTCTTGGCTTTGATTTCGCTGAGCTCCATGCGACCTTGACCATTGGTTGTGGTGTCCCGTCGCACTCCACTGAGATACAACCGATTGTCCCATCTAAAAAGCCTGGCATCTTCCAATCCCACAAATTCCCAAATTGGTTGTACATCCAGTTTGGCTGTGTCTACTGCAGCAATGTGTTTCACAGTGCAATCTGCATTGAGCACAGCCAGATAATTCCAGGTTCGTAGATGTTGGTCGTTTTCAGGGTGCAGATACTGCAGTGGACCATATCTATGCTGAAACTTTTTATTTTCAGAATGATACAGAGTGTAGTTCACGTGACGAATGTTACACAACAACACCCCATTGTCCACATACACACTGGGATTCATCAGCCCTGTGCCATTGGTTATTTCTGCGGGTATGATCAATGGATGCAGGCTGCCGCCAGCATCGACCACAGGTTTGGCCAGGCCATAACGTTTGATTGATTGGGATAGAGTAAAATCACGCACTGTGTAATTTATCACAATTGCACAGTGCGGAATTGCTTTATGATCTACCCACTGCTATTTCAATTATACCAGGAATATCTGAATTGTAATTTTGCAATGCTTTTCCTATTAGGACACCTGGAACTTGTGGACCATCAGGCATTCTGGTGGCTACTCCGGGTATGTCGCTGGTTACCAGGCGATCACCTTTTTGTATAGAACCAACCACTTTGCACGGCACACGACCTACCAGCGCAATGTTTACAATATATTCACCAATTTGAAATGCATTCATTAGGTGAGCTGGATCAGAACTTATTATCCCAGCTACCCCAGGATCGTTGAACTTTGTGGACTGTGTGACTTCGGTTTGGCCGCCAAATATCATCACTGTGCCTGCTTCATAAGGGTGATCAGCCGCATAACTTTCTGCCAAGTCAGCATATCTAGCCTGTGTGGATGTTACAGTAAGCACATTGGTAGCAGCATCCAAACTAAATGCTGTGGCTGCTGTTCTCACTGATGGCGTTTGGTTTGATCCGGCAGCAGCTACCATCACAGGATAGTATGTACCTGAAGTTACCGCGCTAGCATTGATTGCTGTGCTGGGGCCAGTGGCACCCTGAGCACCTGTTCCGCCAGTGGCACCAGTGGCACCCTGAGCACCTGTTCCGCCAGTAGCACCAGTTGTGCCTTGTGTGCCAGTGGCGCCTTGAGCACCTGTTCCGCCAGTAGCACCAGTTGTGCCTTGAGCACCTGTAGTGCCTTGCGCACCTGTAGTGCCTTGCGCACCTGTAGTGCCTTGCGCACCTGTAGCACCTTGTGTACCAGTGGCGCCTTGTGTGCCAGTGATACCTTGTGTACCAGTTGTGCCTTGAGCACCTGTAGTGCCTTGTGCTCCAGATCCTTGAACTGGAACACCATTAGCATACACATAGCCAGCTGCTATAATATTGCCGGTGGCCGAGACCAAACCGGCTGTTCTTAGATTGCCACCAGTAATGTTACCAGTAGCACTAACGAGTCCAAGACTGTAGATATCATCAGCTGCAAGAGTACCACTTACTTTTGTAATTCCTCCAGTGGGAACTAGCCAAATATTTGCACCACTTGATGTTAGTACCAAAGCTCCAGTACCGTAGACTCCGCCGGCACCAACACCCACACCAGAACCTAATACAAGATTGCTGCCAATAATGTCGCCAGTGGCACTGACCTGTCCTGCAGTACGCAAATTGCCACCAGTGATATTGCCAGTGGCCAACATTATACCAGCTGTGTTGACATTGCCACCAGTGACGTTGCCTGTAACACTGAGACTGCTACCTGTGGCTGCACCAATGTTTGGAGTGGTTAGATTGGCACTGGCCTTGACCACAATGTTGCCGCTGCCATCAAATGCTGTGGTGTTGTTGTCAACTTTGGCATTGAACACTGTGCCTGACAGGCTCAAACCAGCTGCGGTATTGGCGCTGTAAACCTGACTTGCACTGAACTGGGTGAACTCAATATTGGCATAACCAACAATGAAAGGTCCAGTTGGTTGTGTCAGTACATAGCTTTCGCCAGCGCCTGTGGCACCTGCCTGAACATAAAAATAAGATCCTTGATCAATACCATCGTTGGTATCTGGAACATACTGGTCAGCATCTGTGGCACGTGTCAATATCCAAGGTGCTGTGACATTACCGGCGTCAGTGACTTCATAGATACCGTTTTCTACAGCGTTGGCTTGTTGATATACCAGCACTCGTTGTGTGGCTGACACAGACACACTGTCAATAGATAGAGCACCGTTGGCTGTGGCAGTAAGAGTGGCACCAACACCAGCGTTTACTCGCACACTTTCAGTGAGACTGGATCCGCTGGTAATGTTAGAAACTGGTACACCATTGTAAGCTGTGCTCAGCACTGCAGCCGATGTATTGGGTGTAGATACCACAAAGTAAGACAAGTTACCTACAATACCATTGAACGAGTTACTGAACCACAGTTGATCATTGACTTGCAGGCCAGCTGCTGTGGAGAAAACCACAGTGTTACCAGCAATGGTATCTGTTACAGTATAGGTATTGCCACCTTGTGTGTAGGTCGAGCTGGGTAGAGCTGTTGGAGTTTCCACATACACAGGATCATGAATATGGATTCCTGAACTTACTGCATTGTCAACATATTGTTTGGTCACAGCGTCTGTGGCCAACTGTGGATCAGCAAGATTGTTAATTACATTGTTATTGACATTGATATTGCCGGCTGGAGCCAGTGACAAATCACCAGATCCAGTGGTAATGCTCATTGATCCAGTGCTGGCAACATTGCCAGTGACAACTGTTGTGGTAGCAATTAGATTGCCACCAGTGACATTACCTGTAATAGACGCCAGGCCACCTGAAAAAAAGTTGGCACCTGTGACGTTGCCTGATGTACTAACAATGCCAGTGCTCAAATTACCAACTGTGGCATTTCCTTGCGCAGATACAATCCCCGCAGTAACTAAGTTTCCACCAATCACATTACCAGTGATTGTGGCAGTACCAATTACGCCAAATACATTGTTAGCACTGTCAAATGTTAGATTGGCGCTGGCACCAAAGCTGTTATTGGCATTGAACTGAATTTGATCATTTGACCCAGCTGCTTGCTGAAAATCAACCGGCGAGCCATTGGCATAGTAATAGTTGTCAGTGAGCACGCCGTTGGCAGCAATGTTGCCAGCAGTGCTGACATTGCCAGCAGTGATATTACCTGTAGCACTGACTTGTCCACCAGTGAGCAAATTGCCACTTGAAACATCGCCGGTAGCACTGATAGCGCCAGAAGTATTGATATTACTACCAGTGATGTTGCCCGATGCACTGACCATACCACTGGTAAGAACATTTCCACCAATAGCATTGCCAGTGGCGCTGACTTGGCCACCAGCAAATACATTTGCACCTGTAACATTGCCAGACGCAGTTACAATTCCAGTACTTAGATTGCCTACAGTGGCATTACCAATTGCTGATATTGTGCCGCTGGTGTCAATGTTACCTGCATTGATTGTTCCAGCAGCAGAAACAATACCGTTGGCGAGTACGTTACCAGCAGTGACATTGCCCAAAACAGTTGTACTTGCTGCAGAAACAATACCTGCTGTGTCAATGTTACCAGCAGTGATGTTACCTGTAGCACTGACATAACCACCGGTGTTGATGTTGCCAGCTACAACATTGCCCGAAACAGTTGTACTTGCTGCAGAAACAATACCTGCGGTGTCAATGTTACCACTAGTGATGTTACCTGTAGCACTGACATAACCACCGGTGTTGATGTTGCCAGCAGTGACAGTTCCTGTAGCACTGACAACACCTGCTGTGTCAATGTTGCCTGCAGTAATGTTACCAGCGGTACTGACATAACCACCAGTGTCAATGTTACCAGCAGTGACAGTACCTGCTGTGTCAATGTTGCCACCTGTGACGTTTCCTGTGGCTGAAACAATTCCGCTGGTGAGTAAGTTACCACTGACGATGTTACCAGTGACCGAAGCACTTCCGCCAGTTACTAAATTGCCAGCAGTTACTGTGCCATTGGCGCTTACTTGTCCAGAAGTAGTTAGATTTCCACCAATTACATTTCCTACAGCACTCAAAAATGTATTTGCTGTGATGCTTTCTACTGTGGTAAGGCCAGTTACAGATATATTACCAACAAAAGCATCACCGGCAATGATGTTTGATCCATTTACATTGCCTGCAGTACTGATGTTTCCAGCAACAATGTTACCCGAAACACTGCTGACTCCTGTAACAAAAAGTCCTGTGTTGGCAAACACAGCCACGTTTGGCGTACCATTTACACCAACAGTGATATTGCCACCTGAACTTACAACTGTGACATTTGACGTTCCATTGTTGATGTTGGCTACTGAAGTAATGACTCCAGTTAGCAAAGCGCCGTTGCCCAAAATGTAGTTGCCGGTCACGTTACCTGTGGCACTAAGTTGTCCTGTGACTTCTAGTCCAGCAGTACTGGCCACTAGTACATTGGCGGTACCTCCCACAGTGGTAACTACATTACCATTTGATCCTACAATGTCAATATTGCTGTTACCGTTGGCAATGCTGCTGACGCTGATATCGTTGGCAATCAATTCGCCTGTGACTGTGAGATTGGCCAGCGTGGTATTGCCACCCACACTGAGATCACCTGAGGCATTGATATTTGCACCTGTGACATTGCCAGTGACTGAAATACTGTTCAAAACAAAAGTGCCAACAACAAGCGAGCCATCTGCTATGATGTTGCCCGATGTACTAATACCTGTGGTGCCGTCTAGTTGTATTGCCATAATCTTATCCTATTTCTATATTTACCACCTGTCAAGGAGTAAAGATTGTGAGTGTACTGGACGCTGGGACCACAATGTTGCCGCTGGGACCTATTTCTACAGGACTGATCATTACAGCATTGACATTAGCGGCTACAATACTAATGTTGTTCACAACTTTTGGAGTGGCAATAGGACCAGAAACGTAGAAAGAACCTTGACTAAATTGCGCACTTTGACTTAGCCCATTTACAGCAATGTCAACATTGCCGTCGGCCACTGAGATTTCTACATTGCTACTGCCATTGGTTATAGCATTGCCTGAACTAGCAATACCAGTGAGTTGACTACCGTCACCAATAAAATAGTTGCCTGTGACATTGCCCGTGGCCGATATAGAACCACTGGTGTTAATATTGCCAGCAGTGACATTGCCAGATACACTGACAAATTGATTGCTGGCAATAACTGTGACTGTGTTGGCAGAATTCTTGTAGAAAAGACTGCCGTCGGAATAATTCAGTGCTAGCTCGCCGTATTCCAAACTGCCGGCGCTGGGCACTGAATTGGCCGTGCTGGACCTTTTGAGTAATACTGTATTGGTCATCCTAGCCGAATTTAGTAGGTTCCACCATCAATGGTAGAATTTACAGTGAGTACACTGTCGCCAAAAACATACATTCCGTCAGCATAGATGTTGCCTGTTACTCCTATTCCCCCTGCCACTGTCAATGCACCTGTGGTATTGGAAGTACTCACAGTGGTTGAAACAATGTTGGCCAGTGTTCTCACAATCAATGTGGCCACATTGGCAGTGTCATTCAACTGCAAGTTATTGCCAGTGATATCGCCTGTGGCAGAAATAATACCACTGGTCAGTATGTTGCCACCAGTAATGTTGCCTGTTGCACTTACAGTGTTAGAAGCATTGAAGTTGCTTGCAGAAATATTACCTGTGGCTGATACATTGGCAATATTCAGCGTTGCAATGTTTGCAGTGTTTGCATTGACAATGTTGGCATCAACATTACCAGTTACACTCAAACTTGTACCTGTGGCTGCACCAATGTTTGGAGTAGTTAGGTTGGCACTGGCCTTGACCACAATGTTACCACCAATATCAAACTCAGTGGTGTTGTTGTCAACTTTGGCGCTGAATACGGTACCAATCAAACTCAAACCAGCTGAGGTATTGGCACTGTAAACTTGACTTGCACTGAACTGTGTGAATTCAATGTTGCTGTAACCAATGATAAACGGCCCTGAGGGCTGTGTCAGCACATAGCTTTCGCCAGCTCCTGTGGCACCCGACTGCACGTAAACATAGGTACCTTGGTCAAGGCCGTCGTTGGTATCTGGAACATACTGGTCAGCATCTGTGGCACGTGTCAATATCCAAG
>ERZ869929.346-NODE-346-length-30981-cov-10.112171_pt1 | contig 30981 bp, 47 predicted proteins | sample MGYA00579312_ERZ869929 | MGnify/ENA primary metagenome ERZ869929 (study PRJEB32216, sample SAMN09231818) | wastewater metagenome | place: USA: Maryland | collected 2016-08-09 | study: EMG produced TPA metagenomics assembly of the PRJNA472060 data set (Reclaimed... | reverse complement strand
CGGTCACGATTTGGATGAGATCCAAAGAATGGTGTTCCTTTGTAGTAACCAGTTTTAGGGATCTTACGACCTTCAAACTCGATTGGATATGGTGCAGTAACTTCAAATGTTCCAATTAGACCAGAAGTCTGTAGATCTTCAAGTTGAACCCTGAGATCAGTAACCAATTTACGTGCTGATGCAGCCGGATCTAATTGGCGGCATAGATGGTGGCGAATGTCAACGTTGCCTGCGTAAATGACCAAATGAGGCACAAAATAGTCAGGCAAATATGTACTAACCCCTCGTTCGGTTAATCCATGAAGGGTCAGACCATCATGACGATAGACAATAGTGTTCGCACGGTATCTGGAAATGGAATGGGAATCACCAATGACCACTCGTTGAATATCTAGCACAAGATCTTCATGCTTAATCACTTCACAGTTCATGAGCTCACGAATCTTGGACCATTCTGATTCTGTAAAATCAAAATCAGTCTTTGCAGCACGAGGACGTAAGATCTTTTCAATGTCACCAATTGGCATATCCAATGCTTTGATGTTTGCTAAATCCATGTCCAAGATTCTTGCAATCCTGTCACGAGTCTCTAATGTGTATCCACCAAACAAGTTGAACACTTCACCTTTGAATTCCATTGGTGTTGATACAAGCCAAGTACCTTCTTTGACAAGATCTTGGTTGCCAAATGCAATTTCAGATTTAGTAGCAAGCGCATTATCAACCATGCATTTCTGCATTCGAGGCCACGCTGATCTATGGCTTGCAATGCGATCTGTAAATGAAGTAACTACATCATCTAGTACGTAGTTCATTCGATGTGCTCACATGCTACTGGCGTGCAAAGAACTGCTGCATCGTCAAATGCTCGTCCACATGTTGTGCACTTGTCTCGGACTCCGTCATATCCTTCCATTTGGCGCTTAGCATTTTTATCTGCTTTGGCAAAATACATATCTAATAGTTCTTGTTCACTAGTATTTGCAATTAACACTAAGTTGCACCAAAAATGTAAGACATCAATTAGTTCACCAAGATATGCTTGACGATTAAGGTGACGTGATGTTGCCCATGGTTTCCAGCCAACTTCATTTAATGCTTCGTGAAGTTCATCAGTCAAAGCCAAGGACATATCTCGGATATACTGTGCTCGCTCTTCTTCAGACAATGTAGTAACATCCACACCATAGTGCTTCTTTTGCAGTTCACGTTGTCTATCCAATATCATTTGTAATGCGTTCATTCACTAACCTCCTGTTTTAATGAGATGCCACAAGCATCTGCTAGTCTTTGTATTGCTCCAATGTCATATACTTTTGGATCTATAATCTGTGAGTACATAACATTTTTGATTCCATAACTTGCTATTACCTTCACGCATTCTGCACACGGATGATGGGTTACATACAAGTATCCATCTTTAGTTTGATCTGGTGTGCAGTACCTCAATGCGTTTACTTCAGCATGAATAACGAAACCACGCCTAGCGTCTCTATTGTCCCAACTAATATCAACGCCAGGCGCAGCCCCGTTGTAGCCGATGCTAATAATGCTGCGATCTGAACGGAGAACGCAAGCACCGACTTTGTAGTACGGATCTTCACTGCGACAGGAGGCTGCTTTCGCAATTTCTAATCCGTACTTATCCCAGGACATTCTAGGCATGAGCGGCTGCTTCTAAAGATTCAAGGATGAATTGAATCTCATCGTCAGTCAGATCATTGCTAGAACTAATTTCACGGTCAATCATACCCGCAACAGCCACAAGAATCTCGTCGGTTGAATGACCAAATTCCTCAAGCATTTCCTTGATCTTTTTTAGACCAGGATTTGCTCGCTTGATTGTTACTGTCTCAGGAGTGTTCCGTTCAATGGCAAGTTCAACTTCTTCACGAGTTGCAATTGCTTTCTCAATACCGATACCTAGGGCTCCAATTGCACGTCCCCAGCAACTTGTCTCAAGATTTTGTATTTCAGAACCACGTGTAAATGCAGTTTTACCTGGTAAATATTCTTGTGCAGTTCCAATTCCAGGTCTGGTATCATTTGGTGTTCTAAAAGCATATGCTTGGCCTATTACAATCAACTGATCTCCTACTTGCTGGAATTTCAAGTTTGGATCCATTTGCAAAGATCCTTGCGGATACATTTCATAAAATAGTTTCATACGCTGAGGTACATCTACATAGTTTTCTAGTCTTTTATCCATTATCTTCCACCTTTTTCATTAGTTTGTCTATCAATTCCATGCGCTTGGATACATCAATCACTGCTAGAAATGATTCCCAAGCATATTCTGGATCAGTCACTTCATGGAATGTTGTTCCATTTGGTGTGATATGGACAATCGCCAAACCATCTATATTTGGCAAAGGCTTTTCTGATCCGTCCTCGTCAAGATAAAACTCTGCCTTCGCATAGGCAACCAACTGCATCGCCATTTCACCATAAACTGCTTTGCTGGTTTTCCAGTCACAAAGATATGTCTTGCCTTGATAAGGACCAGACTTAAATGTCAGGATAGCATCAAAAGTACCTGCATACCAATGAGTACGGTTAGCAATAACTTTTTCAGTAAGTACTGGTTCCACATCCCACTGATCCAACCAAGCCACGTAACCATTTACATAGTCGGCAATTTCTGCATTGACTTCTGATTCTCCGCCATGGATAATAGTTTCAGCAATTGCATGTACGTCTGTGCCTCGTGCCGCAGCCTTGTCACGTTCTGTCCAAGGAACCATCTTGAGATGCTTAATTGCTGCTTCTCGGTCTCTTGATAAGTATGAATCAATGCTGTTAAAGTTATCAGCAACGTATTCGGCAACCATTTTTGCTGCCCAATATGGAAGTGCTGGCTTTGGCATACCTCCACCAAGAAGAGTTGTTACTCCTTTGACTTCAATGCCATCGAGTTCATATTTGTGACCTCGTTTTGTTTCAATTCGTTCTAATCCCATTGTGTTTTCAACATTCTCTTAGTAAAGAAATTGGCAAGATCTGGTTCATTGGCCTCAATTAGTCTAGAATAACGACTAGCAAAGTTATTGGATATGGCAAACTGACTACCTCTGGACGAGATACCAATTTCCCAACGCAATTTATTGATGAGAAGATCTATTGAACAAATGTCATGTCCAGCGTTCTTCCAAATCCGTGCAAGATCTACTAACTGACGGTAGATATGTGGATTCTCGTGGTGAAACTTTACAAATTGCTCATCTATTGGATCAGCAAGCAAAGACAACTGCTTAGGTGCAGCCCAACTCCTGGCGGTTTTCATATATTCTCCCTGTTATCTGTAGTTTTTTGGAACTAACTCGTTGCATTTGCTATTGACTTTCCAATGTCGCCAGCCGGACCAACTATGTTTTGCATTCAACGCTGCGACAAATCCTATATCCTGGTAGATCGGTTCCCATGTATCTATGGATCTTGCCTGAAGGTGTTTCACCAACGGTTTGACCTTAGACTTTGGCATACCAAACTCCACCAAACGATTTGCCACCATGAATGATAATCCATGACGCCATTGTTTGTCTAAGAACTGCCATCTGCCACGTGCTGATGACCGATCTCCTATTGCTTTGTAATTGTCTCTTGATTCATGATGACTTACACATTTGGCGTATGCCTTCTGAGAAGTCGGAACTGCTGCTGCAGCACGTTTAAAGTCCGCTGCATTGGCCGGACTGGATGTCAACATAGATATTGCTAGAACCAACGCTATCAAAGTTGCCTCCTTTGTCGTAGGTTTACGGTTGTTTAGATCTAATGATTGCTTCTAGAGCGTCTTCATAGACATAACGAAGTCCAGTTGCAGACTTAAAGCCTTCAACCTTATTGGTGTCCACCCACCGACGAAGAGTCTTTGAATTAAGACCGATACGCTTTGCCGCCGCTCCCGTTGTGAGAGTCTTGCGTGTTGTTGCTTCTTCCATTTTACCATCTCCCTTGTAGTTTGTTACGGACATTGTGAAAAGTTTCACAACTTTGTGTATACAATTTGCACGCAGCCGATTGGTTAACCTGGCGGTTTCCAATTGGCTGCGCCAATTTTAAGGCAATGTGCATTGGATCATGTCACCAAAGCAATATCCTAGAAATTCTTCAGTAGGAAAACCAGGACCTACATACCAAACATTGCCGATGATCTGATACATCAGATAAATACCAATAACAATTGCAACTGCGCGTACTCGCTTGCCCCGTTTAGTTAGTTTCATTTTTACTCCCAAGGACTCATGTATGTTGAAACAGTGACAGATGTTGTTTGTGCAGTAACAAACGAATCTAAAGATCCCATTTGTTCACCTGCTAATTCGCGTGCTTCTTCTTCAGAAGATGCTTCGATTGCTAATTGAATAGTCGAATCAACTAAATATGTTTTAGTCATTATTTTGCTTTCGTTTTGTAGTTGCAATCAGGACATTGAAAATAGTGCTTGAACTTTGGATCGCCCAAAGTCATTGAACTTACGCCGTACATTTCTGCATTACATTTAGGACATTTCATTTTGCACCTACTAGTTTTGCATGAAGATCAGCACAACTAGAACAAACTAAAGCAAGAAATTGTTCACCATTGTCATAGCGATACCAACGTCCTGTTAACGTAATTCCTTCTCGTCCACACATTTGACAATTAGACATTATGCAACCTCATTTTCGTATGCTAAACAATCAAGATCATTGAGATGAGTTTCCTCAGTTTTGCAACGCTCGCACCATTCTTCAGCGTTTGCTCTTACTTGTGCTACGCATCGGTAACACATGGCTTTCCCATTACATAAAGTTAGATCTACAAGATCTCCCTTATGCTTATTGTTATTGCGGACAGCAAAGCAGACTGAACAGATCATTAGATCATCTCCTTCTTTGTAGCAATTGCAATTTCCATAACCATGTCATCAGCAAATTGCTTTTGTTCAACTGTCATGCGGTTATAGAATTCAGCATATTCTTCTTGAGATGAAAGACCTTCAGCATAATTAAGAACGATTTTTTGAAGTAGGAACTTAACTGGAAGTCCACATGAGTTGTTCCATGATGTCTGTTCTTGTGACATTGTGTTCATTTTTTACTCCTGGCGGTTTCGGTAACCTTGTGGTTACATGGACAAATATACACTGATCCAATGACATTTGCTACACATTTGGACACATTTGTGGAAAAGATCTTTTAGATGGATTACCGGCCAGAACATATGTTTTGGTATTTGACCAAAGCCATCAGGATCCACCCAGAACCGCGATAGTATCCTTTCCATATAAACATACTCGGAGACCGTTTTGCGCGCGTCATGGTGGACTTGGTGGACTCAACTTGGACGAAGCGGACCAGAAAAGGTAACAAAAAGTTACCAAAGGTTACCCATAAGATCTTATTCAAATGGAGTGTACAGATAATTGTCCATGCTATAGGATGTACCCATCAGCAACCACGCTGATCTAACCGCCAGGAGATCTAAAATGTCAACAGCAACAATCAACGTAACAGTCGCTTCAGAGTTTACATGGAATTGCATGCGTTGTTCTACTGAGTTTGTCGTACCAGCAAATTCAGATCCATCTGCAACTTCATCAACACATTGCTCAGTTTGCACATCAGAAATTGCACGACTATTCATCCAGACACTTAACTTGACAAACAAGAAAATTCAATCTGAAAAGAAATCACAGGATAAAGCAAACGCTCTTATCAAAGATACAGATGTCATTGACCAGACTTACAACGGAAACTCTGGCTGTGCATGTGGTTGCGGCGGAGATTACACAGAAGAAGGTGTAAACACAGGTAAAGCAAAAGCTCGTATTAACAAGATCAATAAGTACTACCTACAAAATCCATCTAGTGTCTATACTCTCGATTGTGGAGATCGTGTTATGTATGAAATCACAACATCTGAAGGTAAGGATGATTACTCATTTGATCGCGTAACACGAGTTTACGTTAAGAAGTAAGGACGAAACACTCCGTAAGGAGTGTCTGGCGTTAAATGACGTCACTGATGAGTCCATCATCTGAAAACCGCTAGGAGATATAAATGTCAGTACAAGTTCAAGTTGCAGCACGTCGCAAGGCTCCATGGATCAGCACAGCAACATGGATCAACAAAGATGAAGAACAACTATCCGCTTCACAAGTAATTAGCAATGCAAAACTTGATTGGAAAGTTCAGCACACTCCACTACAAACATCTGTTATTACTCAGTTTGGTGTTACTAATGTGGACATCACAAACAAAGTTGCTACAACTCGTGTCAATGAGAATGGAACTGCTTCTGTTCTAGGTATTACCTCACCTTCATATTCAATCGTTCAGAATTCAGATATTGTCAATATCGTGGACTCTGTGATGTTTGAGGCTGGTGCGATGTACACATCTGCCGGCGAACTACGCGGTGGCAAGAAGATCTTTATTGCTGCAAAACTTCCTGATTCTCTTGAACTCTCTAAGTCAGGAATTGATCCAATCGATACAATGTTGGTTGCTTCTAATACTCACGATGGAACAGATTCACTTCGCTTCCAGATCATGCACCTTCGTCAGATCTGCACAAACGGAATGGTTGGCTGGTCAAAAGTTAACTCAGTTTCATTCCGCCACACATCACGCATGAATGTTCAGATTGAAGATGTACGTCAGACTCTAGGAATTGTCCTTAAGGCTAATGACGAATTCAACCTCATGAGCTCACGCTTGATGTCAGAAAAAGTTCAGAACTCTGATTTCTGGAACATCGTTACACAACTCTTACCACTTGATGAGGACAGCATGACCGAGCGTCAGATCAAGAATGTTGAAGAACGCCGTGACGTACTCAAAGATATTTGGTACGGTCCAACACAAGAGAACATCAAGGGAACTGCATGGGGAATTGTCCAAGCATTTGGTGAGTTTGAACAATGGTCACGCACAACTAAGAAGGCAGATGACTTTGCTTCTGCCGAGCGTTTCATGCTGAATCAAGGCAACAGCCTTACAGAAAAGGCTCTTGCTCTCGTCTGGTAAAAAAGAAAAGAGCCCCTGCCAAAAGGCAGGGGCTTCTTTTTTTGTCTTTAATCTAAGAATTCAATGTATGACTTACCATCAGATGTTTGCAAAGCAATTTGGATCTGTCCACCTGAGTTGATGTCATATCGGATTGCTGCTTTAACTGCTTGTTCTAAGATCTCAATTGCGTCTTCATAATCATCACATTCTTCAAGACCTAAAGCATACGCAGCTCCAAGAGCCAACTTCATACCTGATCCTGTGCAATAGACTTTGTCTTTGGTTCTCTCTAGACCATATCCTTCATCGATAAAGTACAAAGTTCCATTGATGGCAACTATGAAATCATTCTCAAACGATGCTGCAGTTCCATCTGATTTTATGTCATAGCCAGATAAGGCAAAGGTTTTACGAAGTACAGGGACAAAACTGTTCACCATAAACTTGTCTAGATTCTTTGCTCTAGGAGGAGTTGGTGGATTGAATGCATGTTGGATCAGATTCATACCACGAACTAATCCTGCAGCCGATACAAGATACTTACCGTTCTGAGCAATCTTTCCCATAGGAGAACAATCTGCTCGTAGGTCATAACCTGTAGTTTGGGTATCAGCAGCAATCACACAAAAGTCTTCATGCTGAAATGCAATGAGCGTTGTCATCTATCCTCCGTTGCTAGTTCTCCACCGATCCCCATGTAAGCCGCACCATCAACCCAACCATCTACCTTTGTAGGTGTTTGGACTAATCTAGCAACCTTGACTTGATTCATGCACAAAGCCACTTGATATGGCTGAACATCTATCCCTAAAACTACACTCCAGAGTTTGGCAATACGGTCATGGTTCTCTTGTGGAGTACCATAATCTGCTTGTCTGTCATTGTAGATCAGATGTATTGCTTCGTCTAATATTTCTTTGCGGTCCATCAGTCTAACCACACCTGATATGCAGCAGTTACACGACCACGTTCTGGATCTATAAAGTGTAGTCGTTGACTAGGAACACCCGAAGCAGCCATGGAGTCCCTAGCGTAGCGGTTATCAGATTCTGTTGAACCAGTCCAATAGACACTTCCAAGACCATCGGATAAGGGTTCTTGCGCATGACGATGGTAATGACCAAGGTAGATATCTTGGAAGGACCAATCAAATGCTCCTGCTTTCCAACGATTTCCTGCTGCTTGCCACGCGGATGGAGAAGCGAAGCCAGATCTACCAACTTCATCGCCATGCATAAGCAGAGCTCGATAGTTGCCGATCTCAATCTTTTGAATATCTTCAGTCCCATGTAATGGATCCCACGTTAGTCTCTTTGCTACTGATTCATTAGAGCAAAGTAGTTGACGTGCCAATTCGTAACACATGCGGTCAAAGTTATCTGACTTTGGAACATGGTCACGCTTTGATCCGACTCGACCATGGTTACCCCATTCTGCAATTACGGTTACATTTTGATATACAGCAAGTGCTTGTCGAACCACGTCTACAATGAGTCGACTAACAACAATGTATTGGTCATAAAGGCTAAGATCTATTTCCCAAAGTTGTGCCGGATAGTTAAATAGACCTTCAACCATGTCTCCGCCAAAGCAAATAACTACTTCATTGACTGGATGGTCTTGTCTTTGGATCTCGGTTATCTTGGCTGCTTTTGTGCAAAAATCCATCACACGGGTACGCATGATCTCTGAGTTGTAACTAGTTGTGACTTTGCTGCCTTGCCAATCGGTCAAATGCCAAAGAGCAACTTCAGATTTCTTTCGTCTCTTATCGACCTTTGGACCTTCTATAGGCTTCATTGGTCCGAGTGCTAGTGTTGCATCTTTACATGCTTGAATGGTTGCTTCTACTAGTTCATCGGTTCTTTGCTTGGACTTAGATAATTCTTTCTGTGTCCTTACAAGGGCTTGACGAAGTTCTGCAATTGTTGGATCTACCTCTAACTGCAGTTCCTTAGCGTCATCTGCAAAACTCATTTAGTCCTCGCACATGAGCAATTGTTTTTCCTATGTTTCCAGACTGCTGTTTCGCCAATCTTAAATCCATTCTTTTGCAAAAGTTCTGCAATTTTTATATTGGACACAGGCGAAAGTAGTAGTGCAGTAAACGAATCTGCGTCGTTGCCTTTTAAGTCATCAAATACCAGACCAACAATGCAACGCTTTTGAGTCGGGCTAAGTAGTTCTTCAACTGACTTAGAGAAGTCCCCCTGGTTCATATTAACCTCAATCTTTTGGTATAGGTTAGAACAATTCTACAGTATAAACTTTAGTTTATATGTATTGGTTAGTTAGAACCCTTACCAAAATCAGTGGACTTTGGATCTAATGCACGAGCCGCTGGACCTGCAATAGATGCAATGGCAATTGAAACAATTGGATCTAATCCAAGTTCGTTTGATGCCAAGAATGAAAGAGCCGATACCAGCACTCCACGGAGATAAGACTTAAGAATTGCACTTTGCTTGTTTGATAGTTTGATTTTCATTTGTTACCTTTCAGACTTGCTATTAGAACTGCAACTTTTGCAGGATTTAGATTTACTTCCATATGCATCCAGTCAGTCTTTGCCGTTCTGTAAGTTCCACCTGAACGCAGTCCATACTTCTTACAAATATCTAAAATTGTCTCACGCTGTTCTTTAGTCAGATTGCCGTCTCGATCTCCTTGAGGGTGACGTGATGGCCAAACATCTACAGCAGTTCCACTGGCGTGGTTGGAAAGAGTACCATTTCCACCTCGTACATCTCGAAATGCATAACCTTGCGCTTCGCCTGGTTCAAGTTTTTCTACTTTTTTGTGCCATTCTTTTAATGCTCCAACAATTAGCGGAGCAACTGCAGCAGCACATCGCACTCTAACGGGCCTGATTCCTGGTACAACCGTAAAGATCCCGATGCCAATCTCGGATTGGATCGGACTTGCTGGCCAACCATTTGCCGATGTAAGTTTTGTCATGATTCCCCTATATTTATTTGCTGACTATTTGCCAGATCAATGAGCCTAATGCAATGACCGTTGCAACCGATGGAAGCGCCCAGACTTTTTGCTCAAGCATTCGAAGACGGATCTCATGGTCGCTGACCCTTTCATCCACTCTTTCATGTGAGTCTAGTAGTCTGTCTAACTTGCCAGAAATATCATTCAATGCTTTTCCTTGGTCGAGTTGAGTCTCCCATACTTGCTTGATGGTTATTCTGACTTCGTCGCTTGAGGTCATTTGCGCGGTTTCCCGTTCTTAGTTAGTGGTTGCGTTTACTGTTTTTTCTAGTTGTGCTTTAAGTATTGCGTTCTCTTGGACAAGAGCACCAGCCCATTCACGCATGTGCTTTAGTACTTCTTGAACATCAATTTCGTTTTCCATTTATTTCCCCTCTAGTTTTTCTATCCGTAGTATTGCTTCTTTTAGTGCTCCAGTCAAATATGGAATCAAGTTTGTTGCCAAAATTGACTGGTAAACTGGATTGCCTTCATCATCAATAGCATCTTTTTCTCCCATAACTAACTCTGGAAATACTTCTGCTAATTCATGTGCAATAAAACCTACTTGTGGTTCTTCGGGATCTTTAATAAATTCAAATGAACGTAAATTGATTTGCTTAATCAATGAAGCAGCAGAATCAAAACTTTGAATGTTTTGCTTTAATCTATAGTCTGACGCATTTCTAAATGCTGGTACTCCACCTGATGTGGTTGTAATTCCACCGGCATCTGATCCATTGTAGATCAAGCGCATCATTTCAGTGGTTCCAGTGGCGTTAAACTTGTGTGCAAAAAATGGAATTTGGTTATCTCGGCGAGCAATTACTGGACCTGTTAGTGACAAGTAAACTCCAGCAGTTTGGCTTGTGCTTGAACTAGTGGCGGTCCCAAGTGTAAGCGAATTGCCTACACTCAAATCGTCGCTGATTGTGGCGCCAGTGCTATTGATTGCTATTAAATTAGTGCCGCCACCGCTTCTTGCAACAGACATAGAAATATTTGCAGAACCAATAAACATTTGTGGTTTTGTGCCACCTGATGAATCAGGAGTTGCACCGTAGTGCATTAAAAGTCCGTATGCGCTTCCTGCAGAGATCAAAGGAAGCATATTTGCTACAACAGATCCAGCGGCTTTGAATTGGATTGCATTTGCTGATCCATTAAGAATAACTGCTTCGTTTCCAGAACTTGTCTGGATACGACCACCAACAATTACACCATTACCAACGCCAACAAGTCCAGTTGAGTTGATAGAATAACCATCTGTAGAACTTCCAAAGTAACCAGATAATGCGTTAACTGCACCTGTAATTGTTGCACTGCTAGCGACTAAAGCACCTGTAACAGCATTTACTGAGAAGTTACCGCTAGTTCCTGTGATACCAAGTGCTACAGATAAAGTTCCTGTTGTAATGGATCCTGCATCAATGTTTGCTACTACTAAACCTGAAACTGTTGTTTGTGTCCATGATGTACCACCGTTGCCCATATATTGAGCAATGATACGACCTACGTTAGGAGACGTGGTTCCATATTGAAACCAAATATCTCCGGCTGTATTTGATGTTGCACCTGGAGTTGTTGTCGAATACGTTACTTTGTTTTTACCATTTGCTGTTGCTTGTGCAGTGCTTGCTGCCGTATTTGCTGCAACCGCAGTGTCGTAAGCAGTAGATGCTGATGCTTGTGCTGCTGCCGCATCGGCCTGTGCTTGAACCGCTTCTGCATACGCTGCAGCCACGGTTGCATTGTCATCTACAATTGCATCAACATCGTCGTCATTTGGTACGTAAGCAACAGTCTGTCCACCTTCGTATTCATACTCTGTTGCATCAGCCCAATAAGCATTACCTGACTGATCAGTTAATGCAAGATTAGTTGTATTTGCTACGGTAAATGTATTGGTCGCGACTGACGTAATTGTGTATGTTCCGTTATATCCATCTGGTGCAAGTCCAGTAATCATGACAATATTGCCTGCACTAAATGTATGTCCAGTTGCTGTGTAAGTTGCTGTGGTAGATGTGTAACTTACAGCAGAAATATCAAAACTCTTAAATGTAATATCTTCTGGAACAATTGTTATTTGTGGTGATATTGGCATTTTTACCCCTTATGGAAGTGTAACTTTAGTTGCAGAAATTGGACTTGTGTAGTAAGTTGTATACCAGCCATCGGCATTAATCTCATGATGGAATCCTTCAATAACTAAGTTAAATGTAAGATTACGTCCATCAACTGTTCTACGTTTTACAATGCAAAGATCTTGTAGTTCTGTTTCAAGGAAGTCTGGATACAGATCACCAAGTGCAAGGGCGTTAAATCCTACGCTTTCGCACCATGTTTTAGGTGTCTTAGTAAATGTTGCATAGTATTGAGCCAACTTGTTTGCTGTTCCTACTGTATAGATTTCTGTGTCAAACTCTTTAATTTTGAGTCCATACTTTGAAATAGATGGCTTATTTCTAAATAATGCTTGTGCAATTTTTTTGTTCTTTGGCTTAAAGTTAACTAATGCTGAGTTGATAAAGTTGAAGATACCTGGATTTGTATCAATCATGTCATACTCAACTGTATTGGCTACTTGCTGGTCATTAAATGTCAATTGAGTTGGACGTGTAAACTTGTTTTGAAGGTTTACAAATGTTGCTTTACCATCTCTGGACATGTAGAATGAACCTGCTTCAGCATCCACGCACTCATAGATAAACTCCATAATAGGAATTGGTGAGTTTGCAGTACCTTGAGTTGTAGACGCAAGTTGTACAGATCCAGTTAGATTTCTCCATGAAGATCCTGAAGGCCAACCTGCATATGTGAGCATACGTCCTACACGTGTTGATGTAGTTTCACCAGTAAATGCTGCCTTCTTTAATACCGGTGCTTTGTATCGGCCAAGTACTGATATTCCATCTACAAAAGTCATAATTGCTTTTGCGTCAAAGCCTGCATCTAACTTAGTTGTTTCAAGATAACCGACATAGAGTACATAGGAAACGCTATTCCATGTGGCTACAACTCGTGCTCGTAGATCTGCTCGCAGTGCTGTGACTCCGGCAGTTACCCATGGACCTGATAAATTGTCAGGGTCGTAATCTCCTGATCTGTTATCTAGTACAGCAATAAGTTGTCCAGCATCTACTCGCTGATCTGATCTTGTTCTACCTCTGTGAATATCCATGGATCTTAGATCTGTTCTAGGAACATCTGTATATGCACCATTAAAAAAGAACTGAATCTTTACGGTAGGAGCATTTACTCCATCAAATGCACCCATGAATTAAACTCCTAGAATTGCAGGGTCTAAGCCTTTGCGGCGAAGCAATTGTGCAATGTCATCACGTATTGCTAATGAAAGATCTTTCTGAGTTACAACAGATCCTTGAATTCTATTGACAATTGTCACACCATTCATGTTTCCATATTTATTCAATGGAACAACCGCTTCTGGACCTGCTTCACCAATAAGTGCAAGTGTTGGACGGCGAACTACACCACCCTTTGCCATCTTAGGAACACCAGCACGCATTTCTGTATTAGGGAAAAACTTATTTGATTCAGTAGACCATGATGGAATCTTGCTTGGATCATTTAGTAATGCTTCACGCTTCTGCTTCATCTTATTTAGCGCAATATTGATACCAACAAATGCTGCTGCAATTGCTGCAACTGTTAGTAAGAATGGAGCCCAAGCAATATTTACGGCTGTTCCTGCTGCTGCCATTGCAGTTCCGCCTGTAGTAACTGCTGTTGTAAATCCAAAGAATGTTGCTGTTGCTGCTGCGACAGTTTTAACAATTTGGAATGCCAAAAATACTTTATACGCTGCGTTCACGGCAATTACTGCTGCTGCAAGTCCACCGACTGCAATAGCAAGTCTTTGGAATTCCGTCTTGTTTTCTTTGACGAAGGTCATGATTTCTTTCATCTTTTTAACAAGAATTAGCATGTAAGGCAATAATTCAATACCTAGTTCAACTTTTAGATTCTCAAATTGAGCTGCAAGAATACGTTGCTGGTTTGCAAGACCTTCTGATGTACGAGCAAAGTCACCTTGTGCTTTGGTGGACTGCTTAAAAATCAATGAATAAGCAGCAAGAACCTTTTGCTGTGGAGTTAATGCGCTCTTTGTATTCTTGATAATTCCTAAACGTAATGCTTCTTGCTTCATGGTCATTGCATCTAGCAATACATTGTATCGACGGATCGGCTCATTCTCACCACGTAAAGCAGCGCCAATTGCAGTAATTGCATCTGCAGGAGATGTGTTGTAGAACGATGCAAAATCTGAGGACAGGTTTACAAGTTTAGTAGAGAAATCAGTAAGTTCAGTTCCAGACAAACCAGCAGACTGACCAAACAATGCAAATGTGGACGCAGCATCCATTGCGGCACGCTGAGATAGTCCATAACTTACATCTGCTGTTTTTGCATAATCTTCAATTGCCTTTGCCTGATCTCCAAAAACAACCTTGACCTTTGAACTGGTTTCAGCAAAATCGCTGGCTGCTTGTATGGCAACGTTGGCTCCTGCTGCAACGGATGCAAACATAAGTGTTGCACGACGACTCATCTTATTGAGGACGTCACCTGTAGATCTAGCCTTCATACCTAATTGGTTGAGTGCTTTAGAAGCAGAAACGTCGCGACCGATCAGGTTGACGCCAATGGAATAATCGCGTGCCATTTTCTACTCCTTTTCTTTTTTAGGTAATGCTCGTACTAAATCTTTGAGCACATCATATTCTATATCCCATATATTTAATGGATTTATCCCAGGATAATAATGGCATATGACGGCCATGTTTGACCTTATGAATCCGTAGGCTCCGCCATTTCTGAGCTTTCGGTCACTTCTTTTTTTGGTTCTTCTTCAGGCCATGCAAAATCATCAATTGAGTATTCATCTAAAACATCTTTAATGGACACAATTTCACCGGCTCGAGTTAATACAATCCAAGCCATTGAGTAAATTGCTTTTGCACGTGTGTAATGCTTTGGTGGATTTTCTTGAGCAAGAGATGAAATCAACATAACTCCATCTAAATCATAATGATCTTCAATGGCAGCCAACTCTGATCCTGTTGGTCCTTTTACGCCTTCTTCTCCAGGTACTGGATAAGTTTTGTCTCTGATGATAATTGGCATTTTTTCCCCTTATAGTCTGATTTGTAATTCATCAAGTGCATCAATAAATGCCTTAATGACTTCTTCTCTTACTTCTTTCTTGTGTTTTAAGACTGTAGGCAATAAGAATGGATGGCTTTCTTGCTCGGCCCATTGTCCTTGCCAAGTTCCTGCTGTTGCTCCTTTTTCAGGAAATACAGGATGGCGCCATTTCTTTCTGCTTAATCCTTCCATGTAACGTGGAAGTGTTCTGTATTTATTTGTCTTGGCTCTAAACTTAGATCCAGATACACGGATACGAACGCTAAATACGTTATTGCCTGTTGGATTTATTTTTACTTCTGTTGCCGCTGCAAGACCTTGTCTAAATCCCAGTCCTTGTTGCCCCCTGGCCGATACTTCCGTTTCACCGCTTTTGGCAGGAATTGCAAGTGCCGCAACACGAACTTCTTGGACAATTGGTCTTGTTGTTGTCAGAATACGCTTTCTAAGATTCTTGGCAGTGTCTTGACTTACTCTACGTGTTCCTTTGTAAAGTTTAGACAAATCTTGGCTGTCAAGATAGATAGCGTCTTTTGCCATTAAAGAGATGTATCCGGTGTTGTGTAAACAATAGTCAATGGAGAATCTGTTCCATTGTCATATGCTGTAAATGTGAACTCAACATCGATTGTCTCAGGTCCAGCAACTTGTGGTGCTTCACCATCAAACTTTGCAGCAGAAATGGTGATCTGAAGAACTTCAGATGCGCTTGCTGTAAGTGTTAATGAAAGCGCTGTCTCTGTATCTGCTAGGAATCTTGTGAGCAACGTTGTATCAGTGAATTCTGCCACAACAGTACCTGTGATCTGACGGAAGCCGTTGTTTGTCTGTTCAGACTTTGCTCCTGCTGATCCAAGGTTGTAGCGGTCAGTCTTAAGTGTGTTGTCCACGGTCATTGAGAATGACTTGATATTAGCAACTGCAGTTCCTGCAACAGTCAAAGCACCTTGAGCAAAGTTAAATACTGAACCTGAAAGTGCGTATGATGGAGTTGCTAGAGCAGTTCCTGTTGTAAAACCTGCTGCATCAACTGAGAATGAACCTGTGGCAATCTCACCATTTGCAACTGCTAACTCAAATGAACTGATCTTGCAGCCTGTAAGAGTCTTTGGAGTTACTGTTCCACCATATTGTGGTACACCAACTTGTGCTGTAAATGACTTACCGTATGGATCACCAAGTGTAAATGTGAATGCGTTTCCAACCTTTGAAGGAAATGAACTAGTTGCATGAGCAAGTAGCAAACCAAGTCCACGAGTTGGAAGATCAAGAACAATGTCTCCTGATGCATCGAATGTTGTTACAACACGGCGCTGTGAGCGAGGTAATACTCCACCTGCTCGTAGACCCATGCCGACAGACACGTTTTTGTTGTATGTTGTGCTTTCTGAGGTAAACTCATAAAAGCGAGATACTGTTACGCCTGTATTGAAGGTTGTCTCTGTGGCGATGCCAAGGGACGAACCAATACCGGAACCAATTGCCATAGTTGTCTCCTAGTTGGCTTCTGCCGGTACATCCGGCGTTGATGGGGTTACTGAAACTGCGGCTTTATCTGCAGCAGTCCAATTATCTGTTTGTGCAAGGAGAAGTGCTGCTGCATCATCTGCAACATCAACCGTGGCTCCTGCTTTTACTTCTAATCCCAAACTTGGAATGTAGAGATCTCCAAGCGGTGAGATGTTTTTGATCTTTGCCATTTTTCTCCTTATGTTTTCGCTTTGTAGTAAATTGTAAAGTTGATCTGAACTGCAGCACCTTGGTTTGTTTGTAGATAAGTAGGTGTGTGGCTTTCTAATCCAGAATACAGAACAACTCCACCAAATGATGGATCTGTTCTAATTACTGTGTCAACTTTACTAAGCAAATCGTATGCACTTACACGACAAGCGGACAAATTAGTTTCACCTGTCCATGAAGATAATGTGCAATTAACTGAACCATCTTCAAACATTGACTTAGCGCCAAGTGTTTTATATTCATTGCGCAAGTTTGCTGCAACTACTTCACCATCTTCAGAACCATCATGACCAATTGAGATCCAATTTTGTGGATCAGATGAATCTATTTCAATGCCATCATAGATTGTGACTTCAGATAGGCTTTGAGCGGCTCTGAGAGCAGTTACAATGGCATCGATAAGATACGGAAATGCTGTAATTGCCATTATGCAATTCCTGGAAGAGAAATTGGATCAAGTAATTCCATTACGCGGCGTGGCATTGAATATGTACTTCCTGGAGTATATTCATCACCATTTTGTCCACGACTTAAAACACTTGTAGATCCTCTTTGTGTTTGCCACAAATGTCGAATTTCTTCAAGAAGACCTTGCTTGGCTGTAGGTGGTGGATTGATAAATCCTGATACATAACTAATAACAATATTTTGAGCTCCTGGAGCCCATACTCCATAATAATTTGGACCAAACAATGTTGAGTATGAAAGCCGTTGGATTCTTTGTCCTGTTGGATCTAATACATATCCTGAAGGATCTACTAAAGCACCATTTTCATAAACACTTGTGATTGAAATGGCACGCGGATTACGCAAACGGATTATGTCCGTATTCCCATCATACTTTTCATTTGTGAATGTTTGACGTCCAAGAACGCAACCTACGTAGTTCTCACAAAGATCAGTTGCTGCATCAATAAATCGGCGGATTTCTTCGTCGTGGGTTGTGGATGTGGCTGCAATGTTGAGGTGTGACTTAACTTCGTCCAAGGAGACAATGGAAATCTGTGAATAATCTCTAACGGTAAAATCATCGTTATAGGCTGATGCATTTGCACCAGTTGCTACCCAGCGGACAACAAAACGTCCTGAGATAGCAGGTGAGTAATTTACATCATAGATACCTGTTGAGGTATTGACCACTGTTGGATTTGTAGATGTTCCATCTGGATTTGTAATAGTACAAACAACAGTTGTTGCGTTTGCTAGATTTCCTGCTGCATCGGTAATTTTGACGCCAAGTGCAACAACATCGCCTAGATCATAAACTGCCATTATTGCTCTCCATAACTACGCCTCGGCGGAATAGAACTGATAAATTGCCCCTATATGTTGTGTAATTAAAAGTAAACAGTGGGTTGTCATAAAACACATTCGGTGCTTCATAAGCAAAGCGGACTACATTTGCTGCATTTGATACTCGTGGTTGCATCCTTTGAAAAGGAGTTTGAAACGGGAGCATTGTTGCTGCCATTTTATTCTCCTTCTAGTTGATACCAACCATCTTCCCAAAGAGTCAACAGTCGAATGAAGTAATCTTCATATTGCTTGCCGATTATATCAAGTGAATACCTGCTCAACGCATGTTCACGAATGATTTTACGGTCCAATTTTTTTACATCTTCTGCAGCCTTCATAAAGTCCGCTAAGGATCTACAGCGATATCCTGTAACTCCATTGATATTGGTTTCAGTGAATGCTCCCCAATCAGTTGTGATTGTTGGAGTTCCACAAGTTTGAGCCTCAATTGCTATGTTTCCAAATGGTTCAATGTACAAAGTTGGAGCAAATAAGGCTATTGCCTTGCCCATCAGTTCTGCCCTTTGTTCAGGACCAACTGATCCAATAAACTCACCGTATCCTTTTGCTTCACCAGGACCGGCTACTATTAGTCGTTTGCCAAGACGCTCACAGACTTCCTGAGCAATACTGAATCCTTTTCGGTCAATTAAACGACCAATGAAGAAGTAGTAATCACCATCTCCTGATCCTTCAGGAAACATTTCAGGTTCCAAATACCCAGGGATTACAGCATCAAAAAAGTTACCATCTACTTGGGTAGGATTTTTCCAACCTGCGTAGATTGAATGCATCCAAGCATATGATTCAAAGACTCGATATCTTGCAAATGTACCGCCGTAACCAATTCCAAACTCTACTGACATGTGATCCGGAAAGGCATCTGCTATAGGTTTGTGAGCGGTTCCACCTATCAAGCATATAAAATCTTTTGGTTGGATTCGCTTGGTAATTTCTTGGACAGCGTTACCGTTAAAGATCTTCCAATGTGGTTTGTTAATATCAAATGATGCAGTTGAATAATGTCCGCCTTTAACAGCATTAGATCTTTGTTCTTCTGATATACAAGTAACAAGTTCTGTAACTGGTGCTTCATTCTGATCTCCGGCATAAAGATAAACTTCATGGCCAAGATCAGTCATCATGATACAAAATCTACGTACTTTTTCAGTAAAAGCACAACCTACATACTGTTTTGTAACTTGAGTGTGTGGCAATGAAACTACATGAAACCGCATTGTTCCCCCTGGTTAATTGTTAAAGAATGATTGTTGCAGCCTCTTCAGCCGTTAGTGGCTCGCCGGCAACTAACTTTTGGCGAGCAGATGCTTTTAGTGTAGCAACTGTTTCTGCTAATGCTGCACGCTTTGCCTCTTCAGCAGCCCAAGCAACAGTATCGGCTTCCATTTGAGCAATTTCAGCATTAGTTAACTCAACAAGTGTTTCTTCACCTGTTTCGCAATTAATTACAAGTTTTGTTGGATTCGTCATTTATTTTTCTCCCTATGCCGTGTATTTGATGCCGTAAAGTGATAGAACTGAACCTGATGCCATATTACCGCCATCCATTGAAAAGTTTAAAGAATTGATAACGGCGGTACTTTTCCAAGTAAATGCCCAAACATCGTTTTGCCAGTCATTACCAGTTTGGTTTGGATAGCCACAATTACCTATCATTGATTTGTAGTAACTGCCACGATATTGTGGAATGTAATACCAACCAGCGTTGTAGGTATTTGATGCAGAACTTGCTCCACCACATTGTGAAAACATTGCACTATATCCAGCATTTTGGTATCCACCAGCTCCACCAGAATAACCATAAATTTGTTTGTATTCGTATTGAGTTGAACCACTATCATTGTTAAATCTAACAAATGCAGTTGTTCCAACTACAGTTTTTGTGCTTCTCAAACCTACATACAAAAGTAAATCATCATAAATATTTGGTATGTTACTGAAATCAACAGTAGGTTGATCAGATCCAAGAACTGTGCTTTGAATTAATTGATATGTATTTGCCATTATGAACCTGCCTTTATTCCCCAAATAGCAATTTTAGTTCCAGCAACTAATCTATTTCCTGCACCACCGCTAGTTCTAAATTGAATACTTGTAACTGCAGATGTGCTTTTCCATCGAGTTGAATTAAATTCAGCAGTTGAATTACTTTTTCCTGCCTTAATTAGCATATTCTTATGCAAAGAGGTGCTGCGATAACTGAAAAGTTCCATATACATAGTTGTTGGGGTTGATGCTGCTGTTGTTCCAGGTGCAATCATCCAAGCGGTTGCTATGCTATCAACATTAATATCTTGATTGCTATCGTAACCAACTCCGGCAACGCCACCATCTTTACCCCAGTTGTAGTTTATTGAATAATTGTTTCCTGTATCGTTGTTAAATCTTACGCGCAGGCCATTGTTATCGCCAACTTCGGCAAAAGGAAACATATAAATAACTAAATCTGTGTATTGTGTAAATGAAGAAATATCAACGCTTATTTCAGTTACTGTTGAGCTAGTAGTTGTTGAATATAGTGGCAGATATGTGCTTGTTGGCATTTTTATCCCTTAATTCCATAAACAGAAAATCTTGAATTTGCACCGATGTTTCCATTTGAAGTAGTGAACTTAATTGAAGTAATTGCAGAACCAGTTGTTATATAAACTCCGTGATTGTATTCACTGTGATTTCCTGGGCTAGATGTGTTTGCTCTTCCCTCAATTGATTGCCAAGAACGCTTTTTTGTAGTGCTTACATAATCTGGAATTTTTAACACAAATGCAGTTGCATCATAACTGCCATCTGATGTTGTTCCAAAATATGCTGCCCAAGCGTTATTTTGCAAACTAGCATTGTAATTGCCTGCAGTAAGATCAGTACCCTGGCCATATAAATAATGATTGAAGTAATTTGCACCTGTATCACCATTAAGTTCAAATTTTAATCCAGATGTACCTGTGTGTGTTCCAACCCAAACGCCTCTTACCTCAAGATGCCTATAACCTGATGTTGGTATGTTTGTAATTTCAACTGAAGCCGTGGTTGATGTAACTTGAACATCTTTCAATGCTATGTAGGAATTATCTAATAACCAATTTGAAATGCTTGATGCAACAACCCCAAGAATAGGCATATTAGGCCACATCCCCCGTTGCATACCAGGTATCTGTTCCGGCTTTAATCAAAGTTAAAACAGAATACTGCGCCCTAGTCTTTGGCTGTGCTGAAGTAGCACCTGTTGAGTTAAGTGTTACTCCACCTGCACCAACCACTGTTACCTGACCTGTACCTATTTGGATAAGATTTACAAGTGATCCTGTTGGAAATGCTACAGATGAATTAAGTGGAATTGTATATGTTTGTGATGATGAGTTTGATGCAGTTACAAGATCATCACGATCTGTTAATACAAATGTATATGTAGTACCAACCTGAGCATTTACGGCTTCAACGCCGCCTGCACCAGTTGCTCCGCTTGCACCGGTCGCGCCAATTGGACCTGTAGGACCAGTTGCGCCAATTGGTCCGGTTGCACCTACAGGACCTGTCGCTCCTGCTGTATAAGCATATGCTAAAGAATTCCAGGCTGTTGTACCATTGCCCATTTTGTATTTTGATGTATCAGTTTCAAGTCCAATTTCGCCAGCAGCAAGAGTTGGATTGTTACTAGTCCAATTCGCTGCAGTGTCGCGGCGATTTTGCAAACGTGATGTCATGTTATTCCTCTTTTATCACTAGTTAGAATGAAACTACTGATGCACCTGCATCAATTGTATACTGCCAAGTTGTAGTTGTTGATGTTCCTGAATCGTAAATTACATCGGGATTTATTTGTGAAGGTCCTCCATCAAGATAATCAACAATATATGCTGCAGCATCTTGACCTGCTGGACCTGTTGCTCCAGTTGGACCAATTGCTCCAGTTGGACCTGTCGGTCCTGTAACTCCATTGATACCTGAAGCACCACTAGGACCGGTTGCTCCGGTTGCTCCATTGCTTCCTGCGGGTCCAGTCGGACCAATAGGTCCGGTCGGTCCAGTATCACCCTGCGGACCTTGAACACCTTGAGGACCGGTCGCTCCAGTAGATCCAATTGGACCAGTCGGTCCAGTAGATCCTGTTGCTCCATCAACTCCTGCTGGTCCTGATGGACCAGTTGCGCCAATTGGACCTGTTGCTCCAGTAGGTCCTTCAACTCCTGAACTTCCTTGAGGTCCTGTTGGTCCTGTTGCACCGATTGGACCAGTAGGACCAGTTGGACCTGGAACTATTGAATCAGATCCACTAGCACCTGTCGCTCCAATGGGACCGGTTGGACCGGTTACTCCGGTTGGACCAACTGGTCCTGTTGCTCCGGTTGCACCTGTAGGACCTTGAGGACCTTGAGGTGCTTGCAATGAAGTAATTACATAAGAATAATGCTGTGAACCTTCAGTGTAATAGTTAACAGTTCGCGATACGCCATCAGTATTGGTTGCGTAGATTTCAACAATCATACGATCTGTTGCAGATACTGTTGAACTTGGCAAAACAATTTCAGTTTTTGTTTCAACTGGGTTTGTTGAATCATACCCAATAAGTGTTGGGTCAGTATCACCAATTGTTGCAAGAACAGTGCCTGCATTGTTTGCCAACTTTAAACGTGCAAAAACGCGAACATCTGAAGTATCTGTCGGGACGCGCATAAAGAAATAAAAACGCTGAACACCTGCAGGAATCAGCGTAAAACCAAATGGTTCGCTAATATATTGCTGCATTAGTTCAGTGGCGCCTGCTGCAACAGAATTTGTAACTGTTTGCATTGCTGCGCTAGTTGGTTCTTCACCGAGTTGCTTGTAACCAGTAAGTTCAGTTACAGATTCGTTGAAATAGTAAAAACGACCAGTTGTAAAACCTTGTGGACCTGTAGCACCAGTAGCACCAGTTGGACCTGTTGCGCCTGTTGCGCCAATCGGACCTGTCGGTCCTGTTGCTCCAATCGGACCAGTAGATCCTGTAGGACCAGGTACATTTGAGTCTGCTCCTGTAGGACCAGTTGCGCCAATTGGACCTGTTGCACCGACTATTCCTTGAATACCTTGAGCGCCAGTTGCTCCAGTAGCACCGACATCTCCTTGCGGTCCAGTTGGACCGGTTGCGCCAGTTGATCCAACTGGACCAGTTGATCCTGTAGAACCGATTGGACCAGTTGATCCGGTAGGACCAATTGGACCTGTTACTCCGATAGGACCTTGAATGCCTTGAATACCTTGAGGACCTGTCGAACCCGTAGGACCAGTAGAACCAGTTGGTCCAGTAGGACCGGTTACTCCAATAGGACCAGTTGCTCCGATTGGACCTGTAGGTCCAGTTGGACCAGTTGGTCCAGGTGTTAATTCAATATGTGCAATTGTGTTATCAATTCCATCGAGTCGAGCTTTTACAGTAGGAGAGACTCCAGATGGATTTGTTCCTAATTCATTTTCAATTGCTTCAATAGCATCATTTGCATTTGCATGTTGAGCAGCATGAGGTACGGTCGACGAATCTAAATAATCTGTAGGCGTTGGATTATTAAAATTATCTATTCCGCCAGGATAATTAGTCGCCACGGTATCTCCTTGTTAATAGGGCAAGAGGGTTAAACGACAGGGGGTAACGTCTAACCCTCTTGCTTTAGTTCTTTGAGTGTTTGTTCACGAAGCGGCTCGTGATGTTCATCAGTAAGCCAATAAGTCTTTTTATGTGCGCAAATTGCCCCCGTGTGAGCGTGGATTGGTATTCCTAAAGATCTAAGTCTTTTGCTAAAGAGAAGATCTTCGCCAAACCATGTTCCGGCTATTGCACCATCTACAAACCAAGACCAATTTTTACCTTGATTCTCAGTTGCATGTTCTTGTAATTGTAACAAAATGTTACGATGTATGAGCAAGCAACCTGTACCTGCTGCATCAATTTCTATAACTTCATTTTTTGGATAACCATCAAGACACTGCAATCCATATTCGGTCATGCGATAAATGGTTGGAACTGGTCTGAGATTATCGTTATCATCTTGGAAAGCGGCAAAAACTAGTCCTGATACAACTGGTCTATCTTTATGATGAGCGGTTTGTACTAAAAGATCCCAAGTTTCAAGACTTAACCGCTGATCAGCATCAAACATAAGCAACCATGCGGCATCTGTCTGTTCTAAGAAGTTTTTTACTAGAACATTTCTAGATCTTGTTAATAAACCTATATTTGAGACCTGAATGAATGAATCAAACTTATCCATTCGTTTGCCACGGATCTGAAGCAGATCAATGACTAATTCTGAAGCAATTGAACCGTCGTTGACCATTCCAATGACAACTTTATCTGCCATTTTCATCGAGTCTCTGCCTTTACTTTGGCAACTGCGGTTTCGATTTCACTACTTTCTAATTCTTGGATCAGATCATCTAATGCTGCAAGACCTTTATTATTAAGGATTTCTCTTGCTGATTGAAGACCTTCTAAAAATATGCTTGCCATGATTCCCCCTAGAATCTAGTTGTGTGTAGCGGTGATCCTACACTAAAGTAGGACCACCGCCACAACTAAGGCTTAGAAGCCTGTTGGAACGATTGTTCCTGTACCTGTAATTACAGATACGTTCTTTGCAAAGCGGTGAACCGCAGCAACATAACCGTAAGCCTGGAAGCGAACAGTCAAGTTAGCAGAAAGAACATCTGGAAGTACACGTGTCTTTACTCCACCTTCGAAGAGGTATGAGTCATCGAACTTACCAACAAGGATTGGAGACTGGTTTGTACCAGCACCAAGGTTGTTTGGCATAGTTGCATCGATGTAAACAGGAACTCCGTGGATTGTACCAACGAGACCTGCAGGTGCTCCTGGTGCTGTTACAACACCATTTGCGTTCATTGGACCACCAGCAGTTGGAACTACGAGTGGACGGTTCTGTAGATCAACAGATGACACGAACCAGTACCACATTTGTGGTGACATGATGATTGCATCAGCAGCGCGGAAGCGGTTTGTTACAACCTTTGAAATTGCCTTAGCAATTGCAAGCAATCCACCCTGAGCTGTTGGTGTTGTCTCAGTCCATGTTACTGGAATTGAGTTTGTTGTGTCGTTGTACTTGTTGACGAGGCCCTGGATAGTTCCGTTTGTGCCATCGCCGTTACCAAGTACTGCTGTGTTGAGCTGAAGTGCGTAATCAGCCATCAAGTCACCAAAGATCATGCGATCTAGGCCGCCTGCAAGAGGTGACTGCTCGACGAGCTGAATTGATGCGTTCTCGTAACCTGAGATTGTACGAACTGCACCTGTTGCAGTTGATGTTACCATGTCGCGTGTTGTAGTTGCAGCATTATCTGCAGACTGGAACGCTGTCTTGGTACCAACTGTGATTGCTGGAATGTTGATGCTGTCTGTACCGACTGGCAATGCCATTCCTGTGAGCTTATCTGCGGCTACGCGTGCAGCACGAGCAAACTCTGCATATTCATTTGTGAGATACAAAGGTGGGACAAAGTCTCCGCCTGCTGTATCTGTGCGTGAGATGTCGCGTGTTTCAACAGCGACTTCCTTCTGGTGGCGATATAGACGCTCAAAAGCATCACGATCTCCACGGATTGTTGCGGCTGTAAGGTCACGGAAGTATGAGTTCTCGCCACCGTCACCGTATGTCATTGCTTCACGTGTTACACGTGTTGAAGCAAATGGTGCAACGCCAGATTCCTTGCGTGATTCTGCAAGTTCTGCTGTGCGCTTTTCTGTTGCCTGAGCTGTTGCGATGCGCTCGTCAAGTGCAGCAATTTCATCTTGCTTCACTGATGCTGCATCTAGTGCTTCTGCAGTAACGTCTTCTGCCGCGAGAGTTCCCTCAACCTCGGCAACAAGAGCATCACGCTGCTCGATGAGCTTTGTGCTTAGAGACATTTTGTCCCTTTCTGTTGTTGTGTTGGATCGTCGGGGCGGATGCGCCGAGGATTAGCCCTTACGCTTTTTGCGTAGGGAATATTGTTTCCATTCAATTGCAAGTTTACGCTTTTGTAGTTCAAGATCTTCTTGAGCAGTACGCAAACCTACTGTTGTTGAATCGTATGCAGGCATTGTAACAATAGAGACCTCGTAAAGATCTAAATCGGTTAGTGTTCGCAAGCCTTCTTCGCGAGTTTGGCCACCTTCTGCAACTGTGAATGCAAAACTCATCTTGCTTACATCTCCACGGCGCAATGCTGATGCAACTTCTGCTGCTCGTGGGTTAGACGGATCAAGATCTGCATCCATTCTTAATCCAACCTGATCTTCGGATAGTCGAAGTGTTCCAGATTGTGTTGCTGCTAGTGGAAGTTCACCCATGTCATGGTTTACTAGCAAAAAGACAGGATTATCGGTCTGCAGTGTTCGTGTGAAGGCTCCTGGCGCAATAACTTCGCGGAAATTCAGTCCGGTTGCTTCTTTATTGAATGTTGCTGCGTATCCACCGATGCGAATTGAGCCGTCTTCAGTATCTAAAGCACGGATTTCAACATCCATCGTGATCTTTTCAGCGCTTGCAATTGCGCTCTTGCGCTCTTCTATCACTGCGTTTTCCTCCGCTTTCCGTGGTTCTTCTTCCACGATTTCTTCATTTATTGGATCAGGATTCATAACATCTACTCCTAAAGATGACGAAAGTTGCCATTTCCACTTCTGATGAGCATCAATTCGCTCGGCCAAGAAGTTGGCAATGCCTTGCTGATTGTGCATAATCGCGCAGTCGAAGGCTTCTGCAAGTTCTCCAATGAGCATTTCATTGGCAGATAGAATTTCTGTTGCCAAAATGCGTGCATCTGTGACATCTGCAGCAGTATCTGTGATTTCTGCGGTCAAAGCAATAGTCGAAAGACCTGCAAGTGCTGGTTTTCCGAGTTTTCTTACATTTTCTGCAATTGGATCAATGGATTCATATGCATCTTCATAGATTTCACCAAAAAGTTCATGATACTCAGCAAAATCAGGTCCCATGACATTCCAGTGCGCTCCATGAGCCTTGAAATAGAATGAAACAACATTTGCTAGCAATTCATTAAGTTCTTCGGATAGATCTGGTACTTTTTCTTCTTCTGGTTCTGCTTCTACTTCATCAACTGCTAGTAAAACTTGTACTCTGTCTTCGACTTTTGAGCAAATATTGGTTGCCCAATCTGTACCATTTTGCATTCCCCATGTATCTCGCACTTTTATCACGCTTTCAAGTGATAAAGCAGTGCAATTTCTAACTTCATCTGCAATTGGCAAATCAAGTGTTAATGCTTCGTCATAGACATTTTTAGGAATGCGATACATTTCAGCCATTATTCAACTACTCCCATGATTGGTTGAGACTTGTCTGAGTCTGATCCAAGAGCAGGAACTTCTCCGCCAGCGGTTACGCTACCTGCAAGTGCTTGATTGAATACATCTCCGCCTTCATAAGGTTCACGACCTTGTAGTTGACGAGCCTCATTAGGTGACATTGTTCCAGATTGAATATCCAATTGGTTAACTCGTGCTCGTGTAAGCGAATCTGTACGAAGCAATGTCGATGTATCAAAGGCAACGTCTGTTCCTGGTGGAAGTACTTTGCTCAATGCAATCTCAACACGACGTAGCCAAGGGCCAATTGTGTGTGTTAGGAAGTTCAAAGATGCTTGCTCTACGTTCTGGTATGTCTGATTATCGCCAGTTGCACCGATCAAGTGTGCTGGAATTCTAAATACGCGAGCAATATCTCTGATCAGTTGCTCACGTGTAGCCATAAGTTCCATGTCAGCGGCTGAAGATGTAATTGCTTTCCATTTCATGCCATTAGATAGTACTGCTGGAAGACGATGCTTGCGATGTGTTGCAAGCCAAGTATTGCGAAGGATCTGAGCCTGCTCGTTTGTGAGTTTTTCATCAGTTTCGAGTACAGATGATGGTGTTCCACCTTCTGCATACCACTGTGCTAGGTGACGATCCATTGCCAAAGCAATACCTGTAAGGTTTCGCGTTTGAATCAATGGTGAAACACCAACAAGCGACTGCGGAGGTGTTAACCAGCGCATGTGAATGATGTCTTCTTCAGGAAGTTCATTGCCAAGGTGCAAATATCTGCGCTCTGTCATGTTTCCGGTAGGCAAAACTTGCATTTGATATGGGTGAAGTGGTGTCAAACCAATAGGATTTCCACCTCTATCGCGGTCAATATGTACATATGCATTGCCGTGAAGTGCGCATGAAACCATCATCATATGAATCAATTCGAATTCATTTGATACTGGATCAGGGTTTTTAATGATTGGATCTAGATCTACTGCTACTCTTTTGCCCTTAATTGTCTTGAATTGGCGCAATTGTAGCGATGAAACTGTATCAGCAAGCAGCGAAACTGATCCCAAAACAGCCGAAACTCCTAGTGCAGTCCATTCATCAATGCGTTCTCCTGCGGCCGATGTGACTGTAGTCTGACCATAGAGTTGTGAAAGTGGTGCGACATAGTTGTTAAACTGTGGGTATCGACCGTACAGCGGTGCTGCGCGCTTGATAATACTCATTCAGTTACCTCTAACGATAATAGATAGGACATGATTAGTGTAAGAACACCTGCAACAATTAAACCTGTACCAAATCCCCAGTTGATACCTGCTCCAATTGCAATTGCTGCAACTGCCACTATTTCAATGATTGTTGTGATGATCTCTTTAATACTGTTGCGGATCTTGGTAATGATTTCTCGCATTTGAGTCCCCTTCATTCCATGGATCGAACACTGCTGGAAGGAATCCACCTTGTTGATGCCACCATGCCGCACGATCCATAGCCATTACTGATGCAACGGCTAAGTCAATGCGTCGAGTAGATCCTTTTTTATCTTTAGATAATCGAGATCCTCGGTTATCTATCTTTAATGTTGCATTGCCAACATGTCTTGCTAGCATTGCATCACCATTTTGTGTTACCGCTTGGTTGATTACAGCCTCATAGAAGCGTGTAGTCGCAGGCGTCATACGCGATGATGTCTGTGGAAACACTACTACAGGTAGTCCTTCATCTTCCAAGATCTGAAATGTTCTTGCCCATCGATATGGGTCACAAGCAATTTCGACCACTTGGTATTTACGGCAAGCATCTCGAATTGCATCTTCAACTTCTAGGATAGGTATCTGCCAGTCTGCATCTGCTTCTTCTGGCTTTTCCCATGCAGCAACCGGAGCGATATGAGGCACTTCTCCAACCTCTACCGCTACGATTGCCGTACAGTCTCCATTGAAGGAGCCATCGAATCCTAACACAACCTGAGATCCATTTGGAATTTCTTTTGGATCAGCAACTGAATCCCATGCTCCATGAGGAAGCCAAGTATCAGATGTTGCTGTCCATATGTTTAATCTTTTGGTCTTGAATTCAACTTCCGGTGTAGACCTAATAGCAGATGTAAAGTCGTCTTTCGCAACGATGTCGTCGAATCCTGGATTAGCATCTTTCCACGCAGCAATCTCACGATAATCGCTATCAGGATGAGCCTCCCACCAAGCGAAGAAGAACGTAGGATCCTGGATTTCACCTGATGCAACCTTCTTTCCATATTCGTACATCTGGAAACAAAGCGAATCTTTTCCAGTTATGTCGGTGCGGACACCTGCGGTTGTGATTGCAACAAGCAAAGGTTCTCTACGCGCTCCCATAGCAAGTGACATAACGTCCCAAAGCTCACGATTTGGCTGAGCATGGAGTTCGTCGAACGCAACGAAAGTAGGAGAAAGACCTTCCTTGGTAAATGCTTCTGCTGAAAGTGCTTTGTAAGTAGATCCAGTTTTTGGATTGTAGATGGTATCTCTGTATACATCCAACATGTCAGCAAGTTCAGGCTGTAGCCTAATCATTTCTTTCACGTTGTTGAACACAATCTTGGCTTGGTCCCGATCCGCCGCACATGAGTAGGATTCGCCGCCGTTGGGACCAAGAATAAGGTGTTCGAGTACAATCGAACTTAGCCAAGCAGATTTACCGTTCTTGCGAGGAAGTCCAATGAGAGCACGTTTGTGCTTCAAGGATCCATCTGGCTTTTCAGCAAACAGTTGGCGAGTAAGTTCTTTTTGCCATCCACGAAATACTAGTGGTTCACCTGTAAGACCTGCGATAGAATCTTTGGTTATCTTGCAGAGTGCTTCTGCAAACTCAATGACATCATCGCCACGTGTATTTTTAAGTGGTTTGATTTCGGTAAGATGCTGTGGCTTCCAACCGTCAATCTTTTTCTTTGGCCCCTGTTTTTCGGTCATTGTCTCTTCTGACGCTTTGCTAGGAGTTGATCCAAGGCAGAGATCTTTTGGACTTCGGCAACTCCGAGTCTAGATCTTGAAACAGGGTCAAATCCGAGAGAGGCAATTGCCTTGGTAAAAGCATCGTTGATCTGGATGTAAGCACGAGCATCGGCAGACTCGAGGGTAGCCATATACTTGGTCCGAGACGAATGAACGGCATCGGCCAATCGACAAGCGTTCTCGACTGCGTTGATATCCGAGTGAGGACTGATCCATGAGATGGCATTGTCCCAGATTCTATCCCAGAATTTTTTGCCTTCTTCGCCGAGCATCTCAGGATAATCAGGTTTGAATTCAGCCATTGGCAAAGGTGTAACTACTGCTAACTCTTTCAGTGGACGACCTCCCGAATCGTGGCCTGGAGTACGACCAGTCGCGCGTTTAACCTCAGCAGGTTTGGGTGGTCTTGGCATCGGTTATTCCCTCGTTAGAAATCAATATGGCGGCTTTGGCAGCCGTTTGCCGGTTTTGAGCACATGCACAAAGAGA
>ERZ869929.345-NODE-345-length-30986-cov-5.121141_pt1 | contig 30986 bp, 44 predicted proteins | sample MGYA00579312_ERZ869929 | MGnify/ENA primary metagenome ERZ869929 (study PRJEB32216, sample SAMN09231818) | wastewater metagenome | place: USA: Maryland | collected 2016-08-09 | study: EMG produced TPA metagenomics assembly of the PRJNA472060 data set (Reclaimed... | reverse complement strand
ACATCTGGGGAGCCCAGCTTGAAGCCGGAACCCTCACCGACTACCAGCGAGTCGGCACCGACAAGATGACCGTGATGGCGGGGGTGAGGCGGAAAAGCAATGCAGTTATCGGAATACTTTTTGAGATGTCGACAAATGTCGGTTCAAATAACGGTGTCCTTGTTGCTTACACTCCAAACGATACGCTTGAAGACAAAATTCTTTTCGCGTCGAAGGGTACTACGTCGCGTTTAGTTGAAAGCAATTCGCTTGGAACTCCCAGCACATTCATTTTTGCGGGCACATCGGACATTTCTGGCGATTTAGTTGGGCTGCGAGTAAATGGCGTCGGCTTGACATCTAATACATCAGACCAAGGCAGCGGGAACTACGGAAATCACATTCTTTACATTGGTCGCCGCGCAGGAACGTCTTTACCCTTCAACGGCATCCTCTACACCCTAATCATCCGTGGAGCGACAACGCCGACCGGGACGATTGCGGACTTTGAAAAGAATCTACTTGCGAGAAGGGCGGGCCTCCTAATATGAGTGAGACCAGTTATCGGTGGAGAGTAAGTGTCTCCTGTCCTGAATCGCTGATGACCGCAGCGAATCATCTCGCAGTCGCAGTCGGTGAGATGGCCGGAGATTTCTACACGTTCACCAACGCCGGATATCAAGACGCAGACGGCAACAAATACGCCGTCATGTCTACGGTGGTTACTGAGCTGTTCTTCGTCTACAGCGGCTCGATGCTGACCAAGCGGGACTTCGCACCGGATGACTGGTCGTTTGAACTGGCGACACAAGCACAGATGGCCGTCAACCTCTGGACCGGGCCGACCGAACAGCAACCAGACCCACCACTAGCAAACCCGGAGCAAATCGTAGGCGTGGTCGGTGACGATGCACAGGCGGCAATTAGTGCGATGGGGCTGACGATGATGGCGGAAGAGGAAGTCGCCTGACCTTCGGCGACATAAACACGACCAAGGCGAGGGTCAGTGATTAAACAAACGGCAAAATTCAGCGGCGAGCAGCAAACCAAACAAGCACGCTACGCCGAACGGAAACAGCTGGAGCGGAATGCGATTGTCATCCCGCCGCCGGTTGATCTTAGCCGCAGGCAGCAGCTGCTGGCCGACCCGATTGCGTTCCTGAAGTATTACTTCCCTGATCGCTTTTGGTCCCCGTTTGCCGATTACCAGCGGGAGATGATCCAGCTGATCGTCGACGTGGCTGAGTTTGGCGGCGACCAGGCGATTGCGGCCCCCCGTGGTGACGGCAAAACGGAAATCACCAAGGCGATGATTGTCTATCTGATCCTGCGGGGGCTGGTCCGATTCCCGCTGATCATTGCTGCCAGTGGCACGTTTGCCAGCCGCATCTTTGACGACGTGCGGCGGCACTTCGATTCAAACGAACGCCTGATCGAAGACTTTCCGGAAATCTGCGTTCCGTGTGCTGCGCTCGAGGGCACACCGCAGCGGGCCGCAAAGCAGACGCACAATGGCAAACTGACCGAAATCAAGTGGTCGAATGTCGAAGTGATGTTTGGGAAAATCGACGGACTGCCGGCGACCGTCAAAGGCCAGCCGTGGCACGCAGGCGGCGTCAGTCCGTATAGCGGCGTCTGCATGGCGTGGGCCGGAATGGACAGCGCAATCCGTGGCATCAACATTCGTGGCAACCGTCCCGACTTCGTGCTGGTTGACGACCCAGAAACACGGGAATCGGCATTCCACGAAAACCAAGTTGAGACACGGGACATCATTCTGAATCGGGACGTGGCGGGGCTAGCCGATGGCCGCAAGCGGTTGAGCCGTGTTGTGCTTTGCACCATCCAAAACAACCGATGTCTGGCTGAGAAACTGACGAACCAGCAGAAGGCACCATCTTGGAACGGCCGCCGGTACAGCGGCGTTGTCAAATGGCCTGAACGCATCGACCTGTGGCAGCAGTACATGGACCTGCGTCAGGAAGGGCAGCGGGCCGGAGATGGCTGCGGCGTGCAGGCCACGGCGTTCTACATCGCTAACCGTGCCGACATGGACGCCGGGGCCGAAGTGCTGAATCCGCAGCGATACAGCCGCGCCACGACACGGGAGGGCCAGTCCATCGAACTGTCGGCCCTGCAGGCGGTTTACAACCTGATCGCTGATAACGGCCTGAACTACGTGCTGACGGAAATTCAGAACGCACCGCCGGAAGAGGACCAAGCCGAAACCCTTGGCCTGACGGCGCACAAAGTCGCCAGCCGGCTGAGTGGCTTACAGCAAAACGAACTGCCCAAGGTGGAAGGCGTGCGAATCACCTGCGGGCTGGACATCGGCAAGTATTACAGCCACTGGACCAAGATCGCTTGGTTTGGCAACGCTACGGGTGTGGTGATTGACTACGGCGTGATGGAAACGCCAGGCATGCAGGCGGCAACCGATTCGCAGGCGGTTGAGGTGGCACTGCTCAACAGCCTATTGAACTGGCGCGGCGACATTATGGCCGTTAACCCGCCGGAATTCTGTCTAGTCGATTCGGGCGACTATTCGCCGGCCGTTTACGAATTTATTCGCCGTGTCGGAGGCACCCCGTTTGCGGCGTCCAAAGGTTACGCATCCAGCAAGTTCCACATCGGCACGGAGTCGGCAACCCGCCGCCTGTTTGATCGTGTCTACGCTAACCACCAGCCGCAGGAACGGGTTTGGCTGTACGTGGTTGATACCGAACATTGGAAGGGCTGGCTGCAAGAGCGTTTCGTGACGGCCACGTTCAACGACGCACACCAGTTCAACGACGGCAGTCTCAGCCTGTACGTCAGCGACGACAAGAAAAAGCACATCAGCTACAGCCACCACATCGTGGCCGAAATGCGGGAAGAGTTGTTCGTGCCGGGCAAAGGCATGACCCGCAAATGGCGCGAAGTCAGCAAAAATAACCACTGGCTGGATGCAACGGCACTGGCCTGTGCGGCGGCCGGGTGTCTTGGCATTCGGCTGATCCCACGGGTGCGCAGTGAGCAGCTGGTGGCAGCGGCCAACAAGAAACAGGCGGCACCGCAAACTGTGCGGAATCGGGCGGGCATCGTGTCCAGCACACCGCACGGACAGGCGTTTGTCGCAACGCAACGGAAGTGAGAAATGGCGAAAAGTAAGGCGAAGATGGAACTGCCAACCGTGGATGACATGCCAGCCGGTGGCGTGGAACAGGTGCGAGGTTACGACCAGTTGGCGGAACAAATGGCACAGGCACCAGCGGCGGCCGCTGTCGTTCGGCAGTTGTCGGTGGAAAGCAGGCAGCTGGCTGTTCCGCTGGCTGACGTTCCGTTTGGTTATCTGCCTCGCCGGATTGACCTGCGGAAACTGACCAGCCGCCAGTCGCAGGCACTGCGGCAACTGCAGGAGGCACTGGATAGCCAAGGCATGAAACTGGCCAACGGCAGCCGCATCGGCAACCCGGCCAACGCCATCAAGTGGCTACTGGAAACGCTGGCGGGCTAACGTGCGGAAAATCCGCAAGTTTCATCGGCCTGTTTTCTGGCGGCGGAACGTGAGGCGGCGGCTACCATTGCGGCATGACCACTTACGACCTTGCAACCGTCGAAGCCGATTTGCTGGATTACTCCGACTACGAGGAGCAAAACAGCGTCAGCCGCGCCAAAAGCTACATCACGGCGGCTAATCGCTGGCTGACCATCGTGGCGGCCAGTGCGTCGAATCAAGGCAGCAGCCTGACCCGCAACGTGCAGCAGGTCAGCCAGATGCTGGCCCGCGCCCAATCGTTTGTCGCAGCCAATGACACCGCCTCGGCCAACAAGTCGAAGGTTCGCTTTCTAAGCATCAATCAGGGGTTTAGATGACGGCACAGCCACGCCGGCAAAAGAAAACGATTGCGAACACGTTTGACACGATTCGCGCCGACTATGACATGAGCCGGGAAAGTCGGTTCATCCGTCGCCGGACTGGCCTTGCACCTCGTGGCGGCGGTGCTGATTTCCATTACCGCACCGAGGAGTTCTACTACCGGGACATCGAAAAAGCCCGTGACATGGACCGCAACGACGCCATCGTCGGCCAAACGATTGATCGGGCCGTGGCGAACATCGTGCAGGACGGTTTCACGCTGGACGTGCGAACCGGCGACCCGTCGCTTGACTTGGAACTTTGGAACCGCTGGCAGGCGTGGACCAGTTCGCCAGATGACTGCGACATGGCCGGGGAGTTTACCTGGCAGGACATTGAGCGGCATGTGATGCGTTCGGTTCTGCTGGACGGCGACATGGTCGTGCTGGGAACGGCTGGCGGGCAGGTGCAGCTGATTGAGGCACACAGCATCCAAACCATTACGCCGCAGGAAAACACATTCTTAGGCGTGACCCGTGACGACTACGGACGCCGGACCCGTTACTGGTATTCCGCCGACAAGCGGGAGGGCGGCGTGCTGGCAGTCGTTGGCAACCTTAAAGAAACCGCAACGCCGATTGACGTGCGGGATGAAAACGGCGACCGAGTGCTGTTCCACGTTTACAACCCTCGGCGGGTAAATCAAACCCGTGGGGTTACGGCACTTGCGCCAATCTTCAGCGTGGCCGGGATGTTCGAGGACATCAACTTCGCCAAACTGGTTCAGCAGCAGGTCGTCAGCTGTTTTGCCATCTTTCGCAAACGCAACCCTGTGGCTGGCGGTGGTCCGCTGCCATCGACTGACGGATACGGCCTGCCGGAAACGGAATCGACGGGAGCCGGCACCCGCTACATCGAAAACATCGGCCCCGGCATGGAAATTATCGGCGGCGAAGGCGAGGAACTGCAGGGGTTCAGCCCGAACGTGCCGAACGCTGAGTTTTTCAGCCATGTGAAGTTGATGCTGCAAATCATCGGCGTCAACCTCGGCCTGCCGCTGTGTCTAGTGCTGATGGACGGCAGCGAAACCAACTTCAGCGGCTGGCGTGGCGCGGTGGACGAGGCCCGCAAAGGTTTCAAGGCTAACCAGTCCAACCTGCAGAACCGCCTGCACCGACCGGTTTATGAGTTCAAGGTTCGCCAGTGGATCGCTGAAGACCGGGCACTGGCCGCAGCCGCCAGAACCGAAGGCATCAACATCTTCGGCCACAAGTGGAACGCACCGACGTGGCAGTACATCGACCCGGTCAAGGATGCACAGGGCGACGCGCTGCGAATCCAGAACGCACTGACCAGTCCCCGCCGGCTACATGCCGAAGGTGGCCGGGACTGGGAAGAAGTAGCCGACGAAATCGTGGCCGATATGAGCTACGCCATCGTTAAGGCCAAGCAGCAGGCCCGTGCCATCAATGACCAGTTCAACGACAATGCCCCGGTTCACTGGCGGGAGCTGATTAGCTTGCCAATGCCAAACGGCATCCAGATGACCATGCAAGACCCGCAGGCCGCTGTGGTGGCCGCCGATGCTGCAGCCGATGCAGAACAGTCGCAGCAGCCGACTGGCGAATACAAAGAAATTAGCCGCCAGCAGTGGAACCGCAACCGCAAGGCCATTCGGGACATCCAGAACGAACTGGCCAGCGGACAGATGCAGTCCAGTGAGGCGGAAGTGATGTTGGAAATGCTGGGCCTGTCGCCAGCCAACATCAAAAAGCTGATTGGCGACACCGCCGACGGAACCGTGGACATTCCGGCCGAGGAGTTCGACACCGATGAATGAAATCAAGCTGTACGGAACAATCGGATACCCCGGCATGACCAGCCAGCAATTCAAGACGCTGCTGGCAGCGGCTGACCCGTCGCAGGAACTGGTCGTTCGCATTGACAGCGAAGGCGGCAGCGTGTTTGACGGGTTCGGCATTTATGACGCCATCGCCGCTTGGGAAGGACCAACCCGTGCCGTGGTCGAATCCAGTGCGTTCAGCATCGCCAGCTTTATCGCAATGGCGGCCGACACGGTGGAGATCACCAAAAACGGTTATCTGATGATTCACAACCCTTGGATGCAGTCCGAGGGGGATTTTGCACAGCTGGCCAAGGATGCCGCACAGCTGGCCAAGCTGCGTGATCAGATGCTGGCCGTTTACGCCGACAAGACTGGCAAACCACAGGAAGAAATCGAAAACGTGATGCAGTCGGAAACGTGGCTGGATGCGTCCGACGCTGTGGCGCAGGGTTACGTGGACAGGGTTTTGCCAACGGCTCGCCGCAGTGCAGCCGCCGCCAAATACAAGGGAAACATGCCGGAGCGGGTGCAGTCGTCGCTGAGTGTCAGCGTCGGCCCGTGCGGCGAAACGGAAACTCAAACAGGAGAAACCCCAATGAGTAATTCCAAGATTCTGGCAACTGCCAAGAGCATCAAGGCTCGATGGCCGCTTGCCAAGTCTGACTTTGTCGTCGCCGCACTCGAACACGAGATGACCGACGAACAAGTCGCTGAAAAAATGGTCTCCGAAGTCATGCAGGAAAACGAGCAGCTGAAGGCTCGTTTGGCTGCGATGGAGCAGGAGATGGTCGCACTTAAGGCCAAGGCCGAAGAGATGAAGACCGTCGAAGTCGAAGAGGAAGACGACGACGAAGAGGAAAATATGGTGCTGATGCCGGCCGCCAAGGCACGACCTGGCGTTTCTCCGGTCGCAGCCCCCTCGGCACCAGCCGCCTCCCGCAAGTCGGCTCGCCAGCAGTGGAACGACCTGTTGGCTGATTACGTGGCCAAAGGCATGACCAAGCCGCAGGCCGCCAAACGAATGGCTCGCGATCATCGTGACCTGCAGCAGGCCATGATCGACGAAGTCAATTAACCAACCGAAAACCACACGAAGAAAGGATTGAAACCATGAGTCAATACACAGAAGCCTCGGTGCATGAGTTCACTGCGAACGCTGCGCTGGGCCAATTCCTGCGGGTTTATGTCGGCAGCAACGGCAAGGTTGCACTGGCCGGCGTCAACGACTTTGGCGTTGGCACCGTTGAAAACCCCTCCACCGCAGCCGATGAAAAGATCGGCGTCCGCATCAACTCCGCTGTCGGCAGTCGCAAGTGCGTGGCATCTGGTGCCATCACTGTCGGCGATCCGGTGTTCTGCGGTGCATCCGGCAAGGTTTCCAGCACTGGTGCCGTTCGCTACGGCATCGCACTGGAAGCAGCCACCGCCGATAACGACGTGATCGAAGTTCTGGTCAGCGGCGACACTGGCGGCGTGCATCACGTCCGCAGCCGGTTCACCATTGCCGAAGTCAACGCCGGTGCAACCATCCTGCCAGCCATTCCCGGCCGTGCTTACCGGGTGTGCGACATGGCCCTGATTTCTGTCGGTGGTGCGGCTGGTGCCGTTACGACCGTTGATATTCTGGGAACCCAGTCAACCAGCAGCGTCAAACTGTTGGCTGGTGCGCAGGCCAACCTGACCCAGTCGACCCTGATTCGAGCAGGCGGAACCGGCGGAACGATTCTGGCTGACGGTGCATCGTTCGTTGCCAACGACGCAGGCACCGCAATCACCATCGGCAAAACTGGTTCGAACGTGACCACCGCCACCCACATCGACGTGCTGCTTAGCTTCGTTGTCGAAGCCTAGGCAACCCACTGACACCAACCAAACAGAACAGGAGTTTTTAAGCTATGCCAGCCCCAACCACAGCACTGACGACGCTGCGTCCAGACTTGGCGTCGTTCCTTGAGTACGACCTGGAAAGCGACCGCCTCGGCTATGTCGCCACCAAGGTTTTTCCCGTTGTCGAAGTTGCCAGCCAAGCCGGCGTCTTTGGCATCATTCCCGTTGAGCAGTTGCTTCAGCAGCGAACCACCGGCCGGGCACCCGGCAGCGGTTACAGCCGAGGCAATTTCACGTTCACCACCAGCACCTTTGCCTGCGAAGAGCATGGCGCAGAGGAGGCGGTCGATGATCGCCAAGCGAAGATGTACCGTGAATACTTCGACGCCGAACAGGTGTCGACCATGCGGGCATTTTCTGCCGTGCTGCGAAACGCTGAAGAGCGTGTCGCCAGTGCCGTTTTTAACGCCACCACTTGGAATGGTGCCAGCCTGACCACCGGCATCACCAACGAATGGGACGACGTGACCAACGCTACGCCGATCACCGACGTTGATGCGGCCGTTAAGAAGGTTTACGACGGCAGCGGCCTGTGGGCCAACGCCTTGATCTGTAACCAAAAGGTTTTCCGCAACCTTCGCCGCTGTGCCCAGATCATCGACGCCATCGAATCGGGTGGAGCCGGTGACGCATCCAAGCAGTCGGACATCACCGCCGAGCAGTTGGCACGGGTGTTCGGGCTGGAAATGGTGATCGTTGCCGGTGCGTCCAAGAATGGCGCAAAAGAAGGCCAGACTGCGACCCCGTCGCAAATCTGGTCCGACGAGTACGCCATGATCTGCCGGGTGGCAACTTCGGCTGATATGGCTGAACCGTGCATCGGCCGCATCTTCCACTGGTCGGAAGACGGAAGCAGCATGGGCGGCACCGTGGAAAGCTACCGGGACGAAATCGTTCGTGCGAACATCATCCGAGTTCGCCACGATGTGGACGAAGTCGTTCTGTACCCGCAAGCCGGGCACCTGCTGTCCAACATCACCACCTAGTGATTGAGGCAGCAGCCGATGGCGTCACGGTTTGATCAGAGTTTTCAGACTTCCGGGTTTCCCCAGCTACTCGCCGAGTTTGGGGAGCCGGTTGTCTATCGCTTCGCTGGCGGGGTCACCCGTTCGATTGACGCCATTATCGAACGGAACCCGCCGGCGATTTTTGACGCAGCCGGCCAGCCGATGCTGGTTGAGCTGATTATTCGCATCTATCGGCATTCGACGCTGGGCGTGCTGTCCAACGAGATCAACCGGGGAAGCGACAGCGTTGACGTGCTGAAGCGTGTCGACGATGTGGCAACGACCCGGATGACCGTTACTAAAAAGCTGTCCGATGACAGCGGCGTGATCGTTCTGGCACTTAACTAGGGCAGGCAATGGCCACAGCAATCAGCGAACAAATCGCCGCAAAGCTGCAGACACGCCTGCAGGGAATTACGGTTGCTGGCGGCTACGAGGTCACCGTGTCCGAAGTGGTTCGGGGCACCCGCTTCGGAGGCTGGCGTCCGCAGCATCTGCAGCTGGTCATTAACCAAGGCACGATGACACGCAACGAAGAACTGAGCCACCCTGGCAACCCGCCGGCCACAGCCTACGACCTGCCGTTCGAAATCTACGGCCTGCTAATGCCAAGCGAATCGGCCACCGACAAGATCGACACGCTGCGGAACCAGTTCTCCTCCGATGTCATCAAGGCTATCAGCACGCCGCAGGCCAGCTGGCACAACTGGGACACGCTGGCGATTCTCAGCACCATCAGCGACGTTGAAGACGTGACGCAGGAAGAATCCAGCGGGTTCAAGCTAACCCTGACGGTTACCTTTCGTGTGACTGAGAACAACCCTTATCAGGGGAGGAGCTGATGGCTGATCTCACCAAAGCACCTGTTTTAAGTTTCAGCGTTGACACTTCGCAGATGGTGGCGTTTACCGAACAGCTGAAAGCCTACCCGAACGCTTTGCAGGGTGCCATTGTTCGCGCTGTGAACAAGTCGCTGACGCAAGGCCGCCGAGAATCAACCCGCCTGATTTCCCAAAAGTACAACATTAAGCAAAAAGACGTGATCGATTCTGTGGTCATGCACCGGGCACAGCCAGCCAACGCTACCGGCAGGCTAACCATCCACCCAGAACGCCGTCCCGGCCTGGCAAAATTCGGCGCACGGCAAACCAAAAAAGGCATCACGTACCAAACACAGCGAGGCAAAGGCCGCACGCTTATTCCCGGTGCGTTTGGATACCCGAAAAGCAAACCGAACTGGGTGGCCATCCAGAACATTTCCCACGTCAATAAAGGACGCAGCAAAGCAGAAAAGGCCGACAAACGCCGCACCCGCCTGAAGTTTCTGCAGGGCATCACCGTTTGGGGCATGTTTGCCAGCATGAACAATCAGAAACGTGTCACGCAGGTCATGCAAGACCGCTTCATGGAAAACGTCAGGCAGTCGGTGAACTTTGAATATCTCGTTCGCACCGGGCAAATCCCGCGACGGATTGGCCTTGACGGTTTTATCAAACGCGGGAAACCAACATAGGAGCCAACCCAATGCCATTACTGAAAAAGAAGCATGTCCTCGCCGCCAAGATTGAAGTGACCAGCGGCACTGCCGAATCGCTGACGGCGGCCGAGGCTGCGTTCAACGTGTTTGACCTGTCGATGCAGCCAACCATTGCTTTCACCGAACGGCAAGGAAACGGCAGTTTCAGCCAAATGCCTGCCGTCCGTGAATTGATGGGTGGCACTTGTACCTTCAAGACCGAAGTGTACGGCAGCGGCAGCGGCACGGTTCCCGGCTGGGCGTCGACCTTCCTGCCTGCCTGCGGCTGGACCAACTCAGCCGGCACGTTCAGCCCGAAGTCAGAACTGCCTGGCAGCAACGTCAAGACGCTGACGATTGGCGCGTACATCGACGGCGTGCGGCATCTGATGCGTGGCTGCAGCGGCACGTTCACGATGAACTTTGAAACCGGCAAACTGGCCAGCATCAACTGGACGTTCACCGGTGTCTGGGTGTCGTCAACTGACGTGGCAATTCTGGCACCAACCTATCCGACGGCCTTGCCGATTCGGGTGGCCAACGCCACGTTCACCATTGGCAGCTGGTCGCCGTGTTTTCAAAATCTCAGCATCGACGCTGGCAACGAGGTTTTCCTGCGGGAGTGTGCGACCAACACGGACGGCAGCGGCTACGCCACGGCCGTCATCACTGGCCGCAAAGTCACCGGCACGATCAACCCAGAGGCTGAACTGCTGGCCACCCGTCCCAATTACGACGACTGGATTGCCTCGACCGAACGGGCCTTCAGCCTGGCAATTCAAAACGCTACCGACAAAATCACCGTGGCAATGCCAAAGTTCCAGATTACCAACCTGCAGGAAGGTGACCGGAACGGCGTTGTCACGCATGAAATCAACTTCCAAGCCAACAAGTCAGCGGCGGCTGGAAACGACGAGATGACGATTGCCTTTGCGGCACCGTAACAATTCACCTTTAACCAACGGAGGAACCAATGGGGCGAGCATTGGAACCGGGCGAGAAGTTTCCGATTGTCTTGGACTGGGACCAGAACAAACCGGAAGACCAGCGACCAACGATTTACACGGTCGCCTTGTCGATGCGTCGGCAGGAGCGGCTGGGCCAGCTTTTGGACGAAGCACCAAAGGCCGGCAGCACCAAAGAATTTTTTGACGCCTTGGAATGTGGACTGTCCGAAGTGATCACAGGCTGGCGGAACTTCCGTGACCCGGCAACGGGTGCGGAAATCCCGTACAGCCGGGAGGCACTGAAAGACGTGTTCACAGCGTCCGAAGCCTACGAGGTGTTTCGCAAGGTTCTGGCAGGCGGCAACGTGAGCAGGGCCGATGAAAAAAACTCCGCATCGCAGCCTTAATCCGGCAGGGGCTGCTGTGCAAGAACTGCACGCCGGGCAAGTGCCACGAACTTCCGACAGAACTGTCGGGGGTGTCGATTGCCTGTCCAGTGTGCAACGAGTCCGGGTGCGACGACTGCGGCGGGACTGGTTACGTGGAGATCACGGACTGCCCAAAGCGGTGCATTGAACCAAGCCTCCTCCGTGCCATCCGGCTGGCGGACCTGATGAAACAGGGACTGCCGCCGGTGGCCGGTGGAGTTTTGGACCAAAGTGCGTGGTTCATCAGTTTTTACGAATCATTCCGTGCGGAGGAAAACCGTGCGGAGGCCGAAGTTTACAGGCGGATGTAAATGGCAGTAGAACCCGTCGAAATTGTGCTGCAGGGCGTGGACAACGCCAGCGGCACGATTGACAAGGTGAATCAGAAACTGGTCGCCAGCGAGGAGAAATACATCTCCAAGCTAAAGGAGCAGCTGATCGCACTGCAGGAAGGTGCTGCCGCCGCCGAACAGTTCAAGCTGGCCGAAATGGGGTTCAGCGAAGAAACCATCAAATCGGCGGCTGCCATCCGGGAACAGATCGAGGCTATCAAGTCGCACGGCAAAGAAATTGAGGACACCGGCCAGAAAGTCGAAAAGACCGGCAAGAGTGCTGAGTCTGTAATCGGCGGCCTGTTCAGTGCTGGCGGGTTTAATGACGCATTGATTGACTTGGAAGGCATCGGTGACACGCTGGAATCGCTGTCGCCTCGCGCTGCTGGGCTGGCCAACGCCATCAAGCAACTGGCACCGGCGGCACTTGGATTTGCCACCGCCTGGGCATCGCTGGAAATTGGCAGGCAGTTCGGAGAATGGATAACTGGCGCACAGGATTTCCGGGACGAGCTGCAGCGTGTCCAAAATCAGATGAACGACATGCGGGAGCAGGAGCGTCAGCAGCGAGGGTCAGCCATCGACCGGGATGTTCAGCTGGCCAACATTGCACCCAGCGAGGAGGCACGTTCCAAACAACTGGACGAAGTGCAGGCTAAAATTCAGCGGAACATGGAACTGGAGGCACAAGGCGTTTTTGATCAAATCGAATACGTTAATCAGTTACGGGAAGAGTACGCCAACGCCTCACGGATCGATCAGGAGGCCATCGGCCAGCGGATGCAGATGGCCGTTGATGACCTGAACGCAAGAACCGCCTCGCTTCAGCAGCTGAAAGACAAGCAGGCCGAACTGAACGAAGAGCGGAAGCAGGAAGAGGAAATCGCCAAGCGGACGGCAATCGTTGACCAGCAGCGGCGGCTGGACGACTTTATCCGCAGCACCCGGCAGGAAACCGAAAAGCTGAACCAAGAGGCGGAAACGGCCGAACAGCGGCGAGCCCGTGAGGTGCAGCAGCTGCAGCAGATGCTGGTCAGCACGCAGAACCTGTCAGCGGCTGATCGTGCGGTGGCCGAGGCTGCTTTACGTGGCCAACATGCCGCAGAACGGGAAGCCGAGGCACGGGCCGAATCGGCGAAGCTGTGGGACCAGTTCAGCAAAGAACTGGAGGCCAGCACGCAGGCCAGCCAAGACTACTTGCGGGGACTGGAACTGCAGAACACGGAACTGACCAAAGGCAAACGGGCCGCCGAAGAACTGAAAGCCAGTTGGCAAGGTGTCAGCCAGTACACCATCGAAGCCGGCCGGGAGATGGCGATCCAGAACGAGCTGCTGGTGGCCCAGAAACAGCTGGCCGACGAAGAAAAGAAAAAAGAAGAGGAACTGCAGAAAAAGCTAGGCACGCCAACGCCGCAGCTGCAGGCCACCCAGTCCCGGCTTCTGACCCGCAGCGGCGTCAACCCGAACGACCGGGCCGTCAAGGCCAGCGAAAAGACCGTGGAACTGACGGCCAAGATCGAACAGCTGCAGCGGGAACTGCTGGCCGAACAGCGAAAACAAAAAGGCGGCATCATCGAAATCATCAGCAGGCCGTAACCCATGCCAATCACATACTTTGATCAGACATTCAGCAGCGGCGTCAAGACCATCGTTGACGATAAAGGCTGGACAACGGCGACCGCACAGATCAAATGGAATGCCTTTGCCAGCACGCCGGACGACACCGAACTGACGGTTCGGCTGGACCCGCGTTGTCCACGGGAGAAACTGCGGCACCCGCTGTTTGGCGGCCTGTACTGCAACGGCGTGGATGTTTCACGCCGCGGCCCGCTGCACTTTGAGGTCACGGCCGACTTCACCAGTCCGCAGTACAAAGAGGCCAACGGTGAACAGCAGGGACCGCTGGCCCAGCCGACGCAGGTGAGTTTCTTCACCATTACCAGCGAAGAAGAAGTCGACGAGGACTTCAATGGCAACCCAATCGTTACGGCGTGCGGCGAGCCAATTATGGGCATCACCCGGCCGATCAGTGACCTCGGCATCCGGCTGCAAAAGAACTTCGCCACCTTTGACCCGGCCAGCTTTTACACGTACATCGACTGCGTGAACAGCGACACATTCATCGGGTTCTCGCCTGGCATTCTGCGGATTGCCAACATTTCCGCCGACGAACAGTTTTTCACGGACGCCGATGGCAACAGCATTCCGTTCTGGTCGGTGCAAGTGGAAATTCACGCACGCAAACCTTACCGGACAACGGCCGCAAAAGCGTGGTGGAAGCGTTACCGGCATGAGGGGTTTTACATCAAAAGCGGCGGCAAAATCGTCCGTGCTGTAGACGGCAACAAAGAACCAGTAAGCCAACCAGTTCAGCTAGACGCCAACGGCGGCAAGCTATCCGACCAAACACAATCAACTTGGATCGAACGCCAAGTGTTTGCCACCGTCAACTTCGCCAGCATGGGATTCTAAATAGGAGCAACCGATGGCCATTACCGTCATCATTCCGTCGAACGAAATCGTCAACAGCCAGATCAACGCCTCAGCCGCCATCGAACGCAGCAAACTGGCCGCAGAACAGCGCAAGGAAAACATCCCGCTGGAACTGCTGCGGGTCCACGATGCGTTCCAGACGGACCTGCCAACCACGGCCGCATCGGACGACCTTGGCCTGATTATCGGAACCTTTGGAACCGACGCCATTGTCGTTCAGACATCCGACGCCAAGAACACCAGCGTGACGCAGCGGGCACGGTTCCTGTACCGGCTGCCGGTTGAGTACGCCGACGGACAGGCGATCAGCGTTGTCGCCTGGGCCGGCATGAAAACGACCGTTGCTAACGGCACGGCAACTGTAGACTTTGAGGTTTACAAAAAGAACGACAGCACCGGACTGGTCGGCAGCGACTTGGTTACCACTTCGGCCACGACTATCAACAGCCTGACCGCTGCGGACAAGGCGTTTACCATCGACCCAACCGGCCTGACCGGCGGCGATGAACTGGACATCCGGGTCACCATCGCCATCACCGACACCGGCACCGGCACGGCCGTGATTGGCCGGCTGATGAAGCTGTACATGCTGCCAACGGTGAAGGGTTAATCCGTGGCCAAGGCGTTCGCACTGACGGAGAAAGATGCCCGCTGGGTCGTGTCGCAGGCACGCAGCCGGGAAGGCAGCGGCGCACCGCCGGACCTTGGCACGTTCCGGGACACACCCGACGGCCGGTTTATTTTCCGCAACGTCAGCGGCGAGACGGTGCCGGCGTTTGGCTGCATCAAGGTGACCGGCGTCACCTTCGCAGGGGAACGCTACTGCCTCAGCGGTGACAAGCCAGACGGAACCAGCGGCGTGTTCGTGTTCAACAGCATCGAACCCGTGCCGGCGGGGGAGAACGGCGTCTGTTTTGTCGGGCCAATCTGCCGGGCACTGGTCGCCAGCGATTCCGCCAACACGCTTTACAACGGCGAATGCATCGGCCCCGATGGCTGGTCACTGGCCAGCACGCCCGGAGGCCCGCAGCGGTTTCTTGGCCGGCTTGATGATTACAGCGTCGACAACGTGGCGTTTGTGCTGAACCGTCCGGCCAGCGACTGCGACGATTCCAGCACAGGCAGCGACAGCGTCTGTCAAGGCATCCCCGGCGTGGACTTGGATGCACTGCCCACTGTCAGCGCTGCCGATGTCGATTACGTTTTGGCTATCCGCAACGGCTGTCTGGTCAAGGTAGCACTCAGCGACTGCAACGCGAGCGTCTAGCATGGCACTTTGGTTCAATCAAAACGGCATTCTGCACGACGGCATCGGGCTGGTTTTGTGCGATGTGTGCCCGTGTGAGGACAGCAGCAGCATTGTCAGCGATTCCGGCAGCGTAGCGTCAGACAGTTGCACCAGCAGCACCTGCGTTGAAGTGGCGTGCTGTCCGGGTGTGCAAATACCAACAGTGCTAACAGTTACGTTTACTGGAGGGACATGCCCCGGCACTTACTCCGCGGAATGGTACGTTGATCCGTTTAGTGGTGAAGGTGAGTGGTCATCAAATGACGCTCCGATAACTGTTCGGCTGGTATGCCAAAACGGAGGCTGGAGTCTTGCGATCACGCAGGACACTTATGTTCCGTCAAGTGAAAGCTGCGATCCTTTTGAGTTAGTTTTTGATATCGTGGCAGACGCGTTCTGCGGGACGTTTACACTGACAATCACAGGCTGACGCATGGACCGAATTGCCTTTGTCTGGCCTTTCTGGCAGCGGCCCGCAAGCTACGACGAACTGCGGTGGTCCGTTCGCAGCGTCTACCAGAATTTTCAGGCCGAAGGCTGCCAAGTCGAAACGGTCATTGTCGGCGACCAGCCAATCATTCGCAGGCAGTCCAGCAGCTGGTACACCGGCCGAGTGATCGCCGTGCCTCGAACCGTTCAAGGTTCTGGCCGTGTCGGCGTCAAAGATGCCGTTGGCAAGTGGATGACCGCGCTGGCCGACGATTCGCTGCCGGATACGCTGGTCTGGATGATGGACGACGTTTATCTCATTAAACCCGTGACGCTGGCGGAACTGGCGTTGCCTCGGTCGTTCGGGCTAGTCAGTCGTCAGCGGCTGGAGTCGCAGTCCGGCGGAACTTGGTGGCAGCGTGCAAAGCGGGAAACGCTGCTGGCCTTATCGGATGCTGGCCTGCCTACGTTCGACTTCGCCACGCATCTTCCGCACGTTGTCGACCGACGCCGCTGCCTTGAAATTCTGACCCGGTTTGATGCCGCTAACCGGATGCTGCTTTGGGAGTGCCTTTACGAAAACAGCGTTGTCCCTGAATCGCCGCAGCCTGCCACGCCGTTCCTGCGGATCATCTCAGACGCCAAATGCCTGGCTGGAACACGCAACGCCACGGCCAAGGCCACGGTCATGGTGTCCGCTGGCAAATCGTGGAATGAGGCTCACCGCACGTTCCTGTACCAGACGTTTCCAAACCGCAGTCCAGTCGAGGCCGACGACCCAATTCCGCCGAAACCGCTGGCCCAATCCGCACCAGTCCAGCCGCAATCCGCACCAGCCGCGCCAGCAATACACACCAGCCGCCCAAAGGTGACTTGCGTGATGAATGCGTGGGGGCGTCCACAGGCGTTCCCTTGCCAGTTCAACGCACTGAAAAGCCAGACCGTAGAGAATGAGGTGCTGGTCTGGCAAAACGCACACGAGCCTAGCCGCAAGGACTGGAAGCGAGACTGGTTCGACGAGGCGCAAGTGACCCACGCTGCCTCTAATAAAAACTTCGGGGTCTGGTCACGGTTCGCGTTTGCATTGAACGCGCGGACGGAATTTGTCTGCGTGTTTGATGATGACATTGTTCCGGGGCCGAAGTGGCTTGAGCATTGCCTAGAAACATTCCAGCGGCATCCCGGCCTGCTGGGCGGCAACGGCGTCATCTTCCACAGCCTGACGAACTACAACAACCGAACCAACTACGGCTGGGCATATCCGAACCGCTACTGCACCCACGTTGATATTGTCGGGCATGCTTGGTTTTGCCGACGGGAATGGCTTGGCCTGTTCTGGTCCGAAATGCCGGACCCGACGCAGCCAGTGATCGCCGGGGAAGATTTCCACTTTTCCTACATGCTTCAGAAGCACGGCATTCGGACGCTGGTCCCGCAGCACCGCAAGCACCAAACCGAACGCTGGAGCTGCCGCAACCCAAAGCAGGGTTTCCGGTTTGGCCGTGCCGAAGTCGCGCTAAGCAAACACCCGCAGCACAGCCGCACAATCCAGCAGGGGCTGGCCCTGTACGTGAACAAAGGATTCAGGCTGATTGAACACGACCGGCTAACCACGGAGGAGCAGCATGCCAACGAAAACACCGCACCGGCTCGCGGCTGAGAATCTGTGCCGTAAGTTTCCTGACGCACCCAGCCGGACGCTGGCAAAACGTCTGGCGGCGGAGTTTCAGGTCACTATTGAGCAGGCCCGCAGTGCTATCCGAATGGTGCGAGGCGTGGCCGGGAAAGTGCAGGCGAAAAAGTGCCTGGACAAAAGCCTGTTTCGGGCACCGCGCAAGGCAGGCGAAAAGCCGAAGATGCCGCCGAGCTTGGCGAAGAAGTGGGAGCCGTTCGAGCTGGGGAGCGGGATTCGGGTCGGCATCCTGTCTGATATTCACATCCCATACCACGACGAACAGGCACTGACGGCAGCCGTTGAACACCTAAAGCGTCGACGACCTGATGTCGTGCTGCTCAACGGTGACTACGGCGACTTCTACACAATCTCACGGTTTCTGAAGAATCCAAAGAAGCGAAACTTTAAGCGAGAAATCAAGCTGCAGCGGGAGGGACTGCAATGGCTACGGTCGCAGTTCCCAAAGGCACGGCTGGTCTACAAGCTTGGCAACCATGACGAACGATACGACCACTGGATGTGGAACCACGCACCGGAAATCAGCGACCTGCCGCAGGTTCGCCTACCGTCCATTCTTGGGTGCAAGAAACTAGGCGTCGAGGTCGTCGGCGATGGCAGGCCGGTCATGGCTGGAAAGCTGGCCATCTTCCACGGCCACGAGATGAACGGCGGGCCGTTCGTGCCAGCCATGCCTGCCCGTTCAGCATTCCTGCGGACAACGGCCAGCGTGCTGGTCGGGCATCACCACCGGACATCAACCCACGTTCAGCCGAACTGGAAGCATGAGGAAATCGCCTGTTGGTCGGTCGGGTGCCTGTGCGACCTGACACCTGAGTACAGCCGGGTCAATGCTTTTAATCACGGCAGCGCAACCGTGGACGTGTCAGCAGATGGCCAGTTCGAGGTTCAGAACCTGCGGATAAACAGCGACTACGCCGTTCGCAGCGGCTGAGCCTCGCATACGCCCAAATGATCGTATCGTCGAAGTCTGTGCCGCCATCATCGTAATCGTCGAACATCGCCCCGCCTCCATGCCTGACCTGCTCGCCTTGGTCATTTTACGCTGGCAGGGGCTGGGCGTTTCGTGAATTTTCCCGACAGGGAAAACGGCGGCTTTTTAGGCGGTTTTGTTCCCGTGCGGGGTTAATTTCTAGACACGTCCACGCTGTTATCTTCGAGCAGTTTGGCGACGTTCCCCGGCAGCAGCCGAGGGTCGATATAGCGGCTGGTCGTCACCGCCGACTGATGGCCGAGGCTGGCCGTCGGGTCGCCGCCTGCCGCCTTTAAATGCGTGGCGTGTGTTCTTCTCATCCGGTGGAACATGCTTCGGCTGTCGCTGTCCAGTTCGGCACGTTTCAAGATTTCCCGGTAGACGTTGTACATATAGCTGGGCTGATATTCCCACGGGAAAACCAGCTCCCGCACTGGCAGCCGGATAAGTTCCAGCGATTCCATTGCCTGCGTGGTCAGCGTGGCCACGGATGCCCGTTTGCTGCCTTTTCTGTTTTCCGCTGGGAACACAACGACGTTTCCGGTGACGTCGCGCCACCGCATCCGCAGGACAGCTGTGATGCGTTCGCCGGTGCTGTATAGAACGTGATGCATTGCCAGCCACCAGCGGGCCGCCGGAATGCCTGCGTAGGTTCCCGGCTGCATGTTGCACGACATCCGCAGCCGCCACATTTCTTCGGTCGTCCACGCCTTTGGCATCTGCTCCGGTTCGTGGACAGTTGGCAGGACCGGGAACTGGTCGACCAGCCGTTTCTTTGCGGCGAGGTTCCACAGGGCCACCAGCTGGCGGCGTTCTTTGTTGACCCCGGCGGGCTTGCGCCCCTCAGCCAGCAGTTTCGACAGATGCCTGGCGACGACTAGATCGTTGAGGTCGTCCAGCGTGGCCGGTCGGCCCAGCGTCTTTCCGAACAGCTTGATCGTGTAGTTAAAAAGCTGAACGGTTCGTTGGCTGCGGTTCAGCAGTCGCAGCGGCTGGTAAACATCGGAAAAGAAGTCGGAAAGCAGCATTGTCGGCCCCCAAGGTGGGACCATCCGTGAGACGGGACGCAGCCGTCCGTTTTCGAGCTGCGTTGAGACGACGAATCTGAAAATACATACGACACAAATGTCGTCAATATTTTTTCCCCAGCGGATTCAAGGGGATTCTTACTTTGAAGTGAAGCGGCTCTCCATCCGCTCGACTGCTGGGAGCAGTCTGTGTTGCGCATTTAAAGCCACCCCCAAGAGGGCGGGAAAAAAGGCTTTACGCTCAATCGTAAGTGGATACAATGCAATGTCAAATCAACTGGTGGTCGAAGGGATTATGTGCAACATTTCGGAAAATGTGCGTAAGTTCAGGGAAAAGCTAGGGCTGACGCAGCAGCAGCTGGCCGAAAAGATCGGCGTTTCGTACCCAAGAATTAGCGAAATCGAGAACAGCAAAGGCGAGCCAAAGATAACGACCATTGAAAAAGTTGCCCGTGGACTTGGTGTCTCCGTGATGGACCTAATCAGGCCATCCAGAAAAAATTAGAATTTTACGGAAAACCGTATTTACGGTTTAGCGTAAGTCGCTATACTTGCCGATGTCAGTGGTAACTGGCGTCGGTTTTTTTTGTTGGTGCAACCAACAGGCCGACACAAAGCGTGGAACGTTTTGGGGTTTGGCAAATGGACACGTTGGAAAGCCGGATTTACTTGCCGGTGATTTGGGAAAGCCGGCTTTACCTGCTGGCCATCTTGGGCACGCTACCCGACTACCGGCCCGGCACCATTCTGGAGGTGCTGGCATGACCACGGAAGAAATCGACCCGGTGCTCTACCGCCTGCGGGAAGACCACCGCCAAGCCGTCTCCGCAGTTCTCACCGAAATCGCCGACTACGTGCGGCGGCAGGAGGCGAGATGGAACGCACTGCTGGCCACGGCTGCCCGCAAGAAGGACGCCGCCGAGATGCACGAACTGCAGCTGCGGCTGGACGTGGCGCGGGGATGTCGCAAGCGGCTAAGTGAGCTCCGCAAGCAGCACGACGTTCAGTCTCTGGCCAACCGTGTCCTGGCACACGCACACCTTCGGCAGCGGTCAGACGGCGACCCAACGCCGGAGGAGATTGCCGACCACTGCGAGCGTATCAGGCAGCAGTGGACCGACGACGAGCGGCAGCGTCGGTCGAGCAGCAAGCCGCAAGAAGTTGAGTTTAAAGAAACACGGTTTTTGCTGTAGGGCACGGAGGCCCATTTTATTGGGAGGCAGTTTGATGTTGACGGAATGCGACGAATGGCAGGCGGGACGGGAGCGAGGACTGCTGTGGGTCAATATCCCGCAGCTGAAATGGACAAGGGTTTGCCACGACTGGGAACTGTACCGGATGCGGGATTACCTGCGGCAGGCCAAACAGATTCCGGTCGAGACACGGCTGGCCATCTTTCAGTGGCTCGAGCAGGTCGAGGCGGTAATCGATGCGGCACGGCCTGAGCCTGTGCGGCTGGAAAGTAGCACGGCGGAGGCGGTGTGCAACTGGATGCTGGGTTTGACGGTGTTGGGTTTGCTTGTGTGCGGGTTTCTTTTGGCTGGAGGTGTGCTGTGAGTGTTGAGACTGAATTGCGTTTTGGTGTTGGAAGTTACTGGACCATTGAGGGCTACATGGCACACATTGACGCCATCACGCCAGACGGCCAGCTGGTGGGCCGGGTGAACATTCAGACGGACCTAACACGGCGACCAATTTGGAACGGCGTCATCTGGGACGCGGACGGCTATCAGACGTACCGCGGCCCGATGTACCAGCTGGTGCATGGCGATCCGCCGCCTGCGATCAAACAGAAATACTGGGTCAACATCTATCCAAGCGGACCCGGACAACTGCGGAAGAATTGGGAAGAGGCACTGATTGAGGCCAGCCGCAGCGAGGAAGAGCCGCTGTGCCGTGTTGAGGTCAAGGTCGATGCCAGAGCAGGAGATGGTTTGCGATGAACGGAATCCAGTTTGTGCAGATGATTCGGCACGGCCTGCCTGGCTGCGTGATTGAGCAGCTGTCTTTGGACAACCTCGCCTGCCGGGTTCGATACGGCGGCCAGACGTTTGACATCAGCGGCGGGGTGCTGGACGGGTTCCCGCTGTGGCTGGTGACAACGCCGCACTTCCAGCTGAACGACGCAACCGGACACGTCCTGAGTCGGCTGGACAGCATCAGCGAGGAGTTTGTGACGGAGCCGAAACCGTGGCCGGATTACGACGGCCTCATTAAGCGGCTGCGTGAAATTGCAGAGGAGGACGGCGATGAACCAGTTGAACCTATTTAGTGATGACACCCAACTGGCCCGGCAGTCGGACCCGCTGACGAGCCGGATGGCGGCAGAGGAAATCAAGCCGAAGGTTAGCCAGCTTCAGCAGGCATTTCTGGCGGCACTGGCAGCGATTGGCAAACCGGCAACGGCCAACGAAGTCGGGGCTAAGGCCGTGGCGATGGGGCTGGCGGTGAACGCGGAATCAGTGCGGAAAAGGTCGGCGGAAGTCGAGCGGGCCGGAATGGTCAGGGTGGCCGGGATTCAGCGGTGTTCGGTGACGAACAAGTTGGCGGAGGGGTGGAGGGTTTGTGAATGAGTGGAGTGACGATGGAAATCAAAATCGACAAGGAGTTTGCTGATCTTATCCCGCCGTTGTGCAAGGAGGAGCGGCACCAGCTTGAACAAAACATTATAGCGGAGGGATGCCGCGATCCTTTAGTTGTTTGGAATGGCACGCTAATTGACGGCCACAACCGTTACGAGATTTGCACACGAAACGACATTGGCTATGAGGTCATTGAAAGGCATTTTAATAGCCGGACGCAGGTTCTGCTGTGGATGATTGATAACCAGTTCGGACGCAGGAATCTCGCGGACATTGATCGTATAGCACTTGCAAGAAAGCGAGAGACTGTGTTGCGTCCGATTGCGGCGGATTCAAAGTCTCAGAAAATTTCCGAGTCAAACAAGCGAAGACACGGCAAAGTCATTGAGCGCAAAATTGCGCTCAATGAAAAGGTTAAGACTAGCAAGGAAGCAGCCAAATCTGCAGGTGTTGGTGAGCGGACTTATGATGCTGGCAAGTTAATTCTTGATGCCGCTGAAAAAGGAGAGATTGCACCAGAAGTTGTCGACAAGGTTCGTCGCAAAGAAACGTCCATTCACCGAGTAGCAAAAGACATCAAGGAAAAGCGGCAAGCAGCGAAGCGGCAAGAGAAACGCCAAGCAGCTGCTGCAACCATCAAACCGCAGGAAATTCAGAACGTCCATGTTGGAGATTTTCGCAAGCACTTCGACAAAGTCGCCAACGGTTCGCTGTCTTTGATTTTCACGGACCCGCCATACGACCGCAAAGCGATTGAATTGTTTGATGGACTTGGCGAGTTTGCCAGCCAAAAGCTATGCGAAGGCGGTTCGCTGCTCGCCTACGTTGGCCACATTCAAATACCGGACGCCATTGCCGCACTGTCAAAACACCTGCGTTATTGGTGGGTGTGCTGCTGTTTGCACAGCGGCGGCGAGTCTTTGATGAAAGAGTACGGCATTCGTGTCGGCTGGAAGGCAATGCTGTGGTTCGTCAAAGGAACACGGGACGACAAGCAAAAAATTGTGCGGGATGTTGTGTCTGGCGGGCGAGAAAAGAGCCATCACGATTGGCAGCAGTCTCAATCCGAAGCGGAGTATTGGATTGAGAACCTTTGCCATCCAGACGGAATGGTATGCGATCCGTTTCTCGGAGGCGGGACAACAGCGGCAGCGGCCAAGAAACTGAACAGGAAATGGATTGGGTTTGAGGTCGACCCAGGTCAAGCAGCGATTGCAATGCAAAGGATTGAAAGCCAATGACGAGGCAATACAACCAAGTTTTTACATGCGTGAACTGCGGTTGCACATCGACAACGGAAACGTCGCTTGGCAGATGGATACGCAATAATCCAAAGCTAGACAGCCAGCAGCAGCATGTCTGCATTTATGACATCGACTACGTGGTTCATAAATACAAAACGCATCACGGCAGAAGTTTTCAGCTGATGATGTTAGTTGAAGTGAAAACACGAAACAGCGACATGTCTGAGGCACAGCGGGACACGCTGTACATGCTGTCGCAAATTACTCAAAACCGAAAACGAAACAAGTCGACAGTGTCTGCAGCGGCAAGAAAAAACGCAAACGACTTTCACAGACTTTCAAGCGGAGTGACCGAAGTTTGGTCTCCAATGCTAAATGCAGAAGTGAACGTAAAGTCTTTTGGAATGTTTAAGTTGCAGTTTTCGAACTTAGGACCAGATGACTCCGACGAAATCAAATGGAATGAAAAGGTCATTGATGCTGATACTCTCACAAGCCTGTTGAATTTTGACGTTGATCCGGTTTGTTTTCGGCCAATCAGCGAGTTGTTTCGCGTTCACCACAAGCAGAAGCAGCTTCCGTTGCTGCAACAAAATGGCGTTTTCAATTACGAAGGATATGCAAGATAAAGGAGTTGAAATGAACTACCATTCCCGCCCCGAACTATCCAGCAGCCAGCTGGCCCAGTTCCTCAAAGACCCGATCACGTTCCATCACGTTCACACGCTGGAGGACTGGCCGAAGGACGAACCAACGGCGGCCATGCAATTTGGCACCTTGGTTCATTCGATGATTGAACTTGGCGGCCCGGATCGCCTCGACATCGTGCGGCGTCCTGCGGACCTCGACATGCGGACCAAAGAAGGCAAGGCGTGGAAGGCCGAAAACGCTGGCCGTCAGATCGTCACCGATGACGAATGGACCCGGCTGGAACGTATCTGGGCGCACCTCAACGCCTGCAAGCAGGTGGCCAAGTTCCTTGGCACGGGCCACACCGAGAAGGAAATCTTTTGGACGCACAAAAGCAGCGGCGTCGAGTGCCGCGCCAAGGTCGACATGCTGACCAGCGGCGTGCTGATTGACTGGAAGACAACGTCAGCCGAAACAGAGGAGGAGTTTATCAAGCAGGCCGCATCGATGTGCTACGACGTTCGCCTGGCGTTTTACCGGAACGGCATCGAGACGCTGACCGGCGAGCGGCCGCAGGTGATGGTCGTTGGCATCCAGTCGCAGCCGGGGCACGAGGTTTTCCCATTGGACTTTACCCAGCTAATGGACGAGCTGGACAGCGAAGCACGGATGCACCGGGCGGTTGAGGACTTGGTTGATTTCGACATCGACCAATATCTGGACCGGCCAATCAAGGTGGCGACCGCGCCAGCGTGGCTCGTTCGCAAGGTTACAGCGGCAAGTGAGGTGAGTGTATGAGTACGACAACGACAACAATGGCGACGAAGGCAGGCGGCAAGATGGCAATCCGTGACCATCTGAACAGCGACGCCTTTAAGAACGAAGTGGCGAGGGTGCTGCCGAAGCACTGCACGCCGGAGCGGATGGTGCGAACTGGACTGACGGCACTGATGAAGACGCCAAAACTGGCCAGCTGCACGCCGGAAAGTTTTCTGAACTGCATGCTGCAGCTGTCCCAGTGGGGACTGGAACCGGACGGACGGCATGCACACCTGATTCCGTACGGCGACGTTTGCACGCTGATCCTTGATTACAAAGGCATTGTGGACCTTGTGCTTCGCAGCGGCAGCGTGCGGACAATCCACGCCGACGTTGTCCACGAAGGTGACCTGTTCGTCTACAGCCTTGGCGAGGTGAAACAGCACACGCCGCACTTCCTGCGAACGGATGCCGACAAGCCTGAAAAGGCTGGCAAGATCATCGCCGCCTATTGCCACGTTGTGTTTAACGACGGTGCAACCAAGTCCGAAGTCATGAGCGTCGAGGAAGTCGAAAAGGTGCGAGCAGCCAGCCGTGCAGGTGGCAGTGGCCCGTGGAAAGACTGGTGGAGCGAGATGGCCAAAAAGACCGTGTTTCGCCGCGCGTCCAAGTGGCTGAAGCTGTCCGCAGAAGTCGCCGACGCCTTCGAACGGGACGACCAGCAGTTTCAGTATCCGCAGGCCCGCAGCGTGCAGCTGTCCAAGCTCAACGAATGGCAACCGCTGCCAGTCATTGAGGCGGAGGCGACCGAAGTCGTGGAATCGTAAACCCCTGGCCGCTGGAATTGCTACCCCAGCGGCACCGGTGCGACAGCGGTGGGAATCTGTCGCATTTTTTCGAAGTTTTACATGACGGAGGAAGTGATGGCGGAATGGATGATTCAGTGGGAATGGGATGTCGACAATGCCAACGCATCGGTCGGCGAAAAGCTGCGAGGCGGAACCTTCTACGAGGTGGCCCGCATCGAGAACGTTCCAGTCGAAGTGGACGAAGACGGCGACCTATGCCTAGTCAAGGAAGGTAAAGAAGCCGACCGGTTGCGGGAAGTCGGGATGGTCGTCCATGCACCGGAAATGCTGCAGACGCTGCGGCATGCTGCGGCGGCGTTGCAGATTGTGACCGGACTGCACGGGCTAGAAGGCAAATACGGCAAGTGGGTCCAAGGCAAGGGAACGCCGACCGAAGAAGCCTGGTCAAGGCTGGTTCTGATTCAGGACGCTATCGAACGGCAGATCGACCGGGTGGAGGATTTGGATTACCTGTAAACCGCAGGGCCGCAATAGGAGACGGCCTTGGTGCTGCAGTCGGTGAATCTGCAGCTGGTCCCGTGGCGGAATGTAGACGCAACCCGACAAGGGGAAAGGTGCTGGTGCGAGTCCAGCCGGGACTGTTGGATGTTGGCGAAATTAAGTTCGTCGACACAGTGCGAAACGTGGCAATAGACACATTATCACATGGGGTGAGCGATGAAGATTGAAGGTGTGCCAAAGGGCTATGAGTTGGTGCGGATTGGAATCCCGAAAGATGGTGATTTGTTTATGCACGGGCGAGTTGGGCATATCGACAAATACGATGAAAGCGTTTTCTATAACACGGTTTACCCCATCCTCCGCAAAGTCGAGCGGCCCAAGCAATACAGGCCGTTTGCAAGTGCCGAGGAGTTTAAGCCACATCGGGATAGGTGGTGGAAATGGAAAGAAGATACTAGCGATGTTTTCCCGCCAGCATCATATAACGAGTTTAGCCATGAAGCTGAAACTTGGATTGAATCATTTAATTTCAAGATTTTTGAAGATGGTTCGCCCTTTGGCGTGGAGGTGAGCGAATGAGCGAGTTTACACCGGGACCGTGGGAAGTATTTAATGAAGGTTTGGGTTCTTATAAAGTCAGTAAGTGCGATGCGTGGCTAGGTTCAAGCACTGTGAGAACCAAGGAGGAAAATTTAGCCAACGCCAATCTCATCGCAGCCGCACCAGAGTTGTATGAGGCGTTAGAGCGAATCAAATCGACTGGTGTGTTCGTTGGTGCGATTGCACAAGAGATGATGGATGCCGCACTCAAGAAAGCGAGGGGCGAATGAGCAAGTTTCGAGAAATACTGAGGGAAAACGCCAAAATCGAAAGTCTATTTGTGCGGCGTCCAGTTCTACCAGAGGACTTTTTTGAAATATATCTATCCCACGAGTGCAGGCCGTTGGCAATGCAGCACGAGGAACTTTGCGGGCTTGAGTTGCGATTCGAGATGCAGAAGTTCATCGACCCAATCTGCCGCCAAATCAACATGCGGGAAGCGGTAATTGACGAGTTCATCGCACAATTCAAGCAGGCAGTTTTCGGTGACGCAATTCAGCAAATTCAAAAGGCAAAAAACAAGCTAAGACATTACGTTGAAGTCGAGGGATTGGACGCTTTCCGCGAATTGGAACTGGCATTGGATGGCATTGTAAATTTATAGACTAACCACCCCACCCGCAACACGAAGCGGGCGGGGGTTTGGATGGGAGGAGAAATGATGAGCGAGCAGACAGTATTTTACAGTTGTTACGCAACTTCTCACACTGGTTGCCTGCAATGCGATTCGACAGGGTTTGTGTTGGCGTTGGTAACGATTTGGGAAACGCCAACGGTGGTGTACGTGCGATGCAAATATTGCAACGGAAGGGGCCACTAATGAACGAGCAGATTGAGCCGGGCGATGGATACAGGTTGATTGATAAACAAAAGGACACAAAGCAGCAGGGAGATGAGTATTGGTCAGACTCCTTCAACGAGTGGGTGGTAGCATGGAATGACGGCGTTTTTCATAGTGAACACGTTTACCGTCGCCGCATACCGGCCAAGCCGGAGCCAATCAAAATCCGCCACACGTTGATTAAGTGCAACTCATTCAATGATGTGATGCGGGCAACAAATCAAGACGTTTCGTTGCTTGTTGGCAACGCAGACGAGGCCCGCCAACTGGCCGACTGGCTGACACGTTATGCCGACTGGCGAGAGGCACAGGATTCTGTAACAAAAAAGCCATAGAATTTATTACAGCGCAGTGAAACACGGAGGCGTTCATGGATGACGAGCTAGTTCCTTGGGTGTTGTGTGAATGCGAGGATTACTGGTGCCTGATACAAGGACAGCATGTCTACGAATGCCCGTGCCCCGATATTGATTGGTGGGCAGCCAGGAACGTCAGCCCGTATGAGCCTGTTTCAAAAGAGGCAATCAAATGCCTGCGAGACGAAACAGAGGGCGAGCCAGAAGAAACTTCAGGAATCCTTCGTCAAAGCGACGGGGAACGGTGTAGGTAAGAAATAGGAGGATACCCAATGGCTGGCGATATAAACAAAGACCTAGCGATAATGGAACAGCACGCTGAGCAGTGCCGGGCAGAGGCATTTGCGGTGCTGTTCCATGCCGGCGAAGAGTACACCGAGAAGCTGATGGATGTAATCAGCAGGACAGTCGAGAGCGACAACCCAAACCAGCGACTGATTGGCCTGCTCGCCGAGATAGGGATTTGCACGGTCTTGTCCGAAATCGCCAGGTCGTCAATGGACGAACTGGAGGGCGAGCCGTGAGGGACAGGGAGCGGCATTTTGAAAACAAAAAGAAAAAAGGCACAGGATTCTAAATAGCACACGGAGGCGACGATGCTTTTACGGTTTGTTATCCCCGGCATCCCCGTTGCCCAGCCACGGCAGCGGCACAAGGTAATGCACATGCACGGGCGGGCAATGGCGATGAACTACACGCCATCCCGCGACCCAGTGAATGCGTTTAAGGCTGCGGCCCGGTTCGCAGCTGCCGAAGCCTACCAAGGCGAGCCGTTGGACGTGCCGGTAACGGTGCTGGTGCGGTTTGTGTTTCCAAGGCCGGCTAAGGTGCCGAAGAAGGCTGGCACGGAGCGGATGCCGCATCTAGGCAAGCCGGACGTTGACAACCTGTTTAAGAGTTTGGCGGATGCACTGAATGGGCAACTGTGGGTGGACGATTCACGGGTGTACCAGGCGAGTCTGAATAAGTTCAAGGCGGCGGCAGGCGAGCAACCGCACACGGAAGTCGTTGTTAAGTGGGGCGAAGATGAGTGAGGACTGGCACAGTCTATACCGTGATCCGCGGTGGCAGAAGAAGCGGCTAGAGGTGCTTGAGCGGGCGGAGTGGTGCTGCCAGACGTGCGGCGAAAGCGAGCTTGAGCTCCAAGTCCATCACGGCTACTACGAAGGTAGTAAAAAGCCGTGGGAGTACGAACCGTGGTCGCTGTTTGCGTTGTGCGATAAATGCCACGAAGAGGCCGATTGGGCAAGGCGTCAAATTAAATCCGCTGGGCTGCCACCGATTCAGCTGCAGTTAGCTTTGGGGCAACTAATGGAAATTGCGACAATGGGCCACGCTGACGAATGCTTGTGGCTGGCAACTCAAATTAACAAGTTGACTGAAAAACTGGCAAACGACGACTGGAAGGAACCAAGTGAAACACACAACTCCCGATAGTATGAAATTCAAGCGGCTGTGCCGCCGTTTAGGTATGACGCCAGTTGTGGCCGCTGGAACCCTCGAGCTGCTGTGGATTGCCACGGCACGGAACGCACCGCCTGGCGACATTGGACGGTTCAGCAACGAAGACATCGCCATTCAGGTTTACTGGGAAGGCGACGCCGACGAGCTGGTCGAGGCACTGGTTGAAACGGGCTGGCTGGACTTGAGTCAGCAGCACCGGCTAGTGGTTCACGACTGGCACGAGCACGCCCCAAGGTACATCCACGCATGGATGAAAAGCAAGGGTTTGACGTTTGCCAGCTGTTCACCTGCAGTGTCGACTACAGGGCTGACTACAGTCCAGCCTATAGAGCCGCCTATAGAGGCGACTGCAGTGGCGACTATAGAGGGGGGCATACCTAACCTAACCGTACCTAACCTAACCGTACCATTAGAAGACAGTCATATGTCCGGCAAGCCGGACGCCTGCGACAAGGCCAGCAAAGACGCCGCTGAGGTTTTGGAACACTGGAACCGAGCCATGGGCCAGCAATGCCGCTGGACCGACAAAAGGCTGGTTGCATTCCGCCAGCGGTGGAAGAGTCCGTTCTGGCGTGAGAACTGGCAGCAGGCAATTCAACGGGCAGCGAGCTCGAGCTTTTGCAGGGGCGAAAGGGGTGATGGCTGGGCTGCCAACTTTGAATGGTTTCTCAAGCCTGACACAGTGACCAAGTTGCTCGAGGGCAACTATGACGACCGGGAGGCGAAACCGAAAGCCAAACCCGTCACCTTCGGCCAGCAGCGGCAGCAGAACACGCTGGACCTGCTCGAGCGGCTGAAGGCACAGGAGGACGCGGCGGCAACTGGTGTGGCAGGATTTATCGGGGAGGCATCGAAATGACAACCAAGCACGAACTGGGCCTGATGATGGCGGCACTGTTTTCGGCCTTTGGACGGGAACTGACGGAGGTGGACGTTGACGCCTGGCATCTGGTGCTGGGCGACCTACCGCGGGAGGAGCTGGCACCGGCTATCTGGCAGGCCTGCAAGACGCTGGACCAGATGCCGGTCGCTTCCAAGATTCGGCGGCTGGTGCTGGACCGGCGGGCAAGCCAGAAGCGGAACATGTCGGACACCGTGCGGCAGTCGATGGCCATAGCCTCGGCCGTCAAGGATTTTCGGCGTGCAAATCCAAACTGTACGGCCGGCCAGGTGTGCGAGTTCGTTTCTGCACTTGAGCGGCAACTGGCACGATGACGGAAGCGGAGCTGGTGGAGCTATGGGCCGAACGTGCAGCGATCATCGAAGAAGGCTGCAGCGGCCAAGTCGAATGGAAACACAAGCCGCAGGCGTGGCGCAAACGGGAAGCGGAACGGCTGGCGTATTTTGAAATCAGGCGGCTGACTGGCGCGGCCAAGATGCCGGCGGAAACGATGCAATGGCGACGGGAAAAGGTGTGATCATGGCAACGGCGGGACAAACTACCTTAGTGGCTACCACCCCCGCCGGGTGCTTGGTTCCTCCGCCGCCAAAAACGGGCGCAGGGGTCGGGAAAAAC
>ERZ869929.344-NODE-344-length-31017-cov-9.864511_pt1 | contig 31017 bp, 46 predicted proteins | sample MGYA00579312_ERZ869929 | MGnify/ENA primary metagenome ERZ869929 (study PRJEB32216, sample SAMN09231818) | wastewater metagenome | place: USA: Maryland | collected 2016-08-09 | study: EMG produced TPA metagenomics assembly of the PRJNA472060 data set (Reclaimed... | reverse complement strand
CGGCTGTGCGCCCGTCTCTGGCACTTTAGGGGCTGCCCCCGTGTCAGAAGACCCCACGACGGTTGAGGGAGAGCGAGAGTCTAGGGGCTTTACTATTCCCGCGGTCGCGTCTTGTGGAGATATCGCAAAATGGTACTCGCCATCAGAGAACTCATCGTCCAATCGAAGGCGGTTTGGCTTGATTCGAATTTCCACCAGTGTGGGACCGTAGTCTTTCGCCGCTCCATCTGCATGGGAAGAAACAAATACCTCTCCAGTATTCTCTTTGCCCATAGCGAATCCTTTGGCGTGGATGTCTTCAACCGGGGCGTGGGTCCGGTGATAAACTGTGATCGTTCCGTCCGCGTTGACCGGCAATTCAATTTCTGTTCCGCCAGAAACCTTTACGGTCTTGATCTTGGGAGGCTTCACTCCTCCCGTTTTACCACTCTCCCCCGCCCCTCGTAATCCCCGTCGCTCTGCTTCTGCCTGCAAAGCCTTGACGTCCTGCATCAACGTCTTACCGTTGGCGTTGAAACTCTGTTCGCTCGCCATTGTCTGTGCCGACTGGCGTTTACGGTCGAGAATCTCCAGTAGGTCACTGTCTGAAAACTCGTGAGGGTGGGCCGGTTGCTGCTTGCCGGTTTTGGGATCGGTCAGGACGACCGTTTTTAGGGGAGTGGGGTTATTGGAGGTTTGCTCAGGCTTTTCCAGATTAGAAGATAATCCCCGGTTGGTATCTCTTCCACTATCTCCCAATCCTGTTTGAGTGTCTTTAGGTAGTAGTCCGCCGTCCCCGCTCTGTGGTATAGCGCCATCTTCCGTTCCATTTCTGATCTTGGGACTCTTATTCTCCTCAACCGTTGACCCAACGTTTTCGATGAGGTGCTTGGTGTGCTTTCTTGCAGTTTTTTCATGGACTTGTTCTAAGTATGGGGCGGTTTGGTCGAGATTTCGCCCTAAATCGTAGCGTTTCGCGTGAGATGCCGGTGGTACAGACGCCGGTTCGCGCCGTGTGCTCATCGGGGTTCGTGCAACGGTAGGCACAACTTCAGCCCCCTTCGCAACCGGTGGAGCCTCTGGCATACCGGATTCAATCCTTGCAACGATGGCCCTCGCTTTATCTGGGTCAATGCCCGACTCTAAAAGCGCCTTCATCCCACGCACCGCATTGAACTCGATACCAGCTTTGGTTTTGTTTAGAGCCTTGAGCCCGACGCTTGCCAGTTTCCCAGCCGGGACAATCAACGCCCCAGACTTCAAGAGGATATTGAGACCGGCTTGCCATTCGCCCTTAGACGCGAAGTTCACAACGTCCGCCCCAATATCAAACGGAGCAGACGCAACACCGCCCACCGCTCCCGCGACGTGGCCGGCCAATCCCTTTTCTCCAGGACCAAACGCCAGATTCGCAGGACCTTGGCCGAGCGTTTGAGCCATGAGTTTCTTGCCCTTGGCTAACGCATCCATCACGGGGTTATCGGTAAACGCCCCGGCGACGCTTGCCGCGGCATCGTTGAGGACCTTGGCGGTCTGATCTGCGTTCAGTGTCTTAGCCTTACGCTTTGCGGCTTCATCCTTGAAGTACGTGCCTGCCTTAGCACCCGCGTTCTGCTTGGCGGTTTCAAACGCCGCCTGACGGTCAGACAATCCGGTAGGCAAGGTTCCGAGACCGCCGCCGAGCCCCCCATCTTGTGGATCCACAGGCTTAGCGTTCGGGTTCTGGGTGTACTTGCGCTTGTACGCGTTGACGTACTCCTGGATGGACTCTGTAGCTACACCGTCCGATTCCATACGACCCACAATGTCCGCTAAACGGGAACGATGCGACTCCGACAACATCGCCGGTTTCTGCTCTGATAGAATCGAACTGACCATTATTCCTCTATGCTCTTTGCGTAGCGACGAGCCACCGTAGCAGTAAACGGGTCAAACGAATGGACCAAAAGCGTTGCCGACAATCCGCGCTTTTCGTAAAGGTTTCTCAGCATGAGTTTATGTAGGCGCTCCATCAGGGCAGTGATCTCAGCATCAAGGTCATCGCTTTCCCGCTCATTGCGGTACTCGTCATTAAACCGATGCCTTGTGCTCATGGTTAAAACCCGTATTGACGCATCAATGATTCCTTAGAAACCTTCTTCTTCTTCGTCTTCTGATCCCGCTCTACTGACGCATTCCCTCGGTCTTGCATCGTTTTAGGATCACCGGTATTGAGAGCCTTATCCGGAACACCGGGAATGGCGCCGGGAGGTAGTGTTACTTGCGCCGGGGGTAGTCCCCCCACATCCCCGTACACTTTCGCGTTCAGCACTTCCTCTCGGAGTTGGTTCAGCCGGTCCAGTTCCGCAAGGTCCCTGACCATCGTCTGAGCCACGTTGGGGTCTAATGCTTGCGCGGGATTGGCCTTGACCGTATCAATCCGGCTTTGGACAATCTTGCGAAGTCGCTCGATATCCGTTACTGAGACGTTCTTAGCCTTCTCGGACATAGGCGATTGCTTGCGCTTCTCGATCTGAGACAGGATGTTAGCCGCCTTATTCTGATACTCCAGTGGGTAATACTGGACCCTTTGGAGAATCTGCTGTTTGCGGGCGTCGTCGAGCTGGATGGCTCCGAGGGTTCTCTGAACGTCGGCTTGGACTTTCTGATGCTTATCGTCTTGCGCTCTGACTTCACCGGGTAACAGTTGTTTGGTTCTGTCGGTGCGGGTATCAAGGCTTTCTTTTTGCGATCCGGTTAGCAGTTCTTTGCCGGTCTGTTCGGTCGGTTCTGGTAGGAACTCGCCACGAGTTGCGAGAAACTCCCAAGCCTTGCGTCGAACCGTCAAGTCAGGGGCGTTGTAATAGGCTTTGTACGCCGCCGACGTTTCGCCCTGGTCGCCCTTCATTCCCAGCAGTTCTTTCTGCTGGCCAAACTTGAGTTCTGCGTCCCTTTGGGAGTCGGCTTGAGCCCTATTGTATCGCTCTGACTCTAAGCGAATAGAGAGAGCTGTCTTGGCCAGGTCTGAGAGTTCACTATTAGACTGTTGCGCCAATTCAGCGAGGTGCCTGAAGTCCAACATGGCCAACTGTTGCGCACGCTCATGGTGCCGTTGCTGCGCTTCGTTCTGGATGCCTTGACGTTCCTTTGCTCCAGCCATCAACGACTGATAGCCCTGTGCGCCTGCTTGCGCGCCACCAAACAGCGACGTTAACCCAAGCGCCCCAAGGTCAGCCGTATTCAACTGTGCCTGACCGGGTACCGGTGCATCCTCATTAAGTGCTGATCGAGCCCGTTCTACTGCTGCCTCTAACTTGGTCAGCGTATCATGTTCCGCCTTTGTGCGCTCCATGATATCCGCCTCAACGGACGGTTGCCCAACCGCATCTATGGCCCGCTTTTCCCGTTCACTTGCTAACCGTGCTTGGGCCTTCATGCGATTCAACCGCACCGCCGGAGATTCCTTGGGGGGCTGATAGTTGAAGAACGAACCAGATCCCAATACTCCACTCTCAGCAGTGGTGTCCATGCCTTCATACATTGGGTTCAATGCCATTTATCCACTCCCTGTATTGCCCGTGCTGTTAATCCCCAAACCGGGAACATCTGACCATACGCCAATCGTACCGCCACCAAAGCCCGGCATCTCGCCATTTGCACCCGTTCCCCCGCGCTTGCCACCGATAGGGCCGCCGCTGGAGAGAAGCTGCTGTAAGGCTGACTCAATACCACCGCCATAACCCGCGCTACGCAACAGACGCAATAGCGACTGGGTAATAGCCTGTGTGTCCATGGTGTTCTGACTGCCGAAGCCTGTTTCCATCTTATGCGTCCAGCCAATTGGCTTGTCGTTCTACACCGGCTTGCGCCGAATCCGCCATGAGGTTCTTCTTGGTGTACCGATCCCCCGTTCCACCTGCGCCCCCTTTTGCCATGAGCTGTTGGAGAGCCTGGGAGAGAATGGACGAGGGACCGCTAAAGTCCGGCCTGAACAAACCGGCTAACCCTGCCGAATTGTTAGCACCATCAAAGTAACCCTTCACCAAGTTCCCAGCCGGTTGCCCCGCCACCATCTCCAAAGCCTGCATGCGCTTGAGAGTGGGGTTCGCAAGAGCCTGCAAGATAGCCTGTTTGAACGGTTCGGTAGCGCCCGATATCGCTTCGGTCTGTTTCACCTGCGACTCAGTAGAGTTACCGGGTGATACGTCGCTGCCCGCGTTGTATTCGCTGAGACTCTTCTTCAGCGCTTCATTGAACACAGGGGTAGCCGCTGACACCGCGTCAAAACCCTCCTTCTTGGGGTCGTAACCCGCCGCGAGTTCAGCGAGGTGCCTCAATGCTGGTAACTGAATATCCGTTACCTGCTTTTGGGTCGCCATAGCCTCCGCGTTTTGGGCTTGGGCCTGGTCGTTGAGTTGATTCTGTTTGCGTTGCTGTTCGCGCTGTTGTAACAACCCAGCCCCGCCAACAATCCAAGGAAGTGCCGCTGCCATTATGGAATACCTCTCATCATGTACTGTTCCACCCGGAAACCCGCTTCGTTCATTACCTGTAACATCTTGTCGTTATTGACGTCCACCGTCACCGTTGCCGACCTATCTGGAAATGTCTCTCTGAGAAACTGTCTTGCGCCTAAAAACAACCTTGCAGCCTCGACCTTCTCGCCCCTTGACTCAAAGTCGTGCACAAAGAGTTCTTCGCCAATCGCGGACACGGAAATGGACCCGTCTTCCGTCGTCATCTGCCAAAGCAGGTTAACTTCCATAGCCTTCCTCCATGTCCTCCACATTCAACGCGCAAGACTTCACCTTGTCCGTGCCTACTGTGCCCGCAAACTGTAACTGATGGATAATCCCCGGCAAGATGTTCACGCTTAGTTGATTGATCCGGCTTGACGACAAAGCAAAACTCTGAGTGCTGGACCCGCCTGCACCATCATCCTGAGTGACATACAACGTCGGAGCCCCCTCAACGACACACTCAATACCCACGATGCGAGACCGTGGTCCAATGAGCCGCCCAGTCGTGTAGCTCCAACCTATCGCCAGGTCATTGTCTGTAATGTATGAGGTCGAAACCCTGCGAATCTGGCCGGTCGTCGTTTCCTGCAACATCAAGCCGCGTTCTCTATTGGCTATCGCCGCCTTAATGTCCTCGTTGAAGCATCCTTCGTACCATTGCCGGTTTCGAGTGGACACCATGAACCGAGGCCCCTTGATACACCAAATCTCGTCTTCGTGCTCGATAACTATCAGGTTGCTGTACGAACCAGGATTGCCACCCGTGTACGCCGTAGAGACCGCAATGGACCCGCCACCCGACAAAGAGGACGTTCGGGTAATCGTCGCTACGTTTGTGGCTGCCAAAGCCCCCCTGAACTCAATGTACAGGTTCGTACCGCCCGACAAAGGCCCACCGAACACTTGCACGTCGCCGATACCAATGTTACTTAGCGCCTCCAGAGCGTTCTGAACGGCATCGGCTGTAGCGTTATAGGCAATATCCGCCGTTGTTTGCCCCGAATAGGTCAAGGTAAACGTACCGCCCGAGATTGTGCCAGTAGGTGTAATGACTTGCAGTTCATTGTTCAGAAGATCCAGCCAGGACCGTCTCACGTCGGCCGTTTCTTCCCGCTCGTTCAACGCGCCGTTGTCCTGTCCATTGAAACCCCGTCCTACTGAGTAGTACCAAAGCCCATCCTGAGACCCCACCAACACGCCGCCGCCGTACACTGTAGAGGCCCTTGTACCCACCGCCCCACGAGACCCGGGCAACCGCCGAAACGGGAGCGAAGAGGGAGCCAGGTCCCCAACCTTGGCATAGACACCAACGTTTGTCACGCCGTACAGGGAATCTTGGCCATGCAACCCGTAGCCCGGTTCTGACCGGTTCGCTGAGACGTATTCGGTCACCGCATGGGCCGGGTCATTAGCCGTCACCGCATCTAAAGGGATATCCTCGTCAGGTGAAGGGAAGAACACATTAGGGAAGTTCTTTCGCGATATCCAACACTGCTTGTTCCCAAAGATCACCAAGCACCCTTTCCAAACCCCTATCTGTTCCCCTGACGCGCCAGACGACGAACTGGGAGGCCACCCACTGGGCGATTCCGCCGAAGGCAACGATGCCAATTCGTGTTCCATCAAGTGGTCACTAAAGTTCGTCGTCGCCAAGGTCCCGGTCACGTTCGCCACTCCAAACGTCCCATCCGCATTGGGTAACCGGCGATAGCGCCCGGTCAGCTTCTCCCGTCTGTAAATGTAAATCTTGTCGGACGTGGATAGGTCCTTATTGCCCCGCAACGTCAGGTAGTTATAACCGCCAAGCGTCGTGTCTGATGGACATTCATCCACCAACGTGCCCTGACTCATGTCCCCTTCTTCATCTGTGGAGACCTTGTAGTACGAGTAGGCATACTCGATCTTCTTCTTGGTCGCCGGGTTGACAACATCGGTCCTTATCTGGCGAGTATCATTGAGATAGTTGTCACCAACCTTAATGGCAATCTTGAAAGACCGACCCGAAATAGCAGTGCCAAACGTTAAGTACACCTTGCACTTGACAATGTTATTCGTATTGCCCCTGTCCTTTCTCTGCTTGTCCAGCAGCGTAAAGAACGCATCAATACCCGTGTTCCCGTTCTGCTGGCGGAAGAAGTACAGGTCCGGCTCGATAGTGACCGGAGACGCATTGTTCGACGTGAACTCTAACCGCAAGGACGCCAGGTCGTAGACCAAATCTAAGGAGTCACTCAGCAGGGAGATAATGCCCGCGTCCCGGTACTGCATGTCCAAGGCAGTCATGTTAAACGTCAGCGTGACGGCCTTGCCCGTTTCCGTTGCGTTCAGCTTGACCCCAGCCAAACCACCCGAATAGAACGTCACCGTAGGAGCCGAAGAAAACCCGCTCGACGTCGCAAGTGACGTGAGCTCGATATAGCGGTTGTTAGTGGTGGTGGTGAGGAAGGAATACCCAGGAGCCGCCGCCGGTGCCTTTGGGCGAGTCGTGCTAAACGTCGTGCTGCCCCCGAGTGTGATTCTTTGAAGGCCCTGCGTTGCGTTCAGAGCGTAAATGTAACGGTCGAACTGCACAAAATACCAATCGCTGGCCGTTAAGTTCGTCGCCACGCTGGTTGCCGTCGTGTTGCCAAGAGTCAAGAAACCGTCGGTGCTTGTGATCTTGTACAGCGTGGTGTTCACCACCACCATGTATTGTTCAAACGTGCCGCCCTTGATGTTCTCGGAAATCGTCACCGTAGCCGAGTTGTTCAAGGTGCTGGACTCTAACGTACACAAATCAACGTCGGTGTTCGCGTACTGGCCCCTGAACTCTACCAAAATAGGCGCGCCAGGGAACGGACCACCCGTACACTTGACGTCACCAATACTGATATTCAGCAGCCCTTCCAAAGCGCCTTGAAACTCCAGAGCGGTACAGTTCCAAGCCACGTTGCCCGTCGTCCTTTTCGTGCCACCTACGGCCGTAAATCCAATAGTGAATACACCAGACGTCGGAACCCCCGCCGTGACGATGAACTTTTGTATCTCGTTGCCGGTGTACTTACCGTAGCCAATCCCCCAGCCTGCGCCGTTGGTATTCGTAATCTTGGCGTACCCCTTGCGACCTTCCAAAACGCCACGGTCTGCAATGACGTTCGAGGATGCCAAACAGTTACCCAATGGGACCTTCGTGGCATCGTTGGAGGTTTTGAGGCCCCCAAAGGACATTTCAATGCGCTTACTCACAGGCGGTAACACGTCCTTCGTCGGTCAGAGCGGAGCGGTCTTGGCCCGGTAAACATGCGGGCAGATTCCTTACGAATCTCCTTGACTCTTTTGTCTGACAGTTGAGCCATGGCTATGAACTCGGGGGTGATCTTCTTGCCCGGTTCCACCAAAGCCAGAGCGGTGTATCTGGCCGCATCGTCTATGTACTCGTCAGGGATATCTAAAGACGTCGCGTCCGTTGCATACGCTGAGTGCTGATACCAGCCAGAGATATAACTATTCGAATAAGCCGAAGCGGGCACAGGATGAAACAACAAATCATGAGGCGGTTGCACCCACCAAACAGTCGGTAGCCCGTCGGAGTCAGTTTGCCAGTTCGGATACAGCAAAGCTACGTCCGAAACCTTGATTTGCGAAATGATTGAGCCGTTGACCGTCACCCTCTGGATCTGCACCATGGGCTTGGCGAACACCGATAGGTTGCGCATGTTGTACGCGTCGGTGCTTTGCGCCAACGTCAAAGCAATTCGGTCATCAAACAGACAGTGCGTGTCCTGGGTGAAAGACTCTAACCGCCGTTGAATAAGGACGTTCAGATTCGACGTCTCCGAGTTCAGTAAATAGTTATCCCCGAACGGGCTGGCATAGTTCAACACCATGGTTCGAAACGTATCCCATCTATACGCCATTCTGGTCCCCCCGGTAAATCGTCATCATCATGGCCGCCGCCCGCTTCTTGCGTTCCTGGAACCGTTCAAAAGACACCTTGTCCAACCATTGCGCCTTTTCCATGCTTGAACCTGCAGCTCTCGGGTCCATCATGCGGGCTGCCACAAACATAGCCAGTTCTCGTTCGCACTCATCCGGTAACGCCACTTCATCGGTCGTGTTAATCAACGGGTGAGGAATCACAAAGCCCGACACATAGGTATTGGCGTGGACCGCCGAGCACGGCACATCAAACCGAATCGTTGACGGGGGCTCAAAGGTCCAGCGAGTTGGCACCGCATTCGAAGCCCCGTAAGCCGTACTGAGGTTGTGCCATTCCTTACTTGAGATAGGCCCGACGTTCCCAAGGAAGTCCGTCAGCACCGTATTCACCACTGCGACGTTCACCGGCAACACCACCCGCTTATTCACCTGGCCGTTGTAAACGACCTCATTTGTCACAGTGGTAAAGCTCGTTGTGAACACCTGAGACGTAGCACTGGCAGGAGCCGCGTTACATATCTTGAAAGCCCCTAACGTGTTGAAATAAGCCGATCCCCCTGAAAAGAGTCCCGCAGTGCTACCAAGCGTCTGTGTGGCGCTTGTAGCCCCACTCGTTACCGTTGTATTGTTGGGATGGACGTCATAGGATTGAACGCCCGCAATCGTCGTGAGTGTCACCCGTGGATCAAAGAAGGTTAGTGTTTCCTCCGCATACCACCCGATCATCTCATTGATAAGCGCATACTTGTCAGCCGACGAGGTGATATACGCTTGACCACCCGCCGCGACAAAAGCATCAATCAGCGTGGATATGGAGGTTAAAGTCATTAGTTCCTTCCGATCAACAACCCGTTAGCCGGTTGCACTACCGGCGCCTCATAGTCCCGCACCAAGTCCTTAGCGACTTCCAACAACCCGTAACAGGCCATCTTGTCTTGAATAGGACCTTGGATCTGAACAGCCCCGTTGTCTGCAAGCGTGATTACTATTTGAATCGCCATAAAGAGAAGTGCCCGGACTCGCACCGGGCTTGTATTAGTCGTTACGCGGTGATGCCTTGGACACCAGCGTTCCAAGACACGTTGCCACAACCCACCGACAAGAACTGAACGAACATATATTCGTCAGCGTCGGTCCCGTTGAGACCACGGACGGGCTTGGCGTAAGGCTTCTCATCCCCTCTGAAATACCAAGTGTTGGTATCCATGAGGTAGAACCGGCCATCCGTGCCCGATGTTGAAGCCATGCGGTTATCCATAACGCACATCACGTCGGAGTACACGACGTTACGAACGCCGTACTTCTTCGTGAAATCGTTGTTGGTGATCCGCTCAGCGGAACCGATGGACGACTTGAGTTTGCCCCACACGTTGTTTGTGCTGGTGCTGGAGAACAGCCCGAGGTTCGGGTTTGCACCCTTTGCCACACACAAATCAATGCGGTCGTCAATCAAGTCCAGAACGAACCCACCAGCCCCCGTTAAGAGCTGAGCCGTCCAGTCTGCCGTTGTGGTCTGGTCAATACCGCCAACCGTATTGGTTGTAGTACCAAGCACCTGCTGATACGACACCACGTTTGCACGGGCATCAATCAGCGTGGTCGCGCCAGACAGGTCGTTGGCAATCGCATTAGCAAACGAGTTCATCGCCTGCTTGATCTTGCCGTCGTGGAAGTTTCCGCGCTCATTGTTGATGAGTCGTCGTTCGCTTTCACGAATCCACGTTGCGCCACGATAGTGGGCAATCTCAAACGCCGCCTGAGTGAACCCAGCAGTTACGACGGCACTAATCGCCGTCAGTTCGTTGGCATCGGTAACACCATCCGCCGCCGTGGTCATGTCAGCAGTCATCAAAGGGATGAGCATTCGGGTTCCCCCGATGTTGCTGCCCTTGTTCCAGTTTGATTTGCCGTCATAGATCATCGCCAGTAGCGGCATCTTGGGCATCCAAGTGTTCTGCCACTCGCGTTCAATAACGGTTTCTGTTCCGAAAGCCGAATAGGCCGGAACATTGGTAGTTGCTGCGATTTGATACGCTGCATTAGGAAAAGCCATAGTTGTTGATCTCCGTGTTTTGAGGTTCAACAGCTACATCGAAACCACTTCTTACCTGGGCTTCTTCCCTATCGGTGTATAACCCCTGGCTACCATCGCGTCAATCTGTTGGCTTGTGTATCGCCACTGGCCATTTTCATCTTTCGCGAATTGGTCAAAGGTCTTCCCCTGGTTGCCGGGTGTATTGGGCTTGTCGTCAACTTGCGCTGACTTACCAGCCTGAAACGCGCCTTGAGCGACTTTCTCGCCGTTGACACTCCACCATGCTGACTTAGGGTCACTAATCCCGCTCGCGGCTACTGCCGCCTTTAGTTCGTCTACCGTGGGCGCATGCCCCGTGGCCTTGTGGATTGCCTGCGAAGCCAAAGCCGATTGTTCGGTAAATGCCGAGTTCGCCTTTTGACTGGCAACGAATCCACGCAAGTCCTCCAGTACCGGCGAAATCGCCTGTAACTGTTGCCGGAGTTGCTGGTTTTGATGGTACAGGAACTTTTCACCGTCGCTGGCCCATTCCGCCGGTTCTTGAACATCCCCGATAGGGACGCCCACTTTCCCGGCAAGCTCTTGGATGATTTGACGCTGCACATCGACGGGCGACTTGTAAAACGCATCCAAAACCAGCGTAGGAGCCTGTTCTTGGAGTGTTCGTTCTCGCTCTTCCAGTGTGCGCCGCATCTCTGCGACTTCTTGTTCCTTGCGCGTAAACGCGGCCTGACGTTCTTTGAACGGGTCGGGTGCCTCGGGAGTCTCTTCGGGGATGGTTGCCTTTTCTTCAGGCAGTTCCCCTTCCTGTTCATCCTCTGGCTCAGGATCGAATATGTTCTTTTGTAGTAGCGGATCAATATAATCCTCTCCCCGGTCGAAACCGGCAAGCGGATCTACTACTTGTGTTTCTAGTGCTGTTGGTTCTGCCATGTTCTCCTAATGGGTCCTTGCCGCTGGTGGTTCTTGCGAGTCCTTGGCTTGGTTGTCCTTGGTTTTCACGCCTTGGCGGGCGTTGAAATCTAACCGGTAACGGGCATGCCGCCGTCTTGTGGTGCGCCTTGAGGTTGTAAGACAGGCGCTGCCGATGGTGCTTGCATCCATTCCGTCATGTTCTTCTGTTTCTTGGCCCTAAGCAGGTCCTCGAATGCCTTCTTGGGCGCTTCGGGGAACATGGTCGCTACCTGGGGCTGTAAGGTCAACATGAAGAACTCTGTTGCCTCCCTGATGCGCTCCACTTGTGGCCTAAACGTCATCGAATCTTCAGTGATGATGATCTCAGCCATAGGGTCTATGTAATCCTTCACCGGGTTTGAGCTGTCGAACTGCAATAGCCCGTCCGCTGTCATCATCTGGAACGGACGATCATCGTACTGATGCGCAATCGCAAAGAACTTTCTCGTAACCCGCTCCCAAAATGACGCGTTGTCCTTGGCGATTACCCCAGCAACAAGGCCCGCATTCCCTTGAATCGCTTGGACCTCAGACGCATACTTGACGCCCTTGACAGCGTTCCCACTGGCGTAAGGGTTCGCGCCCCCCATGGCTACTATTTCCTCTTCGTTGCGGTTGAGCCAGTCGAAACTCATCGGGTCGTTCTGGAATCCAGGATTGGCCCTTGCCGCCTCACTGCCCTGCTTGTGGACCATCGCCGCGCCAGGATCACCGTCCTCGAACTGTTCCATGGACTCTTCATCGTAAGAACCTTCTTGGACCTCCCAAAAGGGCGCTCCCGACTGATGCACTCTGCGAATGCGTCGAGCCGCCTCCCAACACGCTATCTGAGCGGGCAACATCTGTTCCGCAATCCCAGTTGGGAACCGTACACTTTGTTGCGCGAAGTGGTAACACGATTCGAACGGCAACATCGAGACCGGACCCGAAGGGGTTGGCATGCTGTAAGGGTTGTCCTTAGCCTCTATTTCTTCGTCGTGGCCTTCCCTGACGGCAACATAATCACCCTCAAGCGTGTAATAGAACCACACCGCCACCGGATGATCCTCGTTCGTATTGGCATGTGTCAGGTCAGTAAAACCCTTCTCACTGTCGAAGTATCTTAGCCACCGATAAAGCGGTTGGGTTCTGCGACACGCAGCCCATTGAATATCTTGCGGGATGACCGCCGTTAGGTCCCAAACCATATCCAGCGTGTCGATCGCCAGCACCGTCGGGGCTTCATCTTGCAAACACGTCTTAACCCACCCAAGGCCACCCACCAAATAGTCAAGCAAACCTAACCGCATCTGATGAACCGCAGCGCACCCCATAGGCCGCGACCCCATCGCCACCTTAACGTACTGACTCATAAAGTCGGCAATGTCAGGGTGCGTGTTCTCCACTTCAATGTCTGGAAACATCGTCATGGTCTGGAATAGCAGGGTTCGAATGCCCTGCATCATCTTGTTATTGCGTCCTTCCTCGACGTCGGTTACCAAGATATCGTAGAACTCGCTGATGCCCGCTTTGTAAAGCGTCTGATTCGTTGCCGCCGCCGTAGTGCTGGAACTGTCATCGAGCGCCGACAAATCACCGGCGACCAAACGCCGGAGCTTGTGCACCTTGCGCTTAAACGCGTGTAAGTGCTGGTCCGTGCGGACGCGTTCCAAGGCCAGTACTACCCGTGAGTTTTCAATCATCGTCAGAGTTCCACCGATTCCGCCCGCCTTGCATTTCGTAAATACCAGCGTCCAACTTTGCCCTCGTTTCGGGATTCTCCAAAAACGCCTTATGCCGCGCTCTGCCTGACTCGTTCTCTGGCCTGAGCCATGCCGGCATGATCGTGTTAGCCCCAAACACCCGCCGAGCGGCGCGCCCACACTGAACACACACCGCCGCGGCTATTCCAACGGGACAATCCTTGTCGAACTCCCGGCGGCAAGCATCACACGCAAACTGATAAATCATTGGGCTTCAGCGTTCGGGAAAACCACATCCATGCCGTCAAGGTCCGACCATGGGAACCAATACTGTTCCTGGAAAGCGGGAGCGTGGCCGGGTTGACCGTGCTTAATCATCAAACTGATTCCCGCGGGCCTGCCTGTCTGCCTGGACTTCCCGACGGACACCACATAGGTCTTGCCGTCAATACCGAGCGATTGGGCAGGTTCCCCGTGGAACAAACCCTTGATAGGTGACTTTGGGTTGAAGTTGGAATAAATCTTCCCCATTGTCGCCAGCACCAGAATGTTCAACTTAAAGCCGGTGCGTCTTTCTAAATCTGCGATACTCATTCTTCACGTCCTGCTCAAACTGAGCTTTTGCGATCACTTCAGGAGGCGGCAACGGCTTCACAGGCCCAGCCGGTGGGTACATCCATGTGTGCAGGTGGTAATAAGCCGCCGTGATAGCGTGATCGTCACACTTTTGGTCTATGTCCTCTTTGGCTTCCCGCTTAGAATCCCAAGTGGCCGCGCTGAGCTCGCGCCACAGGTGAGGACAAGCCTCTTTGTCAATGTGCCAACGGCCCTCATTGAGCAACTTGTCCAGCGTGTCCAGTGCATGACGCCGTTCCTTGTTGAAACCCTTCTGCAACCCGCCAAACCGGGCATCCTTGCGGAACTCTTCTAAGTAGTAATCCGCCGTACACTTGTTCGTCGGCCCTTGATGCCCTGGGAAATTCGCCCAACAAGCAGGGTCCGCAAATATAGAGTGAATCCGCTCGTTCTGAGCGGTCATGTTCAACACCCTTTGCGCCTGTTTGTCCGACGTCAAACCCGACTGGTAATCCTCTCGATACGTCCAGAAGTCCCCGTCCGAATCAATCAGCGTCCACAGTGCACAGTAAGGGGCTCTGAGCCCGTAATCCATGCCTATCAGGATCTTTGCGCCGGGATAGATGCCATTAGGCCACACATCCCGAGCCCTGAAGTTATGAATGTCGGTGTGCAACTGCGGGAACCGTGCCCCTTCTGCTGCCACCCACAACCCTAAGTACAGCCGGTCCCGTTCATGGCCGGTCAGGTTTGACAGGACCTCGATATACCGTTTCCCTTCGGGTGTCCAGTCCTCTCGTAACGCGTCCCACAACCTGGGATTGTCCTTATGCGTCGTCGTAATCAGCCGCACAGACCCCCGTTTGGACCGTTCCTGTATCCAGTGGTCAGGATGGTCCGGGTTCGTGTCCCCGAGCATCTGCTGATACGGCATGCGCCCGTTTCTCAAACGCGTAGACGCTTTCTCCCAAGAGCTCTCCTCGATCTCCTTGCACTCTGGCACGTAGATCAAATCGAACTCGGAAGACATCAGCTTTTGCGGGTCGTCAAACCCCATCAGCACGATCTCCGAACCGTTCAAATACTTGTAACTGTGCCGGTTCTCACGCCCTGAAGGAGTCTTGGCCGCGTGACCCGTTGGCAACACCCATTCCTCGAACGTCACCAAGGTGGTATCCGTCAGGCTTTGGCGTGTCTGCCTTGCTATCAGCACCCGGCAACCCGGATACTTCTCACAACATAAGTGGATCTTCTCCAGCTTGGCCCGGGACTTACCCGTACCTGCTGGACCTTCGGCTATAACCTCTGACTCTCTGGCCCGAATGACCTCGATATGCGATCCTTGCGGACAATAAGGACGCCACTCGGGCAGAGCATCAAAGAAACTATCCAGCCGGTTCAACCCAGATTCGAACACATATCTTGTTGCCAGGATCGAACGGTGGCAAGTGCTCGAAGTTCGCCCCCATAGCCTTGAATGCCCTTTGAGCCGCGCCTACCGGAATACCCTCATTGGATGGGGCATAACCCGAATACCCGGATAGCTTAATGTGTTCCTCGTAGACGAACGGTTCATAGCCAATGCCTCGAGACACAACGACAGGGTTCCCATTATCAGGAACAACATCCTTCATCTCGTAATGCAATTCGCCTTCTGGCTCGCCTTCGGTAGTGGCGACCTTCTTAGCCGCCCTTACCTTTGCCATGCGCTCACGCGCTGCTGCTTTCTGTTCTTCTGTCATATTTACCTTGGAGTCTGCATAGCTCCGATATAGTCAACGACCATCGAAGAGCCCGTAGCCGAACGCGCCGTCAACGCCACACCAGGAGCCAACGTCTCTTCCGCCGAATAGGGCAAAGTGATTGAATTGAGCACCGCGACGTTCACGCCATTGATCGAGAACACCACGGAACCAGTGCCCGCCGTCGTGGGGTCCATGCGGACCTCAAAACCCAGCACGACATTTGTAGCGTTCGCAAGCGTTGCCAAAGCGCCCGTAGCCGCCTGAGTACCATCCCTGCGAATGATCCCGTAGACGCTGGTATCCGCTTCCGGTTTGCAGAACCCAATGAAGTCCGTACAGTCCGTAACGTTCGCCAAAGTGCCGTCCGTGGCATGCTGAATAGTGGTGTCCGTGAGCGCCAATCCAATGCTCCACGTGTCCGTCAACACAATCGAATGCTGCAACCTGGCCAAGAACTTCGTGTTCTTGCCCGTGCTGAGCGAGAAGGTTTCCGACAGGCGCTGCAGTTGTGGCCCGTTATTGTCCGCCGCGGTCGTTGCCAGCGTCACAATACCGTTCACACCGTCGGTATCCCCGGTAACAGCGGTACCGGCAGTCTTAACCGTCAGCGTCCAACCCAGTGTTAACCATGTTGCCGCCGAGTCAGCCCCGGAAGTGGTCTCGAAATCTTCCCAAAAGAGTAAGTAAGTGGGTTCACTCGGGAAGTTAGCGAACTGCCAAGGTTGAGGGGATGCCATCTTAAATTGCCTCCTGAGACACTGTGAACGACTGGAGTTTGAGCACCTGAGCCGCTGAACTCATCGTCTGGAACGCCAGCGAAGGAGTCAACAGAACCGTATTCGCCGGTAAGTTCGTCATCGTGGATTGGTACGTCTTGACGCCGTTAACGTAGAACGTGACCGAGGTACGGCCGCTTACCCTCATTTCCAGGTCATAAGCCGTAGCGACTGCAATCGTCGCCAAGCTGGACGTGGAGGTGCTGGTAGAACCGGTTCGCACCACACCCAGCAGTCCAGTTGAGGCAGTCGGCTTGTAGAACCCAACCAGGTCCGTGCTCGAATACACACCCGAGCCAAGTAGCGTAGTATCTACCTGCGACAAACCCAGCAACAACCCAACGGACGTAGCCTCATCAATGCTGATGATCCTCGCCCGCATGCAAATGTCGTAACCCTTTTTACACACAAACGGAGTCACCGCCGCGTAAGTCGTCAACGCTGAAAAGTCAGTCGCCGCCGCATATTGAAGGTTCACACCGTCACCGTTTGTTGAACCGGTTGTGATGACCAGATGCTGAGGCAACGATGCCGAGGCCGCTGTAACCACCGTGGACGACGTAGCACCCACAGAAACAAGCGTTTGTTTCCAGTGGTACGGTTCAAACAGATGATCGTAAGGAACCCGAAACTCCTTACCAATGAGCGACCCGATAGGCTGAGAGCCATATTGACCCGCAGACGCAGACGTGGCCGCTGTTTCGTAAATGTCGGGACCCTTGGCCGACCGACCGAACAAGTTCTTGAGAGAGATTGCCATGGTGCTCCTTGCTAAAAGCAGTCGTCAGTTCGGCTTGCCGACCGAACCTACTGATAACCCGAAATCGGAGTTTCAAACCCGAACACGTTCACGCTTAGACTCGCCGCCGAAGCGTAAAACCGCAGTACATCCGTCGGACCTAAGTAAATCTGCTGGTCCGTCAGCACCACAACCGAACTGGCCGCAATGGACTGGTCATAGTACAAATACTGCTTGTTAGCCGCTACCACCCCGGCGACCGCAACACTGAGCCGAAACGTGACCGCTGAGGCTGTACGGTTGCAGATATGGATGTTTGTGATCTGTGCCGTGGTGTCCACAGGCACCGTGTACATATCCTCTGCTGTCGTTGCCGCACAAGCCAACTGGCCCAAAACCTTTGAACGCTGATTAGTGGCAATCGCATCACCGATAACCTCACTCATACGAGCACCTGCAACCGCCAAGGAGCAGTCATCTGCACCCGAGTCAGACTGCCAATAGTCGGCAAAGCGCCAAAGCTGTTAGTCATCCGGTAACAGTTGTATTGCGTGGCATCACTGGCAGACGATGCGCCCACGCAAGGCACCCACGTACCGTTGTAGCCGTTCAGGGCAATGATCCCCGAAGTATGAACAGCCCACCAATACGCCGTATTCGCGACGAGCTGGTAAGACACCGCAGACGATTCCACCGACCCAGTAGATGCCGTGCTCATGTTTCCCGAGTCCACAAGCGCCGCGCCAGACGGCAACCCAGCCGAGTCGGCATAGAACCCGCACCGGGCATTCGAAGCGCCTGCCGCCGTCGTCACGTTGAAGGCAAACTTAGTGACCGTCACCGTTTGGCGACACACGAACGGAAACAGATACACCCTATCCGCCGCTGAACTCGCTCCAGCAGTTAAGAGCAACCGCGCTCCGCCCCAAAAGTCGGCAATGTCGTACCACGATCCGGTAATCATCAACGGGTTCTGGACACCATACGGTTGAGTCCAAACACCCGTACCGCTCATGTAATGCGTGGCGTCGTTATCGAGTTTCTTCAGAAACCCATGGGCTGACGTTGTGGCGTTGTTAGTCGTGACGTCCGAGAACGTCAGCATGGTCTCAGCCATGCCAGACCCAGGAGGATACGAGTCTACGCCCACTATCCGTACTCCGCGTACAACCTGCCCGAGTCACTATTATAGAGCCAATCCCAGTTAGCAGACGTCATAAGTTGATCGGAGAACCCCAAGTTATCCATGCGAATCTGTTCAGCACTTGCCGCCGGGCCATTGGATAACACCGTCAGCACGTCCGTACCAGAAGCCGTAAACGGTGTTGAAGCTCCTTGAGTACTCGTCACCCACGTGCCATTGTTGACGTTGATCCCCAGTGTCCCAGTGGACCCGTCGTAGTACATCTGGACGAAGTACTCAGTAGCCAAACTGATATCGAGTGTCGTAAACTCAGCCGCCGTTAAACTGGTAGCCCCAGCCTTACCATCCACGAAGAACCGGCCATTGGCACCGTTGAGATCCACGTAAGCAAAGAACTGGTCTGTCCCATTAGTGATCGAGAGCAACCTTGAACCCTGCGCTGCCAACGACGGCAAAGCATCTACCTGCACCCAGCACCATGCCGAAATCGTATTCGACGACGTGATAAGCGTTTGGCCCAAAGGCTGGATGAAGTACGCCAGGACGGCGCTGCCAGCAGTACCCGCACCCGTCGTCTTGGCCGCATTAGTGAGTTTGCCGGTTACTTGGGATACCGTGCCCGTTGGCGACAAGTAGAACCCAACCGTACTCTCTATGCGATCCGCAGCCGCCGCCTCAGAGAGCGTGTAATACGAGCTCAACTGAGACCGCATCACCACACCCGACGCAGTGAGCCCCGGATTGAAGATCGGGAGGCCACTGGTTAGGCACTCGTAGCCACCAACGCGGGAATGAAGATTGCCAGCCGTGCGCGTCCACACCCTGCCAGTGGTCAACCGGCGACCGAATCGGCTTATGCCACCCTGCCTATACTGATCGAGTTACCCGCCGTGATGACGTTGTTACTCGCACCAGCCGCCACAAACGCAGCTTTGTACGCCGCATCCTGTATGTCAATGCCCGGCCCCGCGATATCGTAGTACACGTTCTGCGCACAGGTGAAGATGAACCCCACCGCGTCAGCAGGTACGCCACCCGCGCCGTACATATCCGCCAAAGTCTTGCTGGTAGAAGTGCCGAGAGTAAACGTTGTGAGCCTTGGCCCAGTGCGCAACCCATCCTCGTTAACACACCAACCGGTAAACGCGCCCGAAGACACCCCGATAAAGATGTACCGCCGAATATCGGCAGGCCGCGCCACCACATCTATAACCCCACGTGCTGATGTTCTCATAACTCTTACTTATCGCCCCCCGCCACTTGGCGGAACTGTCTCTATCAAATCAATTCCGGGACATTCCAACGCTTTGTGTGAGTGAGCATGGCCGTCGGCATAAGCCACCACACCAAAGCCATGGTAAAACCGCCCAAAATCGTCATAGGCGACCGTTGCAACCGTCAGCGGCAATAACCGCATGTCAACCCTCAACGCCGACGCATACACCGGTACAGCCGCCAAACTCGATAGGTCTGACTCGTTCGGCTTCCCCGCCTTGAGACTCTGAACCGTCGTGCCATAGCGCCAGCCGGTAATAGGCTCCCTCTCAGCTCGAAGACTATGCACAGGCAACGGTGTTAGGTACCCATCGTGCTCCGAGCGGTACAGCATGTCAGCCATACCAAGCTGACGCACATCACTAAGTGCCACCGTCCGCTTAGCCGATACCTTCGAACCCGCAACAACAGGCAACAACACAGCCGCTAGAATCGCCAAGATAGCCACCGCTACCAAAAGCTCCATCAAGGTAAACGCGTGTCGCATAGCTCGTCTCGAGTTCGGAAGTCCTAGAAGAATCCATGGGATACAGTACTAAACGTCTTTGGCTGGATCAATGCCAGCATAAACCTTGATGACCTGTTGACCGTTGACGTTGACGTTCGAAGTCGCTTCAGGCTTGCCGTACCCCTGCTCAGCTAAGAACTTCCACGCTGACAACCACAACGGATGACTCTTGTCATTGAGTATCTCGGTAGCAATGTCGAAGACTTCCTGTTTGGATGCAGCCGCCTTACACGCAGCCTTCCACGCATCGGGGGGCCTACCTGCACCTGGTTGGCGTCCGCCTCCCGCCCCTGGAACCATATTCTCCGGTGCTCCACCTGGTCTTGCCATAATTTGATGATTTTATTGATGATTCTGAGGAATCAATCCTCACTCTCAAACCGGCCCTTACTGCCACGCCGTACTCTGCCGTTGGCATCGGTCAGCCGATCAATGAGCGCACAACCGAGCCAGCCGCAGACGAACCAGATACCGCACAGCAGCCAAAGAGGGATTGTCATGATAAAACCTGGTAATACTAACAGTTACGTAGCAAGCTTGTATAGCGTATCATATCTGTGTAGGTCGAAGGACCACCGAGGAAAACGAAATGACTATCAACTTCAAAACCGCAACCACCCAATCATTACATGATGATTACGACCTGACGAGTCTGGACTTTTGTAGCGATCTTGCAGGCAAGGACGCCTCAGCGACACTTGTCTGCCACGTTGACCGAGGACCAGCGAGACAGGATGGCATGGTATTTGCGCTGGAAGGCCACGAACGCCGGTACGCTCTTTTGACCAACGGACCCACCGAGTACGCCGACACTCTGCTAAAGCTTGGCGATGACGCACTCGCTGCAGTACTTGGTTTTTCTTTTTGCGAGGTAATGGACGACCAAACGGCTCAAGATATCTGCGAAGACCTATGCTACGACGACGCTGACGCTGCCAAATTAACATCCTTTGATTGGTGGCGATGGTATGACAAAGACGAAGCGGGGGATACCACTTGGTACAGCCCAGGACACGGCGGGTATCACTGCGGCAACTATCCAACTGTATCTTTTCAAAATTTCCCTGGCAATATCCAGTTTGACGAGGAAACATTTTACAGAGAGTGCATAACCGAAATGGGAGCACGACTGGCGCGTTTAGAAGCAAACCACCGAGGATAATGACCTACGGAAAGGCCAAGAGGAAAAACGAAAATGACACTGCCGCGAAAAGTTCACGCCCGACCAGATCGCCTTTGCGAAGTCGTTCATTCGCGCTAAGAGGCCCGCCTAACACCTGTTACCTGATTCTAAAATGACCTGGCACTTCTCAACCGACCACGCCGCCAGCTCTTACGGGTTGGCGGTTCTCGTCTCTCCCGACGGCACCGCCTACGGCAAACACGACATGCTCACTCTCTCGCAGGTGGACAACCTCAACGGCTGGGCCAGCGGAGTAGCGCGGCAATACGTCCACCGAGGCAAACTCAAAGCGTCCAAATTTAATAACCAATGGCTCGTGCGCGCCGAAGATGCCATCAAGTGGCCACCGTCGCCGTAAGCCTCACTTCGCCACCCCGCCAGTTCGCCACAAACGGGGTGTCCTTGATCCCCGAGCGAATCAGTTTCGAACCGATCTTGACCGGGCCCAAGAAAGCGTCTACGTTGAGGTCTGTACCCGTGGGGCCTCTGGTGATGGACAAAACCACAGGCCCTACCGGTAGCCGGTACTCAGTCAACCCCGTCATGCGGATAGACTGGTCAACCTTGCCGGACTTGGACCACAGATCAATGCCAAAAACGCGGACCTTTGCCCGCCAGGTGCCTTTAAGATGCAGTGTCATTGTGATTGCCTCCGCATAGACACGGCCTCCAGCACGTCGCGAAGAGCACGCCGACCGCTATCGAGATGAGCAACCGATTCTTCGGGTTGCTGGTTGACATCACCATGAGGAATCCGATCACGCCCTGACTGGCGGCTCGTAGGGTGAGCGTCTCTAAACTTTTCTTCACGCTGTAACCTCTCGTCTAAGTTGCCTACAAGTTGCAGGACCGCTGTTATCTGTGATTTGATGAGTTCGGTGCTGGCCTCTTGGCTGAAATTGTGTTTGATCTGATACCAGCCGATCCCGATCAAGGCCATAAACACCGGCCACGAATCGCGGATTGGACGGTACCACTGTTCGAAAGGTGTCGGCTTGGTAGTCGGCATAGTCGTTCAAAAGGTGGCCCCGATGCTCTTAAAACCGGGGCCGATGAAGGAGGGATACTCTGTCCATCTCTGTGGCTCGTCTGGATACAAAATCGGAGGGGCCAGTGGAAGCCTGACCCCGGTAGGTGAGGGTGCTCGAAGAAAACTTTGGACCTTTTCAGCCGATGATTGCAGACTGTTTGGAATGACTGGCACGAGTGCCGATGTGTGGTTACGCTGCTCAGGTGAGCCGGTCCAAAACGACAAAACCCCGCCGAGTTGACGAGGTTTGGAAAATCGAAAATCAACCGTTCGTGAGACGCACTGACGCAGTGATATCACCAGTTCAGACGCGCCAGGTTCAACAAAGGTTCCGACTTTTTTCATTTTTCTAAACTCACTGCTATTGCGGTCAGTTGGATGCTCACGGTTCGACTCTCAATTTCCTTCTGGATCTCCTTGCGTAGTCGCAGCATTTGACGGCTGGCCTCGTGCAAGATGCTTTGCTCTGTCAAGCCCTGTTTGCTGATTCGCACCGACAAGAGCGCGAGAGGTTCAGTCGGCACCCGCTTCGCCGCAGCCTCCACAATCTGGTACGGCAACAGGTTCGGCTTCAATGGGCTTCCACCGTCCCCAGTCAGCGAGTCATAACCTACCCCGCAAGTGCCTTTCGAGTTAGGGTCCAGACCATACTCGAACCAACCTGTCAACGCCTCATCTACCGTCATTTTCTTTCACCTCGTCCATTCCCGTCATTCCGAACAACCCAGGATGCAAACAGTGCGGGCTAAACCAAATCCGCTCCCGTTTACTGTTTTCGTCGCTTCCGTATCCCTTTCGGGCCTTCCATGTGTCACAAAACCAACCCGGTAAGTCATGCTCACCCTCGTATCCACAAAGCGCTATGCGCAGGTTCGGATTGTCGCCGTTATCAGCACACCACGCCCGCACTTCTTTGGCTACATTCCCGTAGGCCACGTACATGCTTTTGTCATGGTTTTCGCTGTCATACGGAGGATCGAGCACGACACCAGTCACACCATGTTTCGTTGTGACTGATGGAGTTAACACACGCCTCCAATCACCGCATGTAACACGTACATGGCGCAGACGGACCGCCAGATTTTCCATCCATTGCTGAACCCCCGTGCCCGCGTCGCCCAAGTGGGGGAGTCGCCGGTTGACCCCCCTGCCCGCGTTGCCCAAGTGGGGGATCTGATCCGCTGATGAAAACCCAAAGCCGCTACCGATCCAGGTATTAGCGCCCCAGCACCACCAACCAGCCGCTTTCACGTCGTGAGCATCGGGATCACTCCGCAGCATCGCCGTGATTGTCTCACGTTTTCCGATTAGCCAATCGTGACGCGCCAACAGGTCCAACTCTGTCACGGGATGACTCGCGTGTTGCGCAACCCCGTCAGGATCGGCTTTGACAGCCCGCCAAAAGTTCACTAACAGCCCATCAATGTCATTGACCGTCTCAATGCGCGGTTCAGAAGGACGCGCCAACAAGACAGCACACGACCCACAAAACGGTTCCACGTAGTTGGCGACATCCCCGAGATATTCCCAAATCAAAGACGCCGCTCGACGCTTACCGCCGAAATAGGGGAACGGGGCATGGGCTAAAGCACTCATCGTTCAGTCCTGCCTGGCATTTCTTTCACCGCTTTTTCCCGTTTATATGTCAAATACCTTTCTTTGGCTTTTGGGCTGAGCAATTGCCAATGGTCGCTGTCTATGCCGAGTTCGTTGAGCTTTCGGCAGTCCTGACCGTACAGGTTGTTTTGCCAGCCCGGTTTGCGGTTGCCTGCGTAGCGGATGCTCATAGGGACTCCTCCTCGACTTCGGAAAACATCAACACACTGACCGGGAACGTGATGGTATTCCCGCTTGGCATGCGGCACGCGGCCACCGGGTCCCCATCCTCGACGTAGCGCCGAAGGACCACCACATCCAGCTGATGACCGTTGATCGTGATGGTCGCCCGCATGGGAGGTGCATTGGACCTCTTGGCCTGATGGCACCGAGTGCAGAGTCCTTCGCCTTTGTGCTTGCGCCTCGTGGTCCCGCACCCACGGCAGGCAGAGTAGCGACGACTCCAGGTCATGCCCAAGCCTCGCGCGCGTGCGCGTACACGTAGCCCCACAGCTTGATACTCTTGATACTCTTGATACTCTTAGCTACGAAAGTACTTTCTATAGTACGTTGATAGGGAAGGGTATCAGCAAGGGTATCACAGCTCGTAGGTTCATTTGAACCCAAGGGTATCACGTAGAAAATCCTACGTACGCGAAAATTACTTCTCAAAAAACGGATCGTCATACTCATTCCCTCCTTGATTGATAAACCACGACCAAACGTCGCCATGTCGCCGCGAACTGACTTGAGTACCTAGTTCTTGCTTGGCCCTCTTGACCGTCGCTGAAGAGAACCCTTCGAGCTTTGCCCCGGCGAACACGTCCTTGGCGTTCATCGGCCCATTGGCTAAGTGGTCCAAAATCCAAGCCTTGCAACTCTCACGGTGCCCGGCTGTTGTTGGCTGCTGGACCGCAGGCGCATTCAGCATGTCCTCGGTCACATCCACCGATCCGGTAAAGCAAAACGCCCCGTCCTCCTCGATCTGATAGCCGATGGCCTGACCCGGAGGACCCCAGTTCTGTTTGAAGTGGATCAATGCGCATTCCTCGGTCTCGGGTAGCTTGCTGGCAAACAACCCCGACCGCACGACCGCCGAGAAATCAATGGACCCTGAGACCTTCTGAATCAGCGACCCTTCGCGCGATTTGTTGGGATGCCCGAGCAGGAGTACCGCGATACCCCTACGCTCTGATAACTGTCTAAATAGCCGAAGTACTTCTCTTACTTCGTTGCCAGTATTCATGCTACGCTCAGCAGGAAACCACTCTACTACCGGATCAAAAATCACTAACTTTAGGTCTGGTAAACCTTCTGTTGCCTTGATAATCGCGCGCATTTTGTCGGCGGTTATCGGTGGTGCTATTCCTTCCGGATTCTCGGTTTCATGGTAGGACCCGTCGTAAATCCTGCGCATGTCAGCGCCGTTCATTTCGAGCTTGCCTTTGATGACTCTCTCGGAATCATCTTCGAGGCAGTAGAGCAATACGTCCCCTGCCAGTTGATCGGGAAACCCGCCGCCGCCTGTACCGTTGCTGACCATCGAAGCCAGAGCGTAGGCAAACGATGATTTGCCGATCCCAGGGTTACCGACCAAGATGGACAACCCGCCAAACGGTATGTATGGATGCCAAAGCCACTCGACCGGCAGCTTCTCTATGTGCTCGAACGCCCGGAACCCCGCGCAAGACGGAACCTCTACATCGTCCAGTTGCTCCTCTGGTTCCCATCCCCTTTGTGGCCTTGGGTAGTACTCCTGTTGCGAGTAGCCATAACCAGACCCCATAGCCGCCCTGGTAGCCGCGCCAAAATCGCCACCGTGGACCAGACGAGCGTACAAACCAAAGAGGTCATAGTTCCCCGGTTCCAACTCCGTTGAGCTGGTGAAACAACAGAAATGCCGGTTACCGTTGTGGTTCCATGTCGCCGAAATCCCTTGGCCCTTCTTCTTGCCCGGTCTGATCCAACCATCTTTCCCCGAGCGTTCCCACCCTAACGGGATAAGAACCTCGTCTATGCTGGCCCTCTCGTTGTAATCGTCGCCGACCCGTCCGAGTGACCGCGCTGGCTCGATGGGCTTCTTGCAGAACGTTCTGGCCGCGCTTAATAGTGCTTCCCGTTCGTCAGCCGTCAGCATCGGCAGGTCAGTCCATGAGCCTTGTTTGAGCACATAGCCTGGAGTCGGAGCCACTAAACAGTAACCGCCCTCGCCCCTGGTCTCAATCAGTGCCTTCCCGTCCTCGGCAAAAGCGAGCTTCTTGTTACCGTCCGGCTTGCCCTGATGACGGTAGGCCACATGGTGCCCGCCGCGTTGGGTTTGCTCGATGACTAACCGCTTCACCAGTGATTGACAGTTCCACGACTTGAGCAGCTTGACCCACTCCTTAGCGATGGTCGGATCGTCAAAGTCAATCATCTCCAGGTTGCCAGAAACAGGCCCCCCGATCACCCCGATACCCGCGCCGTTATAGAACCATTTCTCTAAGTTTGCGCGGGCAGGGATGGCCGTTTGCCAAGACTTCCACGACCCTACTTCTTGAATAGGTGCCTTGGTTGTTATGTCACAAGCAATGACAGACAATCCCGATAGTGTATAGGCTGAAGCCTCTTCGAGTAATGGCATTAGTTCTCTGGAAACTCCGATAAGAAAGAACGGAGACAATGGGCAGTATGGGCACTCTCTTCGGCTAGCCGACTATCCTTAGTAGTCTTGGATTCTTCTAAGAGTCTTTGAATCGTCAGTAAGACCTGGTTTCGTGTCTCTGTGGTCATTCTTCCATCACCTCTACCCGCGCCACGATCCCAGCGCAGTCCCCGTACTGTTTGCCTGCGTAGATAGAAACGACCTGGGAATCGTCCTCCCACAAAATGCCATTCCCGGCATCCAGAAACAGCTTCAAATACTGGTCAAGGTCTGGCCGGGTCGTGGGGTACGCGGATTTGGGTTTCGACTTGGGACGAGCCACCACGAACTGGATCGTGAGTACCAGTGCTACGCCCTTTGGATGCTGGGTTGCATTGGCCTGCCTCAGATGCCACCGGATGCGCTCTTCTGCGTCCACCGTTTTGTCTGGCGTGTAGGTCATCGAGTGCCCGTTCTTGGCACGTACAACGCGTGGCCTGCCCTTGGCTGTCGGTGCTACTGGGATCGTATAAACCGCCATGGCCTACTCCGCAAACGGATCGTATTCGTCATCCGCCCCTTTAGGTTGTGTTACCGGTTGTGCCGGGGCTTCCTGTGGCCTGTCCAGCCCCTGGACGCTTTCAGCAACGATCTCCACGACTTCCCGGTTGGTGCCGTCGTTTGCGGTGTACTTACGGGACTGCAAGCGCCCATCTACGGCCACTAACCGACCCTTGGTAAGATAGTTGCTGACAAACTCGGCGGTCTTCTCCCACGCGGTCACGCGGAAGAAATCAGCGGTTGGGCCGTCACTGGGTTTGAACTTCTTGTCTACGGCGATTGAGAAATCGCAGATAGTTTTGCCGTTCGTACTGGTTCGGGTTTCAGGATCGCGGGTTAGGCGACCGACTAAGACAACTCGATTTATCATTGCAACCTCTCTTTGAGTCGGTAGTAGACGTGCCCGCAAAGTAGCGCGTCGTAAGTAGCTTCGTGTTGGCGTCCGGTCTCAACCTCTAACCCAACGGCAGAGGCAATCATGGCCAGACTCACGCTCTTAGCGTCAGGGAACACAGCACGAGCTAACGTCTTGGTACAAATCCAAACGGGGCACAATACAGCCGCCTTCGTGACACTGGACCAATTCGAAATCTTCTCATCGTAGAAGCCCCAGTCAAATGAGGCTTTTTGGGCCACCACGGGCGTATTCACCGCGTCTACGGTTTTCCCCCACTCGTAGAGCGTCAGGAACGCATCACGAGCAGAAATGGCGTCTGAAGGGAATAGTTCGGCAATCTTGGCCGAGAGCAGTTCAGGGTTGAACACATCGTCGCCACCCTGTACCGCCAAAGCCTCTAAAGATAGTTTGGCCTTGAGTCCCGGCATGATCTTCATGGCGAGCATTTCCCCGGTCGGTTCCCCGCCTTCAAATACCACCGCGCTAAACGAAGTGGGATGGTCATAAGCTGGGATAAGGCCCGTCGTCTCAAAGTCAACGGCAATCACTCTATCGGGTAGGTTCATTCAATCCTCCTGCAATGGCGTAGGACCGTGGCGGCATGGATGCACACGTGGTCAAATATCGTCGGTTTGGTTTTGTTGAGCCGGTACGTTGCATGCTCGCAAGAGCACGTGACGACCCCGGTAGAGCGGTTAATCGTGACTTCGTGCGACAGGTCAGCCCGAGAGAACGAGCGGCAACCAAACGCCATCTCGTTCCCATCGTTCCAGCCGTAGACGATAACTCGTGATGAGATTTGTAAGCGGCGATGTTGGGCGCGCCGACAGGCTTTCTGAAGGTGGACATTAGCCATTCACCTTGCCTACCTGTTCCCAGTAGAGTTCACACCAAGCCCGAGCGTCCTCAAGAACCTTGTCCTCTTTGGGGGCCGGGCTCATTTCCCGGCACGTTTTAAGCAACCCCGCGATACACGAAGCATGTATTTCCTCTTTGCTCTTTGGTTGGAAGGCTCGACCACCACCACCCGATTTCGGAGCAGCCGCCGATTGGCCGTTGACGCTGGCAATCCAAACTTCCATTTCATCCGGTTTGTCCTTTCGCGGTTTGCGTTCGAACGTCAGCTCGACTTCAGCACCGTCAACCAAGAGACCGGCAAAGGTATCCGTTTTCCAAAATGCCGCGGAACCGGTTTTGCCGTCTACGGTGTAATCCACCTTGGCGACCTTTGCCCATTCCTGACGGCCTGTGATAATCGCCTTGACTGCGCTCATGCCATCCTCCCAATCACTGAACCGGCTTCTGATTGAATGTTCTCCAACCGTTCCACGATTGGCGCTATCACTAATCGCGCATCCAGTCGTAGGTTCAAAGTGCTTTCAGGATGTTTCGCAATCAGGTCCAGAAGCCGAACCACCGCCTGAGAACACAGATCAGCGGCATTGTCTGCCAACTCGTTCAGTGTTTCTGTGTCGCTCATATGTCCCCCAAATATTCGGCTTGCTCGGCTTCCCATTGGGTTGCACAGTCAAAGTTACAGAACTCGGTATCCCCGCAAGGCTCTTTACAGAACCGGCAAATGTTTTGATCGTCCATCGTTGATCCTCCAACAAGCGGATTGCGCACCGCGTCGCGTGAGGTATCATTCGCACTGGTTAAGCGGTTAACCTCAAAAGTTGATCGTTGGCCCTGGGAAACCGGGGCCTTTTTTGTGCATGTCATCGTTTCGTCCTCTTGATCTTTTTCAACAGGTTCGGCGTGTATTTCCTGATCTGATATACCAGGGACAGTGACACACCGACCTCTTTGGCTACGTCCGTTGGTTTGACACCGGATTTCAATCGCTCCACGATTATGTCTTTTGTCTCGGGTTTCAGCCACGGGTTTGTACTCACACCGATATAATACTACGGGTTGTAGAAAAAAAACCTAAAATAGTTGACTTTTTTTGTAGAATGTGTGGAATAATGATTGTGTGAGTTCAAACGTGACTCCAAACGAGGAAACAATGCTTAACCAAGCCACTAAACAATCCTTCCACGGTAGCCGTGCAAGGCACTTCTTACACACGACCGTTATCCATACCTGTGAGATCCAGGACGGCGACGGCTGGAACTCCCCGCGGTATGCCAGCGCTCCCTGTCAAGCCTGCACCGATATCGAGAACTTCGAACAGGTGAGTGCCGAGGTCTACGACGAATCGGCCTACTTTATGCCGGTGGTGAGCGCATGACACAACTAACCGTTGAAATGCTCATAGACGCCGGTGCATGCGAAGGGGGCATCGCCCCGTTTCGGAACCTGTTTGGCGAATACGCCGACCTGACAATCCGCAATATCCGTAAGGCGCAAAAAGCGGGGCTAGATGTTGAGTGGCTTGTCAATTTGATGACACCTGAAGCGCGGAAAGCCTACAACGAAGCGGTAGCCCTTGCGCGGAAAGCCTACTACGAAGCGGTAGCCCTTGCGCGGAAAGCCTACTACGAAGCGGACTCCCTTGCGCGGAAAGCCTACAACGAAGCGGTATCCCCTGCGCGGAAAGCCTACAACGAAGCGGTATCCCCTGCGCGGGAAGCCTACGACAAAGCGGTAGCCCCTGCGCTATTAAAGGGGTTGAGGGAGTCGCTATGACCAAAACACTCAAACTCCTTCGCGAACTCGAGGAAGCGGCCGAGACTGCCAAACAGCTTCGGGACGAGTACGAAGGGACCGACGACGTGAAACGCGCACGACTCCGCTGGTACGCGCAATATCTCAGCGGTTTGACTACAGCCGCGCACAACGAATTTGGATACACAGAGAGGATAGGAGCATGACGATTTTGAGACAGACAGAGTTTTGGACGCGGGAGTCCGTGAGCAATGATCCAGACCGGTATTACCTGTTCGGCGACAACGAGCAGGGAGTCGGCACTGGTGGACAGGCGTGTATTCGCGGTCTGAGTAACGCGTTCGGCATCCCGACGAAACGATCGCCAGGTATGGCGGCTGAGGACTTTTGGAGTGATGACGAGCTGGATGCCAACTGCCGGCTCATTGATGAGGCATGGCTTAAAATACCGACGGACAAACCCTGGGTGGTTTCGCACTCGGGACTCGGTACCGGACTCTCTGAGTTACCGAAACGAGCGCCGAGGACCTACCAATACCTACTCCATAAGCTCACGACAGCTGAGTTTGCCGACTACCGATTACCGGATGGTTGGGGCCTGTTCTTGCGAACAAACCAGTTCGACCGACGAGGCAATCACAATAGAGCCACATCGTTTATTTGGCCGGAATCGGGTCTGGTGGAAGCCCCCGACTGGCAACCGACACAAGAGTGCGGGTTTGGACTACATGGCGTGCTGTGGGGGTCTGGTGGAGATGTGTGGGCGACCGACACGCTCTGGGGCGTTTTTGCTGCGCCGATGGATATTGCAATCGAATGCGAAGGTGGCGACAAGCATAAGGTGCCTTACGGCTTTGTGGTCTACCACGGAACGCAGCAGGGAGCCTCTGATTTTATGGCGCGGTACGAACCAAACGGCACCCGCCGAAACTATGCGGTTACCAATCAAGGGGACAGGTCCACCGCCACTCAGGGGTACGGGTCCATCGCCAATCAGGGGTACGACTCCATCGCCACTCAGGGGTACGACTCCACTGCCAATCAAGGGGACAGGTCCACCGCCACTCAGGGGTACGACTCCACTGCCAATCAGGGGTACGGGTCCACTGCCAATCAAGGGGACAGGTCCACCGCCAATCAGGGGTACGGGTCCACTGCCAATCAAGGGGACAGGTCCACCGCCAATC
>ERZ869929.343-NODE-343-length-31018-cov-24.520589_pt1 | contig 31018 bp, 34 predicted proteins | sample MGYA00579312_ERZ869929 | MGnify/ENA primary metagenome ERZ869929 (study PRJEB32216, sample SAMN09231818) | wastewater metagenome | place: USA: Maryland | collected 2016-08-09 | study: EMG produced TPA metagenomics assembly of the PRJNA472060 data set (Reclaimed... | reverse complement strand
CTGCGCTGGAAGCGCGCGAACCACGGGCGCCCGCTGGTCCCGGGGGCGTGGCGGGTGAGCGAGCATGGAGGGCGCGTCGTTGTGCTCGGGAACGGGCTGGACTGGCGGTTGACGCCCAGCCCCGGAGCATGGACCTCGCCCTCGTCGACGCCTCCGCAGTCTCCGCAGCCGTAGAGGACGCGCTCTCCGGCGCCCCCTCCGGTGCCGCTGCCTCCGCAGTCTCCGCTGCCCCCGCCACCACCGACACCCGCCGCCGCGGCTGGCGCCTGCGGGTCTACCCGACCCCCTCCCAGGTCGCCACGCTCCGACGCTGGGAGGGCAACCTCCGGTGGCTGTGGAACCTCTGGTGCGACGAGTGGCACGCGAAGCTCGAAGGCCTCGAGCACATCGACCGCGAGACCGGCGAGGTGACCACCGTCCGCTTCGTCCTGCCCGACCAGTTCGCCCTGCAGTTCTCGCTCACGTCCCTCCGCAAGCACCACCCGTCCGCCGCCGAGCTCCCCAGGCAGATGCAGCAAGCCGTCCTGCTCGCGTTCGTCCGGGCCGCCGAGCGGTTCCTTCGCGGCGTCGGGCCCGCCGGCAAACCCGCCCGCCCCCCGCGCAGGAAGCGTCATGCGTGGGCCGGGCCCGTGGATGCTGCTGCGCCCGATGCCGCGCACCGCACCCGCGCCGGGGATCACGTCCCGTTGCAGATGCCCCAGCCCACGCGCGTCGAGCTCGACCCGGACGCCCCGTGGTCGGGTCCCGCCCGCGTGCCCCGGTCCCGTCGCGGCGCGGTGCACTGGCCGAAGCTCGGGCCCATCGCCTGCGTGGTGGACAACGCCATCCCCGGGACCGTGCGCGCGGTGACGCTGGTGGAGGAAGCCGACGGCTGGTACGCGGTGGTCTCCTGGGCGGCCGAGGTGCCCAAGCCCGCGCCGGCCACGGGCCCGGTGCTGGGCCTGGACCGCGGGGTGGTGAACCTGCTCGCGGACTCTGCCGGGCGCCTCACCCCGCACCCGCGCTGGGGCCGCGCGGCCGAGGACACCATCGCCCGGCTGCAGCGCAAGGCCGCGGGCCAGGTGCGCGGCTCGCAGGGCTGGCACCGGACGGTGCAGCGCATCGCGCGGCTGTTCCTGCGGGTGCGTCGCCAGCGGGACGGGGTGCTGCACGCGGAGTCCTTGCGCATCGCCGGGGAGGTCGCCGCGGGCCGCTGGGGCGCGGTCGCGCTGGAGGCCCTGGACGTGGTGAACATGACCGCGTCCGCCGCCGGGACCGTGGAAGAGCCCGGGTCGCGCGTGGCGCAGAAGGCCGGGCTGAACCGGGCGATTCTGGACGGCGCGTGGGGCCGCATGGCGCAGCTGCTGACGTACAAGGTCGAGGCCGCGGGCGGCGCGGTGCTGCGGGTCCCGGCGGCGTACAGCTCCCAGACCTGCGCGGCGTGCGGCGTGGTGGACGCGGCGTCGCGGCGGTCGCAGGCGGAGTTCGCGTGCGTGGCCTGCGGGCATACGGGGCACGCGGACGTGAACGCCTCGCGGGTGATCGCGCAGCGGGGCGAGGCGCAGCGGGCGGGCGGGACGGGGGACCGGCGGCCGGTGAAGCGGTTGCGGGCGGTGCGGAGGAAGGTGGCGGTGACCGATGAGCGATGACACCTTCGTGGCTGCGCGGTTGGCCTACGACGATCGACCGAGGCGGCCCGCGCCGCTGGTTGTGTCGCCGGCGACGTGGGAGAATCTCTCCGGGCTAGCCATGCGCGGCGCCTCGGTGACGGCTGCTCTGCAGGAGGAGGCCGCGCGGTTGCAGTGGACCCTGGCCGCCGAGGCGAAGCTTCGCTTGGCCGAGATGCTGTACGGAGCCATCGCGGGACCCGCGCGGGAGGCTTCGCGCAAGAGGAACGCCGAGGCTCGCGATCGTTGGCGCCAGCGGGTGCTGAGCGATCCCGCGTGGCACAGCACTCGCCCTTGCGCGGCGTGCGGCGATCCTAGTCCGTGGTTTGTCTGTACGGGGTGCTCAACGGGCTACCCTGGTGGCGAGCCTTCGCCCTGGCGTATCCGACCCGAGGCCGCCGCGCGCATCCGGGCGAAGATGTGCGCCGGGGCGCATGTGCCGAGGATGCCCAGGGGTTGACACCCGCCCCCGTCCTCGGAGGCCACATGGACCGCAACCACTTCATCTCCGACCTGATCGCTCTCTGCGTCGAGCACGACGTCATCCTCTCGGGCGAGGCGTGCGACGAGGGGACGAACCTCGCCGTCGACGTGCTCGCGTCGCCTCGAGGCGCCGTCACTACCGAACTCGTGGACTGGCCCGACGGCAAGCCCGGCCCCGAGCACATCACGGCCTATGGCGCGGCCCTCGGCGCGGACAACCCCCGCGCCGCGGTTGGCACCTACCCCACGGGGCGGGTCGACAGGCCGCTGTGGCAGTTGGTCCGGAACGAGCGGCTGTTCGTCCGCAAGACCATTTGCGACCTGATGAACATCGAGCACGACCGGGACGTGGTGCGGGCGCTCAACGCGCTGCTGCTGTTGCTGCCCGCCGAGGGTTGACAGGTCCCCCCAGCATTGCGGGGTGACCCGCCCGCCTCCATGCCGGGGGTGGCTGCGCGGCGAGGACCGGTCCGATGGGACCGCCGATGACCCGCGAATGGCCGTGCGCTCGGATGGGCTGTGCAACTTGTTGCAAGAGGTTCGTCCGGGCGCGCGGAGAGGCAGGCTACACCAGGCGAATACCGAGGTGAGCGCGTTCGGTTCGTCCGGGCGCGCGGAGAGGCAGGCGCGGCCCGCTGTCTCCGCGCGCTGTTGACGCTCTCCCCCACGGCATGAGCCCTCGCTCTCTTCCGCCCACACCGCCCCCGCACCCCGCGCCCACCGCCGCCGACGCCTTCGCCGCGATCGGCGCGGCCCTCGACGAGCACGCCTCCCTCTGGCGCAGCTGGGCCGTGATCGCGGACCGGATCGCCGCGGACATCGACCACGACCGCGAGCTACTCGTGCGCACCGCGGCGCACACGGCCGACGCAGACCGCGCCGAGCGCCTCGCCGACGCGCTCCCCGGGCCCGACGACGACGGGCCGACCCCGGCGGGCTGGTACGCGGGGCTCACCCGTGCGGAGCGGTCGACGGTGCGGGAGGCGCTCGCGCGGCGGCTGGAGGGGCTGTTGGATGACCTGCGCGAGACGCACGGGGCGGTGATGGCGCTGGGGTTGGACGTGCCCTGCGACCCGCGCGACTTGCGCGCGAACTGACCCGCCCCACCGCGCCCCACGGCGCCCGCCGCCCGGGGGTTGACGGAACCCCCCGGTGCATGGACCACCTCCCCAACGCCGCCGCAGCCCTCGCCCTCTCCGACGACACCGACGACCACGACGACGATCAGCCCGGACCACTCCCGCACGCCCCCCGCGTGCGAGCTCGGACCGAGAGCATCAAGCGCCTGTCGAAGCGCGCCCTCGCTGCGGGTGCGCTGAAGTACCCGCCGAGCATCCAGGCCGAGCACCAGCGCCCGCGCACGCGCGCCGACTGTTTGCCGGGCGGCTGCAACGAGCAGCGCCCGTGCCCCTGGACGTCCTGCAAGCAGCACCTCGCCATCGACGTGAACCCGAAGACGGGCAGCGTGAAGCTGAACTTCCCGAACCTCGAGATCTGGGAGATGGCGGAGACCTGCGCGCTCGACGTCGCGGACCGCGGTGGGATCACGCTGGAGCAAACTGGCGATATCATCGGCCTGACGAGAGAGAGAATTCGGCAGTTGGAACAGCGCGGCCTCGCGAAGATCCGCGCTGCCGCCGCCACGGGCAACCTCTCCGACTACCTCGACCACGAACCCGACGCCCCCCAGCACGTCAGCGGTCGGATCCGGGCGGTGATCCGATGACCGCGCTCGTCGCGATGGCCGGTCGCCGTTTCGGGCTGTGGACGGTTCTCTGCGAGGACGGACGCGACCGACACGGGCAGGCGTTCTGGTTGTGCCGGTGCGACTGTGGCACGGAGAAGAACGTCACCGGGGGCAGGCTGCGCCGCGGGGAATCCCGTTCGTGCGGCTGCGACAAGCCCCGCATGTGCGCCGAGGCGAACATCAGGCACGGCGACTCAGCCCGCGGGCGCATGACCGCGGAGTACCGCGCGTGGTCCAACATGATCGACCGCTGCGAGCGCCCCGGCAACGGCGACTACAAACACTGGGGCGGGCGCGGCATCAAGGTGTGCCAGCGGTGGCGTGAGAGCTTCGCCGCGTTCCTGGAGGACATGGGGCGCAAGCCCACGCCGAAGCACAGCATCGACAGGATCAACAACGACGGCGACTACGAGCCCGGGAACTGCCGCTGGGCGACGCGGCGGGAGCAGGCGCTGAACCGACGGCGTGCTCTCTGCGTGGGCGATGAGCCGCTTTCGGTTGTCGCCGCGCGGCTGGGCGTGAGGTACACCACGGCGCGGGCTCGCCTTCTGGCCGGGAGACCCATCGGCGGACAGCCGCGGGCGGTGATCCGATGAACGCCCCGCTCTCGCCCGGCGACGACTGGGCGTTCCGCCGCGCCACGCTCCGCCGAGCCCCGCGCCGTCCGGCGCACATCGTCGGCAACGCCTGGGAGTTCGTCGCGCGCGTCCCGCCCGGCCCCGGCGCCCGCCGTCCCTGGGCGGTGCTCCGGTCCCTGCTGACCGAGCACCCCGGCCGCTTCGCGTGGGCGCGCATCGACTACCCGCCCGGGGGCGCGTCGGCCCGCGCGCTGTCGATGTTCTTCGGCGTGCTCTCCGAGCGCGTGGGCGTGATCCGGTGGAGCGCCTCGGCGCCGCCCGGGATCGTGCGGGTGGCGTGGGAGTTCGGGTCGTGAGCGCACCACCCACGCCGGGGCTGCATCACATCGCCCGCTGGTACCTCGACATCGCGGCGTCGGCGCGCGCCGCTGCCCGATCTTCCCGCACGCGCTCCCGGGTGCTCGCGGGCATGGCCGTCGCGTGCGGCGCAGCCGTCCCCGTGGCTGGCGTCACGGTCCTCGGGGCGCAGCTCGGGATGCTGGCCGCGTACCTCGCGTACGCCTCCCGCGACTGCGCCACCGAAGCGCGGCTCTGCGCGCGGGAGGCTGGGGCAGCGCGGGCAGCGGCGCATAGATCCGCACGCGAGAGCCCGCCGTGATCGGCGTCACCGGCCACGCCTTCGTCCGCTGGTGCGAGCGGGTGGCGCACGTCGCCCCCGAGGGCCCCGACGCGCCCGCGGCTCGCGCGGCGCTCTGGGCGCTGCTGCCCGAACTCATCGAGCAGGGCCCCGACCCATCGGGCCTGCGGACGGTGTGGATCCACCCAGCGCACCCGGGGCTGGCGTTCATCGTCTCGCGCGACGTCGACGCGCGCGCCGGATGCCGTGTACTGGTCACCGTGGCGCCGCTGGTGTCGGGGCGCGGGACCGCGCACATCGGGAAGGGCCCCGGGCGCGCTGGAGACCGGGACAGCGGGCGCCGGGAGCGCGGCGGGCATTGGCGCCCGAGCACGGAAGACGCGCGGCTCGAGCGCGTGCGGGTCGCGGTGGAGCGGCAACGGGAGCGAGGGCGGCGGACGGGGAGGATTGGACGTTGACACCCGCCCCGAGGGCATGACCCTCTACGACACCCTCCGCCGTTACCTCGACGCCCGCGACGGCTCGCTCCACCACCGCATCGAGCGCTCCCACGAGCGCGGCACGTTCAACCTCCGCGCGTGGCTCCGGCCTCCGCCCGCATCACGCATCGCCCGCACCGTCGCGTGCCTCTCCGGCGAACTGAACCTCTCGCGCCGCGTCGGCAGCATCGCCGCTGGCGTCACGGTCTGCCCCGGCGAGGGAGAGGTCACGTTGAGGCTCGGCGTGCCCTTTGTGTCAGCGTTCCTCTCGGTCGAGGGCCCTGTGGTGCACCGCGCGATCCGGTGGCTCTGTCCGGACCACAAGACCCGTTCCGTCGAGGGCTACGTCAACTTCGACTCCGAGTGCGTGGACGGCCCGCACATCCACTGGCGGCTCTGGAGTCCGACGGGCGAGTGGTCCTGCACCACGCCCGCATGGCGCGACGGCGGGGTGTTCCTGTGGTCGCTGATCTTCGGCGCGTCGGACTGCACCACCGAAGTGCTCTCCGAGCACGACGCCCGTGTCCCGCTGCCCGAGGGCGAGTACCCGGTGCGCGTGCGCATCGAGCGCCGGACCTGGACGCGCCCGCGGTGGCCCCGTGCGCTGGGGCCGTGGCTGGTGTCGACCAGCGCGGACCTGGAAGCGCCGCAGGGTCTGCCGGTGCCTGGGAAGTGGTCGGACGACGACGCGATCTACGCGATGGGCGGAGGCCCCGGGGATGCGACCGTCGAGGGCGCCGTCGGGCGAGCGGTCACCGCGGTCCTGCGAGATCGACGGCGCCGTGGGGGCGATGGGTGGAAGCCGCGGGCACGGTACCGGCGGGTGCTGCCGCTGGAGTGCCCGAACCCCGAGGCCCCGGAGTCCGAGCGGATGTACGCGTGGGAGAGTCGGAACGAGTTCACGGGCGAGTGGAGACGCGATTGTTTCAGCTGCAACGGCGACCCGATGCCGTACGTCTCCTGCGACAACTTCCGCAAGTGGTTCATCCCCCCGGACACCCAGTGGCGCAAGTTCCGCACGGTGATCGACGAGCCTTCCTGCGGGTGCTGCGGCGCTGCGTGGGGCGAGGCGCACCGGCCGTACAGGGACGGTCTGTGCCCGAACGACCGGGCGCCGGTCGCCCCGGCACCGACGCCCGCGACCACCACCGAGGGTTGACACCCTCCCCCGGTGTACGGGGGTCACCCCGTCGGCCGGGATGCCCCCGGCTGCTGCGTGGCGAGGACGGCGCCGATGGGCGCTCCGATGACCCACGAAGACCGCGGAGCGATCCGCGGTGATCCTGTGCGGCAGGGCACTCGGCTGCGTCGAGCACCGCCCCGGCTCGTCCCCGGGCACAGGGAGGCAGGCGTGCTGGGCAAGGGTTTCTTCGCCGCTGCCCAGCGGGATCGTCCCCACGCACAGGTCGGCAGGGTCCCGCCATGCTGTCCGCGCCACCCGCCCCCGCTTTCGTGACGCACCGCGTCATGCGCGTCATACTCGACCCCCGTGCACCCTCACGACCCCTACGCCACCAGCGCCCCCCGTGCCCCCGGCGACTACCTGACGCCCGGCGGCACGCTCATCGAGGGGGGCGAGCCTGACGGCTCCGACCGCGGGCTGTCCCTCGGACAGCTCGACCGCGACACCATCCGGGACCGCCTCGCGCGCTACGACGCCGCACAGGCGGGGCTGGACGCGGCGGAGTACGAGCACGTCCAGGACGAACTGGTCGCCGGTCGGGCCCCGCTGCTGTGCGTGGCCCCCGGACAGCCCTCGGCCCCGGGCCAGCCCCGCGGCACCGGGGCCGTGGTGCGGATCACCCAGACGGGCGAGGTCGCCGCGGTGCAGGCCATCGCCCGCCGGGCGTTCCGCGAGGACTACGAGCGCGGGCACGCGGGCTCCGTGAGCCCCGCCCTGCGCCGCGTCCAGCCCCGCCCCGAGCGCGGCACCACGCACCGGGTCACGCGCCGCGCACGCCGCACCGACCGGAGCGGGTGGTGACCGCCCCCGCCCCGGCGACCCCGGCCCCCGCCGCCCGCTCGGCCGCCGCCATCGCCGCTGCTGCGGACGCGATCCCGCCGACGCCCGACCGCTACTGGTCCGCGGAGGAGGAGGAGCGCCGCATGCGGTGGATGGACGACGCGCTCAGGTACTACTGGTTCATCCGCCACGGGGTGAAGCTCGCGGCGATCTACGGCGACTGCACCCACGGGACGATCTACAAGTCCTGCGACCGCGTCCGCGCGAACCCCGAGGCGATGGCCTACGCGCGCGCGCTGCTGAAGGAAACGCACGAGGCGATCGTGCACGCCGACGCCGCGGCCTACCAGGCCCGCTGCGCCGCGGAGGTCGCCCTCTGCGAGCGCCTCATCGCGAGCGCCAGCGAGCTCGGACCGCGCGCGGTGTCCACGGCCCTCGGGGCCCTTGCAAAGCTCCGCACGTCGCCCACGTCGTCCGCGTCGCCCGCGCGGCAGGACAGCGGCACCGCCCCCGACGGCGGCGTGACCGTCACCGTCCCGCCGTCGATGCTGGCCCAGCGCCCCGACGATCCCGGCGCGCGCCCGCACGACGACCCCGACGACGGGTGACCGCCGTGCGCGTGGACTACACGCCGAACCCGCGCCAGGTCGTCTTTCACGACGACCCACGGCCCCGGCGCTGGTACTGCGCGGGCTACGGCTCGGGCAAGACCTTCGCCGCGGTGATGGAGGCGTTCGTCAACGCGACCATCCGCCACCCGGGCTACCTCGGCGTGGTGGTCGCGCCGACCTTTCCGCTGCTCTGGCAGGGCTGGGTGGACGCGTGGCGCGCGCTCTTCCCGCAGGACTCCGGGCTGTACCGGATCCGCGAGGGCGCCGACGCGCGGATGTTCGTCCGCACGCCCTGCGGGCAGACCTCGACGATCGTGCTGCGGTCGACGTCCAACCCGCGGGGGCTCGAGGCGATGAACGCCGCGTGGGCGGTGTTCGACGAGGCCTCGCGCGAGCGAGACCCCGCGTCCTACGCAGTGCTCCTGGGGCGTCTGCGCCGGGGCTACCCCGGTCGACAGCGCGGGATCGTGCTCACGGGCTACCCGATGACCCGGCGCCACTGGACCGCGAAGGAGTTCGGCGCGGGCCCCGGCACCGAGGGGCGCACCGGCACGCACGCGCAATGGGGCGACCGGTTGCACGCCGTGATCCGCGCCCGCACGCGGGACAACCCGTTCCTGCCCCCGAACTACGAGCGCGACCTCCGCGCCCGCCCGAGCGCCACGCGGGCGTGGTGCGCGCAGTACCTCGACGCGGAGTTCGGCGCAATGGAGGGCCAGGTCTACGAGGCCTTCAACCGCAGCGTGCACATCGTCCCCGCGGCCTCGCTCGCGGGGCGCCGCTGGCGCCGCGTCGTGGTGGGCGTGGACTGGGGCTACACGCACCCGGGCGTGATGACCGTGCTCGGCCAGGACGGCGCGGGGGACATCTACGTGGTGGCCGAAGAGGTGCACGAGCGGAAGATCGTCGCGGACACCGCCGACGGCTGGGTGCCCATCGCCGTGAAGCTCGCCCGCGCGTGGTCGCCCGAGGGGTTCTTCTGCGACCCGTCGCAACCGGGGCACCTCGAGACCCTCGGCCGCGGACTGCGGGCTGCTCGCCAACGTGCCGGGGTGTTCGACGCGGACAACGACGTGGGCGAGGGGATCCGCACGGTGTCCGCGCGCCTGGAGTCCGCCACGGACCGGGCCGATCGACGGCGCGGGATCGTGGGGCGCCCGGCGCTCTACGTGTCCGACGCCTGCACGCACACGGTGGGGGAGTTCGAGTCCTACGCACGGCAGCGCGCGCGAGACGGGACCTTCTCCGAGACGCCCGAGAAGAAGGGCGACGACGCCATGGACGCCCTCCGCTACGGGGTGATGGCGTGCGCATGACGCCCGCTGCCCACGCAGCACACGGTTGACGCCGACAGCTACAGGACGACGATGATCCGCACCTACGACCACGCACGCGACTGGCTGACCTACGTGCACGATGCCTACTGGGGCGGGCAGCGCTGGCGCACGCCCTCGTCGCCCACGCTCGGCACGGCGCGCATCATCGCGCTGCGCGAGGTGAACCTCCCGGGCGACGACGGCAAGCCCGCGGGCACCGAGCTGCGCCCGGTGGTGCTCGGCGAGCGCCGCACGTACCTCGTGCAGCACGACGGCGAGTCCGAAGAGAGCTTCGACCGCCGCATCCAGTTGGCGGCGTACATCAACATGGTCCAGCCCGTCGTGGACACCTACGCGGACAGCGTGACCGCGCGCGTCTCGCGCGACCTCGGGGCCCTCGCCCCGTACATGGTGGACCTCGACGGCCAGGGCGGCGGGTGGCAACAGCACGTCGAGGGCGTGGCGCGCTGGAGCGCGACCTTCGGCATGTACGCCGTGCTCTTCGACACGCCCTCGACGGCTGCGGCCACGACGCTCGCCGAGGAACTCGCCGCGGCCCGCGCGGGCGAGGGCATCCGGGCGGTGTGCATCCCGCCCACGGCCTGGGCGTGGGTCGACGTCGACCAGCGCGGGCGGGTGGAGGAGTTCGCGTACGTGGACGCGCCCTACCAGACCCGCGACGCGGTCGAGGAGGTCACGCTCTGGCGCTGGAACCGCGCCGGATGGGAGCGCCACACGATGACCATCGGCGGCGGCAGCGGTGCCACCCGCGGGGCCGTGGGGGCGATGCTCACCGCAGGCGTCGGCGGCGTCGGCGGTGTGGGACCGGGCGAGTACGGCAAGCTCCGCGGACAGCTCGGGCCCGAGACGCTCCGCGAGAGCGGGGCCCTGCCGTCGCGCATCGCTGGCACGGTGCCCGTGGTGTTCAGCTACTACCGCCGGGACGATTCGGTGCGCTGGCCCCAGGGCGTCTCGCTCGTGGCCGACGCCGCGGACATCTGCCGGCAGGTGTTCAACCTGCTGTCGTCCGCGGAGGAACAGATCCGCAAGACGGCCTTCTCGTTTCTCTCGATCCCGACGGCGGACCGAGCCGGGGGTCTCTCCCCGGACGTGCAGGTGCGGGTGGGCTCGGACCACGCGCTGCCGCACCCCGCGGAAGCCGGGCCCCCGCAGTGGGTGCAGCCGAAGAGCGAGACCACGCGGGAGATCCGCGAGCACGCGCTGTTCCTGCTGGCGCTGGTGTTGCGCCTCGCGGGGCTCGAGGCCTCCGCCGACGGCGACAAGAGCCCTGCGAGCGGCGTAGCGCTTCGCATCCGGTCTCGGGGCTTCGAGGCCCGTGCCGCGCGCTTCGCGCAACAGATGGCGAACTACGAGACACGCGCCCTGGCGCTGGTCTCGCGGATGCTGGGGCTGCCCGTGGCGGGCGCGGCGGGCGCGACACCGGAGCTGGAGGGCGAGGGCGAGCACGGCGAGCGCCCCGAGCAGCCGTACACGGTCACGTACCCCAAGCGCTTCACGCTGCCCGATTCGTCCGAGGACCTGGAGCGCGCGCTGTCCCTGCTCCGCGAGGTCGGATCGAAGCTCGGGCCCGAGGGCTTCACCCTCGCGATGCGCCAGGCCCTGGACGCCGCGCTGTCGCTCTCCGACGACGAACTCGGGTGCGTGCTCGACGAGGTGCGCGCGCGGCTCGCGGGCCCGGACCCGGATCGGACGGAGGGCGCACCCGCGGGGGCAGAGCGCCCGGGTGCTGCGGCCGATGCAGAGCGCCCGTCCATGCCTCCGCCGCCCGCGCAGCCCGCCCCGGACGCCCAGGGCGCACAGCGCGCACAGCGGGGCGAGGTTGACACCGACCCCGAGAACGACACCGCCGACACCACCGACACCGAGGACCAATGAGCAAGAAGAACACACCAGCTCCCGCCACCGCTCCCGCCGCCCCGGCCGCCCCCGAGACGGCCAGCGCTCCCCTCGACCCGGCGCCGACCATCACCCCGCCGTCGATCCCGGTGGTGGCGCTCGACCCCGTCCCCGTGGGCGCGCTGGCCGTCACCATCGACCCCGAGGCGGCCGAGCCCGTCACGGTGGAGGCGATCAAGGCCGAGGACGCGGCGCGCGCGAGCGTCACGGTGCGCGTGGAGCAGACCGTGAGCGACGAGGACATCGCGGACGTGGTCCGCAAGGTGCTGTCGCGCGAGGCGCCCGACGCGCCCGCGCTGAAGGTCCTGGACCTCGGGGCCGCGGACCGCGCCGATCGCGACGCGGAGCGCCTCGCCGCCGCCCTGGAGCGCAACGCGCGCCTCAGCGCGACCGTGTCCGCCATCGCCACGCACGTCATGCTCTCGCCCGAGACACACACGCACCTGCCCGAGCCCGACGCGCTGTCGTTGCTGGTGGAGCTGGTCCGCCAGACCGCCGAGGAGTTCCGCGCCCTCGTGCGCGCCCTCGAGCCCGGCGCCGCCGAGCGCGTCACCGCCGCGCAGTGGGGCGTGTTCCTGCGGCAGCGCGACTGGCTCCCGTGCGGTGAAGCCCTCCAGGGCGCCGCGCTCCGCTACCAGCACCGCGACGGCCCCGTGGTGCTCGTCCCCGTCGATGGCACCCCCGGCCGCGCCGAGCGCCTCGCGGCGATGCTGTCCATCATCGCCGACGTCGAGCACCTCCCGGTCACGCGGGTGGTGGCGCTGGCGTCGATCGCGACGTGGTGGGCCGTTCCGCTCGCTCCCACCGGGTCCACCACCGCCGCCACCGGGTCCTGACCCATGGCCCGCGTGCGAGGCTTGGACGCGGTGCGGTCGATGCTCTCCCGGCTGCGCGCTGCCGTGGACGTCGCAGGCATCCGCGTCGAAGTCCCGCCCGAGGCTGCGGAGAAGCTCGACTACCTCGCCGCCGGGGGCCGTGACCTCACCGTCGCCACCCCGGTGCTCGAGCGCGAGATCGCCGCCGAGCTCACCGCGGGCCTCGCCGCCGTGCGCGACGGGGCCCCGCCCGCGACCGCCGCCGTGCGCGCGGGACAGGCTGTGCTGCGGCGCCTGCGGCTGCGGGTGGCGCAGGGCGGGGCAGACCTCGCGGTGCGCCCGCTCGCGGCGTCGACCATCGCCCGCAAGGGCTCGGACCGGCCCTTCGTCGCCACGGGCGGACTGCTCCGTGCGCTGTCCGCCGCCACGGTGCGCGTGCTGCGACGCGGCCGTTGACACCCGCCCCCAGGGCACCACCCATGGACATCACCGTCGATCTCGACTGGGTCACCACGCACGACGACCTCGCGCGCCTGCTGCGCTACGCCGTCCCCGGGGCGCGCGTCGCCGTGCTCTCGCTCTCGGCCGAAGCCGCCGCCGACGCGCTCGACCGCTCCGGCCGCTACGTGATCACCCTGGAGCGCGTCGGCCACGCGCCGATCACCGCCACGAGCACCTACGCCCTGCCCGCGCTGGCGGAGCCCATCGCCCGCCACGCGCGCCAGGAGGCGGAGGACGCCGTCGCCGTGGCCCTCGGGGGCCGCCCCGCGTGGGAGATCAGCGACGACGCGATGGCCGCGCGGCGGCGAGGGTTCGTCGGGGAGCTGGGGTTGCAGACGCGGGTGCGCGGGTAGCACGGGCAGCGCGCCGACCGCACGGCACCCACCCGGGCCCCGGACAGCGCGCGCGTTTCTTGCCCCGCATGACGCATCGCGTCACACTCCATGACGCACATGGATCTCGCCCAGCCGACGCCCGCTCCCGCCCCCGCGACGCCCGCTCCCGCGGCGCCCGTCGCGCAGCCCGCCCCTGCGGCCCCTGCGCCCGCTCCCGCCCCCGCGGCGGCCCCGGTAGCGCCCGCGGCGATCCCGACGGCCGCTCCGTCGCCGGTGTCGGTCTCCCTCGACCTGCGGGGGCTCGTGGACGCGGCGCGGCCCGCTCCGGCGGCGCCTCCCGCGGCTCCGAGCGCGGCCCCGGCTCCGCCCGCGGACGCTCCGCCCCCGGCCGCCGCGCAGCCCGCGCCCACCCCGGCGCCCGCACCCACGGCCACGGCCACCCCGGACACGGACGCCGCCGCCGAGGTGGCGAAGCTCCGCGCGCAGATCCGGGCCAAGGACATCGCCGCGACGGTGAAGGACGCCGCGCGCGCCCTGAACGTCGTGGACCCGGACGCTCTGCACAAGCTGGTGGCGGACCACCTGACGACCGACGACCGCGGCAACGTGGTCGTGATCGCGAACCCCGCGGAGACCCCCGCGGACTACCTCGCGCGGTTCTGCGCCACGCGCCCGTACCTGCTCGCCCCGCGCATGCAGCCCGGGGCCGGCGCGCCCACGACCGTGACGCCCCCGGCTCCGCCCGCGCCCGCGCCCGCGCTCAACACCGCCGCGGGTGCCACCGCGCACCTGCACGGCATCCTCGCGCAGCGCGCCGACGCCGCCGTCGGACGCTTCGGCGGGATCTTCGGTCCGCGGCCCGCGCCGCCGACCGCGACCGCACCCGCACCGACCACCGTGACCACCGGGGCCCGCTGACGGTCCCCTGACTCCCCGCCGGGTTCGCCCTGGCGGTCGCCGCGAAGAGCGGCCCAATGTCCCAGACCAACGCACTCGCCGGTTCCGTTCTCGTCCGTCCGAACATCGCGCAGGGGCTCGTCGACGCGACCTCGCGCGCGACGGACCTGTTCGACTTCTTCCTCGCCAACGGGCTCGTGCAGCAGCTCCGCGGCGGCGCCCCGCTGAAGTGGGGCGTCAAGACCGCGGGCAACGGTTCCGCCGAGGTCTTCGTGGAGGGCCAGGCCCTGCCCGCCTCGGGCCGCCGCACGCTCGTGCAGGCCTCGCAGTCGCCGACCTACTTCCGCGCTCGCGCGGGGATCACCGGCCACCTGCGCGACAACCTGCGCACGGGCGCCGTGGTCGAGGCCGACGCGTGGGCCGGCGAGCTCGCCGACGCGCAGCAGGCCGTGCTGTACCAGATGGAGTCGAGCTTCCTCGGTTCGACCGCGGACCTCGGCATCGCGTCGATCGTCGACGCGGGCGACACCTACGCCGGCATCGCGCCCGGGTCCTACGCCGCGTGGGCCGCGCTCGAGACCGCCGTCGGCGGGGCGATGACCGCGGGCAACCTGCAGGACGCGTACGAGACCCTCACGGGCGGGACGTACCTGGGGTCGCCGAGCGTGATCCTCTGCAACGTCAACCAGCTCGGCAACTACGGCGCCCTCGTCGGCCCCGGCTCGGGCACGTCCTCGCAGACGCGCCTGATGCTGCCGGCGTCCGCCCCCGGCGCCTACGACATCGGCGTGACGCGCCCCGGCGTGCAGCAGTTCAACGGCATCCCGCTCGTCGGGATCCGCGGGATGACCTCGACGGAGGTCTACTTCCTGTCCCTCGGCGCGCAGAACCTCGGCAACGGCCAGGTCATCCCGGGCGTGTCGATCCAGGTCCACCGCGACATCCAGGTGGACATGCTGGGCAAGACCTCGGACTCGGACGACGCGCAGGTGTCGATGGCCGCGATGCTCGTGGTCGCGAACCGCCGCCGCCACGCGAAGCTGACCGGCGTCTCGGCCTGATCCCCACGCGCTTGAGGGGCGGCGCAGAACGCCCCTCCGCCCGTGACGCCCCGGGCGCTGGTCGGCGAGGACCGGGCCCGAAGGCCCACCGACGACCCGACAACCCGGCGGGGCCCGCGAGGTACGCCCTCGCGCGGCACGGTTCGATCGCACACCGGTACACCGCGGCGCCGCGCGCGTCGCACGCATCACAGGTTCAAGATGTCCGCATTTTCCGTCGCCTCCACCGCCCAGGCCTCCGAGATCGACAAGGGCGTCAAGCGCGTCATCGTGGTGCTCACGGGCACCGCCAGCTACGACACCAACGGGTCGACCGCGGCGTTCACGTCGCACTTCACCTCCAAGGTCTTCGGCATGCGCGTCCTGGGCGTCACCGCCCACGGGTCCGACCGCTACAAGCTGGAGCTGATCCCCGCGGCCAGCTACGGCCTGTCGCCGACCATCAAGGTCCGCGACGCCGCCGCCGGCACGCCGATGGCCGAGGCCTCCTCGACCGCGGACCTGTCCAGCCACAGCTGGACCATCGAAGTCCTCGGCACCTGACCCGCGCGCCGGGAGCGGGTTGACGCCTGCCCCCGGTGCGAGCGCGTGGCTTGCGGGGGCTCCGCGCGGCTTTACACACCCCGCGACGGAGTCTCCCGGCCGATGATCCAAATCCCCTCCTTCTGCGAGCAGTGGCCCACCTACGCCCGTCACACGGTGGACGAGCAGCGCCGCTACGTGCTTGCGGAACTCTCGCGCCTCGACCGCGCGGGCCTCCCCCTGCTGCTCACGGTGCTGCAGCAGCAGAACCTCGAGCTGCAACAGATCGCCGTCGACCTGCTGCGGACCAACGGCGGCGACCTCGCCGACGGCATGGCCGAGCAGCCCTTCCGCCCGCGGCGGACGTGGCGCCTGCGGCTCGTCGCCGGGGAGAAGCCGCACCCGCGGGACCCGCAGGGGCGTGAGCTCCCCGAGCACCTCCGGGGCAAGGTGCTCGTGGTCAAGACGGGCAACCTCGGCGGCGACGTCGTGGGCGCGACCGAGGCCGCCCTGAACATGACCTACGCCGCCGAGGCCCGCGAGCAGCGCGTCCGCACCGGACGCCCGCTCTACAAGCTCCGCCAGGTCACCCGCGAGGGCGACGACTACACGCTCGACGAAGCGGTGACGATCCTCTCGATGTGGGGCGTCGCGGTGTCGCCGCGCCAGTACCGCCGCCCGGACTGGTGGCGCCCCGGCATGAGCATCGACCCCTCGGACCCGAACTCCCGCGGCCTGTGCAACTGGCTCGTGGAAGAGGTGCCCTTCGAGGCCATCGACCCGAATGCCGCCGGCGACGACGGCTTCGGCGGACGCCGCGCCCCGGCGCGCGACGAAGGCGACGGCTTCGGCGGGACCGATCTCGGGCCACGGGCTGGCGCTGGCAGCGCCGCCGCCTCCGCCGGGCGCCGCAACCGGAACCCGCAGCCCCCGCCCACGACCGACGACGGAGCCTGACGATGCACTGGGTCCAGTTCGCCACCGCGCGCACGTTCTCCGTGGACCTCCCGCGTCGGCCCTCGGGCGCGGGGACGTTCCTCGTCTACGCGCCCGGCGGCGGCGTGGTCCAGACCTCGACGGCGGCGACGCTCGACAGCGTGAACACCACGCTCTCGGGCGCCGCGGCGCAGGGCGCCACCAGCGTGGCCGTCACCAGCGCCACGGGCATCGTCGCCGGCCGCAGGTACCTCCTCGGAGGCGCCGAGGCCGACGGCGGCGAGGTGGTGCTGGTGCGCGCGGTGAGCGGCACGACCGTCACCCTCGCGCGGGCCCTGCAATACGCGCGCGGCTCGGGGGCCGCCTTCGCGTCGGCGCGCGTGTCCTTCGCCGTCGGGGCGAGCGCCGCGGCGGCGATCGGTCGCGGGTATCGCGTCGAGTACGCGTGGCCCGAGGCCGACGCGCAACCGACGTTCGTGCTGCCCTTCGACGTGACGCGCTTCGCCCCCGAGAGCGCGCTGACGACCGACGACCTGCGGTCGCTCGACGCGCAGATCGGGAAGAAGATCAGCTCGGGCGTCTGGCTCCCCGACGTGATCGAACGGACCTGGGCGATGGTGCTGCGCCGCGTGGCGCAGAAGGCCGCGCCCGGTGGCTTCGCGGGCACCATCGACCTGACCACGGCGCACGACTACCTCACTCGCGCGGTGCTCTTGGAGTCCGCGGGCGACGAGTTCGCCGCGACGCGCGACGACCTCCGCAACCGCTTCGGCCAGGAGTTCGACGCGGCCCTCGCGGCGGCGGCGTACTCCGACACGAGCACCGGCGGCGTGAAGACCGGCGGCGGCTGGCATCGTGGCGTGCGGCTGGTGCGCGGATGAGCGTCCAGGCCACGCACCGCACCCGGGCCTACGCGATGCTCTGCGAGGCCTACGGCGCCACCGGGTGGACCATCACCGCGGGGCGCTTCCATCGCGGCACCGGGCAGACGCTCGAGGCCGCCGCGCGGGACGCGTGCGAGCGCATGGTCGAGGTGCGCTTCGGCGTGCGTCGGCCGGTCACTGGCAGCGGTGGCAGCGGCAGCGCGAGACACAACCCAATCGACGCCCGCGGGGTGTTTGAACAGACCCTCGACGTGCGCATCGCGTACCTGCGGGGCGAGTCCGGCGACGGCATGGGCCCGGACCCCGCGGAGGCCGAGGGCGAGGCCAGCGGCGGCGCAGTGCTGGACGCGGTGGAAGACCGCGCGGAGACCGACGCCGACGTGGTGCGGTCCACGCTCGGGTGGCAGCCGAATTGGTCCGGGCTCACGCCTACGGTCATCGACTGCGCCCCGGTCGACGAGGACGAGATGGAGCGGCTGCCGGACAGGGTGATCCGCACCGTGCGCTTCCGGCTGCTGACGTGGGGCGCGATCCCGGCGGCGTAGCGCTGGCGGGATGCCGGGGTTGACAGCTTCCCCCTGTGTGCGGCCCCTCGGGGCCGTCGGCCCGCATGCCGCGGGTTGCTGCGTGGCGAGGACCCGGCGGGTGCGCCGGCCGTAGACCCACGAAGGTGCCACCGCGAGGTGGTGCTGATCCTGTGTGATGGGCGAGCCCGGTGCGCAGATAGTTGCAAGGGGTTCGTCCCCGCGCACGGGGAGGCAGGCTCCGCGCCCGCGTGGCGTTGGTACCCGAGCACGGTTCGTCCCCGCGCACGGGGAGGCAGGGTACTCGGGCGACGCTGGCGCGCACGGCGCGGGGGTTCGTCCCCGCGCACGGGGAGGCAGGCCGTGTACGCATCGACATCGTCGAACTCCTCGGTTCGTCCCCGCGCACAGGGAGGCAGGCACCGCCAGGTCCTCGGTCGGCATCGCGACCGCGGTCCGTCCCCGCACACAGTCCGGCAGGGCATCGAGCGCACCGCCATTCGCGCGTCACAGCCGTTTCCGTGACGCCCACACCCCCGCGCGCTACGCTCTCCACCGCTACCCCCGTCGGGCACGCCCCGGCGGTCGCCGCACGAGCGGCCAATGTCCGGTACCGACTTCGTCTCCGGCCGTACTCTCGGCGCCGTCCGCGTCTCCGAAGAGTCGTCCTTCTGCACCACCGGCACCGAGATCCGGTGCTACCCCGTCGCGGGCTCCGTCGAGATCCAGCGGATGCAGGCGGAGATCAACGTCTCTGCGCTGCGCCCCCGCCCGTGGGACGCGCAGGATCCCGTCCTCGGGGACAAGAGCGCCACCTGCAAGGCGAGCTTCTACCTCCAGCCCCCGACCACGCGCCTCGACGCTTCCGCCGCGCCCACGGACTACGACGACTCGGCGTGCCCCTCGCACGTCTTCCTCCGGTGCTTGATCGGCGGGCTCTCCGTCGCCGTCGGCACCTCCGTCGAGACCGCCGTGACGCCCTCCGCGGCCTCCGGCGCGACCGTCGAGGGCTCCCAGGGCTCGCGCCTCCCCGCGGGCCAGCTCTGTCTGGTCACGGACCCCGACAGCAGCATCGGCCTCGTCCCGGCCCGCATCCTCACCCGATCCACCGACGCGGTGACGTGGTGGCCCTCGCTCTCCGGCGCCCCCGCCGACGAGTCCGCCATCGTCGTCCTGCCCACGTTCTACCCGACGCGGACCAACACCCGCTCCCTGTCGCTCGCCCTCGCGCCCACGCAGGCGTCGTCGCGGCAGGAGCTGCTCAACGGCGGCACCGGGTCGCTCTCGCTCACCTTCGAGCGCGACGGCCTCGCGACCTTCAGCGTCGACCTCGCGTTCGCGCAGTGGACCGGGCCGAGCTCGCAGAGCTACGGCACCACCCACGCCGCGGACCCGATGGCCGCACCGCTCGCGTGCCGCACGGCGACGCTGTACCTGCAGGCGCAGGCGACCACGACGCGGGTCAACTACATCGTCGACACGGCGGCGGTGTCGTTGAACCTCGGCAACGCCCACGTCAAGACCCTCACCGGCGGGACCAATGGCGTGCGCGGGGTGATCCGCAAGGAGAACCTCAACGCCCCGGCGTGCGAACTGGACCTCACGGGCCCCGACGATTCGCAGATCGAGACGTGGTGGGCGGCGCGGACCGAGCTGTCGGCCATGCTGTTCGTGACCGCGGACTACTCGGGCGGGCGGCGGGCGATCGTGCTGGACGTGCCCCGGTGCGTGATCGTCGGGACGCCGGAACGGTCGGATGGTGACGGGGCGCTGGTGAAGATCAAGTGGAAGCTCGTGGCGCACCTCGACGACACCACCAGCGGTGGGGGCGTGGAGCTGGCGGAAGCGCCGTGGCGACTGGGCATCGGTGGATGAACACCCCTCAAGGACACCCTCTCTCATGACCAACCCCGTCTCTCCCTCGCTGCGCGTCGTGCGCATCAACAGCACCGACCCCGATCCGGCGATCGACGCCGAGGGCATCATCAAGAAGCACGGAGAGCAGTCCATCGCGCGCTACGTCACTACGCGCGACCCGGAACTCCTGGTGTTTCGCGAGGGCGTCGAGCCCGTCTGGATCGACGTTCTCCGCCTCCCCGCGGCGTTCGTCGCCACGCACATCGCCCACGTCCCGAGCACGGACGCGCGGCGCATGCTGGCGTTCCGCTCGGCGGTCCGCGCGGTGGGCTCGGTGTCCACGGTGGGGCCGCTCGAGACCGGCCCGCACAAGCGCATCGCCGCGGACTTCGGCGTCGAGGTCGCCCCCGAGAGCTTCGTGCAGGCGGTGGCCGACGAGTACGGCGCCGAGGTCGTGCAGGAGCTGGGCGAGGTCGCGATCACCTGCGCGCGGCTCAAGCGAGGGGCCCGCGGCCCTTTCGGTCTCTGGCCCTCGCTGACAGCCAGCGGCTGAGGGACGCGTTCCGACCGCTGGCCTGCGGCTGCGCGATCCTCGACAAGGCCGCGGACGCGAAAGACGAACGCGAGGCTGCGGTGCTCCGCGCCGACGGCCTCGCGATGCAGCGCGCGTGGGGGTGCCGTCGAGGCGGGTACCGTCCCGAGCACAGCCCCGAGCACGCCGGGCGACGCGCGGAAGTACTCGCCGGGGCCTGCAAGGTGCTGCGGATGACTCCGGAAGAGGGCGCCGAGGCCTTCGACGGGGGCTGTCCGCGGGCGGTGCTGTACCAGCCCCACATGGCCGAGGTCGCGAAGCTCCACCGATGGTGGAAGGCGCGCTCGCTCCCGCTGTACGTGCCGTACCCGTCGGAGGCGATGCTGGAAGCGATCGACGCCGTCGAGGACGGGGTGCGAGCCTACGAGGACGAGCTCATCGAGGAAGCGAAACGGAAGGCCTCCAAGGTGCCGACGCCACCCCGGTAACGTGCCCGCGGGGCCTCCGCGTGCGATGATGACGACGCTCTGCCCGGTCTGCCGCGCGCCGAGCCTCGCCCCGTGAGCGCGGGTGACCGTAACCGTCGGGATCGACTTCCAGGACCTGCGACTCCAGCGCAACATCGCGCAGCTGGACGAACTCCACAAGTCGTTCAACTCTGTCGAGAAGGCCGCTCTCCAGGCGGTCGCCGCGCAGCCGGAGCTGGCGAAGGCCATCGACGAGTTGACCCGGAGCTTCGTCGACGGCGAGATGTCTGTCGACTCGCTGCGACAGGAACTCGTCGCGATGGCCGGCACGTCTGGGGCGCTGCCGAAGACCGCGGCAGAGCTCAAGAAGACCGCCGACGAGCAGCGCAAGGCCGCCGAAGCGGCCGACAAGGCGACCGCCGCCCTCAGCCGCAACCGCAGCGAGATCGAGAAGACCATCGAGGCGATGCGCCGCGCCGATGGCCTCAGGGGCGGCTTCTGGGACGACAACGGCGACCGGATCAATCGATTCGCGCAGGGCATGGCCGGGGCGACGGCTGCGGTCATGGGCACCGCCGCCGCCGCGCTCGCCGTCGGCGCGGGCTTCGTGCACGCCGCGGAGCAGGGCGAACAGAACCAGCGCGCGATGGACGCGCTCGGGGGCGCGTACGCCCTCGTGCGCGACGCCACGAACGACACCGTCGACGCGCAGTCCGCGTTCGCCGCCCGCCTCACGCTGACCAACAGCGGCCTGCGGATCTCCGGGCAGGAGCTCGCCACGGTCGCCCGCTATGCCCGGGACCACCGGCAGGCGACGGAGACCGCAGACCAGGCGCTGCAGCGCCTCACGCAGTCGCTGCGCGAGGGTGAACAGGGCGGGCTCAGGCAGTTCGGGATCAGCGTCTCGCAGAACGCGACGCGGGCGATGACCTTCGAGAGCGCCCTGCGGCAGATGGCCAGGGCCAATGCCGAGGGGTCGCCGGTCGCGCGGACGTTCTCCGAGGACGTCACGCGCATGGGCTCCGCGGTGGTCGACGCTGGCGGGGCCCTGGCCTCGTTCATCGGCCGCGCCACGGGGCTGCAAGGGATCCTGTCCAGCATCGCAGACCGATTCCGCCAGATCGCCAACGACGCCCGGGAACTCACCCAGACCACCGAAGACCAGGAGCAGCAGCGGCGCAGCCAGGGCCAGCGCACGACGGCCATGCAGGCCTTCGGTGCGGCGCAGGGCGAGCTGGGGCGCGCGCTGGACGCCGCGGGGCTCTCGCGCGACCTGATGCGCGGGCTCAACCCCGGCGGGCTCACCCCGGCGCAGCAAACCGCGCTTGCGCAGCGGCTGTCGGCCATCGCGCGGCAGACCCAGGGCGCGCAGGCGGTGCCGGTGTCGTCGGACTTGCTTGTCCAGCGCACGCGGGTGGGCCTCGGTGCGGGCCCGCGGGCAGGCGGGGCGTTCTCCATCCAGGGCGGGGCGGTGCCGCTCTCGCCCGGGGACCTCGCGGCCGACGCAGACCTCGACGCGATGGCGGCGGCGGTCACCGCGGGGCGTCGCGGCGGCGGCATCCAGGGGCAGAACCGGGCGCTGCTCGAGACCGCGCTGCGTTCCATCCTCGCGGAGCGGAACCAGCAGGCTGCACAGAACGCGGAGGCCGCGGCTCGAGCGGCCGCGCCGCCGGCGCAGGGCCCCCGCGACAGCGCTCCGACCGGCGCCGCGGCGTCCAACCCGATGGACGTGCTGCTCGCACGGATCGCCCTCGGTCGCATCAACGAACAGATGCGGACCGGCCCCTTCTCCGACCTCATCGAGGCTGGCTATCGTGCCCCCAGGGGTGACGCCGAGCAGGCCACGGTACAGGACCGGCTGCAGGCCCTGCTCCGCGTCGCCGAGGACACCGGGCACCGGCTGCAGGAGACCGAGCTCGCTCGTCTCCAACGCATCACCGCGGCTCGACAGGCCTACCACGACGCGGTGATCGAGATGCTCCGCGAGGAAGCGCAGCACCGCCAGGGCATCGATCAGAAGGCCTCCGAGGCCATCGAGCGCAACACGGAGCGCCAGCAGCGTCTCATGCGCCAGATGCTGAGCGGCATCGAGCGCGACCGCTCTGAATTCGGCCTCGATGTGACCGACGCCGACCTTTCGGCCCAGCGCAGCAGCCGCTTCGTGGGCGACTCGCTCGGGCAGTTCTTCGGGCGCATGGACCCGGAAGAGCGCCGGCGGCGTCTGATGTCCCAGCAGGCCGCCTACAAGGGCGCCATCGGCTCCACGGACCAGGCCATCGCAGAGGCGGACAGCGCCGCCGCTGGCGCTCGGACCGAGACCGAGCGGCTTGCGGCCGAGCAGCGCCGCAACGACCTCCTGCAGCAGCGCATCACGCTCTACGGCCAGCTGCAGCAGGTCGAGCAGCAGCAGATGGAGATCGACCGCCAGAACACCCAGTACACCCGGGAATTCTCGGACGCGATGGTGGGCGCCCTCGGCTCGACGGCCGACGCCTTCGCCGGGGCCGCGGTCGCAGCGTTGGAGGGCTCCAAGTCGATGGGCGAGGCGATGAACGAGATGCTGCGCGGGACGCTCAAGTCGCTCGCCAAGCAGTCCATCGTCGAGTTCCTCAAAAACACCGCGATCGGTTTCGGCATGCTCGCGGTCGGCAACGTTCCGGCGTCGACCAACGCGTTCGCCGCCGCGGGGCTCTGGGCCGCCGTCGGCGTGGCGGCGGGCGCTGGCGTCGCCGCGATGGGCCCGCCGCCCGAGAAGGGCAAGGCCGCTGCTGGGCGCTCCGGCGACACCGGCCGCGCGGCGAGCGCCGACAAGCCACGCGGCGCCGCCGAGGGCGGCGGTCCGCTGGTGCTGCAGATCAACGTCTCCGGCGCGCTGTTCAACGAAGGCGTCGAGGACGCCATCGTGCAGGGCGTCGACCGCGCCGCCGCCCGCGGCGTGCTCCCCCGCTACGCGCAGACCCTGCAGGGGCGTGATTGACGCCCCACCCCACATCGGAGCCCCACCATGGCTGAGACCATCGCCTACATGCTGGCCCAGGCCTACGAGCTCGCGGGCACCCACTCGGTGAGCGTGGACACCGCCGGGAGCCCCTCGACGGCCACGCTCACCGTCGGCTGGTACCGCACGTACCTCGCGGAGGTCTCCGGGGCCGACGGCACCGAAGGGCATCCCTTCGAGTTGATCAGCCAGTTCGGCGCCGCGGTGGATCCCACGGTGTCTTCGTGGGCTGTGACCTTCACCACCGCGGGTCTGGTGCGCATCACCTACCTCGACAGCGGGACGGGTACGATCACCTGGGGGGCCAACGGGACCACGCTGCGGAACCTGCTTGGGTTCACCGGGACCGCCGTGGGGCCGCTGAATCAGGGCGAGAGCGCGACGGCGACCTACCTCCCGACGCACTGTATCTTCGCCATCAGCGCGGAGCCCGATACCGGGTGGGTGCAGAGCGGGTCTCGCTTCGCCGGCGCCCGGATGCCCTCGGGGCGCGTCTACGGCTGGAGCGCGCGGGACCCGTCGCTGATGCGCTCGCTCACGCTGCGGTTGCTGCCGAAGGACTCGGCCACCCGAACCACGTACAGCATGGCGGGGACGCCCTGCTACGGGCCCACGTCGCGGTGGACCTCCCCGGGCACCAGCGAGCCCGCGCAGGCCCCGCCCTGGGGCGCCCTGGAGACGCTCGCAACCGCCGGAGGCGTGTCCTGCGGGGCGTCGCTGGGCGTGCTGCAGGAGCTCATCGCGGGCACGGTGACCGTCTTCGACCACTGCTACCTGATGCCGGAGACCGTCGAGGCGGGCGAACAGAACGCCCTGAGTGTTGACGGCTACGACGCGCGCCGTGACGTCGGGCTGCAGCTCAGCTGGTACCGGGAGGACACGCGCTGATGGCTCGCATCGCTGGCTACGCCCTCACCATCGCCGGGTGCCCCTACGTGTTCACCACCGCGGGGGTCAGCTCGGTCACGTCGACGCATGATCTCTGGCAGTACGATGACGCGACCGTCGCCGCCGGGTGGCTCGACTGGCCCACGGGGACCATCTCGGAGCGCGCGAAGCCCCTTGATGGGGACCTCGAGTCCGGGACGATGACCTTCCGGCTCCACGACGCGACCGCCGACGGGGGCACCGCCGACGGCTTCCACCTGCTCTCGCGCCTCGCCGCCCGCGACCCCGCGCGGGTGACCTCCACCCCGCTCGCGGCGAGCGTCGCCGCCGGCGCGACCACGATCACCGTCGGCAGCGGCGCCGCGCTGGGATCGCTCCCGCGGTGGGTCTGGGTCGAGCGCGAGTGCATCCGCATCGCGTCCCGCGTGGGCAACGTGCTCACGGTGGCCGCCAGCGGGCGCGGCGCCCTCGGGACCCGCGACGACGCGCACACCATCGTCCCCGACGCCAGCGTGTACCCCGAGGTCTACGCGGACATCCCGTGGACCACGCGGCGCAAGGTCATCCTCTGGCGGGTGCTCTCCGACGGCACCGCCACCCCCGCGTGGGTCGGGTTCGCCGTGCGGGCCCCACGCCTCTCCGACGATGGCGCGCGCTTCGACCTTCCGTGCGATCCGCTGTGGCAGGTCCTGCGCCAGGCCCCCGTGGGCGCGACGGACGCGATGGTGCGGCTCGTCGGGTACGGGCGCACGGGCATCGAGGCCCGCGGCCACTCGACGCCCACCCTGCTCCGCGTGATGGTTCAGCGCGGGGCATCGGCGCTCCCGGTCTACGCCTTCGCCCAGCAAACCTACAGAGACTTCCCCGCGATGGCCCGCGCGCTGCTCGAGGACCTCGACGCGCAGATGTCCATCTCGGGCCGCGGCGGGCGGATGCGTCGCGACCTTCGCTTGGAGCGCGGCACCGCACAGCTCACCCTCGAGGCCGCGGACTCGTTCTCGGTCTCCGTGCATTGGCTCGGCCAGGCGTTCACGCCGGTGCCGTCGTTCGTGCGCAGCGGGTCCAGCCAGACCGCCATCGCGCGCATCGAGGGCGTCCCCGCGGTGGCGTACGTGGTGTTGCCGGACACGTACACCACGTTGCAGGTCTCGAGCTTCGCGGGGTTCCCCGCGACGTGGGGGGACACCCTGCCTACGCACGACGGCGGGCACTCCACGTCGCGGGTCCGCGGGCTCCGTCTCCCGCTCTCGGACTCGCACTACCTCGCCTTCTCCAACATCACCACCAGCACGACGGACGGCCCTCGCGTCACGGGCCTCGCGTCGTTGCAGGCCCGCAAGTATGGCGCCGAGGAACCATCCCCCGCGTGGATCTTGAAGAACCCCCCGCCCCTGCAGCTGTTCACCCGGGTGCAGACGTCCCATTGGGCCTACGGCCTCCGCTACGGCATCGCGACGTCGGCGCTGGTGGAGGACCTCACGGACGCGGCGGACCTCGACTGGTCCGACATCGCGGACGTGGTGCAGCTGACCGAGGGCCTGAGCACCGCGCGGGATTGGGTCTTCGACGGCCGGCGGGAGTTCGGCTCCGTCGTGCGGGAGTCCTGCATGATCTTCGGGTGCTCCCCGATCCTCCGCGACGGGGCCATCGGCATCCACGCGTGGCGCTGGCCGCGGGCGGGCGCGGACCGGGTGGAGCTCACGGAGGCGGACGTCATCGGCAAGCCCACCTGGAGCGTGTGGATGGAGGGCGTGGCGAACCGCATCAAGGTCCAGTCCGACGCGCTGCGCATCGACGCGACGGACCAGGGCTCGCGCCGACGCTACGGCCCCGGTCGACAGATCGACATCACCCTCGCGGGGGTGGAAGACCAGGCCTCGGTGGTGGACGACCCGGTGGTGTTCTCCCGCGGCGTGCTCGCCCGGATGGCGCTGTGGACCGACCCGCTCCAGACGGTGCGCATCGTGCTCCCCGCGGGGCGGATGTGGGACCGGCCCGGTGGCGGTGCGGCGATGCCCACGGCCGAGCGGTTCCGGCTGGGCGCAGAGTTCGTGCTCTCCGCGTGGATGCTCCCCGACGGCGCGGGCGACCGCGGCATGACCGACGCCCTGTGCACGGTCATCGCCCGCGAAGAGCCCCTCGGCCCGGGGCGCGACGGCGGCGGCACCGTCACCCTCGAGGCCCTGGTGTGGACCCGCACCGCTCGCGGGTACGCCCCCTGCGCCCGGGTGGAGAGCGTGGGCGGATCGTCGTCCAAGGTCATCCTGTCGCCCAACCCCGTGGACGGCTCGACGGGCTACAGCGGCGGCGCCGACGTAGAGACGTTCAGCATCGGCGACGTCGTGCAGCTCATCGAGCGGGACTCCACGACCCTGACCACCGAGACCCGGACCATCGCGGCGGTGAACACCGGCACCCGAGAGGTCACCTTCACCGTCGCCGTCTCCGCGGGGATGCAGACCGCCATCGCCGGAGGCTGGGTCGACATGCGCACGGCCCCGTGGGGCTCCGTCGCGGCGTCCCAACAGGCGTGGATGTTCATCGGCGCCGAGTCCACCAGCGTCATCGGCGGGACCTCGGAGCCCGCGCGCCCCATCGCACCCTGAGCCCATCGCGGATCCACCGGAGCACCCACCATGCCCATCGGCCAACGCCTCTCCAGCGTCTCCCCGCGCTACATCCGGCACCCGCCCGCGGCGTCGGGCTGGAACGCCGACGGCGACGCCCTCGACAGCGGGACGGCGCACATCGTCCACAACAACCTGTCGCACCTGTCCGCGCAGAACGCGCGGCTCATCGGGCACCAGCGGGGCCCCGGGTGGATCGGGCAGCTCGTCTCGCTCTACGGGCCCTTCGCGGGGATCGTCGACGTGGCCCCCGACCCCGGCGCGGACGTCTACGGGACGCACCCGTGGGCCCAGCCCACCAACGCGCTGTGCCTCGGGCCCTGGCCGTTGTCCTTCACCCGCCTACAGACCTCGCCGCCGGGGTTCGTCCCGCGGCGGGTCCGTGTCGTGGTCGAGGTGCAGAAGGGGACCACGGCCACGACCACGCTCTACGTGATGACCGCGCTGGTGCTCGGGAGCGGGACGCCCCTGCAGACCTCACCGCTGGTGCGGTCCTACACCAGCGTTTCCGCGACCGGCGCCAACCAACAGAAGCAGCTCCACTTCGACCTCACCGTTGAGGCCCCCGTGCGTCCGTCCGAGCTCTGGCGCTCGCGGCCGAGCGGGACCGACGCCGCGGCGGACACCCTCGTCGCGCCCTGCTCCGTGTGGGTGGGGTGGACCTCCGACGACGCGGTCAACCGCCTGGACGCGGTGTGGTCCGTGTCGGCGTTCGAGCTCGCAGACTGACCCCTCGCGGAGGAACCTCATGCCCACGCCCGTCTCGCAGGCCCCGACAGCGTTCTCCCTCGCCGCCGTCCGCACCGCGCAGCCCGTGGTGTCGGGGGGCCTTGCCCGCTGGGCGGACGAAGTGTCCTTCCTCGTGGGCCACAACGTGCACAACGCTGGGTGCGCGTTCATCCACCCGCGGGGCTCGGGGCGCACGTCGCTCGTCGGTCTCACCTACTCCGTGTGGGTCCCCTACGCGCGCAGCTCTGGGGCCCAGGTCGTGCGCGTCGGCGTCGAACTCCACCCGGGCGAGGACGACGAGGCCCAGACGATCAACGTGACGCTCCCGACGGGCGCGGCGTGGGTCGACGCGGGGGGCCTCGACGGGAGCGTGTCGTTCTACAACCCGCCCCCGGGGCGGACGCGCGGCGAGGAACACGTCGGCTACGTCGACGTGTCGGGCGTCACGGTCGGAGACCTCGCCCTCGCGTTCCAGGTCACCACCACCCCCGCGGGGTCCAAGGGCGCGGGGGTCCGCGCCGTGCGCGTGACGGAGGTCCCGCTCGCACAGCTCGCCGTGGACAGCGCCGAGCCCGGTTGGGACGCAGCCGCGACGCGCCCGGGGCGGCTGGTCATCGACGGCGGCGCCTCGAGCCCCCGCGGGGTGCAACGTCTCTTCCACTGCCTCGACGCCGCGCGCTCCGACTGGCGGAAGCATCTGGTCATCGCGGACATCGAGAGCGCCGACGCGAACGTCTACGGCGTCACCCCGCATTGGTCCCGCGAGGCGGCGACGTACGGAGCCATCGATTGGGGCTACGGGCTGTCCACGCTGGGCACGTCGCCGCAGGACCCGCGGTGGTACCTGCAGGTCCGATCGATCCGCCCCGGCGTCGACACCGCGTACCGCTTCCGCGTGCGCTACCGCACCAGCAACGGCACGACCTGCGGCGTGCGCCTCATCGCCCAGGGCGGATCCGTCTCGGGCGGCACGTTCACCGGCGCCGGCGCCGCGACGACGCAGACCCTGTCCCTCGCGGGGACCAGCGGCGCGTGGGCGTGGGACGCCCTCGACGTCACGCTGCCGTCCGACGGGACGGACGGGCTGGTGCAGGTGTCGTTCGACGCGAAGGGCCCTGGCGCGGGGCAGCTGCTCAGCCTCGCGTGCCTGGGGCTGGTGGAGAACGAGCCCTGAGGGCTCACCGCCGCCAGCACCGGCCGGTGGCTCCCGCGAGGCGCACAGCCTGGCCGAGTTGCTGGCCGAGGTAGTGCCGACCGTCGGCGTACCCGGGGCACGACGTCGCGCGGAACGCGTGCCCCGCACAGTTGCATTGGCACGGAGGCGGGAGGTCCGCGATGGGACACGCCGCGATCCACGACCCGAGGAAGGGCGTGCGGTCGGACATCATCTGTGCCGCGATCTGCTCACGGATGCAGGCCTCGACGGTCTGGAGCCGCGGCGCCTCGCGGGCCCCGGTCTCGCAGAACCACCGCGGCTGCGCGGTCCCCTCGAGGCCCGCGGCCGGTAGGTCCGTGCACGCCCGGACGCCGTACGTGCGGGGGAGGAATTCCGAGCATGCTGCCCACTCCATCGGCGTCGGCCCCGGGCCGTCCCCGGGCTCGCCGTCGGCGGGGACGTCGCTTGAGGCCTCCGGCGACGCGTCTCCGAGGGCGGCGTCTGCGGGGCCGATGGGTCCGGGGGTCGTGCTGCAGGCGGCGAGGGCGAGGGCGAAGACGAGGGCGCGCATCGGTGGGACGGTACGATGCCGGGGCGTGGGTCGGCTACAGTGGCCCGGCATCCGCGCCCGGAGACGGACCGTGCGTGGGGGCGAACCAGCGACGGGAGGCGCGCGTCCCCGGGGTAAGGCCTGCCTCCCCGTGCCCACGGACGAACCCTCGACGACACCACCAGCGGTGGGGGCGTGGAGCCTGCCTCCCCGTGCCCACGGACGAACCCCACGCAACAACTTGCGTGGCTCGCCATCGCACACAGGACAGCACCGCCTCTCGACGGGCCTTCGTGGGTCAACGGCCGCTCTCGTGAACGGGTCCTCGCCACGCAGTCACCGGTGGCATCCCGGCGAGGGACCCGGAGGTCCCACACCCGGGGAGAGTGTCAACCCCCACCCAGGAACCGCCCGCGGCCCGCCGGGCGTAGTCCTCGCCCGGAGGGCGCGGTATGGTGACGGCGATGGCCCCGAAGCGCGGCGTGATGCGATACCCACCCCCTGCAGCGCGTTCCGCCGTAGAGGTCGACGGGAGGCCTGTCGTGGGGTCGGTGGTCTCATCCGGGACCGAGGCCGATGGCGACCTCGACGACGTGGTGGACCGTCTCGAGGAGGTGGTCGCGAAGCTCCGGCAGGAGATGGGCGACATGTCCACGCGCCTCGACATCGCCGAGGGGCTCCTGGCCGCCGCGACGGGACAGCCAGTGTCCACCGATGCCGGGGTGGCGGAAACCGTCGTGCCCTACGGGGTCGACCGGGCCAACCTGCTCGTCGAGGCAGCGAGCACCGCACAGCGCGCGGTCCTGCTCTCCGCGCTGGCCGCCACGCGCTGGAATCTCACGGCTGCTGCTGAGGGGCTCCGTCTGGCTGGGCCGGGGGCGGTCATCCGGTACATCAAGGCCCTGGGGCTCGTCGACGAGTACAACGCCGCGCGAGCTCGCGGCGACGTCCGACAAGGGCGCCCCAGGGACCCGAAAGACTAACCGAATGAAAAGGTTTCGGTTGCGGTAAGTTTACGTTTGTGACAGGTTCTCCCCAACCGCGCCCCACCCCGCGCGGCCAGGAGACCGTCATGCCCACCCGATCTCGCCGCCATCGCGCGGCCCCGCCCCCGTCTGCCCTCACGACCGCGGCCCGTCTGGGCCTCGCCCTGCAGCGCCTCGACGCGCAACCCCTCTACGACGGTCTGTGCGTAGCCATCGCGCACACCCTCGCGGACGGCCCCGAGCGGCTGGACACGGTGGCGCTGCAGCTGGCCCGGCTGGCGGCCCACGCCCACGCGGAGGGCGAGCGGGCGCCGGCGGAGGTGCGCCGGGCGTACGCGCACGCGGCGCGGCTGTTGGGGCGTTGACAGTCACCCCC
>ERZ869929.341-NODE-341-length-31158-cov-6.150757_pt1 | contig 31158 bp, 50 predicted proteins | sample MGYA00579312_ERZ869929 | MGnify/ENA primary metagenome ERZ869929 (study PRJEB32216, sample SAMN09231818) | wastewater metagenome | place: USA: Maryland | collected 2016-08-09 | study: EMG produced TPA metagenomics assembly of the PRJNA472060 data set (Reclaimed... | reverse complement strand
CGATTCCTGATTTACCCAAAGAAGGCATTGTGTTGATTGTAGGCACATCGGGTTCGGGCAAAAGCACAATACTGCGCAATCTTAGTACCAATCAAGCAATCACAATAAGTCCGTGTAGCTCAGTAATAGAAAACTTTTCTACAGCAGAACGTGGTGAAGAATTGTTACTTGCGTGCGGACTCCGTAGTATACCTGCTTGGTTTCGTCCCCCCGGTACACTCAGCAACGGCGAGTATCACAGATTTGAAATGGCCATGGCCTTGGATCAAGGTATTCAGTGCATTGATGAGTTTACGTCAGTGGTAGATCGAGACACTGCCAAGAGCTTGGCCTACAGTGTTAGACGCTACTATGACCAAAATCCCGGTGTGCTGTATATTGCTTCATGCCACAGAGATATCATTGAATGGTTGGACCCTGATTGGATCTACGATACTGATATGCAGGAATTATCTGCAAGGAGGTCTCTTTGTCATCGATTGGGGCGACCAAGTATTACACTCACCATCCGAAGCACAGGTCCGCAGTATTGGGAAATGTTTCGCCGTCATCACTATCTAGACACCCGTATGAGCCGTAGCGTTCATTGCTACGTGGGATTTATTGGTGACAAACCCGTAGCATTTCATGCTGCCATACACAGTACCAATCGTGACATACACAGTTATTGGCGTGGACACAGAACTGTGGTCTTACCTGAATTTCAAGGCCTGGGCATAGGCACTGCCTTTTCGGATGCCATAGCACAGATGTATGTGGATCGCGGTTTGAGATATTTTTCAAAAACAGCTCATCCCAGCTTCGGCGAACACAGAGAGAAGAGCCCACTGTGGCGTCCAACATCAACTAACAAGAAAAGCCGCCTGGGCAGTTACTTGCTCAAAGACGGCACAGCCAGAAAAATGCCTGGCTATGGCGGCACCACCACAGTTCGTGATGCTGGTCGTGTGTGTTACAGCCACGAATACATCGGACCAAAAAAATCATAAAAATATATTCGGTTGGTCATAGGCACAATCTATTAAAAACCGCGATATATACTGCTATAATATAATTTTTCAATAGGAGTAATCTATTATGGAACAGCAATATGTTTGCCAGGTCTGTGGTCATGTGCATGACGAAGCAGAACACGGCAAGTTTGAGGATCTAAGCGACAACTTCATTTGTCCAGAATGTGGTTGTTTCAAAGATGAATATGTTATAATGTAACAGCATTTTTTTATTTTAAAAGGAGAAGTAAACATGCCAAAATCCGTAAAAGGAACCAAGACTGAGACCAATCTCAAAGAAGCATTTGCTGGTGAGAGCCAAGCAAACCGTCGTTATTTGTATTTCGCAAACATGGCTGACATCGCTGGTGCACCAGATGTGGCAGCTGTATTTCGTAGCACAGCCGAAGGTGAAACAGGTCATGCCCATGGTCACATGGAGTACCTGATCAATGGCGGCGCCGGCGAACCTGGTACCAGCATGCCTGCCAGCACGGTAGCTGAAGCTCTTGAAGCCGCTATCCATGGTGAAACACATGAGTATAGTGACATGTATCCTGGCATGGCCAAAGAAGCACGCGATGAAGGCTTTGACGAAATCGCTGACTGGTTTGAAACACTAGCCAAGGCAGAACGTAGTCATGCCAACAAGTTTACCAAGACCTTAGAAGCTCACAAGGCCAACTCGTAATCTTGGAAACACGAACACGGACCTTGGTAAAAACCTTGATCTACAGGTGCTGGGTGATCCTCAGCACCTATGTGATGTTGTTGATCACAGGTCAAAGTTTTGCCGAGGCTCTGGTTCCTACCATCATTATCAACTGTGTCTGGATGACGTCATACTACTTGTATGATCGACTCTGGGCACACATCCGTTGGGGCCGACAGTGAATGCAAGTTGTATCATGGCCCACATGGCTTGATCGCCATATTCCCTACTACGAACGCGACCGACAAGAACGTCGCTACTATGACAATCCACCTGCGTCGGTCCTGGTTGTAGATCCTGTGGATCGCAACCGTCGTGTGGGTCAGCGTGGCTTTGCTTGGTCAACATGGGAAGCCATGGACACAGATATCAGAGATCTGGGATATCAGGCCGAACCTGTATTCCTGGACAACGACACACATCAACGCTGGTACTGGGCATTTTGGGATGCCAACGAGGCACTCTTGGCTGTAATAAAACTGTCATAATTGTAACACAACTGTAACATTTGATTTTTAAATAGTATTGTGCAAGGGCACAACATCTATCAAGGAGATCAAATGAAATTATTTTTAGCCGCTATACTAGCTCTAGTAGCGACCACGGTGTCTGCCAAAGAAATCACCGGCGCAGGTGCCACATTCCCTTATCCCATCTATGCCAAATGGGCCGAAGATTATCAAAAGAAAACCAGCATCAAACTCAATTATCAAAGCATTGGTAGTTCGGGTGGCATCAAACAGATCCGAGCTGCAACAGTGATGTTTGGAGCCACAGATGCTCCGCTAAAAGTAGAAGACTTGGCCACAAGTGGTTTGATTCAGTTTCCCACAGTGCTAGGTGGTGTGGTTCCTGTGATCAACCTAGACGGATTCAAACCAGGCGAACTGCAAATCACCGGAACAGTGCTGGCAGAAATTTATCTTGGTACTATCACTCGCTGGAACGATGCCAAGATTGCACAACTAAATCCGGGCCGGGCCTTGCCCAATCAAGAAATCACAGTGGTACATCGTGCGGATGGATCAGGTACAACATTCATCTTTACCGACTACTTGAACGAGGTCAGCAAAGAATGGGCTGACAAAGTAGGCAAAGGTGCCGCTGTGAAATGGCCAGCTAAAACGTCAGTGGGTGGCAAAGGCAACGAAGGTGTTGCGGCCAACGTGAGTCGTGTCAAAGGTTCAATAGGTTATGTAGAATATGCCTATGCCAAGAAAAATAAGATCCCTCACATGCGACTGCAAAATCGTGATGGCCGGTTTGTTGATCCAGACGAAAAAACATTTGCGGCAGCAGCTCGAGATGCCAACTGGTTTAAAACTCCTGGCATGGGTATCAGCTTGGTAAATCAGAAGGGTGTGGATGCTTGGCCCATCACAGGAGCAACCTTTGTGCTGGTGTATCGTGAGCCCAAAGACCCCAAAGCCGTTCAAGAAGTTCTCAAGTTTTTTGCCTATGCCTGGGATCAAGGTGGTCCAGCCGCACTGGAACTTGATTATGTGCCACTGCCAAAAGCAGTCACAGATCGCATTCGTAGCGAACAGTGGGCCTTGATTAAAAAATAGTCTGTTGCGTAAAAACAACACCAAAGCCCTAGTAAAATAGGGCTTTTTTACGGCTAGATCAAACGGTTGACCAAAAAAGGCCATTTCGGCTATAATTGTATTATAAACAATGCAAAGAGGAGCAAGAAATGGCAACAGAATACAAAGTTGGTGACGATGTAAGTTACGGTATCAACTGCGATCGTTATTACGACGGCAAAATCACAAGAATTACCAAACGGTTTATTTTCACCGATTCGGGTCGTCAATACACTCGCAAAGTGGCCCGTGATGGTAGCGTTCACTACAACCAAACTGGTTGCCGGTACGTCTATCTCATGCCCGGTGTTCACGAGTATTTGGACCCACATTTTTAATGTGGTTGACCAGAAATACCCATTTCGGTTATAATATATGTATAGTTAGAAATTAGGAGCCAATTATGTACACGCAAGAACAGATCAACAAAATTGTAGCAGAAGCCCGGGCTGAAGCATTCCGTGCCGCTGACGAGTATTTCAAGAAAGAACTGGGTGGACGCGATCAGTACGCCTGTGGTTTTGCCTGGACTGACATTTTTGGTATCAAAGGCAACACCAAGATTGGTCGCTATTTGAAAGAGGCAGGCCTGCGTAAGAGCTACACCGGTAGCCTGCAGATATGGAACCCAGCAGGTTATGGTTGCCAGAACATTGACACTCTGGAAAAAGGTGCTGAAGCAGCCGCCAAAGTATTTGAGAAATATGGCTTCCGTGCCTATGCTGGTTCGAGGTTGGACTAATGTTACTAGATCAAGCCTTGGAAATCATGCGACTGTATGCTGTGGATCGCGACATGGATGACTTGAGTGCGGTCTCACATATGGTGCGTAATATGAGACTTTTGAGTCCTGAACAACTGGAAGCCCTGGACACGTTCATGGGCGAATCTGAAAAACCATTATGATTAGAGCACGTCGACGCCAAGAACCCGACTTCTGTTATCCAGCAGAACAGGTCTGGGCCGCGGCCTGTGCGGCTTTCAGGATCAACGGCGCATATCGCAAGTATCCGGATATCCAGGATGGTAAAATAGTGGCACCTGCTAATAGAGAGCTGGTCAAGTTATACCTAGGCATTGACAACTGTGAATTCATCACTGAAGCAGATCGTCAGCAGGCCGCTGTGTGCCAGCAGACCTTGAAAAATTCAGTGACCATGCGGGCACTCAAAGGTGAATTGGATGAGTGGAGTTTGCTGATAGCAAGAATGACAGCTCTTGAAGATGTTACCACGGACTATGAAATCAGTGTGATCACAGCCTTGCCCAAAAATTACCATCAGATTGTTGATCGAGAAAACATCAACAGCAGGCTTGCACACTGTGATGACTCTCACGTGGGTCGTGTCAACGAGATAGTGACCGTAGAAGGTGAAATTGTGCGAGTCAATTACAGCAACCGATTTAACACTTTTTATACCACGGTAATCACGGATGCCAATCAAGAAGTGTTTTTTGCCTATCGTGAAAGACTGGCAACCACCCGTAAAATTCGCGTTTGTGGCAGGATCAAACGACACGCTGGTCGTGCCACACAATTAAGTCGTGTCAAACTTGTAGAGCAGGAGGTAGTATGAAAGACCGTGTATTGGCTTGGATGAGCCTGAATGGTCCCACCGTGGGTGTTGTGGCCTTGATTGTTGTGGCAGTGTTTTTGATCACTGGCTGTAACACTGTAGCAGGAGTTGGCACTGACATTACCAAAAGTGCCGAATGGACCAAGGACAAAATGTCTGGCAAAAAAGATTCATCAACCCAAGGAGGTGCCAAATGAAAGGCTTTATTCTAGGAACCATTTTTGGAATTGTGATCTGCACCGTGGGATTCACAGGTATTGCCCGTATTTTGGATACCGGAGTGACCAAAGTGCAGGAATACAGCAAAGAAGCAGCCAAATAATGGTATTTTGGTAAACCAAATATAGCAATTATGGTTGACAAGCAATTCGAATTCAGCTATAATGGTTATTGTAGTAAGGTAGTAAACTTTAATCAACTCAGTAAGGCAACTTAGAAAGGCAACACAAAATGGCAGCAGAAAAATTATTCACAGTAGCAGGTACAGCAAAAAACCCTAACGGTACTGTTAAGGCACGTTTTGCAAATGATCTTGTAGCTCGTATCAAGATCCTCAACAAGGCAGGTTGCACTGACATCAACTTGATTGAATTGCCACGTGCAATGACCAAGTTAGAAGCTCTTCAGCATTTACAGAGCTTGGGCCAAACTGGCGACGCAGGTTATGCGGTAGCCAACAAGTTGGCAGAAAAGACCAAGATCGCCAAGCGCGGCGAAGTCAAGGTCAAGGCTACCAAAGCTTCTGCAAAATCAGCAGACAAAGTAGCAGCCTAATTGGCACAGGGGACCACGAGTCCCCTGACATTGGTTTTGCTATTGGAAGCCATGGGCCGGATCAAGCCTGAGTAACTAGATCAACAAACAGTAAACTCGAGTAAAGCTGTTGAGGTCTAGCAAATAGTCCAGTAGCAAAACCAATGTCAACCGACCAAGGGTTTATACTTGGGGTTGCGGACTTGCCAGAAAGTCAAGGGTTGGATAGGTTAGCCTAAAATCTATTACGCGGCTAGTGCGGAACTAGATAACGATGAAATCCAGCCCGGGGCCTTTGACATAAGGTAGCCGGGCACTTTTTTTAGATCAAAGATATTATTCTGTTGGCCCATTGCCGGTGGCAATGCTCAGAATGATGCACTCCATCTGATGCTTTCGAATCAAAATACCAAGTTTTTTCTGCGGTTTTTTCATCCGTATGCAATACAATACCTTGATCTTTTAAATTTTGTATTTTGTGAGTTGTAGGTAGATCATTGGAATCCAAATAGACATTGATTATTTTTATCTGGGTATAAAAATTTAAATTTTTTATACTGGTGTACCATTCTTCTACAAAACTATCTGGATCATTTTTTAGTCTTGTCATAAAATCTTTTTTTAATTTTTCAAAAAAAATCTGGCTTGGACGATTGTCGCGGTCGAATTCAAAATTTACATTACAAAAATGAACAGTCTCATGTAGTTTATCCATGCTACGATACGGAGTTGGCCATTGAACAACAATCAACTGTGGCAACACCGGAGCAGTCGACAACCAATCAATAACTGAATCGCTGACAAATTTTGCACAAGCTGCCGGTCTTGCAAGATTAACCAGTTGTAAATTACAATGAGTTGCCACATGCTGAGCCCAACAGTTGTCCAGAGTAACACCAACACCCGCAGTATGACTACACCCAGCAACCAAAAGATAAGGGGTTTTAAACATATCTATATGTATTGTGTAATTGATACAACCAAGATAAATTAATTACATGTTAGACGACATCGAAATTGAAGCCGAAGTTCGCTTGCTGATATACGATCTCATGATGGTCATGTACCAACATGGATATCGAGAAGTTCATGTGGGCGGCATAATGCGTATGCTGGGAGTGGCCAATGAAGCTGCCTTGGCGCATGATGATGAAATGGTCATTTTGGATGACAAGTTTGCTAAGTATGTAAACGAGATCACTGAATCAAGGAGCAGTGGTCGGACCATACACTAGCATGACCCTATCAAATTACAGAAGCGAACAACCTCTTTTTACCGTAATTTACCGAGACAACTCGGCCCGTGATCGCCTGATCAAATGGAGTCAAAGCAGTCGAAGTATTGCCGCACGAGTCGAAGACAATCGCATGCACATTTTTGATCACAACACCCTGAGCCTTTTTATAGTGACTTGGGAACATGGGTGGGATAACCTGGCAGTTTGGGATCCTTGGCTAAAAAGGCACATTAATATTTGACAATGCAGGTTTTTGCGGTATAATTAATAGGTGCACTCTGCACACTAACACAAGGAAATAAAAATGAGCAATCACGAAGCAATCAAAACAGCATTTGAAACCTACATCGCTGAAAACGAAAAATTCACTGGCAAAGGCGTCAAAGCCGCAGCCGCACGTGCCCGCAAAGCCCTGCAAGAAATGAGCAAAGCCATCAAAGAGCGTCGCAAAGAAATCACCGCAGAAAAAGAAGCCTTGGCCGCCAAGTAATGGACGCCAAAATCTCTGCACCCACTCGCATAGAAGAAATTATGTCCGAGTGGGATTTAGACAGTACGTTGACCAGCAGTACCGTGTATAGTTCTGCTGAGGATACCATAAGCATTACCGCGGCCTTGGACAACATGAGTAGTCTAAGCAGTCCGTATACCGTGACCGGTGCCATTGGTGCCAGTTTTCCCAACAGTATCTGGACTACCGCGGGCACAGGAACCACCACGGCACCCTGGCTCACCAGCAATCCCACCGGTGCCAAGATCACTCTAAACGGTGAAGGCGCTGATGTGGAAGTAAATGGTTGGAGTCTGGTTGATGCTGTAAAAAGGATTGAAGAACGCCTGGGCTTGTATCAACCCAATCCTGAGCTGGAAAAAGAATGGGAAGATCTACGGGCTTTGGGTGAGCAGTATCGTAAACTAGAGCAATATATCAAAGACAAACAGGCCACTTTTGACCGGCTAAAAGCCATGCCTGCTCCGGATCAACTTTAAATCATGCAGAAGTTTGATTGTGTTTTTGTCAATGGCGACAGCTATTCAGCAACTGGGAAAACAGAACTAGTTTATGGAGATTTTTTGGCCCGCAAATTTTCTGTTCCAAATTTGAATTTTTCAGCAACTGGTAGTAGCAATCAAAGAATAATTAGAAGTTCAATAGAATATTTGCAAAAAGTTAAAACTGAATTTCAAAATCCCTTGGTAATAATTGGATGGAGTTTTATTCGCAGGCTTGAAGTTTGGTACTATGGATCGGATCAAACAATCTTGTCACGAGTTCCCGACATTGATAGCATGCCAGACTCTCGATTAATAACACTGAATCTCTTGCTCAACAGCGGAGCGGCTACGGTTGAACAAAAGTGTCTAGTCAACGAGGATCTGTTTGTACACAAACAATTAACAGATTTTTATACCAATCTTTATATGTTTGCAAATTTTTTACAATCTCAAAATTTGTCTTATTTGTTTTTTTCGGCCGCCAGAAATACCGATTGTCCGGTGCATTGTTTTCCATATGTGAATTCCTTGGAACAAGTAAAATGGGTGGTCTCAAACAAAAACATATACCGACTACATGACTTTTGTGTAATGGATTGGGCCAAAGAAAACGATCCAAACGCTGATCCGGTTACCGGACATTTGAGCCAAAGTGGGCACGAAAAATTTTCTAATTTTATACTAGATAACATGTTAGGTTGACAGCTAATAGCTCTAAGTGCTATAATAGCTGTATATTATGGTAAAAGTGGAGCAAAAATTGGGGTTATTTCTCAGTGAATACGCTACTGAGCTAAGTATTTTAGAGAGTAGAAAACAAGACCAGGCTGTCGGAATGTCGATCAGCGGAGGATTACACCCTAGATCTACTCCACAACGGATTGTCCTGTGCCGCAAAGCTGGACATGCAGTACCAAGAGGACTTCGGAAATCCTCTTCATTGACAAATGGTACGAGCCCGGGGAAAGACAAAACCGCGCTCAGAGAGTATGCCAAAGAAGGCCCGAGGTCTTTTCTTTTGCCTCAACTTTTGTCAATGCGCCCATCCTGGGCACTCCGGTGAACAGCTCACTTAGCTGAAAGGAGAAAACATTGAAGACCTCTTCAAAGTCCAATCTGGGCAGTATAGCAGTAAAATTAATCAGTTTCGTGGCCGTGGTCGTTGCCGTGACCTTTGTGACTGATGCCAAACTAGAAACACTGCGGGCCAACCATGAAGTGGCTCGCCAAGGCTTTGTCAGCGTGGAAGACCGTACCCGACAATTAGACTGTCTTACCCGCAACATCTACTGGGAAGCGGCCATGGAGCCGTTTGAAGGCAAGGTTGCAGTGGCCCAGGTCACTATGAACCGTGTGGAGTCAGGCAAGTTCCCCAAAGACGTGTGTGGGGTTGTGTATCAAAAGAATGTGGTGTACGATAAGGTAGTTTGTCAATTCTCGTGGTTCTGTGATGGATCCAGCAAGGTCAGACCCATACATCCAGCACACTGGAAAGAAGCCGAAGAAGTAGCAAAAAAGGTCCTGCTTGAAGGATTTAGGTTGCCCAGCATGAAAAATGCTCTTTATTTTCATGCCGACTATGTGAAACCACAATGGGGCAAACCACAGGTAGGTAAAATTGGGAGACACATTTTCTATGCGGAAAAAATCTAAACATGATAATCAAATTAGACGCTTGGTTGAATTCTTTAAGAGCCTGGTTAGAACAACACTTGCCCAAAGTAAGTGCTGACACACTAGGTTGGTTGGCTGTAGTGCTCATACACTGCGCCACCATACCCACGCTGTTGGCCTTGCTCACAGGCTTGAGTGACACTGTGCCCAACCTGGATATTGTCTTGTTCATGTGGGCTGGCTTGGTACTACTGTTTTTCCGTGCTGTGGTCCTGAAAGATCTATTAAATATTATTACCATTGGCCTTGGTTTTATCACACAAGCTGTGATCATGGCCATGATCTTGTTTAAATAATTTGTGAATCTAGAAAAGTATCAAAAAATTTCTCAGAGGGATTACGAAGCAATAGCTGGGCCCGACTGGCCCAGCTACGACCAATTTCGACAACACAAGTTGGTAGAACCATTTGTTTATGCAGAAATTGATGCTATGTTGACCGGGCCCCGTGAACTTGATAATCAGGTATTTTGCGTGTTGCCTTTTTATGGCACGGAACTGCCAAAAAGAACTGCATGTTGTTTGTTGCCGCCCAATCATGATCTAGAGCAAATCAAACAAGACATGTTGAACAATCGTCGAAACCCGGCCTGCAACAACTGTTGGAAATTGGAAGATGCTGGCTTTCAAAGCGATCGTATGATCAAAAATGCCAATTTGGATTTTTATTTTGACAAAGATCTAAGTTTGTTGTTTGAAGAGTGCCAAACAGGCAAAAATGCAACGGTGCACTACAAGATTGATACCAGTAACACCTGCAATTCCACCTGCGTGACCTGCAACAGTTTTTCAAGCAGTCTCTGGGGACAATTGGAATCTCGCAGCGGATCAACTCCCTATCGAAATTGGTCATTGTCATTCAATGAAATATCCAACAACATTGATTTTGATCGTGCCGAGTCCATTGGATTTCGCGGCGGCGAACCTTTGTTGAGTGCCACAAATTTTGAAATTTTACAACAGTTGATAAAACACAAAAATACTGATTGTTTTATTAATTTTACTACCAACGGCAGCATAGAATTAACTCAAAAACAAAAAGATATACTGTCACAGTTTTCTAACATCAACATGTGTTTTAGCATTGATGGCATTGGGCCTGTGTTTGAATATTTGAGATATCCACTGAAATGGCCTCAAGTATTAAAAAATATCGAATATTGTAAAACTCACAACATCAATGTCAGTGTCAGTTTTACTGTGAGCAATCTCAACGTGTTATATTTCAACGAAACAGTCAATTGGTTTGAACAGAATCAAATTAGATATTTGGTAAATCCAGTGTATGATCCTGAGCATTTTAGAATCAGTGCCTTGCCGCAATCAATTAAAACAATCATAAAACAAAAATTAAACAATCCAAAAATTAATAAACTACTAGACACACACAGTGAAAAAGATGACGTCAATTATCAAGAATTTTTAAAACAAATCAAACAGCAAGATTCTTGGAAAGGTATAAACATAAAAGACTACTTGCCAGAGCTGATGCATTTATTAGATTGACCAAAAATTACTTGTTTGCTATAATATAATCATACAGTGAAAAAGTTTATCATATTATGACAATGCACTTGGAAGGTCCTTGGTTAAGCACAACAGGCAAAAAGCGTGGTCCACGCAAATGGGCCAGTGCCGAAGCCAAACGTCGTGCAGAACTGCTCAAAGAAGAATGGGAGCAACGTCTGGGCAATTTTAAAAAAATGGCACCACGTTTTAGTAAAACTCCGTCCGAGCCCAGAAGTCCACGTGGCACACTTTCGATGAAACTAACACCTCCGCCTGGACGTGAAACTCCCCGCATTGAAAGTCGCGACACAGGCTGGGTGCCATGTGTTAAACATGCGGATCAAGAATACACGGGTACCAAGGTCAAAGGCATTGGTACCATGCACAAGTCAAATGCTGTGCCTATTTTCAGCGACGATGAGGCTCGAGACATAAGTAAAATGCGCAGATAATGAAAGGACACGCAGACTAACTTGGGCAAAGAAGATGCAATCAAAATGGAAGGGGTCATAGACGAAGTCTTGCCCAACACCATGTATCGTGTAAAAATTGCTCAATTTGAGCGTCCTGTGCTTGCCAGTCTTAGTGGTCGCATGCGTCAAAACAACATCAAAGTGCTCATGGGCGACATCGTTGAATTAGAATTTAGCCCTTATGATCTAACTCGTGGTCGCATAACACGCCGCAGATAAATATTCTTATGCAACAACAAATTCGTCAAGATCTAGATTTACTAGAAGCTTCAACTCGTCCAGCCAAGTTGGAAACCACACCCTTACCTTACGGGGAAAAGGACCTGGATCCAGTGATGAGTAAAGCCACCATAGATTATCACTATGAACACTTGGCCAAAGGCTATGCAAAACGCTACAATGCCGGCGAAGGCAATGCCGATTTCAATCGTGCCGGTAGCTTTTTGCACAACAAGTTTTTCCCACAGCTCAGACCACCCAAAGGAGCCAATCGCCCACGCGGTGCTGTGTTAGAGCTTATAGAGTCAAAATTTAAAACCTACGAAGATTTCAAAGAAGCTATGAAAAAAGAATTTATGTCCATTCAGGGCAGTGGATGGGTCTATCTTTCAACCGGTGGAGATATTAAAAAAATTGCCAATCATGCTGTAAGAACAGACATAGCACTTTTGATTGACGCCTGGGAGCATGCCTGGGCGATTGACCACCAGTGGAACAAAGAAGCATATTTTGATAACATCTGGAAAATCATCAATTGGGATGTTGTGAATGAACGCCTATGAACTATAAAAAAGTTTATGACAGTATTATAAACAGAGCAAAGAACAGAAATTGGAATAGAAAATTTGCTCCTGAATATGTAGAAAGACATCACATTGTTCCTCGAAGTCTAGGAGGCACAGATACCAAAGACAATTTAGTATTTTTAACCGCAAGAGAGCATTTTATTTGTCATTGGTTATTGTATAAATCAAGCGAGGGTCCAGATAAATCTAAGATGGCTAATGCTTGGTTCAGAATGTGTCAAACCAATGAGTTCCAATCTAGATATAATAGCAAGCATTATTCTCGAGCAAGAAAAGCGTTTTCTAACAATAATCCATTTAAAAGTGCTGAGATTATTAACAAAGTAAAAAATAGAATGATTAAAAATAACCCAATGAAGGATCCTGAAATATCTGACAAGGTAAGGCAAGCCCTTAAAGGCAAATTTGCAGGTAGCAAAAATAAATCGTTTGATTCAAAAATATATACTTTTAAACATAACATTACAAACGAAACACTTATAATGACACAGTATGATTTTTATACAACTAAAAATCTTGATCAGGCTCATGTAAGTAAATTAGTTAGAAAAGTTCCTGGAATGAATTCAGTCAAAGGATGGACAATTATATGATCACAGTAACTGAAAACGCAGTAGCAAAACTCAAAGATATATTAGCTGAAGAAAATAATCCTGCTCTTAAATTGCGAGTATTTGTGCAAGGTGGTGGGTGTAGCGGAATGAGCTACGGTTTTACCCTGGACGAAGCACAAAACGACGATGACTGGGACCTGGAAATTGACGGTGTTAAAGTCTTGGTAGATTCAATGAGCGGAGGATATCTGCAAGGTGCCGAAATTGACTACAAAGAAGATCAATACGGTGCTAGTTTCAGCATCAAAAATCCGTCGGCGCAGACCACCTGCGGTTGCGGTAGCAGTTTTAGCCCTTACTAGCTCACACTCGGTAGCCACTAGATTCTGGTAAATACTTGCCAGAGGACAAAATCTTATGGCTCAACAAATAATCAACGTAGGTGCCGCACCCAATGATGGGCAAGGCGATCCCATACGCACTTCTTATATCAAGTGTAACGACAATTTCAGCGAATTATATTCGCGCGAACAACCCAGTGCGCCCACTAGCTCAATTGGCAGCATAGGTGATCAAGCCGGCATGTATTCCTACAGTGGTTCATTTTTTTACATTTGTGTGGCCGACTACGACGGATCCACACAAATTTGGCGTCGTGTTGCTGTAGCACCTTGGTAACGACAACATGGCACAGCCAGTCTGGATCACCCCGGCCGGTAGTTTAGGCACCATACCCGAAGGAATATTTTATCAGGTTCCTTTGATTGCGGTTGAACCTGAATTACTTGTATCCGTGATTTCTGTTGTGGCTACCGGAACCTCAGTAACTTATAATTTTGCCAACCAACCTTCGGTGCCTTTTTTGGCAGGAACATCTGTATTGATCACTGGATTTGATCCAGATGCTTTCAACGGGCGGTATGTGGTAACTTCATCAACCACTGGTTCGATTACAGTTGCTAACAGCGCCACGGGACCCGTTGCATCTTTGGGCAACATTCAAGTGGCTGTACAATTTCAAGTCATAGCTGGCGAATTGCCAGCTGGCGTACAAGTAGAATCCAACGGATTGTTAGCCGGAGTCCCATTGGCCATAGCCACAGTACAAGGCGTCCCCCAAGAAGTGGCCAGAGATGTGACCAGTAAATTTGCTGTGAGAGCCTATACCGAAACTGTGGTCAACAACATCAAAATAATCAATCGCTTGGCAGATCGCACGTTTACTCTCACAGTTACTGGCCAGGATGCTCCAGAATTTGTTACACCCCCGGGAAACATAGCCACGTATTATGATGGAAGCCTGGTCGAAGGATTACAAATTGAATACACCGACACTGATCCCGACGAGATTGTTACAATTCGTTTGGTATCTGGATCTTTGCCTCCTGGGCTTACGCTTAGTCCAACTGGACTTATATCTGGGTTTATTCAGCCCGCAGTAGATGTTAATGCCTTGGCTGGCTACAGCAGAGATGGACAAGGCTACGATGAATTTCCTTTTGATTTTTCTACCCGCAGTATCAATCAAAATTATCAGTTTACTTTGGAAGTGTCTGACGGAATCAACACCAACCTCAGAACCTTTGACATATTTGTTTACAGCCGCAACAGTCTCACTGCTGATGACACTGAAATCACAGCCGACAACACTTTTGTCACAGCCGATGTTACTCCAATTCGTCCTCCCATAGTACTAACCCCGCAAGGCAGTATTGGTGTGGTACAGAACGACAACTATTTTGCTTTTCAATTCACTGGCATCGATCTTGACGGAGATCAATTTGAATTTGCAGCTTTTCATCTTACTCCAGGGGAAACTGCAGGAACAGGAATTCCTGGATTGACTTTGGATCCCAAAACAGGCTGGCTATATGGTTATATTCCTGACCTAGGTCAAACTGAAGTAACCTACAATTTCTATATCAGAGTTTTTAAAGCCAACGATCCAGCAGTGTTCAGTAACGACTACGACTATTCATTGAGCATCAATGGCAGCATTGATACCACTGTGATCTGGCTTACTGAAAGCTTTTTAGGTGTAATTGACAACGGCAGTGTTAGTACATTTTTTGTGGCAGCCGAAAACGTTGGCGGCATACCGTTGCTGTATCGACTACAATCGGGCAGTGACAGCAGTCTACCACAAGGTCTACAACTGTTGGCCACTGGAGAAATTGCCGGTCGTGTAAGTTTTAATACTTTTGCCTTGGACGGTGGTACCACTACATTTGATGTAGGTAGTCGCGGTGGAGAAACCACATTTGACCTGACCAATACATTTACAGTAAACGCCTACAGTGCCGACGGCTTGGTCAGTGTGTTTAAAACCTTTACAATTCGTGTAATACGACGTTACAATGAACCCTATGAGAATCTCTACATAGAGGCCATGCCTCCGTTTGAAAGTCGAGAAATTATCAATAACTTGTTGAGCAACAATGATATATTTCCTCCAGAATTAATTTACAGACCGGCCGATCCAAATTTTGGACTGGCCACACGTGTGGTCTACGATCATGCATTTGGCTTGACGTCGGCCACTTTAGAAGAATATGTCGAAAGTTTAAATCTCAATCATTATTGGAAAAATTTGACTCTGGGTGAGATAAAAACCGCTCGAGCCTTAGCCGACGATGGCACAGTGTTGTACGAGGTAGTTTACAGCGAAATCATTGACAATTTGGTCAACAATCAAGGACAAAGTGTAGGCAAACAAGTACCTCTACCATATCCTGTTTCTGTTGAATTGCCTTATCCGGCTGATCCAACCAATGTAACCGCATCCATAGTATATCCCAATAGCTTGGATAACATGCGAGATCAAGTCATTGATGTGGTTGGACAAATCAGCAACATACTTCCAAGATGGATGTTGAGCACACAGGCCAATGGGCAGGTGTTGGGATTTGTACCAGCCTGGGTTATTTGCTATACTCTGCCTGGAAAAAGTGGTCAAATTGCCTATAACATACAAACTCAATTTGCTGAACCTCTCAACAAAATTGATTTTGAAGTTGATCGTTACGAATTAGACCGACTGCTGACCAAGAATTGGGACACAGAAACTCAAAATTGGAACCCAAGTCCGCCCACAATAACTACCTTTGACTATGGTACAATTGTGAGCCCCGACACTTGGATCAATGATCTAGGAAATTCTGTGACCTGGATCAACAATCGTTTGGATGTAATTTCTTGGAGTAGCACATACACAGGTCAACCCACGGTATTTGATGGTAACAGTTTGCAATTTACAGACCCTGTAGACATGTACGAAGGTAACACACAAATATACGATAAATATCTGGTATTTCCCAAACGAAATATTTTAGGATAACTCAATGCCAGTACCATATACTTTTGCTAATCAAACCGGATCTATACCACTCAGTGAGCTAGATGCTAATTTTGCCAGCGTGCAAGAATTTGCCAATACCGCTGGCTTTGTCACTGAAAGCAACCAAAGCAATATTACTTCTGTGGGCGTATTATCAAGTTTAAATGTGTCTGGTAATGTTTCCTTTGGCGGAACATTTATTGCCAATGCTATTTCTGCCAATTCTGTTGTGGCCACTGGAGCATTGTCAAGCGCCAGTTTGACCACAGGTGCAATTTTGGCCAATTCATTGAGTACTATAGGAAACATTACCGGCGGTGCAATTTCTGGAAACGTTGTTGCAGTGGTAGGTACCATAAGTGCAGGTGGCAACATTACAAGTTTGGCAAACATAAATGCTTCCTCTAATGTTGTTGGCGGCAATCTAATTACCTCTGGTATAGTATTTTCTAGTTCCAATGTGGTTGGCGGCAACATACTAACCGGCGGTCGAGTAACTGCTACAGGCAACATCACCGGCGGCAACATACTAACCAACGGATTGATCAGTGCGGCGGCCACGGTCACAGCAGCTGGATTTAGTACCACAGGAAATGTCACGGGCAACAACATGCTTGCTGCCAACATATCCTTGAGTGGAAACATTGTGGTTGCTGGCAACGCCACAGTAAACGGAACCACAACGTTTATCAATACCACTGATTTGCTTATCACAGACAAAACAATTACCGTGGCCAATGGTGTAAGTTCGTCGGCACTGATCGACGGTGCTGGAATCGAAGCCGGTAGTCCTGCAGTGAGTTATTTGAGATATTTTGATGCAACAAAAGGATGGAGCACTGCCGACAACTTTGGAGTGGGAGGCAATCTGATAGTAACTGGTACTGCATCAGCAGTTACAGCTGCCAATGGCACTTCGACAACTCAGTTGGCAACCACCGCTTTTGTTACCAATGCTTTGCAAAATCGCATACCATCTGGAGTAATTGTTATGTGGTCTGGGTCAATTGTGTCAATACCCACTGGCTGGGTATTGTGCGATGGTACCAACGGTACTCCAAATCTTCGAGATCGTTTTGTAATTGGATCTGGCGGATCGTATGCTGTTGGTATTACCGGAGGCAGTACAGATGCGGTTGTTGTGGCGCATTCTCACAGTGCTGTTTCCAATGTCAGCGATCCCGGGCACAATCATGCCAACGGAAATTTTGATCGATTGTTACAAATAACCAACACTCAAACAGTGGTATCGGTCAACAATGATCCAGGTGAACCCAATTTAACCACCAGTGGAAATATTCTAGCCAATACCACTGGTATCACTGTGTCTACAACTGTGGCCAGCACAGGAGTCAGCGGAGTAAACGCAAATATGCCTCCTTATTATGCTTTGGCCTACATTATGAAAGTGTAAACACAGTGTTTGAATGCATAAATATGTTACTATAATTTAGGACACATTATGACCAGTTTGATCAACCCAAATAACATTGACGGCGCTTATCCAGTAGCGGGCCAGGACAATAATTCGCAAGGTTTTCGTGACAATTTCACCAACACAAAAACCAATTTTCAGTATGCTGCTGACGAAATAACTGACCTGCAAAACAAAGCAGTGCTGAAATCAGCGTTGACTGGTACCACGTTAAACAACAACATGAATGGTAGCATACTGAGCAATGTTCAGTTTCAAGACGTCAGTCAAACTCGTGTGGCCTTGGGCAGTTTAAGTGGCAGTGTTACTTTGAATTACGCAGCTGGTGGGTATCAAACTTTGACAACCAGTGGCAGTGTCAGTTTAAATTTTATTAATTTTCCTCCAGCCGGTGCCGAAGGATCCTTGATTTTACAAATAGAAATCAGCAACGTGGCACACACTTTAACTTTGCCAGCGGCAGTTAGTCAAGGCCTGATTGGTATTCAAGGTATCAGTGGCCAGGTCATTACTTTTGCACAAACTGGAACATACAATTTTCAATTTACAACCAGCGACGGTGGAGCTACTATAACTCTGCAGGACTTGAGTCGTCCTTTGTCTTATTACATGAATCCTTTGTTCTTGGCTGTGCCTGACACATTTTCTGGCACTGGTAATGTAAACTTGTCTACCAGTACTACTCTGTTTGGAAGTAGCAATAATGTCACCGGTAATCTTTTGGCAGGCACAACCGGACAAATTAAAGTTTTAGCCTACGCCAACACTTCGGTTGGTAATACCGTAATCACTGTGACCAATGCGGCCTGGGGAGGATCTAATCAAGCCAATTTAAGTGCAGTAGGATCGGCTTGCACCTTGCAATATGTAGGATCCAAATGGTACTGTATCGGCAACAACGGAGTATCATTTAGTTAATCAAATTCCATAGACCATTTGCGTATTGTGTTGTATAATTAACAAATGGAACATCCTTTGATTGCCAGTTTAGACAATTTGTCTGCCGACGAATTGTTGAACAAAATCACCGAACTCAACAAAAAATTGGGCATAGCCTATCGCACCGGCAATGGCGATCTTTGCAATCAATTGCGAATGGCCATTGAAACTTTTCAAAACAAATACAACGAAAAAACACGTCGTGATTCGGGCACTGCCTTTGACGATGTTATTGATATTTCATGAACGTTAGATTACAACACACCATACAATTCTCTGCCGGTGTTTACTACGGCAAAATGTACCGAGTCAACAATTATACCCTGACCCTGTGGATGATGACCAACAGTCAAGATCCTGCAGATCACGAAATCAGTTTTGAGCGAATCAAACACTTTGTTTACAGCAAAATGGACAGTACGGTTTTTATCAACAGCAACGAAACTGAACAGTGTCAACGGTTAATAGCAGCCGGATTGGATGTCACTACCCTGCCTGGAGATCCGGTTGATCAGTTGATTGGCATCATGCTATACTATAAACTCAATGCTATTGCCGAAGGCCGCATGTTGATTGCGGAAACCGAACTCAGCAGTGTGTTGGGTGGTAACATGGTTTATCTGCACAGCGATGATGAAAACGTTAATCTGTCGCATTATCCAGACTGGTGGAACACTGCCGACTTGGTGCACTGTGACATTGATCTCATGGCTCAAGACAAAGTTGTGGCCATGCATCAAAATGCTGCCTGGCGTGATTTGGATTTAAATTGGCCTGAATCGGATGCCAAGGATGCAGGAGATAATACTGTGGTGTTTGCAGATTTTGGAAAAAATGAAACAAAATAAATTTGGTGAATTGATTTTTGATGAGTCTGATTTGTGTGATCTAGTCATGCAAGGGCGCACTGACCTTGACAACTTTATTGTAGACAGTACGGTTGATCTTGGTCGCTGGCCAGATACGATAAATCCTGTACCAAAATTAATTCAACAACGCATGCATCATGTCACGGTGCCAGAATTTCATGCACAACAACAAAGCAATTGGCACATGCCCGATGAATACAAAGAATTAGATATAGCCAAACATGTGTTAAATCTTTGTGAGTCCGATGCTGAACTACAACGTGTAGGCGAAGAACTGTTGTTGTTTCAAGAACACAATTTGTTTGATTTGTTAAGATATCTCAAATATCTAGTGGATGTTATGAAGTCCAACGCTATTATTTGGGGAGTGGGTCGCGGTTCGAGTGTGGCCAGTTATGTGTTGTACAAACTAGGAGTACACCGCATTGACAGCATGTACTATGATTTAGATCCGCGAGAATTTCTGCGTTAAATAACGATATACTTCAAGGAGTCAGATATGACCAAAAAAATTTACAAAACAGCTATGGGAAAAACTGTTGATATGGGCGCACTCATGTTGCAAAATGAACATGTGCGTGCTGTAGGCAACATGAATGTAAACGCACGTGGCGACCTGTTGGACAGCAATAATCAAGTGATTGATCAAAAAAATCGTCAGGTACAACGTCAATACAATCGTACAACCAACAAAAAGTAAACACATGACCAAACCAGCATTTGCACCACATCAACTCAAAAAACATCAAATTCAAGCTATCAAAAAAGACGTCATAGTCACTGACATGGTATTTGATGAACGTATCAGTCAAGGAGGAATTATTATCCCCAACGACAACGGTACCAGCAAAGGCATTCGTCCTAGATGGGGACAAGTTTATGCTGTGGGCCCAACTCAACAAGACGTTTGTGTAGGGCAGTGGGTATGTGTAGCCCACGGGCGTTGGACACGTGGTCTAGACATTGAGGATGAATCCGGCAAGCGTACCATTAGAAAAATTGATCCCAAAGACATTCTTTTGGTAGCCGACGAACGGCCCATGGATACCACATTCAGTGATGCCATCCATGTAGACAAGAAACCTTCTGAAGTGCTACACAACTAGACATGGGATTTCGCAAACCCGATCTAGGAGCAGCTTATTCGGCCATTCGCCAAAGTTTAGGCGAAATTGCCAGTCCCTACAACGACGGTTGGACCAGTTCCAGTTGCAAACAAGAATTATATCAGTTAAAATGTTGGTTAGATGATGCTTATCTCAAACTGCCAACTTTTGTAGGGGAAGAAAAATGGGAACAGGAACGGGTAGTAGAAATACTAAAAAGGTAAAGTTAGCCAAGTGTAGCATCTGCTACAAAGTACCAACTCCTGACTGCGATTGGCAACAAGGTCGTTGTCCGCATCGAGAGCCCATGATTAGTATGGCAGTAATTCATAATTTTTTTAACTTTTTTAGGCGCAACAAATGAAACAACTTTGGACAGAAAAATATCGCCCAGATACCCTGGACGGCTATGTGTTTCGCGACCCGGCACAGCGTGAACAAATTGAAGAATGGATCAAAACTAAAACTATTCCGCATTTGTTGTTTTCGGGTGCTCCAGGTGTGGGCAAAACTACCTTGGCAAAAATTCTTATCAAACAATTGGGCATTGATGAATATGACATCCTTGAAATCAATGCGTCGCGTGAAAACAGTGTGGATACTATTCGTGATAAGATCACAAACTTTGTAGCTACCATGCCATTTGGTGTGTTCAAAGTGGTATTACTAGACGAAGCAGACTACATCAGTCCAAATGGACAGGCCGCGCTTCGCGGAGTTATGGAAACTTATCATGCATCGGCTCGATTTATTTTAACTTGCAACTATCCTAATCGTGTGATTCCAGCCTTGCACAGTCGTTGTCAAGGGTTTCACATTGATCGTGTGGATCTCACAGAATTCACAGCCAGGGTAGCCACGGTTCTTGTCAATGAATCAGTGGAGTTTGATCTAGACACCCTTGATTCATATGTGCGTGCTACCTACCCTGATCTTCGCAAATGTTTGAATACCGTGCAAATGCACTCTACCAGCGGGCAGTTATCTGCGCCCAGCACAGATGCCTTGAGCAGTCAAGATTGGAAGTTGTCAGCAGTAGATTTATTCAAATCAGGACGAGTCAATGATGCTAGAAAACTCATGTGTCAAAATGCAAGGCCAGAAGAAATGGAAGACATGTTTCGCTGGATGTATGACAATTTAGAATTATGGTCAAAAGACACTGAAAAACAGGATCAAGCAATTATTATCATTAGAAACGGATTGGTTAATACCAGTTTCGTAGCCGATCAAGAAATCAATTTATCAGCAACTCTTTGTGAATTAAGTAGACTGTAAAGCACTTTGTAGATCACTTGATGTGTTTTTTTGCCAAAGGTGGTTGAATTGGTTTTAAGACTTTGATCAATGTGGAATTGATTATGAATTGTAAATTGTCGAGTAATGGATTCTGGCAAATCATAATCAATGTTGTCCCAGTACAAATAAATTCGAGATTTGTTCTTGAGCAATTGTTCTACCGTGTCAAAATAATCAATAAATTTTTTTACACAATAAGATTTTGAATTTTCTTGTACAACTTCAGTTTTGCTGATTCTTCGACGACCCAGATTGTTTATTTGAACTAAAAAAATATCATCGCCTTGACTGTCACTTATGTTTTTTAAATTGGCAAGATGATCGTGATTTTCATGAAAATAACAACCAAAACTCATGTTGTGAAGATTTTTTTTCATGGACATTGACAACATTTTTGCAAAAGTTTCAGATTCATCCACACCAATACCAAAACTTATACTGTTACCAATTACAACCAATTTGTTAGAATTCAAATCAAACTCAGTGCTTCGAAATCCTTCTGAGTTGAAACTGTAGTTTATAATTCCTTGGTTGTCATACCCAAACTGAGTCACAGTCTGATTACTTAACAGTTTCATGTGGGCCGGGACCTGCCAGTTTTTCATAATAAAATATATTTGTTGAATAAGTATCAAGTCAAGATACTACAAGGAAAATCAAAAATGCGCTATCTCATACTTACCTATATTCGTACACCGCGTGGGCAAATCGACGAGGTCATGACCATAGCTCGAAGACTCAAAACCAAAGATTGGCAAACTGCTAATGTGATTTTGGATTTTAAAGATCAACGAGTATTGCTAGCCAGTGTGCAAGGGCTAACTGCCACCAAGGATTGGGACACCATTGTTGGTTATTACTACAAACATTATTCGGCCACAATTGAACGTCTGTTTGAAGAAAACGGACATCCATTGGAAATACTTGTAGAACAACGCACAAATACAGAAACACAACCTGGTTGACCAATTAACCCATTTTTAGTATAATAATACTATGAAGAAATGGAAAAAACTCAGCAAATTAATCCTAACCGATTGCGATGGTGTATGCCTGGATTGGGAGTGGGCGTTTAATGTATGGATGCAGGAACACGGATTTGAAGAAGTTCCTGGATCAAAATTTAGTTATGATATGAGTGTGCGTTATGGTATCAGCAGAGAACAAGTTAAAAAATTAATCAAAGTTTTCAATGAATCGGCGGCCATTGGATTTCTTCCAGCCATGCGAGATTCGGTGTACTATATCAAACGCCTGCACGAAGAACACGGATTTAGATTTCATGCCATAACCAGTCTGAGCCTGGATCCTAACGCACAGAAACTGCGTGAGATGAACATACACAAATTGTTTGGGCCCACGGCATTTGAAAGAATTGTTTGCCTAGACACAGGAGCTCACAAAGATGAAGCCCTTGAGGAATACGAAGGCACTGGGTGTTGGTGGATTGAAGACAAAACAGAAAATGCCGAAGTTGGACACAAATTAGGTCTGAAGAGTTTGTTGCTGGAGCATGGGCACAACATGAATCATCAGTGCCCATACCCAATTGTGAAGAACTGGAAACAGATCTATCACATAATCACAGATTATTCAGAAGCATAAAGTTTAAGCACAGAGTCAATGATTCTGTGTCGCTGTATGTCTCGATTATCCAAATGACACACAGCTATTCCCTTTACACCCCCTTCCTCTAATCGTTGACAAAGGTCCATCAAACCATTGTTGCCGCGATTACGATCGGCCTGTTCCACGTCGCCCGTGATTACTATTTTTGAATCTTCGCCGATACGGGTCATCAGCATTTTGCATTGTGCAGGCGTGGCATTCTGCATTTCGTCAGCCACAATGTATGCACGTTTGAAAGTGCGTCCTCGCATGAAAGCCAAGGGTGCAATTTCAATGGTTTGTTCAGCAATCATGGCAGCAATGTCTGCGGGTCGATAGTATTCACGTAGGATGTCAGTCAGAGGACGTACCCAGGGATCCATTTTTTGATTGAGATCGCCTGGAAGAAATCCATGCTTTTCATCCTCAACTCCCACAGCCGGTCGAGTCAATACTATTCGATCCACTTCGCCTGCTCTAAATGCCTTGACTGCTGCCAACATGGCCAGGTATGTTTTTCCTGTGCCTGCTGGTCCTGCTGTGACCACAATGTGAGCATCTGAGTCTTGCAAGGCCATGATCAAGCGTTCCTGATTACGGGTTCTAGGAACCAGTTCAATAGGACGCGGCTTGTGAGCTTTGGGGGCTTGTTCGAATCGGATGGTATTCTCTACTTGTGTCATACGCTTTTGTGCTTTTAATGCGCGGTTTCTACTCAAGTCAGATTCTCCGTTTGGTTAAATTTTACTACAACAACCCGAGCGGTTGTTAACAATATTTAGATGACTTTTAGGAAAGTTTACTGGGTGTTGATAATTGCATTCTAAGTCATAAGTATTAAGCTAGGCTCTAAAGTTTCAAACTTGCTCAAGTCGAATTCCAACCATAAATACCTGTATGAAAAAGACCATCGATCAAGAAATCTTCAAAGATCACGCAGATTACTGGCAAGTTGCAGAAAACATCCGCGACATTTATCTCAGCGAAGGCAGTTTGTTGAGTCTTTTGGATTTTGAACGTGTGCTGGACGAATTAGATATCTACGCATTTAAAAATTGGGACATTGGCGAACTGGTTCAAGGACCCACCATTGGCAAATATCGTGTGAGCTGTATATTTTTATGGCCTGAAAAACGCATGCCAGACCCACGTGGCGCACGCAGACTATTGCCGTTTGATTGCGAAGTCAAATACAAAAAAACCATCATGCAGGTACCCATCAAAATTGAAGATCCCAGCGACTATAGAGATGGTACCAAAAAAGCTCGTCTAGGCGAAGCCCGGGTTTGGCTGGTAGAAATTACCATGCCCAAGAGCTTGATGAGTGACATACGCACAGGCAGTATCGAACTGGAAGATGAAGAAATTGATCTGGAAGATCTTGACTCGGCCTACGAGCAGGATCTAGACAAGCAAGAATACCAAAACAACAACAGTGAACAAAATGCACAAAACCAACCAGCTATTTGAAAGTCTAGGATTCAAAGACCTTGAAGGCCTGATGAAGCCCACAATTCACGTGGACGAATTTAGTTCAAAAATGGGCGACGATGACGATATCATTGTGATCAGTTTTTTTGTGCGTGATCCTCAGGCTGCCAAGGATCTCATGAACTGGTTTGAAAAAGGCTATGACTTTGTAATCGATGCTGACCGCAGCCCCGGTGAAATCAAACCCAATCGTTATTTGGTTTATGTTGAACTGCGCCGCAGAAGCAACGCTGGATCGCATGTGGAAACCTTGTTGAGCGATCTCAACACACTCACCGAGTATGACGCATCGGACTGGATCATGCACTACGACGGCAAAGAAGTGCCTTTCACAAGAGATGCCTTTGACGCCATGGTGCCTTTGAGCCCACGTGCCTATCGTGAAAAGAAAGATTTAGATCTGAACGAAATGCGCTCGGCCGCCGGTATCCCAGTAAAGTCATTGTATGAAAAAGATGATCCGGTGTTGAAAAATATTCAAAGTGCTGCTGGATTAATTTGATTCTGATTAAAATATAGGTATATAATTACCTATGAAATTAAAGAGTTTTGGTTGCAGTTTTATCTTTGGAAGCGATCTAGCAGATTGCAATCCTAATCCACCAGTTCCACAACACAGTTGTCAAACTTGGCCAGCACTGCTGGCTCAATATTTAAATTTTGAATATCATTGTTATGCCAGGCCTGGCGCTGGCAATTTGCAAATTGCTGAAAGAATACTAAATCAACTGACTGTCGACGAGCCTGCATTTTACGTGGTTTCTTGGACCTGGATAGATCGATTTGACTATTACACCCAGCAAGATAATTGGCAACCATGGTCAACCTGCAAGCCCGGGGATGAAACCACAGTGTCAAAACTATATTATAAAAATTTACACTCAGAATATCATGACAAATTATCTAATTTGATTTATATCAAAACAATTATAGACTTGTTTGATCAAAAAAATATTTCATTTTTAATGACCTACACCGATGAGTTGTTGTTTGATCAACGATGGAATTGTTCTCCAGCAGTTATTGATTTGCAAAACCATGTTAAATCTCGAATGATGCTGTTTGATAATCAAACATTTTTAGATTGGAGCCGTAATCAAAAATTTGTTGAATCTAAAAATTGGCATCCTTTAGAAAAGGCACACCAATCTGCTGCAGATTATGTAATCACACTTTTTGATAAACAAAAAACAAGCGACCTAGCTCAGCAGGTTCGCGTTTGAATTCCAACAATTTTAAGTTGTACTTTTCAGCAAACTCGTTGACAATTTCAAAGGTCCAAGGAAAAATATCCACGTAAGGACCGGCCTTGTGCGGAATGCCCGGGTTGGCTCGCAAGTAAAACTTGCCGCCTGGCGCTAGTAAATTTACACAATGTGCAAACCGTTGCTCAATGTCTTCTCGGCTGTTGAAGTTGATTGAGCCCAAGGCAATGATATGATCATGTGTGCCGGGCTTGACCTTGTAATCTAAAATATCAACTTCGTAATCAGCACAGTTGTTGTAGGGATCAATGCCAATCAAATTGGGTATGCGACCTTTAAACGGGTGATAGCCACAGCCTACGTCTAGCACGTTTTTGGGATCTTGTTTGGAAATTTCTTCGGCCAAGGCCCAACCCGAATGATCGTATTCACCGGTTCTGGGTTTCCAAATTTCTGCAAAAAAACGTTTGGTATAGCGTTCGCTGAGATCATCCACAATCGCACGCAAGGTGCCACGGTATTCACAGGGCAGGCCCAGTTCATGTTCAACAGCGTCTTTGAACTTTCTATAGCGTGCTGGCGTCCAGGGCAGATCTTCCACAATGGTATCTACCGTAATCGAATCACGCACAGAGTCATATTTGGGCAAGGCAAAAGCCTCGTCTAAATTTTTACGAATCAAAGCTAAAATTTTGGTATTCATAGATTTTTTTCCAAGTTTGCTAAATAATTTTAACAGAATGTAAAAAAATTTACAACCTGACAAAATTTTCTATAAGTATTTACACAACTTGGGCGTTGGGCGCATTTTTTAAGGAATTGAAATGAAACGAATTTTAGCCGCATTATTATTAGTACCTGCTTTGGCCTGGGCCTGGCAACCTCCAGCAGGAAAACCCATTACAGCCACAGTGGGTTTTGCACCTGGATCTGGCAACGAAGTCAGCTTCCGCATTGTGGCAGCACAGGTAGAACGGGCTAACCCCAAAATGACCTTTGTGGTACAAAACAAACCTGGAGCAGGCGAAATTTTAGGAGTAAATTGGTTCTCTCAACAACAGCCAAACGGACAGAATTTGTACATAGCCAGCCAACAAGGATTGTTTACAGCCACGGAACAGTGGTATCCTGGACAATTAAGAATCAATCCCATGGACATGGAGTTTGTGAGCACAATTGCCAAAAGTCCCCTGGCCCTGGTTGCCAACGTCAACAGCAAGACCAATACGCCTGAGCAATTGATTGAACGACTTAAAAATCCCAAAGAACCCATAAATGTTGCCATTGGTGCTACAGCACATAGAATTGTGTTGGAATATCTCATGGACAATGTCAAGGGTGATCGCAAACAGGTCCAAGCCGTGTTGTACAAAGGTCCTGCACAGGCCGTGGCAGATGTAGCCGGAAATCAAGCTGAATTCGGTATCATGCCTGCGGCTATTGCTTATCCTTTGGTCAAAGCAGGCAAGGTCAAATACATTGCAATAACCAGCGAACAAAAATTAACACAAATTTCCAATGTTCCTCTTTGGAAAGACTATGTTCCAGGTTTGAATGTGTATGCGGCTTGGATGATTATGTTGCCACCTGGCACTCCACGTGAACAAATTGACTATTATAACCGGTTGTTTGTGCCTGCAATCAACAGTCCTGAAGCCAAGAAACTGTTTGACGAAAACTTGATGTTTGCAGTAAAATCAGAACAGACTCCAGAGGGTGCCCGAGCCTACATCAGTCGCTTGCAAACTCAGTGGATTCCTTACACAAGAAAGATTAGCCCCAATTGAAATATATTTTTGTAGCAGGTGCACCGGGCTCCAAATGGAGCTCGGTGGTCAAAAACATTTATTATAGCTCTGACATCGACAGATCGGATTACAGCGATGAACGAACCTATTACCACGAAGCCTGGGGTCACCGAGAGCTCATGCACTTGGGTGCTTATTTTGATCCTGGCATGGAGTTTGGCAAAAATTTTGATCATCTTGATCAACTGACACTGGCGGAATGCGAATCAGAATTCGATCGTCCATTTTCTGGCACTGGCATACGAATCATTAAAAGTCATGTGTTTTGTCATCACATTGACTTTCTCAGAACACACTGGCCCGACTGCCCTGTAGTCACCGTTTTACGCCCAAATGATGCCTGTTTGGGGTGGTGGGTCCGGTGTGGCCACTTTGACATAACCTATCCAGACTATGCAGAATACTACCGAGATTTTACCTGGATGCATCGTCGTATCAAAGAACAAAATTGGGATTTGACTCAATCATTGAACAAGACCCCAGCACAAACAGTGTGGAACAATCTTGATCTGTGTGCAACTCTGGGCATAGCACCTCCACCAGATGAATACAGTCAAGATTATGTGACCTCTGACGTAGACGTCAAAGTTTTCAAAGGAAAATAACATGCAAAGCAGCTGGGACGAAACTCGCGCACGCAGTAGATATCATTTTGATCCAACACGTATGGATCCCTTGTACGACACAGTTACACATCTAGGACAATTTGCACCCTGCTGGGATACAGAACTAGCAGAAATTATTTCTCAAAGTCGCCCTGCCACCTGGGCTACTCGTGGTTACAAAGGCCAAGGTGTGCCTCCTCCTAGAGAAGATTTGGCAGCAGAAGAATATGATCTGGAACGCATAGGTGCCGATCGAGACATGATAGTCAGTGATATTGGTTGGCAAATTCCTCCGGTGCTGCAACGAATCAGCAATCTGTTTGGCCTGGCAGACTCAATGAATCGCCTGCACGTACAATGGCCGGGACAAGTATGGACCATGCACATAGACAAACTACAAAAATGGGCACCGGAAGATCCAGACTCAGTTATGCGAGTGATGATTCAACTTACTGATTGGCAACCTGGCCATTTTTGGAGTTACGGAAATTACACTCATCAAGGGTGGAGTGCCGGAGATGTCACAACCTTTGACTGGCAAAATGTTCCGCATTCAACAGCCAATGCAGGTCATGAGCCTCGTGTGACTTTTCAAGTAACCGGTGTTGTAACTGACCAGACAAGAAATTTTTTAAGAATATTACGTAGTAGGAGTCCTTACACTCTATGAAAAAAATGCTAATTTTTACAGGACCACAGGGTTCAGGCAATCACATGTGGAGCAAAATATTTGCTCTACATCCTGAAGTCTTGGGTTGGTCGTCCTTGCTGGACACTTACTGGATACCGCATGATCAAGAACCTTTTGCTGACTGTTGGCGCAATCCAGAGTTGTTAAAACAGCGTGATTGGTCTAAAAAAGACTACTATGTGACCAGTATCAGTTGTCCCTACATCGACGATACTCGGTGGGCCGTTCCTAACATTGTGAGTTTTGCCGCTCATGCCATGGGGTGTGGGCTAAAAGTACAGATTGCCATTATCGGTCGAGATCAAAACATTTTGGGATTTCAAGAAACTCGCATACGTGGTCGATCTACATTTGAAATAGCCCAGGAACAATATGAAAAATTAACCAGTTGGAATCCTGTTTATCTAAGTTATGAGTTGTTGCATTTATATCGCGGCAACTACCTTAGACAAATAAGTAAAACATTAGAGTTTCCTATTGCCTATGACGATGCAAGATTAGAGGAAATTCTCAAGGATGACACCAATCAAAAATATATTCATCCAATAGATCATCATTGGACCGACAAGTTGATGAAAACTGTCAAATTGCAGTAACACACAAAAAGGAACACGCAATGAAACAACGTATCTTAATCATGGGTCTGCCCGGAAGTGGTAAAACCTACTTGGCCGAAGCACTTAAAAAATATCTTGAAAAGCACGGTACCAGGGCTGACTATGGTGAAATGTTGCCTATCACAGGATTTCAAGCCACGGTGACTTGGTTCAATGCTGACGATGTGCGCAGAAAATACAACGACTGGGATTTTAGCAAGGAAGGCCGCATACGTCAAAGTCTACGCATGTTGGAGTTTGCTTTAGCATCTAACACTGATTATGTGATCTGTGACTTTGTGGCGCCCATTCCAGAAATGCGTAACAATTTCAAAGCCGACTGGACCATTTGGATGGACACCATTGAAGAAGGACGTTTTGAAGACACCAACCGAATGTTTGTGCCGCCTGATGTGTATGACTTCCGTATCACAGAAAAAAACGCAGAAAAGTGGGCAGAATTTGTAGGACAACACATCATTGACGGTCGTCGCAGACCAACATTTGACTGGCAGAAGGAAACAGTGCAAATGCTAGGACGTTGGCAACCCTGGCATGCCGGACACAGAGCTTTGTTTGAGCGTGCCATTGCCAAAACTGGGCAGGTGGTGATTCAGATACGCGATTGCCAGGGCTGGCAAGGATCAAACCCTTTTGCCATAGAACAAGTAAAAAGCTACATTCGCAGAGACCTTGATCCCATTTATCAGGGTCAATATGAAATACAGGTAGTACCCAACATTGTAAACATTACCTATGGGCGTGATGTGGGCTACCGAATAGAACAGGAGACATTTGACGATGCTACACACAGCATATCAGCTACTAAAATCCGCCGCGAAATGGGTCTGGAATAATTTAAACAACTACGAACACGAAGTGGATTTTTTGCGGCGCATGCGTGAAGAATAGTGCTAAATATGGGTATATCAAGGACTTCGACCCATGCAAATTACTCGCGAACAATTGGCTCAAATCATACCCAAAAATCCCTACATTGATCAGTGGTGTGATGCCCTAAACAAACTGTTACCCGACTATGAAATCAACACACCACAGCGTGTGGCTGCTTTTATTGCACAGTGCGCCCATGAATCGGGCTATTTTGTGCACCTAAAAGAAAACTTGAACTATCGTGCTGAAAGTTTGATGCGTACCTGGCCGCGACATTTTCCTACCATGGAAATTGCAAATCAGTATGCTCGTCAACCCGAGCGCATAGCCAATCGTGCCTATGCCAATCGCATGGGCAACGGCGACGAAGCTTCGGGCGACGGCTGGCGTTATTCGGGTCGTGGAC
>ERZ869929.340-NODE-340-length-31159-cov-26.932324_pt1 | contig 31159 bp, 39 predicted proteins | sample MGYA00579312_ERZ869929 | MGnify/ENA primary metagenome ERZ869929 (study PRJEB32216, sample SAMN09231818) | wastewater metagenome | place: USA: Maryland | collected 2016-08-09 | study: EMG produced TPA metagenomics assembly of the PRJNA472060 data set (Reclaimed... | reverse complement strand
TTGCAGCTCCGCGCACAGGGCCCGCAGCGCGGGCCCCGGACGTCCGGCGAGGATGCCCGTGCACTCCGGCTCGGGGGCGGCGACCGCGTCCGTCGGCGGTGTCGTGCGCCCCTCGACGATGGCGCGCAGCCGTCGCACCTCCGCGACGAGGGCCATCGTGTCGGGGCCAGCGCTCGCCCAGCACGCCCGCGAAGCCCTCGGCCCGCAGCGCGTCGAAGGTCCGCGCCACGAACCACGACTCCGCGTTGCCGGGCACCTCGTCGCGCAGCACCAACCGCCCGAGTTCGCAGGCGTCGTCGCTGCGCCACGGCCGCAGGACCGCGGGGTGCATCGGCACCGAGTAGACGGCGACGCCGACGAGGCCCCCGCCGCGCGCGTAGAGGCCGAAGCGGCGACGAGCCGCGGGGTAGGTGCCCGCGTAGTGGTGCTCGACGACGAACACGCGCGCCGTCGTGTCGTCGGCGATCGGCGCGACCTCGTAGGCCCGAGGGTCGAAGGCCGACGCGCCACGGACCCATCGGCACCGGCCGAAGCTCCATCGCTGGCAGAGGTCACCCACGATTGGCCGCCTTCCGCGCCTGCGTCGGCACGAACACCAGCACGACGGCCCCGCCCTTGCGGTAGAAGTCCACGCGGCGCAGATCGTGGCCCTCGGCCATCGCGAGCTTCGTGCCCTCCGCGTACGGCATCCACCGCTCGACGCCGCCGCGCACCGGCCACTCCCCCGTGGGCCGCAGCGGGAGCGCCCCCCACCACGCGCACCCCTCAGCAGGCACGCTGGTGTAGCCCCACCAGCCGCCGCGCAGGTCGGGGATGGCGGGGCACCGGCCCCAGCACTGGTCGCTCTCGGACAGGTCGAGCTCGTGGCCCTGCTCCCTCTCGGTGCAGTCGCCGCACAAGAGCGGCTGTTTGTTCACCGGCTCCGACGTCGCGCTCTTCCGCCAGAGCTTCACGCCGTCCGCGCCGCACTTCCCACACACGTAGTCGGCCGGGACCATCACTGCACATCCGCCAGCGACGGCCACGACCATCGATCCGCCCCCGGGTACGCCTCGGGCTCCACCCACACTCCGCCGCCGCTCGACAACGCGAACACGCCCGCGTCGGCGTGCACGAGCGTGAGCAGCATCTGCCGCGCGATGGCCTCGGCGGCGCCCACCGGGACGGCGTTCCCCAGGGCCTCGCGCCACCGAGACGAGCTCTTGCCCGCGAGCGTCAGCGGACGCCCGTTGATCGTCGCCGGGAAGCCCTGCAGGACGGCCAGCTCCAGCGTGGTCAGCGGCCGGTGCCACGACCCATCGACCGTGGGCAGCACGGGGATGTACGGCGGCGCCGCGCGGAGGTCGCGCACCACCCAGCGGACGGAGAGCGCGGGGTTGCCGGGGACGCGCGGGTCCGCGACGGCGAACCACCCGTTGTCGATGCACGCGCTCCCGGTGACCGTGACCCACGCGTCGGTCCAGCGGCGCACGCCGTAGGCCCCCGAGGTCTCGCGCGGGGTGCAGGTCAGACGAAGGTCCGCGATGGAGTACGCGCCCTGGCCCGGGTGCGAGCCCGCCGCGACGGTGTTGGACGGGTCGGTCCAGCGCATCACGCCGTAGGAGCGTGGGTGCGCGACGGGGACGCGGAGGTCCGCGACGCTGAACCGGCCCGTTGTGACCCACGAGTTGCCGGTCACGACGCCCGACGGCGAGTCCCACCCGACGACGCCGTACGGGCCACCGCCGAAGTTGCGGACCCGCTCGTCCGCGATGCTCGGCGCCCCCGCCTGCACGTCCGTCGATCCGGTGACGGTCCATGCGGGCTCGCCCCACGCGCCGACGCGCATGTTCATCCCGTAGCGCTGGCCGGCGAACGCGAGCACCCGCGGGTCCGCGACAGAAGCCGCCCCGCTGGTGGGCCCTGCGCCGCCGTTCACGGCGCCCGCAGCGTCACCCCACCCGATCAGCTCGTAGACGTGGTTGAAGGGCGTCCGACCGGTGATCGCCAGCCGCGGGTCCGCGACGTAGTTGCACCCGTTGCTCGCGCCGCCGATCACCGTGCGGGCGGGCTCGCTCCACACGATGACGCCGTACTTCCCCTTGAACCAGTGGATCTCGCCGTCGGTCTTCTTTCCGCGCTGCTCCCACGCCTTGCGCGCGCCACCGACCCGCTCACCGGCCCCCGGCAGGTCCCGCCAGTCCCCACCCGGCGGGATCGCGGCCAGACGCATCCAGTTCAACATGCTGATCCGCGGCAGGACGTGCAGCGGGCCCGCGCTCGGGTCTCCGGGCAACGGCAGCTCCCCGAGCACCTCGCCGCACGCACGGACCCGGCGCTTCGGGGGCTGGTAGAGCAGCTGGTCCACCCGCCGGGCGTGGCGGGCGACGAGCAGGAACCGGTCACGGTGCTGCGCCAGGCCCCCGATCTCCCCGCAGTCGTGGGCCCCCTCGTGGATCACGTACCCCGCGGCCCGGAGCAGGCGGCGCACCTCGCGGAGCATCCCGGCGGCGCGCTTGGCGATGCGCGGGACGTTCTCGAGCAGCACCAGCCGCGGAGGCGTCGGCCATGCAGCGAGCATCGTCCGCGTCCAGCACAGGGCGAGTTCGTTCATCGCGGCGTACTTCGGGGAGCGCGCCTTCTCTTCGGACAGCAGCCCCGAGGCTCCCTTGCAGGGCGGCGACAGAAACACCACGTCGGGGGCCGTCTCGCCCGCGAACGCGCGGAGCTCGTCGGCGGTGAGCGTGGACAGGTCCGCGCGGAGCGAGGGCGCCCCGGTGAGCGCTTCGAAGTCCTCGCAGGCCTGCGCGTCGAAGTCGATCCCGCCGAGCACGCGGAACGTCCCGCGCCACCCGAGGCCCCGAAGCTCGGCCTCCGCGCGCTGGAACCCGAGGGCCCCGCCGCCGATGCCTCCGAAGGGAAACAGGGCCGTGTAGACCCGCTCCGTCGTCTCGGCCGCGCTCACGTCCGCACCCTCGCCGCCGCCCGGTCGATCGCCCGCAGCGTCGCCGGGAGCTCGGCCTGTGCCGCCGCAAGCCTCTCGGCGGCGACCCGGGCGGCGACCTCGCATCGCTCTACGGCCTCGCGAGCGCGCGTGATCTCCCTCTCTCGCCACGCGACGACGTCCGCGGCGGTGACCTGGTGACCCGAGCCTTCGCAGCGGCGCGACCCGAGCGTCACGTATCGCGTGTGCAACACCAGCGCACCGCTCGCGTTCACCCCGGACAGCCCGCCGCAGCGCGGGCACACGATTCCTACGCGCATCACACCCTCTCCAGGTAGAAAGTCCTCGGGCCCAGCGCGTCGAGCACCACGCCCGTTCCGTCGTCCAACCGCACCAGCGCGCGGAGCACCCACCCGCGTTCCGGGCTGCGCTCGTCCACGCGTTCGATCGTCCCCAGCCCCGCGGACCAGCCGTCGCTCAGGCGACGCACGCGCACGCGGGTGCCCACGCCGACCACGGGGAGGGTGGAGGCCGTGGGCGCTGACGCCGGCGCGCTCACCACACCACCCGCTGGTCGTCGGCGACCAACCCCGCCCACGCGAGCGCCGCGCCCATCGCGCACGCCGCCCGCAGCCACCACGGGGCCGCGTCGAGCATCGCCCCGGCGACGCACACCGGCAGCAGCGCGTACGCTACGGTCCGACCGCGGGGGCTCACCAGCCACCTCGGTGCGGACCCTGTACCCCGCGCACCCCGGTCAGCCGGGCGATCAACAGTTCGTCGGGTTCGTCCTCGACGTCCACGCGCTCGCGGAGCGCCTCGATGGGGTCGAGAATCTCGCCGGTCTCCTGGGGCGCCGTCGGGGCGGGGCGCGCGGGTGCTGCGGGCTGCTCGGGCACCTCGGGCACGGGCACCCGCACCACGGGCACCACAGGCGCCGCGCTGGCGATCCACTGCCGTCGCTCGGCGGCGAACTCCTGCACCGTCTGCCCGCGGCGCACGGCGATGCCGTCGGCGGCGAAGCGCGCGTGCGGGTCGAGGGCGAGCAGGAGCCCGAGGGGGATCGTGCGCGCGTCCTCGGGGGAGACCTCCGCGAGCGTGCTGGCGAGAGCGGGGAACGGGATGGTGTGCGCGGGGGGCATCACCACGGGGCCGAGCGTCAACATCACGCCGCGTGCTCCACTGCGGCGGCGGTCGCCACTGCCTCGCACTCCTCCGGCTCCCGGGCCGTGGGCACGCCGGCTTCGGCGCGCTCGGCGTTCCACGCGCGGCGGTAGTCCGCCGGGACCGCGCCTGCGGCGAGCGCGAGGTACGCCTCCGCCGGGCACCGGCCGAGGATCACCCGCTCCGCGTGGAGCATCTGCCCCCAGAGGGCCTCGCGGTGCTGGCGGTTCCGCGCCGCGTTCGAGGCCTGCGCCCGGTTCAGCTCCCCGCGGAGCCGGGCGAGCTCGTTGCTCAGGTCCGCCGGGACGGGGGCGGTGGCCCCGGACTCGTCCGCGTCGAAGCGCGCGATGTGGTATCGGAACTCCTGCGCCGCACGCTGCCAGCGCTCCAGGGCCGCGGAGCAGCGGCGGCGCCACATCGCGTAGTCCTCGGGGCCGTCGAAGTAGTGCTCGGTGCGCTCGAAGAGGTCTCCCGCGGCGTCGGCCGCGGAGCGCGCGCAGACGAGAAGGCCGTGCTCGGCTTCGGCGCGCGTGCGAGGAATACGAAGGTCGGTGACTCGCATGGTGGTCTCTCCAGGCAAGGGGATGGCGTCAACGCCGATGGGCGCAGAGGGGGAGGCGGTGGTGGTGGGACGCGCGGAGGGACTCGAACCCTCGCATGCCGGTCTTCCTGCCGGTTGCTCTGCCGATCCCGCCCGGAGGCCCGTTGCCGGTGTGGCTTCGGGCGCGGGCGATGCGAGCTACGCGCGTCGTGTGCGGGCCGCAGGCGCCCGCGTTGGTCATAGAACGTGTCGGTACGTCTTTCCCTTCATCAGCAGGTAGATCACGCCCTGCGAAACACCGTGCTTTCGGGCCAGGGACGCCTGCGTTTCCGTTTCGACCCTGGCCCGAATATCAGCCACCTGTTCATCCGAGAGCTTTCGTCGCGGGTGACCGGCCCGCGCCATGTCGTCCATGTTCTGCTTGTGCGTTCCCGCGTACAGGTGATCCGGTCGCACGCACTGCTTGTTGTTGCAGCGATGGCAGACGAACAACCCCTTTGGAATTGATCCGTTTGCGATCATCCAAGAGACCCTGTGCGCGAGATTCGACCTACCTTCCCAAGTCGCCTGCGGATAGCCGTGGGAGCCGCGTGATCCTCCGTGGGTCCAGCACCCGTCGGTGACGGTCACGCGGCTCCAGAACAGCGCCACATCGGACGCGCCCCCGAACGCACTCACGCGCCGGGGGCCCGATCAAAAGGGATCTCGTCGTCCCCCGCGCTCGGTCCGTAGTCCGGCTCCGCCTGCCTGGGTGGCGGCCTCTGCGGCGCCGCCGTGCGCGCGGGCGCCTGCGGCCTCGGGATGCTCGCTCCAGCCGCGGGGCGGGCGGCGGGCGCGCCGGTGGCCTTGTCGTGCTTGCGCAGCGCTCCCCGGAGGAGGTCCGACGCGCGCCGCAGGGACCCGGCGTCCACGGCGGGCGCCTCGCGCTTCTTGGGCGCGACGATGTTGTCCACCTCGACGTAGGTCTTGCTGCCGTCCTGCGACAGCTCGTGTTTGATGACGCCGCGGACCTCGTTCGCGTCGAGCCCGCCCACGTTCGGGGCGCCGATGTCGTCGGTGGTCTCGCCCTCGAAGCCCAGCATGCGGAGCTTCTCGCTGGTCTTCTCGATGGTCTTCTCGGAGAACCACAGCTTCCCGCTGGGCTTGAGCCCGCGGTACGGCCCGGCCTCCGTGATCACGTAGGTGATCCGCAGGCCCAGGGTGCCGGTGTTCGCCTGGAACCACTCCCAGGACTCGGCGCGCATGGTGTGCCAGGTGCCGGGCGGGATGTCGCTCAGCGCGGCCGGGGTGCTCTCGGTGTTCTCGGTGGTCATCGTCACTCCTCGGTGGTGGCCGTGGTCTCGGCCGGGATGGTGTCGGTGGTGGTCGCGGCACGCGGCAGAGGCTTCGCCGCGAGATAGCTGTCGATCTCGTGGAGCTTCGCGGTGTTCCCGGCAGAGACCGCGGCGGCGATCGATGCCTCCACCCGCCCCACGGCGCTGGACTCGGCCCCTGCGATGCGGGCGCGGATGGACGCGATGATGGCGTCGGGGGTGGCGGCGCGCCCCATGGCCTCGGTGAGCGAGCGCCAGTTCATCGCCACCGTGCCGGTGAGCCCGAAGCGGTTCTTCGCGACGTACCCCCCGGTGGACTCGACGCCGAGCAGTCGTTCCTTGTCGAGATAGCCGCGGTCGCGGTCGCGCTGGCTCTCACCCGCGGCCACGGCCACCGGACGATGGGCGTAGAACAGGCCGTCGAGGGATTCGAGGAAGAGCCCGGCGAGCTTCTTTCCGCACTTGAGGTCCCAGACGTTGAAGTCCGCAGCCGCGGCGTCGGGGTTGATCCCGCTCGCAATCTTGCCGTGCGAGATGAAGACGGCGGTCATGCCGCGCTTCCGGCGGAGCTCGTGCAGCATCGCGAAGAGACGGCGAAACTCCACGACGGTCATGTCGTGCCCTCGGCCGAAGTTCGTCTTGCCCTCCTCCGAGGCCACGTATTCGATGCTCGATACGGGGTTTCCCTTCTTGTCCCCGGGCGTGTGGCACAGGTGCTGGTGGCAGAGCCACTCCATCTTGTCGACGGTGTCGAAGACGATGGTCTTGAAGTCGTGCTCTCCGGTGATCATCCACCGCACCGCGCCGAGCACCTCAGGCCACGTCTCGATACCGTCGAAGCGCGAGACGTTCAGCTCGCTCGATCCGTCGTCGAGGTCGAGAAAGATCGGCGCCGGAGCCTCCGCCGCGAGGGTCGTCTTGCCGACTCCGGCTGCGCCGTAGATGCCGAGCCACAGCGGGCGCTGGATCCTGCCGCTGCTGATCGACGGCGGCTTTGCCGGGGAGGCGGGTGCCGACTGCGAGGGTGCCCGGACGCCGCTGCGCGTGTTGCCCGGGGTGGATTGGATCGGTGCGTTCATCGTCGTTCGGTTCTCCGTGGGGTTCGTCTGAGGGGCAGGCGTCAACGCCCGTCCGTGGTGTCTGTGGTGTCCGTGGCGTCCGCGAGCTCGGGGTGTGCGGTCTCCAGCGTCTTGAACAACGCGTCGTCGGCCAGCGACGCGACGCCCTCGCAGACCTCGAGGTACGCGCACCGGCCGTACCGAAAGCACGCGCTGGGGTTCTTCGGGTGCGGTGCGTCGGCCCCGAGGTCGTGCGCGAGCAGGGTCAGGTGTCGCGTCGCGTGCCAGAGGTCCACGCGGTGCTCGGTGAGCTGCTCGTCGAAGCGCACGACCTCGACGTGGCGGAAGTACGCGGGGAGGTCCGCGGCGACAGCGGGGGCGATGCGCGCGGCGTACTCCTCGAGCGTTTCGTCGGCGTCGCGCATCCCGGCGTACAGGGCCCCGCCTGGGTCCGTGACCACGCGCCCATCGACGCACTCCACGCCGGCCTCCGGGTCGACGTGGGGGGCGGGCGGGGCCGAGCGCTTTCCGCAGAGCTTGCAGGCCCGCGACCGGGGCTGGGTGTAGCGACGCTGGTCCGCGGGCGTCGCGAGGGCCGGGCGGAGCGTGGGCTTCTGCAGGATGTCGTAGATGCAGACCTCCGCGGGGTAGCCGAGGACGGCCGCGCCCTCGAAGTATTGCGAGACCTGGCCGTCGAGGGTGAGCTTGCGCTGGTAGTCGGAACCGGCGCGGGTGTCTTCACCACCGGACTTGTGTTCACCTATGGCAATGCGCCCGTCGCGCAGCCGCAGCAACAGGTCCATCTTCCCCGCCACCGTCCAGCCCTCGACGGCCCCGCCTCGGAGCGGGTGCGCCATCGGGTAGGCGAACGGAAGCTCCACCCCGATGACCTCGGCGACGTTCTCGTGCGCCCAGCCCCACCACGCGAGGTGGTAACCGCGAACCATCGCCTCGACCCGCACCGCGTCGAAGGGGTCGAGCTCCGCCAGCGTGGCGGCCAGCGCGGTCAGGGCGTCGTCGAGGGCCTCATCCCCCGAGGCCCCGCGCCCGAACGCCCGCCACCACGCTTCCAGGGCCGCGTGGACGGCGGTGCCGTTGCGCAGCGCTGGCGCCTCGCGGCGCGGCACGCGGGCGCGGAGGTAGCGGTTCTGGTGCAGCCGCGGGCACGTCCCCAGCGCCTTGAGGCGCGAGGCGGTCATCAGCTCGGGGGTGCGGACGGGGGCGGTCATTGGCCACCCCACGTCGAGGGGTCGTGCGCGCGGGCGGTGTCGTAGGCCTTCTCGGCGTCCGCGAAGGACTGCCACGCGAGCAGCGCGCGGAACTTCGCACCCGCGAGGGCCCGACGGGACTCGGTCTCGGTGGCGGTGCCGATCGCCGCGCGGTGGTGGTCGGCGGCCTCGGCGAAGGCCTGCGCCGTCCGGGTGAGGATCTCGCACCAGCGGGTCAGCGTGGTGGCGGCGGCGTCGGTGTCGGGCGTGTTCATCGGGTCTCTCCGTTGCGGTCACCACGGGCAGCAGCGTCAACCAGCGCCCGCACCACGCGCTCGGCGCGGGCGCAGTCCTCGCACCGGCAAACCTCTCCGCGCTGGTCATGCGCGTCGCTCACAGCCCGCAAGCAGGCCGCGCAGAGCGCCTCGCCCCCGCGGGCGAACCCGGGGCAGGCGACGCACGGGGCGATCGGGAGGTCCGACCGCACCCGCAGGGCCGCGAGGTACGCGTCGAGCACGGCCACCGAGGTCATCGGCGACCCCCGGAGAGCCCCGCGGTGACGGCGGCGCGCGTCGCGGGCGAGGCGTTCGCCCAGGCGTTCAACAGGTACGCCGCGTCGAGGGCGACGGCGTACGCGATGATCAGCAGCGCGGCGGTCCGGGTGCTCATGACCGGACCCCCAGCGCGTCGCAGGCGCGCTCCAGGGCCTCGGCGAGGGTGTCGCCGGAGACGTGGATCCCGTCGCCGGGGTCGCACAGCCGGGCGCCGTGGACGGCTACCCGATCGCCCGGGGTGGTCGCGAGGGTCACGCGCACGTCGGCGCGGACGAGGGCCGCGAGGGCGCGGCCGAGGGCGGCGTGGTCGATCACTGGCCCACCGCCATGCGCTCGGTCAGCGCGTCCGCGGTGTCCTCGTCGAGTGCGTGCCAGGGCGCCGTCACGTCGTACAGGTCCGCCTCGGAGCGCGGCGCACAGCGCACGGGCCCCGGGCCGGGGCGACGCTCGAGGGCGGTCAGCACGATCGCCGCGAGGGCGTCCGCGTCCGCGTCGAGCAGGTCGAAGGCGGCGGTGAGGTCCACCGCGGCGGTGAGGGCCGCGTCGAAGGCGTCGCGGTCCTCGGCGGACGCCTCCGCCGAGAGGTGCTGGACCTCGGCGGCGTCGTCCGGGGTTGGCTCGCCCGGGTCCCAGTCCTCGGGCTCGAAGTCGACGTTGGGGCCGCCGCTGGTCAGCCAGCGGTCGTAGTCCGCAAGGGCGCGCTGGTCGGCGTCGAAGGTGTAGAGGGACACGGATGGCTCCGCCGCGCGGCGTTGAGTGCCGCGTCGGTGAGCACAGTTGTGATACTTCCGGCGGTCGCCGTCAACACAATTGTGATGGGCGCCCGTTCGATTTGTGATCAGCCTGCTTTTTCCGCCATCTGCGCTGCGGCAACCCGAAGGTCGACGGCCCACCCCGGGCCCCAGGCTTCGCCCCGAAGGTCGACGGCGCGACGGCGCAGCACGCGGCGGGGTACAAGGAGCATCAGCGTCAGGAGCCACACGTCGCCGTGGCCGTGTGCGTCGCCGCTGCCCAGCAGCAGCGCGTGGGCGAGCTCGTGCAGCACCCGCAGCCCGAAGGTGCGGACGCAGGCGCTGGGCCGAACCACCAGAGCCCTGCCCAACAAGGTGCCCTGCCCGCAAGACGCGAAGTGGTGCCGGGCGACTTCGTACCCCAGCGCCGCCGCGAGTAACTCCGGCTCTGGGAAGTCTCCGAGGCCCGCGACGTCAACCACCGCCTGGGCCACGCCCTCGAGGCCCTCCGGCGCGCAGCGGCGCTCGTCGACAAGGGCCCGAAGAACGACGACCGTCAGATGGGCGAGGGGCTTGCGGTGTCGGGGTGGCACGAGGGCAGGCTACGTCCGTCCGCGGCGCCGGGCGTCCGGGGGCGGGACGTACTCTGACCCTGGGAAGCGTCAGGCCCTTGCAGCGCCGTGGGTGGCTCCGGTCGTTGCGCGGAGCTCCACGCTACCGACGGGGCCGACGGGCGGGCTGCTCCGGGGGCGGTCGCCGCGGGGGCATCGTGCCGTCCTGGATGGCCTGCGCCTCGGCGCGGGCTTTCGCGGCCTGGGCGTCGACTTGGGCCCGGAGGTCTCCGCCGGCGCCGAGCCGCACCGCGAGCCGGTACAGCTCTTCGACGTGGATGGGCTGTACGCCGCCGGGCGGGGCCATGAAGGGGGCGCTCGCTCGAGCGGCGCCCCACTTCGTCTCGTCGGTCCACTCCGGGTGGTCGCGTCGGACCTGAGCCTCCGCGTCGGACCACCCGGGGATGGATGACCAGGTCGACGCCGGCGCTTCGGCGGGGGGAGCCGCGTCGTCGCTGTCGGGGGTGCCCTCTCCGAGCACCATCCACCGCTCGGAAACGCCTGCAGCCTGCGCGATGGCGCGGAGCGTGTCGGCGCCCAGGCGCTTCGCCCCGCGGTGCAGGATGTTCGCGATGTGCGAGCCGCTCAGGCCCGCGCGCGTCGAGAGTTCGTAGGGCGTCCAGCCCGTGCGCTCGAGCACGGTGCGAAGGCGTTGGACCACGTCGGCGTCAGCCACGATCCCGACGCTACCGCGCGCAGACACAGGTGTGAACCCGAGGGCGAAGAGGGGCGCATCACAAATGTGTTGACGCCCGAGGGCGAATCCGTCACGATTGTAGTCCATGGACACCCTCGGTTCCCGACTGCTGCATGCCCGTGAGCTCCGCGGCCTCTCCGCGGCGGAGCTCACCCAACGCGCCCGACTCAAGAGCCCCTCGCACCTCGGGATGATCGAGCGCGGAGAGCGCCCGGAGCCTTCGGCGAAGACCATCTCGGCGCTCGCGGTGGCCCTCGGGGTTCGCGAGCGCTGGCTGGTGCAGGGCACCGGCCCGATGGACGACACCCCCGCGACGGCGGCGGAGGTCTGACCCATGGACCGCCGACGAACGGAGCCCCAGCGCGGGAGCTGGGCGACGGGGTTGTGTGCGCCGGGAGCGAATCACGCTTACGGAAGCGCCTATCGGGCCACGGAAGTTACGGGGCCTGATTTTCCCGGGGCGAATCGCGTCTCCGAGGGGGTGACGCACATCACCCCGGAGCAGCTGGACACCCTGCGGCGCTTCGCCGCCCTCGGCCCCGCGGTGACCGCGGACCGCACCACCGACCGCACCACCGACCACGCGGAGGCCCCCGATGCGCCTCGGTGACGACGACACGACGGCACCGGGGGACCTGCGCACGCTGGCGCTCGCGGGCTTCCGGCGCGTGGGCCCCGATCGCTGGGTTGACGCCGAGGGCGAGGGGAGAGCGACCAGCACCGCCGCCGCGCTGCGGACGGCGCGGCGGGACGTGCACAGGGACGCCCGCGCGGGCGCCGTGGAGGCAGGGCGATGTTGACGGCGGTGTTGGCGGTGGTGCTCGCTGCGGCTGCGGGCTGGCTGTACATGGCGCGACGAGCCCAGCGGCAGACGGCGGCGGACCTCGAGCGCGCGCGGGCCACCCTCGCGGTGACGCAAGACGCGCTCGTGCGGCAGGGGCGGACCCTGGTGCGCGTGATGGCCGAGCGGGACGCGCTCGCGATGGGCGACGCCGGGGCCGCGGTGCTCCGCGATGCGCTGGACCGGTGCACGGTCTACGCGCCCGAGCAGGCGCGGTTCCAGGCCGTGGCGCAGGCGTTGGTGATCGGGCTGCAGCGCGGGCAGTGGACCGTGCGGGTGGGGGAGGCGTGAGCGCGTACCACGAGTTCATCCGGCGGAAGGCCCAGACGGACCTTGCGTGCGGCTTCGAGCCCCTGTGGCTCCCGTCGTTCCTCTTCGACTTTCAGGCCGAGCTCGTTGCCTGGGCGCTGCGGCAGGGGCGCGCGGCTCTCTTCGCGGACTGCGGCATGGGCAAGACGGCGATGTTGCTGGTGTGGGGCGAGAACGTCGTTCGCCACACGGGCGGTCGCGTGCTGGTGCTCACGCCGTTGGCGGTCGTGGGGCAGACGCTGGTTGAGGCCGCGAAGTTCGGCGTCGAGGCCCGGCGGTCCAACGACGGCACGGCGCACGACGGCATCACCGTCACCAACTACGAGAAGCTCCACCTGTTCAACCCCGCGGACTTCGTCGGCGTGGTCTGCGATGAAAGCTCGATCCTCAAGAGCTTCGAGGGCGTCACGCGGACCGCGGTGACGGAGTTCCTGCGCAAGATGCCGTATCGGTTGCTCGACACCGCGACCGCGGCGCCGAACGACTACGTAGAGCTCGGCACGCACAGCGAGGCTCTCGGCTACCTCGGCCAGCGCGACATGCTGACGCGGTTCTTTCGCACCGACACCGGCACGGCGCAGGGCAAGAGCGCCTTCGCGGCCGACGGCGGTCACGGTGTGACCTGGCGCTTCAAAGGACACGCCGAAGAGCCCTTCTGGCGCTGGGTCTGTTCGTGGGCTCGCGCCCTGCGCCGCCCGTCAGACCTTGGCTTCGACGACAGCGAATTCGTGCTCCCTGAACTCGTTGAGAGGGAGCACCGCGTAGGGGCCCGGAAGGCCCGCGAGGGGATGCTGTTTTCGGTCCCGGCGCACGGGCTGACGGAACAGCGCGAAGAGCGCCGCCGCACCGTGCGCGAGCGCTGCGAGACCGCCGCGGCGCTGGTGGTCGACACCGGCGAGTCGGCGGTGTGCTGGTGCCACCTGAACGACGAGGGCGACCTGTTGGAGCGCCTCATCCCCGGCGCCGTACAGGTCTCGGGGCGCGACGCCGACGAGGCGAAGGAAGAGAAGTTCCGCGCCTTCGCTGCGGGCGAAGCGCGCGTGCTGGTGCTGAAGCCGGTCATCGGAGCGTGGGGCCTCAACTGGCAGCACTGCGCGCACATGACGACTTTTGCGACGCACTCCTTCGAGCAGCACTACCAGTCCGTGCGTCGCTTGTGGCGCTACGGGCAGAAGCGCAACGTCACCGTGGATCACGTCGTCTCGGACGGCGAAGGCCCGGTGCTCGCGAACCTCCGTCGGAAGTCCGAACAGGCGGAGGTGATGTTCTCCAGGCTCGTCCAACATATGCGCGATGGGATGGCCGTCGCGCGCGATCAGTCGTTTCCGAAGAAGGAGCAGGTCCCGTCATGGCTGTGATCGATCAGGTTTGCACCGACCGCTACGCGATCTACAACGGCGATTCGTGCGAGGTGCTCCCGACCTTGCCCGACGCGAGCATCGACCTCTCGGTCTACTCGCCGCCCTTCGCGCAGCCCGGCGGAGGGGCGCTGTACCACTACAGCAGCAGCCCGCGGGACCTCTCGAACGCGCGCACGTTCCCTGAGTTCCTGGAGCACTACAGCTTCATCGTGCGCGAGCTCCACCGGCTCACGAAGCCGGGGCGCATGTCGGTGGTGCACGTCGCTGACGTGCCCAGCGGGAACAGCGGTTGCGATCACCTGTTCGACCTCCCCGGCGAGGTCATCCGGCTGCACGAAGCGCTCGGGTTCCGGTACGCCGCGCGGTACTGCATCTGGAAAGAGCCGCTCGCCGTCCGTAACCGCACGATGGCGAAGAACCTCGCTCACAAGGCGATCGTCGAGGACTCGACGGAGTGCTCGAACGCGGGCGCGGACTTCCTGCTGCTGTTCCGTCGCGAGGGCACCAACGCCGTGCCCGTCGAGCACCCCCACGGGCTCCTGGAGTACGCGGGCGAGCGCGAGGTGCCGAAGGAACTGCACCGCTTCCGCGGGTGGACCGGCAAGCAGACCGAGAACCGCTACTCGCACTGGATCTGGCGGCAGTACGCGAGCTGCGTGTGGGATGACGTTCGCCTCGACAACGTGCTCCCGTACCGCGAGGCGCGCGACCCCGAGGACGAGAAGCACGTTCACCCGCTGCAACTGGACGTGATCGCCCGGGCGCTCGCGCTGTGGTCGAACCCCGGGGAGACGCTGTTGACGCCGTTCATGGGCGTTGGCTCCGAGGTCTACGGCGCCGTCGTTGCCGGTCGCCGCGGGATCGGGGTGGAGCTGAAGAACAGCTACTTCCGGCAGGCGGTGCGGAACCTTGAGGCCGCGGCGGCGACCGCTGCGGGTGCGGTCGATCGGCAAGTGTCGTTGGCGCTGGCCTGAGGCCTTGACGTGTCCGCCCCCGTCGCCATCAGCCTCCGCCCGCACCAGCTGGGCTGGATCGCCGACGTTCAGGGTGCGTTCCGCACCCATCGGCGCGTGCTCGGGCAGTGTCCAACGGGCTTCGGGAAAACCGCCTGCGCGACGGTCATCCTCCGCGACTGCACCGCGCGCGGCCTCCGCTCGCTCTTCGTCTGCGAGCTCGAGGAAATCGCCCTCGACACCCACGCGCGCCTCCGGGGCGTGCGGGTGTGCTCCGGGGACTGGTCTCGGGTGCTTGGGCCATCCTCGCTCTGGGCACACGTCCGCACGTCCTCCACGGGCGTCGTGGGTGTGTACCTCGACCCGCCCTACAGCGAGGGCTCCCAGCAGTACGCCGCGGGCGGGACAGGGACGGGGCTGTCCGCCGAGGTGCGGGCCTGGGCGCTCAAGCACGGCGCCCACGAGCGCCTGCGGATCGTGCTGTCGGGGTACGAGGGCGAGCACGACGAACTGGAGGCTGCGGGGTGGCGGGTGGTGGATTGGAAGACGAAGGGCGGCTACTCCAGCGCCGGGGGAGAGAACGCCAACCAGAAGCGCGAACGCCTGTGGCTCTCGCCGCACTGCGTCGGCGCGCGGCAGAGGGAACTGTTCGGAGGTGTCCGATGAGCGCATCCGTCGAACACCCCGACGCCGCCGCGGTCGCCGCGGTCTACGCCGCTAAACACGCGGTAACTCTAGCAAATCCGCCCTACACCGTGCAGCGCGACCCGGTGCTCAAGCAGCGCTACCGGGACCTGTACGAGTCGGCGCACGGGAACTTCGGCCTCGGGCTCCCGTTCACCGAGCGGCTCTTCGACCTCACCGCGCCCGGCGGGTACATCGCGGAGATCACCTCCAACGCGTTCATGAAGCGCGAGCACGGCAAGGTGCTCGTCGAGCGCGTCCTTCCCCGCTACGACCTGACGCACGTCATCGATCTCTCGGGAGCCTACATCCCGGGGCACGGCACGCCCACGGTGATCCTCGCCGCGCGGAACCGTCCGGCGACGAGCGACCACGTACGCGCGGTGCTGGGGCGACGCGGGGAACCGGCGACGCCGAAGCTCGACATGCCCGGTCTCGACGCGGTCGCGGCCCTCGGCGAGAAGCGCGGGCCCTGGACGCCAGTGCTCGCGGAGCTGGCTGCCCTCGGGCGCTCCGCAGCGCCCTCCGCGTCGTGGGAGGAAGGCCTTGCGGACCGGCTGCCCGGGGCCGTGGTGCTCACCGCGGCGCTGCTCCACGACCTCGAGGTCCGCGCCCGGTGGTTCTACGGCGCGCGCTGGGCCGAGCTCGGAGAGACCTTCGCGGGGCACCTGCGCGATGTGGCCGAGCGCGTGTGCGGGATGCTGCCCGACGGCGACTGGCTCGACCCGTCTTGCGGGGTGAACCCGACGTGGGGCGTGGACCTGCCGCGCGACCTGTCGGACCGCGTGCGCGCGCTGGTGCCCACGCTGCCGGTCCCCTTCGGCTCGGCGCGCGACACGGACTGGATGGGGGACATCTACCAGGGCACGCAGAAGTGGGCGCGCGAGGGCGTGCTGGCGTTCTGCCAGACGCCGAATTTCGTGCGGGACTTTCTCCTGCGGCTCGCCCTGGAGCCCGCGCTCGCGGACCCGGCCTTCGGCTTCGAGCGAGTGACGGTGTGCGACCCTGCCTGCGGCGCTGGACACCTGTTGCTCGGGGCGTTCTGGCGGCTGTTCTACGTGAACGCCGACCCCGAGGATGGGCCTCCCGAGGACACCTACGGGCGCTGCGCGGAGATGGCCGCGGCGCGCATCCGGGGCGGGGACTTCAACCCCGAGGTCGCCGCCATCGCGCGGTGGCGGCTGGCCCTCGCGGTGTGCGCGGCGGGCGGCGGGAGCTTCACGAGCGTGCCCGACGAGCCGGGGTACGTGGTCGTCGGCGGGGTCGACGCGCTGACGGCTCATCGCGAGCGTCCAGGGAAGGCTGCTGCGCCCGCGGCACCCGCGGCACCCGCTGCGCCCCCGCCGCCCGCACCCACCCGCGGGCAGCTCTCCCTCTTCGGGGCCCCTTGACGTGTCTGCCCCTGTCGCCATCAACCTCCGCCCGCACCAGCTGGCCTGGATCGCCGACGTTCAGGGTGCGTTCCGCACCCATCGGCGCGTGCTCGGGCAGTGTCCAACGGGCTTCGGGAAAACCGCCTGCGCGACGGTCATCCTCCGCGACTGCACCGCGCGCGGCCTCCGCTCGCTCTTCGTCTGCGAGCTCGAGGAAATCGCCCTCGACACCCACGCGCGCCTCCGGGCTGCGGGCGTCGACGCGGGGCTGATCGCAGGGTGCGCGCCGAGGTCCCCGAGCGCGCCCGTGCAGGTGGCGCTGGTGCAGTCGTTGGCGGCGATGCTGCGGCGCGGGGAGACGCTGCCGCCGGCGGACCGGATCATCGTCGACGAGGCGCATAACTGCTCGAAAACCGAAGGCGGCATGTACGCGGACGCGCTGGCGCGCTACCCGTCGGCGCGCATCCTCGGCGTGACGGCCACGCCGTGCGGGGGGCTGCCCTTCGACACGCTGGTCACCGGGCCCACGGTGTCCGACCTCATCGCCGGCGGGTGGCTCGCGCGGGTCAGCGTGATCGGCCCCGCGACCGAGATGCCCAGCTACACGCTCTCGCAGGACCCCGTGGAGGCGTGGGTCGCGTGGTCGCAGACGCCAGCCTACGCGCGCGCGGCGACCACCCCGGGGGCGCCGGTCGCGACGCTGCTGTTCGCCGCGAACCGCGCCCACGCGCGGCAGGTGCTCGACGGGTTCGCGGCCCGCAACGTCGCCGCCGAGCTGCTCACCGGGGACACGCCCACGGCGCAGCGGCGGGGGCTGCGGTCGCGGCTCACGAGCGGACGGACGCGCGTCGCGGTGGTGGTGGATGCTCCCTGGGAGGGCTTCGACGCCGAAGCCTGCGGCTGCGTGATCTTCGCGCGCCGCGTCGGATCGCTCCGTCGGTGGTTCCAGGGCACCGGGCGCGCGATGCGTTGCCCGCCGGGGTCCGCGAAGGTCGCCACGGTGCTCGACCTCGCCGGGAGCATCCACGCGCACGGCCTGGTCACGGACCCGGTGACCTACTCACTCGACGGTGAGGGCATGGCGCGCGCGGCGCCCCCGGACCTGCGCCGGTGCACGCGCTGCCACGCGCTCTTCGGCGCCGCCGATGCGGTCGCGGGTCGGTGCCCGCTCTGTGGTGGTGGCGGGGCGGCGGACGTGAGGCCGTGGCGCGTGCGGCGGGCGGAGATGTTCGAGCAGTCCGCGCGGCCCGCGCGCGAGCGCGCCGAGGACTACGTGCGGCGCATGGTCGCCGTGGCGGAGCGCGCGCGGGTGCCCGCGGAGCGGCGGCGGGCGTGGGCCGTGGCGAAGAGCCCGGAGTGGGTGCGGATGGCGTTGACGGCAGGCCCGACGGGCGGAGGTGTGTGATGGCCAGGAAGACCACGGACACAGGCGCGAGCGAGGCCACGATTCAGAGCGCGATCATGCACACGCTCGGGCCGCGGCGGGACATGGTCGTGCACCGCAATAATGTGGGCGTTGCGTTGCACACCGACCGCAACGGGCGCACCCAGCATGTGCGCTACGGCGTCGGTGGGACCGGTGCGCCGGACTTGCTGGTGGAGGTGCTCGTCGCGGGCGGACCCGGCACCGGGCGCCCGGGTGTCTGGGCGGCGGTCTGGCTGGAGTGCAAGACCTACGACGGCGCGATCCGCCCCGAGCAGACCGTGTGGCACGAAGCCGCGCGCTCGCGGGGTCGCCACGCGTACATCGTCCGAAGCGTGGAGGACGCTCTCGCGGCGGTAGCTGAGGTGCAGCGGAACGCCACCGCCACAGCCACCGAGGGAGCGCCCAGCCGATGAGCGCGAACGTCGTCTCCCTCGACCTCTTCCGGGCCCGCGCGGCCGGTGTCGCCGCCACGGCGCGCGCCTCCGAAGACCCGGACGTGACCGCCGAGGTGTTCGGCCCCGACGGGCTGCTCGCGCGGGCGTTCCCGGGGTACGAGCCCCGCACCCCGCAGGTCGACCTTGCGCGCGCCGTGGACCGGGCGATCACGCAGGGAATCACCACCGGGCAAACGGCGACGCTCGCCGCCGAGGGTCCGACGGGCACCGGGAAGTGCCACCGGGCCGGCACGCAAGTGCTCATGCACGACGGCAGCACAAAGGCCGTCGAGAGCATTCGCGTGGGCGATATCGTCCAGGGGCCATCCGGTCCGCGCCGTGTTCTTGGGACCAATCAAGGCGTCGGAGAAATGTACGACGTCGTTCCGGTCAAGGGAGAGCCGTGGGGCGTGAACGCCGACCACATCCTTACGATCGTTCAAACCGATACGGATCAAGTCATGGACATCACTGTTCGCGACTACCTCGGACGATCCCCCTACTTTCGCCACCGCGCGAAGCTGTTCCGCACTGGCGCGGACTTCGCTCCGCGCGCAGAGCCGCTGCCGCTCGATCCGTACGTTCTCGGTGTGATCCTTGGGGACGGGTGCGCGAGTGGCGTACAGGCTGGTGGCGTCTCTGTGACCACCGGCGCCGAGGAGATCGTCACTGCTTTGAATTCCTTCGCGCACGCTCGCGGAATGCGACTTACGCGCGGAGACGTTCGCGCGGGCTGCGCCGCGTACCGACTTGCCTTCCGAAAGCGCCACGAGCGAAGCGTGGAAAACCCCGTCACCGGCGCGTTGCGCAGACTCGGTCTGTACGGCCACAAGGCGGGAACGAAGTTTGTCCCGCAACAGTACAAGAGCGCCTCTCGCGCCGATCGTCTCGAAGTGCTTGCCGGTCTCTTGGACACCGACGGCTCGGTTACGTGCGGGTGCTACGACTACGTCTCAAAATCAGAGCAACTCGCCCGCGACGTCGCGTTCCTCGCCCGCGGTGTGGGACTTGCGGCGTACCTGTCGCCGACCCGGAAGTTCTGTCAGACGGGGGCGTCGGGGATCTACTACCGGGTATGCATCTCTGGCAACACGTCCGTAGTGCCGTGCCGCATCAAGCGAAAGCGGATCGCTCCGCGGCGTCAACAAAAGGACGCCCTGCGAACTGGATTCAAAGTCGTTTCGTCCGGATCTGTCGAGACGTACTACGGATTCACGCTCGATGGCGATGGGCGGTACCTCCTCGCCGACTTCACGGTTACGCACAACTCGGTTTCGTACCTCGCCCCCGCGATCATGCACGGCGTCCGCACGGGGCTGCGCACGCTGGTGGTGACCGCGAACAACGCCCTGCTCGAGCAGCTGCTCCGCAAGGACCTCCCCACGCTGCAACGCGTGCTCACGCCCGCCCTGCCTCGGCCCTTCACCTTCGCGGGGCTCATGGGTCGCGGGCAGTATCTCTGCCGGAACCTCGTCCCGGGCATCGGCGCCGACGTCCCCGCCGACCCGCTCTCCGACCGAGACGCCCTCGACCTGGAGCGCATCGACCGCTGGGCGCGCACCACCGCGACCGGCGAGCGCGCCGAGCTCACCCCGGGCGTGACCGATGGCGCGTGGGAGGCCCGCAGCGTCACCGGGGACGACTGCACCCGCGACGGGTGCCCGCTGCGCAGCACATGCCACGCCTACGCCGCCCACGACGCCGCGGCGATGGCCGACGTGGTGGTCACGAACATCGCCCTGCTGCTGATGCACCTGCGCGTCGCGGGCGAGACCGGGCGGGCGAACATCCTGCCGCGCTTCGACGTGTTGGTCATCGACGAGGCCCACGAACTGCCCGACAAGGCCCGTGAAGCTTTCGGGCTCACGATGGGGCGCGGGGCCTTTTTCATGGTTGAGAAGTGGCTGCGCGGGGGAAAGAAGGGCGGCAAGAAGAACGTTCCGCCGACGGACGAGTGCGCGGAGATTCTCCGATGGCTGAGCCGCGACGCGGATGCGTTGTTCGCGGCCGCGATGGCTCGCATGCCGTCGCGGTGTCGCGGCGTCGACGCGCAGGGCCGAACGGAGCACGTAACCCTTTGTGAACCGGGCTGGTACGACGGCGACGCGGTCATGCACTGGCTGCGTCGCGTCCGGGAGGAAGCCGCGAAAGTCGCCGGTTCCCGCGAGGATGGCGATCCAGAGTGCGTTCGCGCCCAGAACACATCCAGGCGAGCCCTTCAGATCATGCGTGCAGTGGAGGAACTCACGCAACTGCCGGACGGGCTGGTTTCGGCCGAACCCGACGTCCGACGCGTCTACTGGATCGAAGCGGACCACGCTCCGCGCCGCCACCGTACCGGCCCCAGGATCACCTTCCGCGGGGCCCCGCTCGCCATCGGCCCCACCTTGCGCCGCGGGCTGTGGGGCATGGAAGGCCTGCGCGCCGTGGTCGCCGTCTCCGCGACGCTCACCACGGGCCCGGGGCCCGGCGGGTGGACGCACCCGCGCCGGGAACTGGGCATCCCCGACGACGCGGTCACCCTCGCGGTGCCGTCGCCCTTCGACTACGCCCGCCAGTCGCTGCTGGTGGTCCCGGGCGAGGCCTGGGAGATGCCCTCGCCGGTGGCGCCGCAGGGCGCCGACCGCACCCGCTCCGACGAGCGCTACACCGCAGCCTGCGCGCGGGTGCTGCTCGACACGATCCGCGCCGCCGACGGCCGGACGCTGGCGCTGTTCTCGTCGCGCCGCGCGCTCACCCTCGCCGCCGAACTGGTGCGCGGTGCCAGCGCGCGGGGCGAACTCCCCGCCGGCGTGCGGGTGCTCGTCCAGGAGCCCGGCGCTTCGCGGCGCGAGCTCGCCGAAACCTTCAAGGCCGACGTCCGCAGCGTACTGCTGGGGCTGCAGTCCTTCGGCACCGGCTTCGACCCCGCGGGCGAGACGTGCTCCGCGGTGTTCGTGGACAAGCTGCCCTTCCCCTCGCGCGGGGACCCGCTGATGGAAGGCCTCTGCGACGCCGCAGGGGACCAGTGGTTCGGGCGCGAGTACCTGCCCCGGATGCTGCTCACCTTGCGGCAGTGGGTGGGCCGCGCGATCCGCACCCGGAGCGACGTCGCCGCCGTGGTGATCGCGGACCCGCGCGTGGGCCAGGGCCCGGGGGTGGGCGCGAAGAGCTACGCCCGGGACGTGTGCGCGGCGGTGGGGGCGGACGTGTGGGGCCGGGGCCGGGGGATGCCGATCACCACCGACCTCGACCGGGTGCGGGCGCTGCTCGGGGTTGACGCTCCGCCCCGGGGCGCCCGATGAGCGCACCGCCGTCAACCCCGTCAACCCCGTCAACCACGCCCGCGCTGCTCCACCTCTGCACCAGCGCTGCGGCTGCGGACTGGCCCGCGGACCGTCTCGCCTACCTCTGCGGCGCCATCCCGGTGTCGCTCGACCTGAACCACCGCACGGTCTGGTACTCCCACGCCCCGCCCGACCCGCCGGTCCGCCACGAAGACCCAGCGGTCACCGTCGACGTCACCCCCGCGCACATCACCCTGACCGGGCCCTGCAGCCGGTGGCGCGCGTACCGTGACCTCGGCGCCTACCCGATCACGCGCGCCCAGGCGTCCAGCGACCCCGAGGCGCCCGACGTCGAGCCGCCGCCCCCGGGCGATGCGTGGCTGCGGCTGCACGGGCCGCCGGAGGCGCCAACCGTCGGCTGCACCCCGTGGGGCGCCTACGCGCTGTCGCTGGGATGGCCCGAGGCCGAGGTCTACGAGCAGGAACGTGCCCTCGGCCCCGCGGAAGTCCCGGGTGTGTCGCCGGAGCGCATCGCCGTGCGCAACCCGCACACCGGCGCGCGCCGATCCGTGGACCGCGCCGACGCGCAGACGTGGGACCCGGGCGCGCGGCCGACCTACGTCCCGACCCCGGCGGTCCCGCAGATCGTCACCCTAGAGCTGTGCGACTGCGTCGGGCGCGCGCGGCTCGGGATCGGCCAGCACCAGCGGTCGTGCGACCTGTGGTCGCCGGTGCCCAGCACGCCACGCGCCACCCCGGCGCCCGCGCCCACCCAGACGCCAGCGCCAGCGCGCCCGCGACCCTCGGCCCAGCCTGACCTCGCCGTCACCGCCGACCCGTGGCCGTCCGCCGTGGTGGTGCTCGACACGGAGACCACGGGCATCGCCCGAGACGCGCGGATCGTGGAGATCGCCGCCGCGCGCGTGGACACCTCCGCGGGCATCGCCGACCCGGGCGCCTGGACCGTCACGGACACCCTGGTGCGCCTGGTCAACCCGGGCATCCCGATCCCGCGCGCGGCGTCCGGGGTGCACCACATCTACGACCGGGACGTCGCCGATGCGCCCGACGCTGCCGCGGTGCTCGCGGAGCTGCTCGCGTGGATCCCAGGCGGCGCTCCGATCCTCGCGCACAACGCAGCCTTTGACGCCGCGCGCGTCGAGTACGAACTCACCCGCAACAAACTCGCCCCGGCCGCGCCGCTGCGGTTCTTCTGCACCCTCGCCGGCGCCCGCAAGCGCTGGCCCGAGGCGCCCAACCACAAGCTCGGCACCCTGTCCGCGTACCTCCGGCTCCCGACCGCGCCCACGCACCGCGCCCTCGCCGACGTGCTCGCTGCCGTGGAGCTGCTCCGCGTGATGGTCACTGCGCCGGAGCACGTCCGCCCCGGGACCACGCCCCCGGCCACGCTCACCGCTCTGTGCGGGCCCGCCCGCCTCGTCGCCCCGTCGATCGCCACCACCGCCACCACCGCCACGCTCTGGAGCACCTGATGTCTGCACCGCCCGTCGCTCGCTCGCTCGCGCCGTCGTCCTACTCCCGAGGCGACCAATGGGACGACGCCTCTCCGTGCCCCATCTGCGGGCACGATGGCTGGTGCCGCATCACCCGGGACCGGCAGATGGTGCTGTGTCGCCGCGCGCGGCGCCCCGACGGCGTGCAGCGCAGGACGCGCACGGGGTCCGCGTGGCTGCACAAGCTGACCCCGGGCGAATGGGCGCACACCATCGATGTCCACGACGAGGACGCCGAACCGGGGGTGCAGGTCGCGCCCGACACGAAGCTCGACGCCGTGTACCGAGCCCTGATCGCCGCGTGCCCCCTCACGCCGGGGCACCTCGCGGCGCTGCAGCATCGGGGGTTCGTGAGCGACGCCGACCTGGCGCAGTTTGGGTCGCTCACGGAGGCGGACCCCATCGACGACCTGTTCCGCAGCCTCGGTGGGCGTCGGCCCATCGACGACGTGCCGGGCTTCTACCAGGGCCGGGACCGGGAGTACCGGGTGAGCGGGCGCACGGGGCTGCTCATCCCCGTGCGCAACGCGGACGGGCTGATCGTGCGGATGCGCGTGCGCGTCGACGATGCCGGGGACGGCGGGAAATACCGCTACCTGAGCGCGCAGAAGGGGTGGAACGCCGCGAAGTCGGGCGTCGCCGCCCACGTCCCGCTCGCCGCACGCGCCCTCGCCGCCACCGACCCGACGGCGCCGTGGGTGCTCACCGAGGGGGAGTTCAAGGCCGAACGCGTGTGCGCGGACTGGAGGCGCCCCGCCATCGGCATCCCGGGCGTCGGGGCCTGGGACACCGCCCTCCCGATCCTGCGCGCCGTCGGGGCGCAGTCGGTGGTGCTCGCGTGGGACGCGGACGCCCGCACGAACCCCGCGGTCGCTGCGGCCCTACGGGACGTGACGCTTGCCCTGTCCGCCGACGGTCACGTCGATGCGTTCGGGAAGCCTGCCGATGATCGTGCGGGGCGCACCTTCGCCGTGTCGATCGTGACGTGGGACGCGCCCGCGGGGGCCGACGGCAAGCCCTCCCCGAAGGGCATCGATGACGCCCTCGCTGCCGGGGTGCCGCTGACCACGCACGAAGGCCTCGCCGCGCTCGAACAGCTGCGGGTGATCGTCGACGGGTCCGGGGCTCCGCCCGACCCCGCAGCCGACGCGGTCCTCGTGGTGCAACGGGCCATCGAAGCCGTCCGCCAGAAGCGCGCCACCCCGCAGGACGTCCTCGAGGACCGCGCCGTCATCGATGCCGTGGCCGTCGTGCTCGACGGGGCCGAAGACCGATGGCCCGCCCTCCGGGAGCGGTTGAAGGCCGTCAAGGTCGCCCCGAAGGCGCTGCAGGACGCGGCGCGCGCGCTGCTTCGCCAGCGCCAGCGCGAGGAACAGAAGGCCCGCAGCGACCTCCCGCGCATCACCGTCACGGAGCGCATCGAAGAGGTCGGCGATGCCGCGCTGGACGCGCTCGCGCAGGCCGTGACGGCGGGGCACCCCGTGGCGTCCAAGGTCTACACGCGCGAGGGCCAGTTGGTGCGGGTGTCGACGCGCGTGCGTCGGCTCGACGCTGCCCGCGGCGAGGCGCCCGGACAGAGCATCGAACCCCTGCCCATCGCGAGCCTGCTGGAACTGCTGTCCGCGGTCGCGGAATGGGGGCGCACCGTGGAGGGCGAGGGCGGGGAGCGCTGGGTCCCGTGCCTTCCGCCCATCGACGTAGTGCGCGCGGTGCACTCCCGGGGGGACTGGCCGCAGTTGCGGGGCCTGGAAGCCATCACCAACGGACCCATCCTGCGGCCCGACGGGACGGTGCTCGACGCCGAGGGCTACGACGAGTCCACGGGCATCCTGCACACCCCGCCGCAGGCGCTGCTGGACGCCTGGCCCGGCGTGCCCGACGCCCCGGGGCTGCTCGATGCCCAGGGCGCGGCGTGGGAGCTGCTGGAGATCGCCCAGGGCTTCCCCTTCGCCGGACCGCAGCACCGGGCGTCGTTCCTGGCCTACGTGCTCGCCCTGGTAGGCCAGTACGCCATCGGAGGCCCCTCGCCGATGGGCGTGGTCGACGGCAACGGCCAGGGCGTGGGGAAGGGCACGCTGCTCGACGTCGTCGGGCTCATCGCCCTGGGGGCGCCGATGCCGAAGCTCTCGCCGGCGTCGTCGCCGGAGGAGTGGTCGAAGACCGTCCAGTCCGTGAACCGCGCAGGGACGCGCGTCGTGCTCATCGACAACGTGAAGCGCCCCCTGTCGTCGGAGGCCCTCGACGTCACCCTCACGTCCACCAGCACGACGGGGCGGGTGCTGGGCGAGAGCCGGATGGAGACGTGCCCGAACCGGACCCTGTGGTTCATGACCGCGAACAACACCGCGGTCGACCGGGACCTCGCCCGCCGGTGCCTCCGGGTGCGACTGGAGACCGACGAGGCGGACCCCGCGGACCAGGTCTTCCTGCGCCCGGACATCCTGGCGGACGTGGCGCGCGAGCGCCCGCGCCTCCTGGCTGCGGCGCTGACCATCCTGCGGGCCTTCCACGTCGCCGGGCGCCCGCGGCAGTCCACCAGCGGCGCCGGGTTCCCAGCGTGGACCGCTCTGGTTCGGGACGCCGTGCGGTGGGTCACCGGGTGCGATCCGGCGATGACCATGCAGGAGATGCTCGAGGAGGGCGACATCGACCGCGACCCGACGCGGGTGCTGCTCACCCACTGGAACGAGCTCGCGGCGCGCATCCGGGGCGGACGCGGGTGCACGGCCGGCGCCGCGCTGGCGCTGATGACCGAGGAGGCCGGCTCCCACCCGTGGGTCCGGGAGGCGCTCGCCACGCTGTGCCGGGTGCGCGGGGCCGGGCTCCCGGACCCGCACACCCTGGGGATGCTGTTCCGGCGACTGCGCGGGCGCCCCGTGGAGGACCGCGACCCGTCGGGCGTCGTCCGCCGCATGGTGCTCGTCGGAACCCGCTCGAGCGGCAACGTGGGGACCCTGTGGTGGGTCGAGACCCGCGTGGTCGGGGGCGTGGTCGGTGGTGCGGCCGGGGGCGGCGGGGCGGGCGGTGGCGTGCCCGGGGGCGTGGTCGGGGGTGGCGGGGCAGGCGAGGCGTCCGGTGCCGTGGCCGGCGGCATCGTTGGGGGTGGTGACGGGGTACCCCCAACGATCACCAACCCACCCCCAACGACGAAAACCGAGGCCGCGCCTGGGAAAGTTGGGGGTGTTGAGGGTGTTGGTGGTGTTCAAGAGGCCTCATGCGCGAGGGAGTTTTCACGCGAGGACGACGCGTGTGATTCACGCGCGCACATGAGAGCGCTGGGGGACCACCACCAACCCCCAATCCACCAACTTTCCCAGGCCACGCCTACGGAATCGGCGTTGGGGGTGGGGTTGGTGGTCGTTGGCGGTGGCGTTGGGGGTGCACCCACGGAGTTCGTCGGCACGGTCGAGGCGGACACTGGTGGCCGGAATGGTCCACCGACTGCCACCGGCCGCTGCGCCTCCGAAGGCTGTCCGTACCCGGCCGTCCCCGGCGACGTCTGGTGCGCGGGGTGCGCGGGATGAGCGCCCCGCTCCGCCCCGACACGCTCGCCGCCGCGATGGCTGCGGCCAAGGCCGCCCTCGACGCGGCAGGCACGCGCCCGCCCAGCGCCCGCCCGCCCGGCACGCCCGGCACGCCCGGCACGCCCGGCACGCCCGCCACGCCCGGAACCCGCAGCATGCCCAGCGGCGCCCGTGCAGAGCAGTTGCCGTTGTTCAGTGTGCCGCACGCGCACAGTGAACAGAATGTCAACAAAAGTGCAGGAATTACGCCGGTTTACGCGAATTCCCCGCAGGTACGGCGCATCCGTTCACGACTGCGCGGAAAACGCCTCGCCGCTGCCGCCGCTGCGACCGCTGCCCGCACCGCCACCCAGCTCGACCTGCTCGGGTGGGTCCGTCCGACCCCGACGCCCACGTCCCCCTGCACGGGCTGCCCCCGTCGCGCCGGGTGTCGCGCTCCGTGCGCGGCGCTCCTGGAAGCCCTCGGGGGTCGGGACCCGGACGCGCGCCCCGACGCTGAGCGGGTGTCGCGGTCGTTGATGGGCGACCGGCTGCACGCGACCGAAGGCCTCGGCGCCCGGCTGTCCGCCGCGGGGACGGGCCCGTGGTCTCGGCTGCTGCCGGTGGCGGAGGCGGAGCTGAGGGCGGCGGTCGAGGGCCGCGGCCGGTGGGCTGGGGTGCTGACGCCCCGAGAGCGGGAGATGGTCCGGCTGCTGCTCGAGGGCCGCGAGCAACGGGAACTGCCCCGGCTGCTAGGCGTGTCCCGGGAGGCGGTATCGGCGCGGCTGCAGGGCGCGCGGCGGAAGCTCGGGGAGGGGCTGGAGGTGCTGGTGGGGAGTGCCGGGGCGCGGGCACGCGGGGGTTGACACCCGCCCCCGGTAGCGGAGGTTCCCCGATGTCCGACACCCCGAAGCCCCTGACGAACACCCCGTCGCTGTTCTTGCTGACGTACCAGACGCGGCGCTACGTGGTGGCGCCCACGTCCTCTCTCGCGGCGCAGCACGTCCCCGACGTGACCGGCGCCGTGGTCGACGCGGTGCTGTGTCGCCGCATCACGGACCCCGACCAGGTCCGCGAGAGCGAAGAGGGCGTGGTTCCGCTCTGCGCGATGGTGCTCCCCGAAGACCAGCGGAACCGGACCGTGGCCGAGTGGGCGCTCGACGCCCCGCAGGCCGCCGAGACGCAGCGGGAGGCGCTGCTCGCGGAGATCCGCCGACTGCAGGCGGAGGTGTCCGGGCTGGACGAAGCGCGGCGCGTCCGGGGAGGGCTGTGATGCACCCCGCACTTCGCACGTCGCTCGCCCGCGTGACGTGGGACCTCACGCGCTCGGTGTTGCCGGAGTTCGTGACCGACCCGCGTTACCCGTGGTTCGGCCAGAGCTTCGACGCCCTCGACGCCGACCTGCGCCTCGCGCTGGAGCAGGAGGCAGAGCGTCACAGCCTGCCCAACGAGGCGGAGACTGTCCGCATGACGACGTTTCTCGAAAGCGTCGCCCGCGACCCGTCGCAGCTTGAACCCGAAGATCGAGACCGGATCCGCGGGCTGATGCTCGCCGCGTTCGCTCGCATTGACCAGATGCGCGCGACCATCGTTGCTCGGGGTGCCTCGTGAACGCCACCGGATACGACCTCGCCAGCAGCCTGCGCCGCCAGGCCTTCAGCATCCCCGCGGTCCTCGCGGTGCTTTGCATCCTCGCCGCGCTGGCGGTCGCCATCGTCGGCGACCCGCTGTGGGCGCGAGCCGTCCGCCGACGCGCCACGGTCGACGCCCGCGCGTACGCCGGGCAGATGCACCCCGGGCTGACCCGCGTGGTGTGCCAGGGCGATGACTCCGACGGCGACGGGTACGTGACATGCACCGTGGGCGACGGCGCGGGCCGCACCGAGGGCGTGGAGTGCCGCGCGACGGTCTGGACGGACTACGACCGCGGGTGTCGGCCGATGCGGGCGATGGTGCGGGCGATGGGAGGTGCCCGGTGAACGCGGACGAACAGATCAAGGACCTCCGGGAGAAGCTCGCCCGCGCCAACGATGAGCGCGTCCGCGAAGGCAACCGCGCCTACGACGCCGAGCGCGCCCTGACCCGGGTGCAAGCCGAGCTCGCCGAGGTGCAGTTCCACCGGACGTGGAACCTCCGCCTCGGCGTCCTGCTGCTCCTGGTCCTCGGTGTCCTGGGGGTGCGCCGCGCGGTCGACGGCAGGGCCCGCGGTGACCGGGCGCGGGCGAACGCCGAGCGGGTGGCGCGGGTGGCGCTGGCCGCCGCGTACCCAGGCGCGACGGTGACGGTGACGTGCCGGGAATCGAACGGGGGCGACCCGAACTGTCTCGCGATCATCAACGGCGTGCGGCTGACTCTCTGGTGCGACGACGACGAGCCGCGGGCGAACGACGGATGCGTGGTGCTGCCGTGAGCGCCCACAATCTGGCGCGCGCACTGCTGCTCGCGCGGATCTCGCTCGCGTTTGGTCGGGTCGAGCGGGCCACGCTCCACGATGACGGTGTTCGCCCGGAGACCGACACCGACCACACGGTCATGCTCGGTCTCGTCGCGTGCGAACTCGCTCCGCCCGGGCTTGACCGAGCGAAGATCGCCGCGTTCGCCCTCGTCCACGACCTCGTGGAGGTGTACTCGGGCGACACGCAAACGCTGGTGATCTCGCCGGATGCCGTTGCCGCAAAGCAGGAGCGCGAGGCCGCGGCACGGTCACGCCTCACGGCCGAGCTCGGCGGCGGTTCATGGATTGCCGGGCTTCTTGCGACCTACGAACAACAACAAGAGCCCGAAGCGAGGTTCGTGCGCGTCGTCGACAAGGTGCTCCCGAAGCTGACGCACGCATTCAACGGATGCGCTGCGGCGATGGCGATCACCGACCGCGCCGGGTTCGTCGAGGCTCATGCTCGGCAGCTGCAGAAGTACAGCGAGGAGTACCCGGAGTTCGCGGACGCGCTCGATCTCCTGCGGTCTTCGATGCTGCACGCCGAAGAGTGCTGGGCGGCTCCGGACGGTGCGCCGTGACCTCCCCGTGGCTTGACCGCCTCCCGACCGCCGAGGAGGTCGAGGCGCACGCGGCGGCGCACGGCGTGGAGTACGGCTGCGCTGGGCGCATCGGCCTGTGGATGCTCCGCGAGGAACACGAGCCGGTGCCGCTGTGCGGCGAACTGCAGCTCGGCCGCGGCGGCAGCGAGGGATGGGACTACCTGTGGAACCCGCACATCGGCGAGCACGAGGGCGGCGACACGGTGAAGCTGGGGCCCGGTGACCGCCTCTGTCCGCTGACCGCCGAGGGCTTCCCCGTCGCGCTGGTGACGGAGGTAGAGCAGCTGCGGGCGGACGTGGCCGCCGAGCGCGCGGTGTCCGAGCGGCTGCGTGCGTGGTTCACCGGCATCACAAACACCGCGACCGCCGACCTTCCTCCGTGTCCGCGCTGCGTCGGTTGCGGGGAGGTGCCCGAGTGAGCCCCACCCTCATCGTCCTCGAAGGCCCCGACGGCGCGGGCAAGACCCGGCACGTCCGGGCGCTCACCACCGCGCTGACCCGTGCGCAGATCCACGCGGAGTGGTTCGAGCACCAACCCTCAGCGCTCAACGCCTGCGGCGCCGCCCCGGACCCCTGGACCGCCGCGCTGCACTACGCCACGGAGCGCGATCGGCTGCGCCGCAGGATCGCGCGCGGTTCGGCGGCAGACGTGCTGGTCTGCGACCGCTGGTGGCTTTCCACACAGGTCGTCGGCCTCGTCCTCGACAACGACGCCCTCGGGCGCCCCGCACTGACCGTCGTGCTCACCGCCCCCGACGACGTGCTCGACGCCCGCCTCGCAGCCCGAGGCACGCCGACGACGGACCGCGACCGTGAGATCCGCCGCACGTACGAGTCTCTCGCCCGCGTCTCGGGCCTGCCGCTCATCGACACCAGCGGCCCACCCGAGGCCGTGACGGCACGGCTCGTCGAGCTCGTGCGCGGGGTGCTGCCCCGTCAGTCCCAGGAGGGCGCCTGATGGTCACCGCCAACGACGCGCTCCGACGCGCCGGGATCGACCCGACCGACCGACGGGCTCACGCACAAGCCGCCCTGCGGATCGCTCGCACGGTGGAGCACCTGATGGACGACGAGGGGCGATGCGCCCTGAACGCGCTGGAGAGCTACGTCAACGCCGACCCGGGCGCGCTGGTAGCCGTTCGGGCCGCCGCAAGCCTCTTCGCGGGGTCGTACCTGCGCGGCGTGCCGAGGGGCACGCTGGAGGCGGCGACGAAGTACTCGAACCTCGCGGCGGGCTCCCCGCTGAGAGAGATCCTCGACCTGTCCCCCGAAGCGCCCGCCGACGCCGTGTGCGCGGCGTGGCTGTGGGCGGCGTGGCCGCTGGCCTGGGAGATCGACGGGCGGGACGCGAACGTGAACAGCCCGACCGGCGACGCGGTGCGCGAGAGGCTCGCGCGGGCGGTTGCGGAAGAGTGCGGTCGATGACCTGGCGTTCCCGCTGTCTCCGCGCTGCCCGTCGGTACTGTCGTCGGCACGACACGATCTCCACGTCCTACGGGGTTTTCCTCGAGGACCGCCGACCGCATCCGGACGCCGACTTCCTGCGCTACTATCCGTGTCAGCCGTATCGCCCGCCGTGGTTTCGCCGGGCCGAGCACCAATACCTGCGCTGGAAGCGCGCGAACCACGGGCGCCCGCTGGTCCCGGGGGCGTGGCGGG
>ERZ869929.339-NODE-339-length-31248-cov-6.559517_pt1 | contig 31248 bp, 47 predicted proteins | sample MGYA00579312_ERZ869929 | MGnify/ENA primary metagenome ERZ869929 (study PRJEB32216, sample SAMN09231818) | wastewater metagenome | place: USA: Maryland | collected 2016-08-09 | study: EMG produced TPA metagenomics assembly of the PRJNA472060 data set (Reclaimed... | reverse complement strand
GTAAGTTTATTCCTAAACCAACTAATCATCGTGATTACCACGACAATGCTGCTTACTTTGATGGTAAGGATGTTATCGTCATGACAGTACAGGAGCGCCACATAAATGAATAAGCCCATTAAAACAATAACCCTAGAATTCTACAGAGCGGGGGATGTGATGCCATCTTATGACGCTACTATCATTGCTCACAGAAGAAGTAATGTAGATAACGAATTTTGGGTAAGTAGAGTTTATATGTCGCTTGACTTAAAACCCAACGACCTCTGGGCATGCTGGCCGGAAGCTAAGGAGTTGGAAGATGAGTAGAAAGATTTATAAGTATCAATGTTCATGCTGCTCGAATGTCGAGCACTCGTTCGCGGTTTATATGGGCATGCGCTGTTCGAAATGTGATGTAGTACTACGCTATATAGGTGAGGAAATGGAAACAAAAACAGAAATAAAAGAGTTGAGTTTTGAAAGTATTGAAAATGTCGTAATGTCTGCGATTGATGGATTTCATGAGTCGTTAGCGCAAGCGCAAACCGAATACCTAGAAGAGCATAACGCGCCCTTTTCATACGCTTATGATTGTAATGAATTTAGAATGCAGGCTTTAATTGAAGTAAAGAAGTTAATAAAAACAGCCTTCCGCGAGCAGCTAAGAGAGCTACAGAATAAGAAGCTAGAGGAGGATAGGTTTGGAAGAGTCGATGACATTTTAAATTTCAGCGACTTTAATCCTCTGCAAAAAAAACACCTTAGAATGCTTATTGTAGAAATAATACATGCTTTAGAGGATAGGTTAAATAAAAAATGATCGGTTTTGCTATTGATCTACTTTGCGTTTTTACGATTGCTACTTTTGCTTTTATGATGTTAATGGCGTGTATTTTATTATGCAGATTCACCTATATTGAATATAAAAAAATAAAATGAATCGTCGAGAATTCTTACAAATGCTTGGAGTTGGTAGCACTGCTTTAGTAATTCCCAGCACTAGTTTTATATTCGACTTTGGAGCCAATAAACATATTTATGAAAAAGGCGTAATTGACTGGGCAAAAGTTGCATCTGACTACATAGACAAGATAGATGCACTTGAAGCTGAAATGTTTAATCACACTCAGATGAAATTTAAATGGAGACAGGCACACCCTTTATTAACAGTCAAAGATACTGACAAGCTTTGCAAGTTAATAAACAGCAGAATGAAAAATATGGGAAATACTTTTAGAGGGGGGTTATGATGTTTGCAATTAAAAAATATTTACTTCCTTGGATCACTTTTACAGTAGCTATGCTTTATATGATTATGCTCATACTCACCGCTGATGGTAGCATTAGATTTGCCTTAAGAACCTTTTACGATTCCGCAATACATAAAAGTGTGACATATTATTTGCATGAAAATTATTTCAAAACTGATTAATTTTATATTTAAAGGATCTTTTCTTATGACAACAATTGAAGCAGTAAACCAAGAGATTTCAGATATTCAAACTAAGCTAGTATTAGCTAACCAAAAAGCTGACGTAGTTATTGCATTCATTCATACCTTACAAGCAGGTGTACCAGTGACACAAGAACAGTTAGATGCAGCTGGAACCGCATTGGCTACGATAATTGACCAAGAAACCGCGTTAAATAGCAAGCTTGATGCTGCTGTAGTGACCCCTTAATTTTATCTATTGGATAATTGGAGTTTTCGATCTATGATTAATTACTTCTTAGTTCATTGCTCCAGTAAAACGATGTTGAGGACGGTCATAATACTAACCACTATGACCGTCCTTTTTTTATCTAGTGCCCAAGCGCAAAAAATTAATATCCAGATTTTGAACGCGCCTAATTCGGTAAACACGCAAGAAATAAAAAGAAGCTTTAACTTAGCAAGGCGATTACTCAAAAATGCAGGTGTTTCGATTACTCTTAATAAAATAGATGAGTTTGCAGATCCATGCAGCGAGATGACAACGCTACCTGATTTTCTAAATAAATTTTTATGTCTGTTGGAGCGCTTTAGACCAGGATTAAAACGGCAGGTGTATAATTATACTAGTGCGCCCCCCTTATCACAAAATGGATTTTTATTTTCTGGGGGTTGGTCAGTTGCGACCTGTCAAGGCAATCAGGATATACGTTACAGTATGGGATATTCTAAGATAGATAGTTCAGTCGCTAGAAACTATACTGCATGGAATGCTGTAATAATTGCCCACGAGCTAGCGCATGCATTAGGGGCGTATCATGATTACCGCATTTATAATACTGGATGTTCAATCATGCATCCATCTGCTTTAGGCTGTGTAAATTTGGATAAGCCAGCCTTTTCAAAGCAAAGTATAAGAGAAATGCGCGCTTGTCATACGCAGTTAGAACGTGTTGGCCATGCCTTATTGCCATATTACAGAATCGATGAGTCAGGAATGATACAAAAATGAAGCTTGAAAAAGATGGAGAAACCAAGCGCGTCTTATTAAATAAGAATGGGTATTCTTTAACCAATGACGGATCTAGATATATTCGCAAATTCTATGGCGCAACATTAGAAAATGGAAAACATGGAGTTACTTTTGCAGTAATTAGCAGATTAGAAGTGAGGCTTTGTTCTGTGCCCAAGCTTAATGCACTTATAAAAAGAAGGGTAGCATCAGCTGAAACGTTATTGATCAATGAATATAGAAAGTTGAATCAAGCCGCTTAAAGATGCAGGGCTTTTTCAAAAATTGGTGCTAATGTTTTAATACCAGTTACCCAAATAACAACAGCCCCAAGTAAGTAGCAAAGTACTTTTATAACATCCATGAGCCCAGAGACTAAGGATTCTCTCATTAATTTAGTTTCACTAGTATTCGCTTGCATGTCTAGTGAAAGTTGCTTGAAACCAGAGGTTAAGACCTGTTCTAATCCTTGTACTTCTCTTTTTGTAGCATCGCCCTCATCTCTTACTGCTTGAAGAATAGAGATCATTTGACCGTTTTCTGATCCCATTTTCTCACCTTACCCAAGGTCTAAAATCTTGTACTGTATTAGCATAGGAAGCTGAAAGCATTGCTTGTAATCCAGCTTGTGCAATTTGATCAGCTGCAAAGAAATTTGAATGCACACCATCAGTATCAAAGCTGAATCTGCAAATAGGTACCCAATATTGAGAATCAACAGGACCATTTGAAGCGGAGGAGGTATGATTTGACACGCATTTATACCAGAAAGTCCCTCGATTAGTTACCCCAGTTGCGCCAGGGAAAGCATCAATAGCAACATAATCATTAACAACGTAGGCAACCGCTGCTGATGACCAGGCTCCTCGACTTGTTAATCCGGTAAACGTCATGTCGGCTTCTGTCATACCAAGTATGTTAGTTATACGTTGATAGTTTACTGCCATGATATTATTATTTTCGTTGGCTATTTCCCAACATGCTATAGGATATTGTTGATATTCAGCGCGTATAGGTGCCGATGCGCAAATTCTTTCAAAGTCACTAGTAATGATAATTGGGAAATTACCATCTCCCATTGCACTACGTATATAATCGATTAACGATAATGTATCTGCTTTAAACTGGGCTTTAGTTTTTGTCGTCGAATCATTAGCACCGAAGCCAGTAGTTACGATGTTATATGGCCCTGTGCCTTTCAACATTTTACCCGTACCGTTAAAAGCTGTTAACCATTGTTCTGTTGTATAGCCGCCAAATCCGAAAGCATCTACAATAGCGCCGAACCTCGCTGCTTCCATCAAAAAGCGCCACCCATATACTTCTATAGGGCCAGCACCAGAAGAGAGCTTAACGCCGGTCTGAAGATACTGGGACGACGTTGGGGCTGTCATTAAATTAGAAACGTGCTTAACAATTGCCAAAGTTGCATTATCTTGTCCAAAGTCAATCGCAGTTTGAAAATCTGATAGAGTAAAGCTATGGGCGTGCGTTGCGTTGTATGCATTCCCTATTGTCATGGGAGATGCGCCGGAACGAGTAAAAGCGTAGGTTTCTTGCCTTACGCCGCCAGAATAATCAAAGTAATTACTATTACGATTGAATGGACAAGTTGCGCTGATGTTATTCATCAGAAATATACCTAGCTGTCCCGACTGGTAATTTGCGGTAGTGTTAGGACACTGTATAGTGGTAGCTGGAAGTACTTCAGAAGTTGGTGTTGTAGATGCGGCAGGTGAAATAGCTTGCCTACCAGCTACTCCAAATTTTCCTTGAACTGAATGAGCAGATCCGAATGCTCCAAAGTTACCGCCAGTATTTAGGCAAGTAGCAGGTGAATTACCATAGAACATGGAGAGGGCTTTGTTTAAACCAAAATTAAAAGGCTCACCAAATCCACCAGGCGTGGTATCTTGAGAATCTCCAAGTGTTGCAATTCTGATAATGCTTGATCGCCCTGCTTCAAAAATCCGTCGAAATGTCGCTGGGTTTCTTGTATAGGCCAAAGGCGTGTTAAGGTAAGTTGTCGGTGCTGTTGGCATGATTTAGGCTCTCTCTTGGAGTAGTTGATTTATAGCCGCGTCTATTTTAGCCGGATATGTAGATCCCTCATCATTGCCAACGTATTGTTTGACAACATTCCAATCATTAGACTTTGCTGCCTTAGTTGCATCTTTAATAATACCACGACCTTGATTATAGGCGGCAAAAGCAAGCTTTTTATCTCCAAGAGCTTTCAATTCATCTTCAAGTAATTTTTTAGCAGCCGCACGCGCTTTTGTCTCGTCCAATCTCTCATCAACCTTATCATTGATAATAAGACCATATTTTTTTGCTGTGTCTTTTGTAAATTGGTATGGACCAACGGGACCAGTTGGAGAATATAGGTTTTTACCATCGTTAGATTCGACTCTACGAACTGCATCAAGATCTAAATTTGTTATTTTATTAGCTTCAAACTTATCTGCCTTTTTTTCAGGCTGAACAGATTCGGGCGCAATATCAGGAATATCCGACAGCAACCCTTTCAAAGCGTTTAGATCCTCAATTGAATACTTAGCTGGATCGGTAACGTCCTTTGGTTTTTCCTTCAAAGCTTTATAAGCTTGAGCGCCTGACGTTCCTGTTAAAGCTTCATCAAGCACCGTTCCCACAGCTTTAAATACCGGAGCCCCTTCATACATCAGATCTGACAATTGGTTTTTAACAGAGGGCAATCTAGCATAATTAAGCCCTGCACTAGCCGCAAGCGCCAGTGGATTACCTGTGAGCCCTGCGATATTAAGCGTACCAGTTCCACCGCTTGTACGACCTGACCCAATTATATCCTCGACTACATCGCCCCCGTATTCTTTACCAACTCGTTTAATGAAAACATCTTTTAAATCAGCAAGCTTGCCAAACTCTTGATTGCCCTTTTTAATCATTCCAGCTGCTTGACCAGGAATTATTCCTAGTTTTGCAGCATCGTCTACCCTAGTTTCAATCTCAGCCCGCAAATCACTGCGAAGGGCTTTAATAATATCTTCACTATATGGATTCTGATCAAACTTATAATTTAGTCCTACTTTTGCTTTTTGTAGATCTGCAATTTTGCCGACGCCAATATCTTCTATTAAAGCATCTATTTCCTCAGTTGCTGCTTTTTCTGCTTTGCGTTTAGCAGAGCCGCTTAATTTATTAATAAAGTTTAAGGTATTAGTAAGCTGAAAATCAGCTTTAGGAGCCGCAACTTTATCCGTTGCATTGATTAAATCAAGCACGGGATCAATTGCGTTTTTCTGTGCAAAAGCCAAGCTTTTTACATTATCAATTGACCCTGAATTAACATCTATGAAACCCCTTCTTTCTGCTTCCCTGAGATTTGTAATTAGTGGTACTTCATCAATGCTTGCGACGTTATCGCCTAATTTTTTGATTTGTTTACCGACGTCTGAAGCTGTGACGCCATAAGCAGAAGTTTTTAATCGTTGTGATTGCTTTAATGGATCTCGTAAAGAACTGCCGAAAATAGAACCTATAGCCGCCGCCGCGCCGCCAGCAGCGCCCCCTTTTATACCTTCATATAAAGTTGAATCACCGTTACTCGAATCAGCAGCGCCAGTACCAGAAACGATGCCCTGCACAACAGGATTTGAAATAATATTCCCAATAGTTTTTAAGCCCTCGACAGCTTTTGCAGCTTTTCCGAAATAGCTCATAGGATTTGCAAATGATGAAGCAATTTCAACCGCGTTATCAGTGTAATCAGTCTTGTCTTTGAATCTTTTTTGATCGTTACGTATTGAACCTAACAATTCATCATATCCAGCACCGTTTCCAACCCCCAAGCTTGAGAGTATAGATCCTAATGCTGCTTCAATTTCATCATTGTAATTTGCAGTCACGCCAGAAAGGGCTGATTGTGTATAGCCTTTTACTTTTTCCCCTAATGTAAGAGGATTCGGATCCACCTTTACATAGGGCGTATCATTTAGTACTGCTTTTAATTCTTCTAAGTCAGACATTATTTTAGTCCTGAAACTATAAACCGGATCTCTTGAATTCTTCTATTTGCTGCGACCTTATCTTCAGGCTTACCGTATTTTATGATTTCTTTTAACTGAATCGCTTCATTTGTAAGAGAAGGAATATCGACGTTAAAGGCAAGTTTTTGTTTACCGGATTTTTCTTTTGCTATTGACTCATTAGAATATTCCTTTGATGGATCGTATTCAAGCTCCTTGAATATTTGATCAATACCTTCAGCTTTTGGTAGATAACTAATCGCAGAGGGATTAGGGAGCTTTTTTCTAACTGCTTCGCCATAAAGAGTATCATAGGCCGTGTTGTATTGTTTTGAATGTTCTTCCATTCTTCTTTTTGCAACCTCTAATAATGTTCGCTTTATATCGGGAGTAATTGATCCTTCTCCGTTCATAGCTTTAAGCAAAGCGCCCTTTAGTTGTTCGGGTAGGCTTACCGTGTTTCTGACCGCTGCTTGCTCACCTTCTCTTACTGCCATACCTGGTTCAATCATTTGCACAATGCCATAAGCAAAATCTAGATCAGCGCCACCTGTCGGATCTTTCATTGCTTTTACTAAAGTTCTAAACCCCTTTAAGGATTGTGCATAATCTGTATATGCGGGTTTTGTTACAAATTCTTTTCTTACATCAACTAAATCGCCCTCTAATGCCCTTGAGGTTTTATACTGTGGAGAATCGGGATCATTAGTTGGATCATAAACACCGTTACCGGCAATGATAGCTTTAGCATCGTTTTTACCTAGTTCAGAAGCAGCAGAAGTTCCACGGGACTTTGCAATATCGTTTAGCATTTGCGTTTGTGCATCTTGTTTATCAATTGCACGCTTTAACGCAAATAAGCTGCCAGCCTCTTTGGCTTTAGAGAACAAAGAAGGGGACAGTGAGGTATCAGCCTCAGTTACAGGATTACCAGCTATAGCGCCAGTTAATACATCTCTATAGTCTTTCTTTGCATTCGCTGAATAAGTATCCCCCAAATTTCCAGCAGCACCAGATAGAAGCCCTTGTACTAATCCAGCTATAGCATCCTCGCCGATGCTGTAATCGTTGGGATTATGCAATACTTTACCAGTAACAGCTTGAAAACCTCTGTAGGGGTTATTTGCTTCAATCTCCTTATCAGCGCCTGATAGCGCCGCTGCGAGTTCGTTTATATCCATATTATGATCCTGGAGGTGGTGAATTTATAAAAGGATTTGCCGCCGTTGTTGTTTGATTTGCACTTTGATTCAACTTCTTCATTGCTATATCAAGTTGTTGCTGATTTTGATCAGCTGATTGATTTGCAATACCTAAAGCTGATGGTGCTGTAAGCTTAAAATCTGTACCATTAAACCCTTGGAATTGTGGCAACCGTGCGCCTGTTCCAAATCCCGCAAAGCCTTGAAGTTCGCCGATCTGTTGATTACGAGTTCCTTGATCTATACCAAACTGTCTTGTGGCTTCTGCGCCTGAATTTATAACCGCATCATTTCTAACTGCCCTTACCTGATCCTGATATTGAGAATCAAGCCGCCCCATTTCAGCATTGAATCGTGGTGTCCCCTCATGATTTCCCGTTTCGTAAAGTTCTTGCTTTTTAGCTGCCACAGCTTTTTGATAATCTTGTGTCAGCCGTTCCGTTTGATTTGCAATGTAAGAATCTTCAATCCTCTTTCTATCAAAGTTTGCAGGATTAAACTGTTGTGTCCCAAATTGACCGAAGAGATTTTGAGCTACTTCACGACCCATATTTGAAAGACTTGCATCTTTATCTACTATTGCCTGTTGGGCAGGATCTAGAGTCTGTGTGACAGTAGAATTTCCCTGTGCATCAGTAGTAATGTTTTGCGTTCCGAATGGGCTTTGTTGTGTTCCAGCGTTTCCATACTTTAGATTTTGACCAGCCGAGTAATTGGCAACACTCGCATCCTCTTTAATTTGCTGCTTAACTGTAGGATCTTGAATTCCTGCAAATGGCCCTTTAGCAGCCCCCTTTTGTGGACTTGCCTTTGCTACTTTGTTTTGCAAAAAGCGTAAACGTGTTGTTTGTCGCGGATCGATCTGGCCAGCTTCCTTTAATGTAGCAAGCCTTTTGATTTCCTCACGATTCCTAGCAATTTCATCAGAATCAGCCATAAATCCCCTTATTATCCTGGTATACGTCCAGCGCGTCCTAATCCAAGCAATCCCATGTTATACATTTGCTGACTGCTCATTTGGCCAGCAGGTCTAGGATTTTGAGGCACTGCCATTGCTGGAGAACTCGCAGTCTGATCACCAGCTGGAATATTTGGAACAGGCTTTGGTGCAGGAGCATTAGGATCGCGGTAAGATGAAGTAACGCCCTGCCCCATAAATTCTGGTCTAGGTACCTGCTGACCATTGGGTAATACAATTGGAAGCTTAGGAGTGTATCCAGGCTGTGAAGGACTAGTAGCCACTCCCCCTTCAGGTGGTCGTTGTGGAATTGGCTTTGCGTTATCTTCGATTGTTCCTGGAAGCTTTGCAGGGCCAGTAGTAGGATTGTTTGCCCCTGGAACAGCGCCAAATTTCTTTCCTGATTCTGCTTGCACTCTTGCTTGTTTAGCTCTTAATTCCTGTAATCGTGCTCGACCATCAGGCTTGATTGTTCCCGCTGCTTCCCTTGCTTCTAAATAACTCAATCTATCTTTAGATGATTTTGCCATAAATTAATCCTTATCAAAAAGCGTATCGACGCCAAATTTATACATGTCCCCTTCTTGCTTGGTAATTTTTTCTTCAGTAACTAGCTTATCTAAAGCTGCCTTTGTCCCATCTCTATCTAATTTTAACTGATTTGCAAGATTTAGAACATTCTGCTTTATCTCAGCCGGATCGCTTGCATCATGCTGTACGGCATTAGTGAAAAGGCCAGTAAATTGAGTGTGTAGGTCTTTATCACCACCCGTGATAACAGCCATCAAGGGGGATAATAAACCGATAGTATCACCCGTTGTGGGGTTTGACATATCTGTATCCCAATATTGCCGAGCCTCACCTTTGTCATTGACTAATCTTGCATGTCCATCGAGGCCAATATCAAACTTACTTCCATCAACGTTAGTAAAATTATAGCTATCGTCAACGATTGCATTATCTTTTAAAAGCTTTCTAACACTATCTCTTTTCATTTGAGCAGTGCTCTTACCTACTTTAATAACCGATCCTGCTAATCCATAGAGCGCCCCAACAATGGCACCAATAACAGTACCAACAGGACCACCGAGAGAACCAACAGCAGCGCCAGATGCAGCCCCCTTAACCGTGTTCATTCCAGCGCCTTGGATAGATCTATCCCCGGATCCCCAGTTATCGCCTATGTCATATAGACCATATGCGCCCAACGCAGCGCCAGCATAAGGCAAAACAGAAGCAGCACTTGATCCGAACGAATCAGCCGCAACCGTACTGCCATCAGCCATAATATAACCACCACCTTCAGCTGTACCTACAGCTCCATATGGTACCCCAGATGCAAGATTTGACGCTCCTTGAGTAAGGCCAACACCTGAATCAGATGCAGCAAAGGTAGCAGCATCACCGCCTAAATTAGCAGCTATTGGAGCACTGCCGGTGCTTAAAGCTTGTGCCCCACCTTGAGTGGCAGAATTAGCCGCCGCCTGTGCCCCCGCTTGTGTACCTACTTGAGTTGCAGCCGGTGTTCCAAATCCCAAAGCGCCCTTAGCCGCGTCGTATCCCTCACCGATATATTTAGGTAAGTTTGTGCCTAGTCCCTTTCCTACTTCTAATGCACCAACGGTAACAACAGCAGGTGCAAGCTGTGAAAACAGGCCAGGCTTATCAGGAGCACCATAACCTTGCTCCTTTGCATAATTTTGACTCGTCTTAGGATCGACGTAATATGAATCGGTCCAAGGATAATAAACCCACCCTGGACGTTCCCCATAAGTTTGGTAATTTGGCCCAATGAAAGGATACTTTGAATTAGGTGATGGTAATTGCTGAAAATTTGTTGTTGTTGTCATATATTCCAAGACCCTTCTGGAACGTTAGCATATGGAAAACGATAATCAGCAGCCCCCAGGCTAATTGAAAAATCTCCTATCCAGCGTGATTTTGCGCTTCCTACCAATGCTTGATGTTCAGCAAATTCAGTATCACAAGATTGTTTTTTAGCTCTTAAATATCTCCATTTGATACCAGCAACCATAAGATCATCGTCAAATATACTCATGTCAGTATCTTTGATGATTGTCTCATAAGGTGCACTAATATATGTCCAGTCTGAAATAGTACCATCAGCAGGAACAGCGCTTGTTGCACTTGGAGGAGTTAAACCAGTTGTTCCTCCTAATGTAGTGAAATAAATATTACCGCTAGCGCTTCTATAAGAGCTTGCTGCAACTACTGTAGATGGTGACCAATACGGAGGTAAAAACAGATTTTTGGTAATGTAATCGAAGCCAAGGGTTAAACCAGCAGGTGTTCCAGGAGTTGGGCTTACATTAAACTGACCGCCTATAGTGTTCGGATTACCATCAGGGCCGAAAATTTTATAAGCAGTCTTATTATCAAAATTAACTATACCATATGTACGATAATTCCAGCCTTGATCGCTCATTGGGCCGCGCATTTCCCAATGGTTAGTCTGATCCCATTGCGTTCTTAGTAAAGCAGAAAAAAAGTCTGTAGGCAGTGGATATTTGGATCGACCTGATTGAGTTACAAAACTATATGATTTTTTACTCTGTGGAAATATTCTCTGATTTCTTAGGAATCGAGCCTCATCATATATAACCGCCCTTAGCTGATTCTGCTGTTGTACGCTAGTAGATAAAAGCGTTGTGGGATATTCCGCACCAATTGCTGATAAGGCTTGTTGAGTTAGATCTAAAATTGTTGTCATTAAAAATCGCCCCCAACTTCCAAAAGCATGTCCATACCATAGCAAGAAAATGGTGTGCTCGCATTACTTGAATTTTCCTTAATTCCGATAATTACTGTTTTTTGAATAATACCAGCTGATAATATATTGGCCTGAATACTCAAATCAGTGCTTAATGATGTGAAGCTTTGGAAAACCGTATCTTTAAAATCAAATAACTTACTAACTTGATAAGAAAAAGAGTTCGTGGCAACCAAGTTACTATACATTATTAGATCATGGACTTGCTTATTCTTTGAGGCATTTGCTGGTGGGAATTTTGCTACAGCAGCATAGGCTATATTTGCACTTGTAGCAGGATTATAATCTATAAGCTGAACGCCATTATCAGGTTTAAAAAGCTGTACAATATCCCACATATTACCGGAGTAAACTGCATCACTACCTGCCCTTAACTGTGCATAGGCACTTCCTTGTGGGCAAGTATGAGGAGTAATAGATCGATTTTCCCCAAGTGAGCACTTAAATAATATGCATTGTTCGGTAATAGCACTACCATCAGAGGTTATAGCCTTAGCTGGAAAGTCGCCGCTAGTATACCAAGGGGTTAGAATTGGATTTTCTAAGATGAAATTGCATAGCATCACCACAGAGTTATCAGTCGCTAAATATGCGCATGATTTTCTGTAAGCTGGATCAGTTCCATAAGGTACAGCAAGATTAAAAAATGGTCTTAACTCATCAAAAGGCAGATCTCTATTATCCGTTAAACCAGTCGTTAAAAGCTGCTTAAGTGAGTAAACCTGTGGTGAATCTTTAATGTTAATTAGCAAATCATTTGGAATTTCCACAAAATCCATATTAGGACCGGTTGGTGTTGTTTGTGTTCTTGGAGGAATAGGTAACAGAAAGCGCCCTACAAGTGTCCAGCTTGGATCACTGGGATTACTTCCAGAAAATACTAAAACATCACCTTTATTAGTTCCTACAACAAAGTAAGCCTGTGGGGTAAACGATGCAGATATTGATATTCTTCCCAATGCAATTATTGAACTAGTTATCAAGCTCGACATCGCATAAGTATTTAGAGCGCCAGCTATAGCACCAGCATTGCCATAACCTAAATTTGTGCCCTCACCTAAATAAAGTCGTTCCCTAAATGAAGTAATAGGCCGTCTAATTGGTGCTAAAACTGTTGGCCCATAAGCAAAATCAAGTGTGTAAACTAGTGTTGTTGGATTTAAGGAATAAGCACCAGATGCAGAGCTAACAAAAAGCACGTTATTGAAAACAGTATAGTCAAATGAGTATGGAAAAACATCTGCTGGAGTGTTTGTAGTAGTTGTTCCATCGGTAGTGCCATTTGCACCAGCTTGTATGCTTATGATTTTTTCAGAAGTACTATTTGATGACTGAAATATTACAGGAGCAGCTAGGGTATTATTAAGAGATCCAGCCAAGCCTAAAACGTGTGGTTGTCTCTTTTTTAAGTATCCGTCTTCTAACTCAAAATTGAATAGCCAAGGTGAATACACTTGCGGCATGTTAAATAGGGGGACACGCGAATCATAACCAAGAGTTGGTATAGGAAACGGTATAGTCTGTGAAGTCTCTGAAAAGCTCATGCTAGTATGTAAGTAAATAAAGTTGGTGAAATTCTCCAAAGCAGTGCTGTCTTATTTACTCCTACAACCAATGCAGCATTAACTGCTAATAGTGTTATTTGTTCTCCCACTGCTGGAAATAAATTAAGGTTTACAGCGCCGTTATTTGTAACCATATGCATGCCAAGCTTATCATCCACAAATTTCATTAGTTTAGCAGAATCATTACCAGCAGCACAGGTGATTACTCTATTGGCATTTGCTATGAGCTGATATGCATTTGCTTGGGAATTATTACCAGTAGCAACAATATTTGCATCTTGAGTGTAGCCAATTCTACTAGCATGATCTGCTGTCATGATTAATCCAAGCTGTGCTACCGTTGCCATTAACGCGCCCCCCAAGCTAAACGATCTCTATTCCCGCCGCGATTTCTAAACGTAGAATCACCCCTACTTTCACTGTATTCAATGCCAAATTGAAGCTGATCAAGAGTTACATCAGAATCAGCGCCTGTACTTAAAGACACCTGTATTCCAAAATTAGCATTTAGGATTGCTGTTTTAATTGTACTGCTAAATAAGGTAGAAACCGGAAATACTAGCTCTACATCAGTTGTGGACTTACTTAAAACAAAATCTTGGTTAGATATTGCGCCCAATACAACATCGTAAAGGCCAGCACCAGGATCGACATTAATGCAGACATCAACGTGAACAGTTACTGTTTCAGCTGACGACGCTACAATGCTATTTAGTTTTATGAGTAAACTGTCGATTACTGTGGACGATGGAAAGGCAGAAACGCCCCAGTCTTTTGTTATAAATGCTAGTGAATCGCTATTATCTACTGTAAAAGAAAAACCAAATAAATTAGCATCTAAAAAATCAATTGCATGAATTGGTGAAACTATCCCCGAAAATGAGTCGCTATAACTAGCACAGTTAGGATCGCCCGAAAGTGTGTAATACTGTTTAGTCATCGAACGCCCCACATAAGACGGCTGCGACTACTGCCCCTGTCTCTAAACGTTGGTGTATCGTCCCAGTGCCACAATCCCATCACTGCTTGTGATGATATTAAATCAGGGTAAGTTCCATCGGCTGACCTGACTTTAATTCCAACAGCGAAATTACCTTTTAATATGGCCTGTAGGCTGTTGACGTCAGTAATGCCATACAAATCACGGCTAATACCTGTAATTAAGGTATTGTGCCCCGTGCCATCGTCTACAGTAATGAATGGAGACGTTCTCAAAGCTGTTTCTATCGGAGCTGATACACCAGGAACAAAGTTAAAACTTAGGTATGATGAGGCTTGCAATACGTTAAATCCGGTTGCGTCAAAATAATCTGTAAGAAAATCAACCCCTACTAATGTTGTATTGGCAGGTTGGGCTAAATCGTTCCAATCATAACTAATAATGTAATCGGTTATATCTTCATTAACCATAGGATCAGTTTGGGCAGATCCAAAAACACTAGCGTTTGCTTTATATGCTGTGTTCCAAATCACCCCTGTCCCTGTTGTAGCGAATGATGAATAGTTAAAAGAGGTAGTCGTGTAAATAGTCATTAAACGACATTCCTAGAGATTAAGATTCTCTTATATAAACTTACCTTCCAGATATGCATTAGACTTTGTACCAGTTCCAGAAAGCACAGTTTCAATGCCTACTATAACTTCATCGCATCCTAAGCAGTCCCAACATATTGCAGAAAAATCAGGCGTTGTAGCCTTTAACGTTCCATTGGAAGCATCGGTTGCCGCTGTTGTCAGTGATGCAGTCAAGGCTGCTGATTTAGTTGAAAGCAGTTCCCAATCTTGAGTACCAGTTCTACCAAAAACTCTAACTGTAGGATTGACAATAGCTGTAAGCCCTGCATCATATCTCATTCTAAGTAACAGATTTGTTCCTACTCCTTTACGCTGTAAGATATGACGTGTTGAACTAGTGATTTGTGTTGTTGGGTTAGTAATAGCAACATTGTCCTGAACCGTCATTCCACCGGCATCAATAATAGTTAGCCAAGAGCTTACCATTGATACAGGCGCAACGGCTGCAAGGTTTACCATTGGGTTACCTACTGCCTTGACTGCCGTTCCTAATGCCATATTACTGACCCTCTGTTTCTGTTAATGATTTACCCGTTGGAAGGATTCCACGATCTTGTAACTTTGTAATGTAATCAACCAGCATATCTATGACCTGTGCATGCTGTGCAAGGGCTTCTTCATGCTTATCGATTTGACTCTTTTCCGGTTCTACTGGTTGCAACTCACTTAACTGAGCGCAACCAGAGAACAAGAAAAAAAATATCAGTATAGTAAATGGTTTCATATCACCCTAATGTATCTCCATCGCCTATGCCAATAATAGCACCGCCTGACAAATCAGGGAGCCTCGTGGAAAATGATAAAGTTATAAGTACCCGTATCAGTTGCCAAACAAGTAATTGAAAAACTCACACCATTTGAAATAGCTGATATATAACAACTACCATTTACCGTGCTTGTTGAGGTTTTAGTTAAGAAGATACGCGATCCTGTAGTCGCACAAGTAGTGTTCGTTACTACCGGTGTTGTCGCATTAGCCGTAACTGACCCTGAACAAGCCGTCCCAGCTGTAGATTCCTGAAGTGCCAGCGTAGCAAGCCCAACTGACATGTTAATGTCTTTAGCTGCCGAAACGTTAATATTTCCGTTTGTGACAGTTAAATTACCCGCTGTAATTGTCGCGCCAGCTCTTACAGTGCAAACACCTGCATCAGTACAGATTAAATTATCTGCATTATTTGCATTGTTTCTAAGTGAAAGTGACGTTGCGCCTGGTATAATTCTCGATGCAGTAGGGATTAAATTCAACCCGTTTGTATCTACAGTAACTTGATTAGAGTCGTTAATAGATAAACTTACACCGCCAGCAGTTGGAGCATTTAATTTAGTGTTATTACTTGAGTCAGCTTTTAAAAGGCTAAGATTTGCCGTTTTAGCTGCATTTCTTGCTTTAAGGTATACGTTATTTGAAAGTACACCATCAGCACCATTGCCAAGAGCAACAAGCGCTTTAGCTTGAATATCTGAAAAGTTAAGCCCAACATAATAATTAGCACTTCTAGGCTGTGCAATTGCAGTACTGCAAAGGGCTAAAAGTACTATTAAAATTGATAAAATCTTTTTCATATTTAGTTTTCCTCTGATTCCTCAACTACAACAGAATTAACAATCTTTTTAGGACGTCCACCTTTTTTCTTTGGTGCATCTGCCATTGAGCTTAATCGATTAATCATTTCTTGTTGTTTTTCTGCTATTGCGATTTGTTGCACTAGCTTCTTTTCAAGGACGACGATTTTTTCAGAATATACCGCTGGATCTATCTTCCCTGATTTAGAGTTCCTAAACTGCACAGCTTTTTCTTGAAGTTCATGAAGTTCTAAAGGTAGGGCTCTTAATCTTTCCGGTGTAATTTCTGCAAATTGCTCGACCGTATGAAAACCGCTATGCACCAATGACGCTGCTTGACCTGGAGAGGCTTCCTTCCAGTCGCTTACCATAGTTGCACCAGAGCTTATCCCCTCTTTCCAGGCATTATATAAACGGGCGTGTCGTTCGCGGTAATAATCGTTCACCATGTGACAAGGCTTGTTGTCTTTATCTATAGTGATCTCGATCATCTCAATATCATCATAGATTGCAAAGTTTACAGCCTTTGATTTTATCGCATTGTACTCTGCATGTATGAAGAACCTAATTGCTAACTGTCCATCATTCCCGTAAACGAGTTGGTGGACGTTTTCCCCTAAAGGGATCTTTCTTGTTGGTTCCTGATATTCCGCAGGTGCGCCGTTTATCATAATTACCCTATGAAAAAAGGGGCGTAAGCCCCATGATTATGTATTGGTTGCCATTATCGTGGCTGCATAAACTGTTACTCTCGTAGCAGTAACGCCCAAATCGATACTTCGCAAGCCAATAATAGTATCACCGCCAGTGCCAGCAATACCTGCAACCCCAGTAGTTGTAAGGTTGGTATCAGCTGCTACAGCGTTTGTTACCAATGCCTCATACTGTCCTAAGCCGCGCCATGCAAAGAAGTACTGATTTACAGTTACAGCAACCGGAGCAATACCAACGCCCTTGGCAGTAGCGCCAGAAGTCGTATCAGTTGCAGCCGTTGCGTTTCCTAACTCATCAATCGTACAAAAACCACCGGCAGCAATCGTTCCGGCAGCTTTAACCAACTGATACATACCGTCATTAGCTGGATAATGAGCGCCTAAAATACCGCCTGAAGGTGGTAAGACTGTATCAGCATACGTTAGATCTACCCCGATAGGGGGTCTGTTAATAAATGACATATTTAAATCTCCTAAGATTATGAATCAAACAAAACTGACTGCGCTTTAGCATTTGAAAGAGTACAGTTACCCATCCAAATCATAAGGCGTGCGATCAAATCTTGGTTAATTGATTGAACTTCTTCCAACATTTCAAAGTTTGCTGCATTGTGTACAACAAGCTTGAAGTACTTAGTATTGAAGAAGTAGGTCAAATCATTCTGAACTAAGGAAAGTCCAGAAAATGAAATACCACCACCAAACACGACTGGAACACCGCGATAAACGATATTCTCAAATCCTGCCTTTGCCATTGCCGGATCTTCCAAACGTTGCTGTGCTGCCAGAGCTGCCATTAAGTATTCCCAATGGTCATTACCCGCTACTGCTACCGTTGGCTTATCACTGCCACGAGTTGTTGCGTTAATACATTTATCGTATCCACGTCGAACGTTTCCTGCATTAATTGCGCCGTCAGTCCAATCAGTTGCAGTTGCAAACTTATGGTTACGATAAAAAGTACCAGCAGCTGTTGATCGGTCAATACCGCCCACAACACCCGTTGAAGGGATTTTAGCCACAAGCAAGGCCGCACCGCCTACGCTTTGACCGCTCGAAGAGGTTCCGTCCCCAAGTAGCCCCGAATGCAATTGATTCATCATCGTATCTTCAAGTACTTTCATACGAGAAGAGACAAGTGGAATATACTGTTCTGGACCTGAATTCATGCGTTTCTCTTTGCCAGTAATGACAAAAGATCCGCCTAATGATTTCCAGTTGAATTCTGCTGATGTCAAAACAGGAGCAGAAGACATATTAAATTCTGTTCCACCGTCATACCACTGAACAGTACCATTCTGTCCGTAGCTCATTTCCTCAACGATGGTACGCCCACCGGTTGCATCCTGCATACCGCCATACTTGTCCATTGCAAATAGAATAGGATGAGAATCTGAAACGTTATCTTTTAATTTTTTAGAGCGTAATCGCCCTGTCGTAGTGATCAACTCACTGAGTCCTGGTTCTGCCATAAATATTATTCCCCTTTACCGATTAGCTAACATTCTATGAGCCATCAGCACCGTATCTTTAACGGAGTCGGGTATTTTTTCTGGCATTGCTAGACCTGAACCTAGCGCCGAACCCCTTCCCCGCGTCGAAACGTTTGCCGCTTTAGCTCTTGCGACTTCGTTCTGCCTGTCGGGATTAGGAAGTTGGGCCGCTGTTCCAGGAAGGTTCTCAAATGAGTTGTTGGAAGGTATGGCCCGATGAGCTGCAATTGCTCGCCTGGTCAAGTCCCCCCATGAATCATTAGGGAAGTCTTCTCGGCTGCGAAGCAACCAAGTTTTTAATCCTGCAATAAATCCGCTATCGTGCAATTCGGGATAAAAATACTTCCCTGATGCGTCCTGCTGATTTTGCAATTGACGTATTTCATTAGCTATCTTCTCCCCAGATTGTTGAACCTGAGTGTCTTGATAGCCTTTAAAATGATTTTGAATGGGATCGAGACGACTTGTCAAGCCATCAATTTTAGCTTCAAGCGCTTTGTACTGTGGATGATTTGTTATATCCCCGCTAGGTGCTGACTCACCTTGTGCCTGACTGTCTCCAAATCCAGCAAGTTTTTTAAGATCGACTTTCTGCTGATGTGCAAGAAATAGAATTGCTTTTTCAGGATTTTGAACTAAAAGCTCATGACCTGCAATCAACTCTTCTACTACTTGAGGAGCCGTGTAACCTTGCAATCTCCATTCTGGAATCTTGGATCTGATAATCTCAGAAACGCCCTGCGATTCCTTAGCGGCCCTTTGAATCTGCATGTTCGCAGAAGTAAACTGAGACTGATAGTCCTTAAACATCTGCTTAATGGCTGTCTTAACTTCAGGAGGAGCTTTGTTAAAGGCTTCCTTCTGCTTTGCATTAAGACGATCTGGTGGTCTTATTTCCTCTGCTATTTGGTGCGGAGTTTGGTTTTCCTGTTTCGGTTTTTCTTTATCTTGGTTGGTATTCCCAGCAGGTTCTTTGGTAGAATCGTTATTTTCGTCAGTGGAGTCTGTGTTTTTGAGCGCGTCATAAGCCCTTAATACTGTTTCGTGTGCAGTTTCATTTTTGTTATCGTCTAAAGCTTCAATGTCTGTATCGATTTCTGAATCGACTGGGCTTGTATCCTGAACTATGGTTTCCGCCCCACTCTCTGATTCTCCCGTTTGCATATTTCTCTCTCTTTTTCTGTTAATGGTGCCATACCGTCTCTAACCATTGTATAGGCTCTCTCGGTATCAGCTCGATAGCTTTCATCTGTATCAACGTGGCGTTTGGGCTTGTTGTTGGAGTAAGTCCCCTTTTCAACATATCCCATAGCTTTCATTTCTCTTAAATATTGGCGATTAGTATAACGCTTGCCATTTAGTTCATTTTCGCCAGTATCAACAGAGATTAACGGTGCATTGATTTCTTTTCTTTCCCTGTATGGGACGCGCTCTACTGTCCTCGTTTCAGGGTTATAGTAGAAACGCCCAAACTTTGAATCGTCCGACATTTATAAAATCCCCGTTGGTTTGAATGGGTTAATTGTGACTGGTGGATCGGCTTTAGGAATATTGTTGACGATAATGTTCTGCGCTTTTGGTTGTGGCCCCTGAGCAATCTTCATAGATTCGAGCTGTGTATTTTCAGCAAGCCTTCTTTCTTCGATCATGCGTTCTCTATCAGTAAGTATCAACTCTTGTCGTTTCAGTGTTACTAGGGCGTTTTCAATCCATTCATTAAGCTGCTGTGCCCTTTCCTCTAAAGCTTGAGCGCGTTGATCAAGTAATATTTGCTGTTCTTTGTATTGTGCATCGATAGAAGCTTTTTGACTTGCCAACTGACTATCAACCTGAGCTTTCATGCTCTTGGTGTCCGCTTCCTGTTTCTTGATTTGTAGTTCTAATCCTTTGTAATCAACAGGAGGAGGGCCGCTAGGTTGACTTACCTTGGCCATTAACGAATTAATAGACTTCTCTACAGGCTCCTCGAATAGCTTGCCATCTGCCAAGCTTCTGAGCGTTGAAACAAGTATCTGCAATGACGCTGGAACAATATCTGGAGCGCTCTGGGCAATCTGTGCAATCTGATTAAGCCCATTCATAGCCGTTGCAGCTGCCTCATTCTTTTCAGCTTTCTTTATTTCATCGTTCAAGCTGCTTGTGGAGCTTGTTTCGATGTCCAGCAAAATATTGCGTTGAAAATCACTCTTTAATATTGCCAGTGCACTAGGTGCCAAAGCTTTTTGATCTTCACTTAGGGAAGTAGCGCCCATCATATCTAGCAATAAATTGTCTGGATAGTGCTCTAAAGCTAGATCCATAACTAAGATCATTGAATTTAAAGGAAGTTTTGCAAACTTCTCCTGCTTAGTAGCAAATCTTAAAGTGACATACTTACCTTTAAGCTGTTGAGTACCAACGCCCTCTAATGGATTAGATGTACCCTGAACAATATCAGGTATACCCATAAAACGGTTAAAATCTGCATCAAACTTCTGCGTTAGACTTTCCAACTCAACAATACAGGCTGAAACCTCTTGTATTGGAATATACCAAATGAGTTTGGAAGGATCTTGTTTTTCAATGATTGAATTGAAATTCTGTACTGCAATGATTTCTAATTCTGAAGCATTGTTAATAGCTGAAATAAGAGCCTCATTACTTGCATCAGTAACGCCGCGCCTTCTGATACCATAAATCAGATTAAAGAGCCGATTGTATAGGCTATGAAGCTGTTCAATCGTGGCCCTTAGCTGCTTAAATACTGGTACAGGGTAGAGAGACGTTCTCGGTTTAGTCCCAATAACAAATTTTGCAAAAGGAAAGAAACCATCTAGATGCAGGGGATCGGGAACGCGCTCAAGTACACTATCAACGTATGATTCAGATACCCATAATACTTCTAAGTCTTCTTTGTTCCAAATTTCCCATCCATCAAAGAATTTGTCTGGTGTGGTTCCTTGCTTAGACTCAGAAGAGTATTCGTTCTTATCTCTATCAAGTTCATTCAATGACTTAAAGGTGACTTTATCAACTAAATCAGGCCATCGCTCTTTAAATTCTTCCTCTGTGTAGCAGAAATAATTACCAATTGCCGTTATATCGTCCCAATTTTTGGCATAAGGTGTATGAATAATCTCATCGAATGTAACTGAACAAAGTTCTATTTTTCTGTCTTTAATAAATTCTTCTTCTTGCTCAACTGTCCCCTGTTCTGATAGTTCTTCTGGATCAACTTTTCGTTTGAGCCCATCAGAGTAAAGCATCGGAGTGCCATCAGGGCCGATAACATTAGTGACAGAATAAGATTCCATTTTCTTATCAATGCATGAATTGAAATAGACTCTTGTTGTAGCCTTCTCAGTAATGATGAATTCATCGACAGAGTTGAACATTGATTCATCTAAGTTGACTAACTTAATCAAATTATCAAGAAGGTTTTCCCCTAGAATGCATGCTAATCGAGCAGCAGGGTTATCACTGTCAAATTGTCTATTAACGTGGAAAATTGGCGTTCTGGAATAAAAAGCACTTTGCAAAGTTTGAACTGATGACCAGAATAAAGGGTATCTTTTAGGGAGTCTGTAAAGCAAATCAGAAGCGCCCTGCGCTTTCTTTTCTTCGTTCAAATATTCTCGCCATGCCTCAGCTGAGATTTCCCAATGCTGCGAAGCGCCTTTCTTTGCCCCTTTAATCCATTTTATCCAATAGGCTGCATCAGCTATATTTTCAGCTGCAATCTGTTCAGGAGTCTTTGATTCAGAATTATCCTCTGATTCCTGATCGTCGTTCTGCGAGTCGCTGTTGGTGTCGTTTGAATACATCATTGAAAGTATACTTTCCTTGTTGGTTGGGGAGCAACTCCCTTTCTGCATATAGCGTAATTGGCCGAGCTGTGCATCCTAATCTTAAAGCGTCACAAGAGTGTGTAGGCGGTCCCTTGTCTTGAGCATCTTCAGGCTTTGTTTTACTGCGCTCTAGTGTTGGTAAGTAATCCCGCGCATAAACGCAAGATTCTGTGAGGTAAAAGTATGGCGTATCATCTTGACCAATTAAACGATCACGGAACATTGACCAGCCTGATTCCCGAGAGGTATCTCCCTTAGTTAGTGGAACCCCATTCGCTGCAAATATCTCATAAGGCTTTTGCCCTTCCTTCTCACCTCTGTGTTGAAATGGCAATGAATCGGAAACGGTTATCCCGCTAGTCTGTTCAGGCGTCCTTGCTAGAATCTCTTTTGCAATGGCAACATTACTTAAGTTCAAACCCTGTTCAGGCTTAGTAGGATTGCATGCATACCATTCACGATACGCAATAATAGCGCCAGCCGGAAACCAACGCTTTCTATTCATTGAGTCGGTGAACACCTCGGCATCTGAAATACATAGCCAGTATACCGCAGTTGGTTCGGCGTATCCTAGATCCAGCACTCTGAATTTAAACCATGTTTTAGGTGGTAAAAAGTCGGGTACGCAGTGCTTTTCCTCGCTGTACTCTTGAAAGAAGTTGCCTAGTGGAATATCCCAATCTCCCATTAGGTAAGCACGTATGAGGACCGGATCGTTTAACCCCATTAAAGTTCGAGCATATTCAGCGGGATTAAGTGAGGGGTTGTCTGTAAGAAATGCAGGTATAAATTGTCTCCTAAAACCGCCCTCAGAATCTTCGGTCGTCCAGATTTCCATTGCAGCGCGTGCTTTTACGAACATCTTTCTAAAATAGTTATGACTTGGCCCACCTGGATTTGTAGGATAGTAAATTCTAGGAAATTTGCCCCTTAAAGATGCAGGAAGCTTTTCTTTCATAGCCTCATCCATTCGGACACGAGAGCGCAAAAAGCGTATGTTGTATTCGGTGAATTTTGTAGCTTCTTCGATTACAAGAACATGAATTTCAGCACCAAGGTAATTATCTAAATGCTTGATATACTCGCAGTGACATAAGTAAATTATGGAGCCGTTCCAGAATCGGATCTCTGTTTCTACGATTTTAACGAGTCTTAAGGCTGTTAATGGTGCGAGTAATACGCGAAAACCAGCAGGGCCAGAAACGTGATTTTTAACAATATCAGCAAAATGTTTGCGAAAAAGATAGCACTGTAAATTTTTGATCCATAAACAAAAAATGATCAAAAGCACTCTGCAAAGGAACGACTTACCCGATCCAGCGCTACCCCCATATAGAACCTCTGTAGCTTCTGTATCTAAGGCAACCTTCTGCTTTTGATGTAGCTTAAAATTAAGTTTTATCGGAATCACTGGTTGTTACCGTAACCTCAACCTGTATTGCGCCGCCGTTCTCGCCTGTAACTTCATTCTTCTGTCTCCAACGATCTGGCCTACGATTGTTCAGCCAATATACGCATGATAATGAATCGGGGGACACTTCTTCAAGTGTATCTACAACCGCTCCAAACTTATCTAATTTTTGTACTTTCTTAAGATGTCCAGTAGCTCTCTTATATAGAGCTTTTTCTACTTCGTTGTCTGCGTCTTCCTTCCCCTGCCTTAAGGATTCGGAAAATTCTGGATAAACCTTTTTCCATTCAGCAATTGTATCAGGGTTAACTTTAAAGAAATTCGCAAGTTGAGAATCTGTAAATCCGTGCATTCCTAACTTTTTCGCTTGCTCAATGTATTCAATTTTGAATTTTGTAGGTCTTCCAACGGCGTTCTCGGTTTTTTTGCTTGGTGAGGCCATTTTTTAAGATTTCTGATTTTACAATTTTGTGACAAATTAGAGACAAATTTAACACACTTAAAGTGAATTATGACGCAATTCAAAAAAATACAACAGATGTTGAGTTATGATGAGGGAATTGAAAAAACGATTTATGATGATGCAACGGGCATGAGGCCAGCGTGCAAAGGGTATTTAACTGCTGGAATTGGGCACAATTTAGACGCGCATCCTTTAGATGATTACGTAATAAACTACTGGTTAGGACAGGATGTTGAAGAAGCAATCGCAACTTTAGATAAGTTAATACCTAATTGGGAAGTTGCTGGAGATAATCAACAGCTTGGCTTGATAAATTTAGCCTTTAACTTGGGATATACCAAACTTTCTAAGTTTACTGAAACTTTAAGGCTGTTGAACCAAAAGCGATATATTGAGGCTGCCCACGCCCTTTCTGAAAGTCTTTGGGCAAGTCAAGTCAAGTCAAGAGCTAACAGAGTATTGCTTATGATAGGTAAAAACGAATGGCCCGCTGAGTATGAAGATTAATTTATTTAAGTTCTGTATGCTGAACTAGAATACCTTTGATAGGTTTTATGTCCCTTCGTAAACGTCCAAGGATGGCCGCTATTCCCCCAATTGCAGAAACCCAAGGTAACCATGCAGCGGGTAACATTCCAGCGTACTGAGGCAAGATTTGGAGCCCCTGGTCGATAAGGGGAAGGATAGCTACGAGTCCGCCCCACAATCCGACAGAAGTAACAGCGGGCTTTGAATTTTCTTCCATGATTCTATATCCTCGATAAACTAGCGTTTGAATATCGCTGTCAGTTGCTTGTGATAATTCCATGATCGGTAATTTATATTTTTCAACAAGTTTCACAATCCTAAAGATGCTATTCCCAGATTTTGGATTTTTTAATCTCTTTAGCTGCGCATAAAAGTTCGGGAGCTTTACGAGTTGCGAATTTTGCGCCCATGTAAATTTGATAACTCAAAAGGGCAGGATTTTCGACAGCGTAGATATTCCCTTGATTGTCGATCGCTTTGTATTTTGTGATTTTCTCTACTTCGATTAATTCCTGCAAATGTTCATCATTCTTTGCTTTTTTCTTTAATTGTAAAAATGTAGGAGCCTCTGATATTTTTTTATATTCTATAAAAACACTTTGAAAATTGCTCATTTTTCTACCCTTCCTTCAGTTCTTTTTAATCTTGCAGATTCATTTTGAAGCTTTAAAATCTGCTGTTTTATATCCATTCGTAACCATTTTGCTATAGGCGAGTTCTGTGGTTCTCTGCCTTTTTTAATCGCTTCTACTTGCCAAGAATCAGCGATTTGAAGCCCTTCTTTAAAGCGATTGCGATCGATTCCGTCATCGTCCCATGACTTTAATATTTCCGCCAAAGCTCTTGGAGCTATGAAAAGGTTTTTGTATTTTTTAAAAGGTAATCGATTTTCACTACCGTACAGAATTGGCTTAACATCAAAATTCAACAATTGTTTTACTCCAGCCTGATATTCATCCTCGATACCATCCAATTCAGAACTAGGTTCTATAAGAGGAAACTCGTTAGCAGGGGAGGGGGGTACTATACTATACTCTACTCTACTCTTATCTAATCTACTCTTATCTAATCTAGCATCGTTTGCATCCGTTTGCATCGGTTTGCATCCGTTTGCATCGACTTGCATGTTCATAGTTTTGTCATTATCTTTTTTTTCTTCCGCTTTTCCCCTGTTCCATCGGACACTTGCGGCATCTTTTCGCTTTATACTAAGTACCTCTTTCTTACGTCCTCTTTTGGTGCATTCTTCGAGTACACGAGGTGACCAGAAGTAATTTCCCTCAGAGATAAAGAGCCCCAATTTATGCAAACTTAACATGTATGCATTTGCATCACTGGAAATGCATTTGCATAGCCGTGCATACGTTTGCATAGAATCGATGTCATTCTTAAGTTTATGGCCCTCAGTTAGATACATCGTTTCAATTAGAAATAAGAAATAACCATACCCCGCCGCCCCATGTTCGGAGAAAAATATAGCCATCTTTAAACCTAACCGAGAGTTTAAATCCCATTTGATCCAGTTTTCAGGCTTCATTTTACTTACCTATTGGTAGCTTTTTATTCATATTGTGAAGTTCTACTAGCGTTAAATCTGGTAGTATTTTCATAGCAAGATCCCAATATTTGCTAGGAAAACCGTATCTTCTCCAACGTTTTACAGTTTCAGGGTGTACTTGAAATTTTTTGGCTATATCTTCAGGTGAATTTCCTAGTTTTGCTACTAACTCATATACATCTTTGATCATAAAAATATTTTCCTTTAAACATTAAATACTGTTGACGAAAATCAGAATATCATGCTCTACTCAACCTTACCACAGTATTTAATGTTTTATTTTACTAAAGTAAATCATTGATACTCACGAAAGGTTTTTTGTTCGGTTGTTAAACATTAATTAGGAGAATGACTATGGACAAGGAAGTAAAAGTAATTTTAGCAGTTGCAGGAATATCGGCTGTATTATTGTTTTCGACAGGCTGCGAAATGTACCTGAAAGGAGGAACTATTCCAGTTGACGAATACAAACAAGAAATGAAAATGGTCGATAGGCCGCACGGATTCCAGTGCCTTTGGAAAGACTGCCGACAGTCAAGCAACGAATCACAAGGGAGTTAATATTATGTTTAAAATAAATTTTTATATCCAAGCAAGACTATTCAATATCTGGGTAGATACAAGCGGTTGGCGTGTAACTTGCTATGTAGGAACTCATGGGCGTAGGGAATTTTTTATGCCAAGAGACACCTTTACCGTTGGAGATGTAATCGCCACAGTAAAATCATGTCGTGAACAGCATGAAAATTTGATGAGGAGTTAATATGTCAGAATTAAGTTTACTTAGTCGAGTGAAGTCTGATCTATTCAGCCTGTCGGCACTAATAGTGACATGCTTGCAGGTACTTTTATTGGTCGGGTTTCTCTCTGTATGGCTTGGCTTCAAAGTCGTTGTGCTAGGCCAGGACTTGGCAGTTTATGGGCTTGACCCATTTAACCCCAATGGCTTTACCTTTGATTCAGCACACGCAAAAAAACGTTAATTAAATTATGGCCCCGCCTGTAAGGGGGGTTTTTATCGGAGCAAAGAAAAATGGAAAAAGGAATAATAGTAAAAGAGCTACCAACACTGCAAACGTATGCAGAGAATTTACAGTCTCAGTTAACGGTATGTGAGCTGCTTTTGCAAAGCAGAATGATGCCAGCGCATTTGAATAGTAAGGCAGCGATTTACATGATCGTGATCACAGGCCAAGAGTACGGATTTTCTCCAATGAGATCGATACACCTTTTTGATCTCATAAAAGGAAGAGTGTCACCGCGAGCATGCGCATTACAAGCCATTGCACAAGCTAATCACGGTAGGTTTTTTGTGGTTGAAAGCACTGATGAGAAGATAACAATACGTGCTGAACGAGTAGATATATCATGGAAAGAAACGCTCACATTTAGCATGCAGGATGCTAAGCGAGCTGGATTAACAGGAGACAATTGGACGAAGTACCCACGCGATATGATGTATGCACGCTGTATTTCACGTTTGGCGCGTCATGGTTGGGCCGACATTATCGGAGGTTTAAACTCTTATGAGGAAATGGAAGACGCAATTCAAAGCGAAAAAGCTGTAGCTGTAGAGGTGAATAATAATATAGATAGCGAATTGGAGCGCATGAAAAAAGCAGCAGCTGATTATAACAACAATAATAAGGCATCTGCTGATAAGCTTGGAATAACATTTTTATATGACATCTCTAAAATAGAAGACGAATTGAAAAAGGCAGAGACTACAACATATCTAGCCGCGAAAGGTGCATTTCTTCAACCTGATGGTTTATGGCTATCACAAGACAGATTGAAGCGTATGGACAAATACCAAGTGATTAACATGCCAAGCATTAGAGAATCATCGCTGCTAGCAAAGGATGCAGGTAAGTTAGAGGCTCAAAGCGCAATTAACGAGAGTGAATGGGACGCTGAGAAGTTTGTAAATACACCAACAGAAGAGATGATATGAGCGAAGCAGTAAAAAAATATTACAATATACCAGAAGCAGAGCTAGAGAAGCTTACCAACGAGGAAGAACTAGGTAACTTTGAAAATGTACCTGTACACCCTGAAACGATACCTGGAAGGCCAGAATCAGCAGATTTTGCCAAATGGTGTACTGAGCAGCTTGATTATCGAGGTGCAAGGGTAGAACAGTTGAGAATTGAGCTTAGGGCAATGCAGCTTAAAAACTCTGAGATTCTAAGCTTAATGGAGTCTGAAGAAAAATTCATTACAGATCGTATAGAATGGCATATACGCAATATACAGCAGATTATGCCCCCTAGCGTAACAGCCGCTTTTGTTGGAGATCGTGTCCGCTTATTTTATAAGGAAAGCACCAGCACCGAAATTTATGATTCTGAATCTATTCCTTTAGAATTCTGTGAGATGAAACAAGAGATCAAGAAAGCTTTGATTAAGGAGCACTTAGAAAATGGAGGGGATGAGGTACTAGGAGCGAGACTCAATACCAAACTTAGCTTGCAAATTAAGCCAGGGGGAGAGCGTGCAAAAATGAATCAAAAGAATATGGAAAAAAGACATACGAAAGCATTAATAGCCGATGCAGTAAAGGAGTTTTAAAATGAGCTACATGGATGATATTTGCAAAAATAAACATGGTGGTAATGAATTTAGTAAGGCTGCAAATCCTAATCAGGTTTTTAAATCTGAAATGCGCCATCGGATTTTTGAATACATAAAAAGCTGTGAGGATTTTGGAGCTACTAGTCAGGAGATCAGCGAGGCTTTAGGGATTGAAATAAATAGAGTAAGCGGCCGCTGTTCTGAGCTGAAGAAACTAGAAAAAGTAATTGCGTATGGATCGCGCTTAAATAAGAGCGGTAAGGCTGCTGCTGTTTTGGTAGCAATCAAGGAGTACTGAAATGGATTGTTATGATGATGCTATAAGGTATGCAATGGGGTTCCAACAAATAAAACTTGAGCAGCTTAGAGAGCAACAATATAGGCTTATACATAGAAATAAGTTTTCTAGATGTTGTGGGGCTTCTGTTCTTTATCTAGGCACAACATTTACAAAAGCCAGTTTTGATTCAGAAGGTTTTATTTGGAATAGTTTAGAAAAGTTTAGATGTTCAAACTGTGAAAATGATAATTGTGAAATAGTAGAGGTAATAAAATGAGCATACAAGATTTAATAGAACGAATTGAGTCTGAAGATCAGAAGATGAAAGACTTTAACGAGATGGTAGCGCTTGAATATAAAAAGGCAGGTTTATCAGAAGAAGAGGCAGATCAGATATGGAAGGAGCTTTTAGAAAAATATGGGCGTAAAGCGTTGGTTGCTAGAGTTATTTATAATGACTTAGTTAAGGAGCTTAACGAATTAGTGGGCAAAGCGTTCAAACAATTTGAAGTTTTACCTGAGAGCATGGGCGACTTTTTGCATAGATCCTTTGAAGCAACGTTAATTACTCGTTGGCCTATTGTTAAAAAGACTAATGTGGAGGATCAAAAAAATGATAAAGTCTAAATGCTGTAACGCTTCTGTGGTTTACGTTTCGCATAATCCTGAGTTAAGCGACAAGGTAGATTTCTGGAAGTGCGAGAAGTGCGGAGAGGCATGTGATTATTTGAATAAACGCTTAAGGGGAACTAACGATCCTTATTATTCCAAATGCTGTGAAAGCAATTACAAACTATCACCCGCAGGTGATTGTTATACATGTGATCTCTGTGGCAAGGCATGTGATTTAATCGATGTTAGCATTCATGACGGCATTGGATGCATAGGAGATGAGGCGATATGAACAAAGAACGAGAATTGAAAAGATTTATGTATGGCGAAGCTTGGCATTTACAAGTTGAGAAAGAATCGTGCTTTATAGCAGGATTTGATGCTGCATTAAGCTTAGTCGATATTATTCTAGGTGGTTGCAGCCTTGTTGATCCATCTTTGCACAAAGAACGTGCGCAATTAATAGAGGAAATAGGCAGGAAAGTAACCGCATTAAAACAGGGTAAGGGTGTTTATGATCTTGATCAAAAAGCAAACAATGAAACGGTGTCCTATATCTCTATAATGGGCACACCAGGCGGCAAAATGGTTACCAATGATAGTGAATGTAGGAACGCGTTAAATAAAGCGAGAGCATCATGTCAAAAAACCTAGTTCTTCTAACCTGCCTCTGTGCATTTCTCGGAGTCATGGCATGGGATGCAAGCCTGTACCTAGATGCAGTCCCAGGAAACTCAATCACTCAAGTAGTTGTCGAGCTATCGAGTAAGTCGAAGCTAGTGCCAGCGTTTATTGGATTCCTTTTTGGTTTCTTAATGGCGCATTTTTTTGATGATAGTAAACAAGGAGAAATAAAATGAATAAACTAAGTAAATGTATTTTAGCGGTATATGCTCTTTTCTGCATTGCCTATATTGCGCAAATAGCGAGCGCCTCCGAGCCGCGCCGCTGTGATAATAACTGCGAGTGTAGAGAGCTGAGGCTGATACGCAAACTACTTGAGCATCAGTTCCACGTTGTTTGTGATGAATCGCATTGCGATGGGAGTAGTTCTAGCTCGTCAAATGGTTCGAGCCTACCCTAATGTTCGAGCGAGTAATTAAAAAGCTTAAACGCTGCGTAGTAGAGGATGCGCCGCCACACGTTGAGCAGACGTTACAGGAGTTTTTAGCAACGATTGATTTAAGTTGTGAGACTCTAGCAGATGGGAAGATTAGAGTTTGGACGAATGAGATTAGAAGAGTTGAAAATGAAAAAACCAAAGCGCCGCAAGGCTAGGGAGTGGATCTTGTATGTCGATCGTTACGATATTATTTATTGCGAAGATGGGGGCGGATTGTCTCCTATTTTAGTTCGCGAAGTGTTGAAGAGGAGAAAGAAATGACAAGAGAAAGTAAGATCATTGAACATTTAAAGGGAGATGAAAAGGATCTTCATATTAGCAATGATGATCGTATAGCACTATGTGAGATACTTGCTTTCGTAAGCGTATCACTAAAATCAGGTCGCTTATGGTTTAACGAGGAGAAGGATACTTGTCTACAGAATCATTATGCTGAGATTTGCGATAAGTTTGCCCGTGGCTTAGCAAATATGCCAGTGCTTCAGGAGAATTAAAAATAATGAAAGCGTTGAAGGATATAGGTAAGTTTATTCCTAAACCAACTAATCATCGTGATTACCACGACAATGCTGCTTA
>ERZ869929.337-NODE-337-length-31644-cov-4.826997_pt1 | contig 31644 bp, 41 predicted proteins | sample MGYA00579312_ERZ869929 | MGnify/ENA primary metagenome ERZ869929 (study PRJEB32216, sample SAMN09231818) | wastewater metagenome | place: USA: Maryland | collected 2016-08-09 | study: EMG produced TPA metagenomics assembly of the PRJNA472060 data set (Reclaimed... | reverse complement strand
ACTGCTCAAACGCAGTTATCAAGGTATACGAGGACGGACTTATACGAAGCGGTATCATACCAGACGACGACTCAAAACATATAACCAGCATCTCGGTATCAGTTACTACAGGTGCTGATGAAGATAAAATACTAATTAACATATATGAAATATGATTAAAATAGAAAAGAGGCAAGAGTATGTAGATGATGAGCCTAGAGATGCTAGATATTTTATCACTGCTGATGACGGGTATCTTAGAGCAATACTACTAACAGAAAAGGAGCTTAATGAACTAAAAAACAAGATAAATAACCTATAAAATATGAAATACCTATTGGGATTGACGCTCGCCCTATTAGCGTCAGTAGGGATTGTGTACGCGTGTGCTGAAGGTGAAGTATGGCAGTCAGACATTAGTTATGAGAACGGACAATGCACAGAACTGGTCTAAGAATAATGGATTTACTCCACCTCTAGGATTTGGTCGTTGGGGCTGTGAGAACTTCTGGCACGGGACGTGGTTCAAGGGTCAGTGCCATTTATCAACGTAAATAAATAGTCTATCGACCTATATCATTTTCCCGACGCCGGGAGAATGATACGGTTGGCCGGCAATTAAGCAATTTATTGACAGTTTGAATATGAAATTTGAAATTGATCGCAGGTATATCGACGAAGGCCTAATCACTGAACGTGAGCACCCTTCTGAGCCATACCTGATCTACAACTACACGCCAAAGTGCCAATTCTCCAAAGAGTGGGATGATGTGACGATGCAATGTCGCGGCATCATTGTACACCGTGAGACTCGCGAGATTATCGCTCGACCATTCAAGAAGTTTTTCAACTATGAAGAACACATTGAAAAAGGGCTACCAATACCTAATGAAACACCTGTTGTTTATGACAAACGTGACGGCTCTCTTGGTATTTTATATTGGAGCGAGGATGGCAACACACCATACATAGCGACTCGCGGTAGCTTTACATCTGATCAGGCACTATGGGCTACTGATTGGTTTAGAGAGAAAACAAAGATGCAATCTAAGCCTGGTAATGAGACATATTTATTCGAAATCATCTACCCAGAAAATAGAATTGTGGTAGATTATGGCGGGTATAAAGGCCTTGATTTACTCGCTGTTTTAGACACAGAAACAGGTAAAACACTGCCGATGGTAGAGCTTGATGACGTTGGCACTCCGGTTCATCCGATTGATTTCACTTCTTTTGCTGAGCTAAAGTCTATCGATGAGAAAAACAAAGAAGGATTTGCTCTACACTTCCCGGAGAGTGATCTCAGACTTAAAGTAAAACTTGAGGACTATGTGCGCCTACACAAGATCATGACCGGCCTGTCTGAAATCGGTGTTTGGGAAATGCTCCGCGATGGCAAAGATCCCTATGCGCAGGATATTCCTGATGAAATGTACGACTGGTTGAAGGATGTTGTTGAGCGATTACAGGCTAAATTCAGATTGATAGAATCAAACGCACGAAAGGCATTTGATTGGGCAATAGACCAACACACTCGGAAAGAACAGGCTGCGATAATTAAGCGATGGACTCCATATACTGGCGTTGCCTTCTCAATGCTCGATGGCAAGGATTATTCTCAAGAAATATGGCGCATGATCCGCCCTCATGGCTCATCCACTTTTCGCAGCGATATCGACTCTTAAATAAAAACATATGGCAAAACTAACAATAAATATCGGTCTACCGGCTTCAGGAAAAAGTACTGAATCAGAGGCTAAGATGACCAGAGAGGGCAATACTGTTCGAATCAATAAGGATTTGTTGCGCACGATGTTACATTTCGACAAATTCAACTATAAAAACGAAGGCCACACACGTGATGCCTCGAGAGTTTTGGCAACGCACTTCTTATCTAAGGGGATCAATGTCATCATCGACGACACCAACTTGAATCCAGGCACAAGGCAGTCATGGGTAGAACTCGCAAAACAATTTGAGGCAAAAATTGAGTACATCGACATGACCAATGTTCCTATTGATGAATGTATTCGTCGTGATACTCTTAGAGAAAATAGCGTCGGCAAAAGTGTGATTCAGAAAATGGCAATGCAACATCTCGGGTATTTGAGCGGGGAGAGTATTGTGATTTGTGATCTTGATGGCACTTTATGTGATATTAAGCATCGTCTTCACTTTGTGAACGGAGAAAAGAAGGATTGGAAGTCATTTTTTCAGCATATGATGGGCGACAAACTGCGCATCGATGTTTTTGAAAAGTTGCACGAAGCGCTCACAGGGATGTCTCCGATTCAAACTTCCAGGCTCATCTTCGTATCTGCCCGGCCAGAAAGCTATCGCGGCATGACTTTGGAGTGGCTAACGAAAAGCCTATCTGGCACTGGTCTATTGGAGCGATGTGAGGCTCTGATTATGCGTGAGGATGGTGACAGCCGGCCAGACACGCAGGTAAAAAGCGACATATACGACAAATACCTCAAGCAACTACGTATCATCAAGGTTTTTGACGACAGACCAAGCGTGATCAGGATGTGGCGCGAGAAGGGGCTCGAGGTTGAAGACGTTGGCGACGGAATAGAATTTTAATCTAAAACAGCAATATGGCAAAAACACCAGGCATTGATAAGGTCATGCTCAAAAATTCAATAAGACTTGTTATTGGCGGGTTTTTATTTGACGACGGTGACATAGAGGAAATTGTGCCAATACTGAGAGAAATTGCTAATGATTACGACGCTTTAATCAAAAAGATACTTAAAACCAGAGACTAATTTATATATATGGCAGATGAAGACTTCGGCAGAATTTTATCTGAGATTAACTCATACACTGGCTGGCAAAAGGATTTTGTGCAAGAGTTTGGTATTCATTTCCAAGGAAGTGAAGGTGAGCTGGGATTTGCCCTTGCTTTCATTGAGGGACTAATCAATAAGAAGTTCAACGTATCAAGACTAGAAGTAATTGACTGGCGTGATAACTCAAAAACACAAGGCAGAATACTGGTAACCTATAGGCAGAATATGACCGTAGAGACATCTCTCCAAGACGATGACCGAACACTAAAGATATTTATTAAGGATAATAATTCTAAATAATATGGGAAAATTCAAAATACTTAATTGCATAGGCTGTGGCGGTGAATTTTCTCCCTATGGGACTTCACGCAAAAGATGTGATGAGTGCAGGATTAAGAGAAAAAAACACAAACAATGCCCAGAATGCTACGAATACACCGAACTAGGCTCTACCAATATGTGTAATAAGTGTGAGAAACTAACTAAAAAGAAATGAAGAAGCCTTATTGGAAGTGTAGATTGTTCGGACATAAGTGGGAGATTGTTTATATCGGAAAGTACGGAAAGTGGAAGTTAATCGGAGCATATTGTGGACGTTGGCAGTGCTTCAAGGGTCATGACGAGCTACATAATTTTTTAGACAAAACACCCCACGACTTTGGAACTTGGACTGAAAAGTATTTTAATGAAGAAACATGCCCTACCCACCCAAATACTACCTCCTCCTAATCCTCTGCATCTCCCTTTACTTTGCTTATAAATGGCTAATTAAGATATTAAAATAATATGCGACCGATTAAATTAAAGGTTTGGGACAAGATAGATAAATGCTTCGCACCTATTGAGGAAATCCATTTTACCACTAAATGGGTTGCTATTCCTGTTAACGATGAAGATGGTGGTCATTTAGAGCAAAGAAGTTTTGATGATGTTGAGATTATCCAATTTACTGGTCTCCTCGATAAAAACGGAGTTGAGATTTATGAGGGAGATATTGTAGTAAATAATGGAATAAATTGGGAAATTGTTTGGAAAGACTGTGGGTGGCATATGCAACAAATCGGAAAACCATCGAACGGATACATTTTCCTCATCGAACACCCTCATAGTGAAGTCATCGGAAACATCTACGAAAACCCTGAACTATTAAAATAACTATATGGAAGAAACATTAGAAATATACGAAGATCTATCTGTTGCTGTTATATATAGAAAAAAAGAATCAAGTATCAACTTCTCTGTTCACGATATTGTTTATTTTGATGACGGAGAGCCAGTTTTTGAAGGGATTGGTGGTTGTGGTGCTGATGAAAAGAGCACAAAAGATGTAAATATAGCAAATGCTTATATTAAGGGGATTATTAAATGGGACGGTTGTTCACATGTTTATTTTGGAGATAACGAAGGATATATACACTTGTGCGGGTCTAGTGATTTTACAAGGATTGGGAAATTACTTAATACGGTATATAAAAAGTGTTGTGATATAGGTGGGTTTTATTACGACTTAATGAAAGAGTAACAAATTATGATCTGCTCTCTAATGTGTATCGCCTTTGCTGGTCAGATAGTGACGGCTGATGTTACAAAATACTCGCCCCGAGAGACGTGTCCTGATAGACCTTGTGTAATGGCAAGCGGTGAACTGGCTTATGAAGGGGCTATAGCGTGCCCTAGAGGCGTAAAATTACGCTCTATAGCGATTATCGACGGATTAGTATATAAATGCCACGACCGCACCAATAAACGCTTAGACGGGCGATATGATATTTTCACAAGTAATTATGATGAGGCTATCCAATGGGGTGTGAGGAGTAAAAATATAATACTAATAGACTAAATATGATAGAAAAAAATGGCAAAATAGTACATAACGAGACTATAGATATTAATGTTATAAAAGATTTTATATTTGGTCACTTAGATGGTGGGTACACTATAGTTAAAGATGACGACAATTCTTATGTTCTTACAAAAGACCTTAATAAATATTCAGTGAGTTTTGAAATTGGGAAGTCGCTACAAGATGGGTTGCACATTAAAACTTCTCTGTAGTTATGCACAGAAATTATTGTTTACAATCTATTTTTATGGTATAATTATTATATGAGACATGTATTGTCTGCAACAGCACTACCTTTACGCCAGATTCAGACCTAAGTCGGTGTTGATGTGTTGGTGTAGTAAAGATAATCTAAGGCGTATATTATCTGCTTGGAATTATCTTTGCCCACGAACAATAGTTCGCATAGTAATTTTTGAAGCCTCCTAAAGTAGGGACACTTTAAGTGGTGATCAGACCAATAAAGCTGACTTTCGTCGGCTTCAAAGATTATTAAAAAAACCATAACACATGCAAAAAAAACACCTAGAAGTTGCCTATCAGGCACTATCAGAAACATCGCTATCTCTTAGCCAAGCACGCATAAGAGACGCTATACTTAATAAGCTCAAGCCAGTCATTGAACAATACTATCAAGACCGAAAGAAAGTATTTGAAACATTTTGCCGTAAAGACGAAAACGGTAAACCAGAAATTATAGACGACAACTACAAATTCGATCAATCAGTACAAGAAGAATTAGTCAAGGAACTCAACACTCTTCTCAATGAGGAGGTTGATATTGAAATTACAGACGAAGTAAAGGAAATTATTAATAACACTAACTATAAGCCAAAGCCATTTGAGGTAGAGCTTATCGACCAACTATGCAAGAACTAACACCAGAACAGTTACAAGAGATTGATACTAAAATTAATGCTATCTTAGCAGAATATGACGCAGAAATCGCAATCCAATCAACCCTTAGAATCTACAAGCGTCCAACACAAGAAACCCAAGAAGAAAGCCAACAAGAACCCAACGCCGAGACAGAGGAAGGCGGCAATAGAGTTAGTGAAGAACCTAATCAGCAAGAAGCCTAAGCCAACTGGACAAGTTATTGGAAATGTGGGGTACAATAAAGGAGCTATTGATAACCCTGGGATTGTCCTAAGATCAGAAGGATTCAAAAAGGCTCTTGCTGAAATTGGGCTCAAAGAAGCTCTTATTAATCAAGGCATAAATCCTCAAAAGATAGCAGAGAAAATTGATGTTCTTCTTAATGCTAAAGAGACTAATGCTAACGGAGAAATAAAAGGTGATGATTACACTGCTATTGATAAAGGATTAAAACACGCGACTGCTATTTACGGTATTATTCAAGATAAGCCTATAGAGAGTAAAAACACCTATAACTTTATCTTAATTCCAGAAGTTAGAAAAGACATTGACACAATAAACGAACGCATTAAAAAACAACTTAGAGGATATGTGGAAGTTCCTACAGAAGAAAAAGAAACCAAAGCAACCTAAAGAAAAGAGAAACATTATCAAGCAAGATTTTGCTTTCTTTGGTGAGGGAAGTTCTGAAGAATTTGAAAATTTCCAAAGAGATGAAAAAGGTCTTAGAGGTATTTATAACAAGCTCAAAGAACTATGAAATCACCAGTTCCCCTTATAGAAGAGCATTATCATATCGCTGATCTTATTGAGCGTCAGCAGAAACGTGCTGATGACAGAAACTATCATCGAGAAAAAGATAAACGAAGCCAAGAATGGCAGCAACTTATCAATGGTGCTCCTGATAGAGTTATGACTGATTTCTTGTGTCATAATTGTGGAACAGAGTTTAGAGGAGTCGCTGTTAAGCAGACAGAGGACGATTGGAATACAGACAAAAAAATAGCCTATTACAAACACAAATGCGATTGTGGTTCTTGGTGTTTGCGTAGAATCACTGACAAAAACTTAGATCGTTATTGGAGTCGCTCAAAGCTGGTCAGGGCTGATATTGGTAAAAACTACAGAGATACGATTCAACCGCATGAAAGCGGATTTAATATGTTATATAAAAAACTATGAAAATACTTGGAGAACGTGTGCTTGTGAGCAAGATTGAAGATGAAGAGAAAGACGGTTTCAAGACGGTAGATGTTATTGACTCTTTTATATTTAAGGGGAAGGTTGAAGCTGTTGGCTGGGAAGATAGCCCAAATGTTAGTGGTGATATATTTAATTACTCAATTAAAGTTGGAGATATTGTTATATTTGCTAAGTATTCACCTGATACCAATGACGTTGAGCACGAAGGAAAACGTTATAAGATTGTTAATGCTAAAGATATTCTAGCTGTACTATGAACGCAACAAGAGCATCAATAGAGAAGTTTACTCGTGATCTACTGCCAATTCAGGTAGACGGTATACCAGAAGGATTCTCATTTGCTAAAGAAGGAAAGACAATTGGTGGAGTAACGTATGCTGATAGCTATGTCGCATTTGTTCCTCTACAAGAGATTGAGCCAATAACTGCACAAACTATAGAAGAATTATTAATAAAATATAACAATGCCAAAAAAAATACTCAAAGGAGATAGTTTAAGGGATAAGTTAAAATCAGGCATCAACACTGCTGTTGGTGCGGTAGCTCCTACGCTTGGACCAGTTGGAATGACATCACTTATCGAATATAAAGGTCTTGATCCTATTCAGTGTGATGACGGAGTAACAATACTCAAAAACATTGAACTAAAGGACTCATATGAGAATATGGCTGTTCAGTTGCTTAGAAAGGCAGCTATTAGAACAAGCAACGAAGGAGGAGACGGAACTGCATCAACAAGCGTACTCACTGGTGCTCTTGCTAATTATGCTTTAAGTGAAATTGGAAACGACAGCTCAAAGATCAGAAGTGTTGTCTCACGACTCCATAAAGGTCTTAATGACGCACTGTTAATTCTGTCTGATTTAAAGCAATCAGTAACCACAGAACAGATTGAAGACATTGCTAAAATCTCATCACTTGATCCTGAGGTTGCTAAGCTAATCGCTGAAGTTATTAATGATGTAGGTGTTAATGGTATTGTAACTGTTGAAAAGAACTCTCGTATTGGCTACGAAAAAGAGGTAGTTAAGGGTGCTCGATTCTCATCTGGTCTTATTTCCCCTTACTTTATCACTAATGCAGAAAAAGAAGAATGCGTCCTTGAAAACCCTGCAATTGCTATTATTGACAGACGAGTATCTACCAATGAGCAGATTACAAGTGTTATGAACTCAATTGCTGAAAATGGCGTCGTAGATATCTTGTTTATTGCTGATGATGTTGATTCACTAGCTCTCGCTTCACTGATCATCAATCACCAACAGGGAAGATTTAAGGTTGCTTGTGTTAAAAATCCATATACTGCAAGCAGAGCAAAAGAGTTCCTATTTGACATTGCCGCTCTTACTGGCGGAACTGTTGTGAGTGAAGAAGCTGGAATGCGACTAGAGAATATGGACTTTAGCCAATGTGGCAAAGCTCAAAAAGTGGTAGTTAATAAGGATACTTGCACTATTATTGGCGGACAGGCTTCAGAAGTTCTACAAGAGCGTATTAGCATGATTGAAGAGAAGATTGAGTCATCTACTAGCGAATATGAAAAAAGCATGTTAAAAGACCGTTTAGCGTCTCTCACTGGTGGTATTGGTGTCATTAAGGTATGGGCTTATACTGACACAGAGTTTAATGCCAAGAAATACAAGTTTGATAATGCCATTAACGCAACGCAAGCTGCACTCCAAGAGGGAATTGTTGCTGGTGGTGGTGTAGCCTTGTCATATGTTGCTACTAGATGCAAAGACCCAATGTTTAAATATGCTCTTAACGCTCCATTTATCCAAATGGCTATTAACGCTGGAATGTATAAGATTAAGCGTGGGAAGATTGTTGTTGATATTGCACTACTTAACGATGGTGTTAGTGGATATGACTTTAGAACAAAGGAATATGTCAATATGTTTAGTGCTGGAATTGTTGACCCTTATAAGGTAGTGAGACTTGCACTCGAAAGTGCCGTTGGTATTACATCTTCGCTCATTACTACAGAGACTGCCATTGTAAACGATGATGAATAAGCAGTATTACTCAATACTTGAATGGATCACAACAGAAGGGATTGTCAATGAAAAGGGAGAAGCATTTGATTTTAAGGATAGACCATTTCTACTTGATATTCTCACTGATTTTAATCCTCAAATATGTGTAACTGCGTGTGCTCAGGTAGGTAAAAGCGTGACATTTTGTACCAAGATTCTATTCGCTGTTAAGTATCTGGGAATGAATTGTATCTACACAATGCCTTCTGATGAAGACGTCCGTGAGTTCGTACGTTCAAAAATGAATAAGATAATCCAATCTAACCAACAAGAGTTTGAGGGAATGGACACTGACAGTATTGAGATTAAGCAGATTGGAGATAGATTTGTGTTCTTTAAGGGAACTAACTCAAAGACCGCAGCTATCTCCACAACTGCTGATGTGCTTGTGCATGATGAGGTATCAAGATCTGACCAAAACGCTATTGAAACGTACAAATCTCGTACTAAAGCAAGTAAATACAAAGGAAGATGGCTTTTCTCTAACCCAGGTGTTGAGCGTGATGAGCTTGATCTTGCTTGGCAAAACAGCGATCAAAAGGAATGGACAATAACCTGTCCTCATTGCAATATTAAACAACACTTAGTATTCCCTGAAAGTATTAACTTCGACAAAAAATGCTATATTTGTCAAGAATGTAAAGGTGAAATAGACGACAACACAAGGAGAAATGGAGAATGGGTAGCACAAAAGCCAGATTCTACAATTAGTGGGTATCATATATCTCATTTGATGTGTCCGTGGATTAGTGCAAGTGAAATTATAGATGACTCGAAAGGAGACCCACAGTATTTTAATAACTTTGTACTTGGTCTCCCATATTCTCCAGGAGACTTAAGTGTCACTAAGTCAACAATCCTCGACATTTGGACTCCGAGGGATATTGATAGAGGTGAAAGGTTTTTGGGTGTTGACGTTGGTAATATCAAGCATTATACAATCGGAACTGCTCAAGGCATAACAAAGATCGGGAAATTCAGTGATTGGAAGGATCTTGATGATATTATCTCCATGTATAAGCCAACTTCAGGAGTTATAGACGCTATGCCTGATAATACTGCATCAAGACATTATGTCGAGAAGTATTCTTTTATGAAGATGTCTTACTTTATGGAGAATAATAATAACCCACAAACAATTGTGTGGTTTGGGGAAGGTGATAAAAAAGGGATTGTATATAGCCATAGAGACCGCATACTTGATAAAATGCTTACAGATATGATTGAGGCTGCATTCCTTATTGGAGTCAAGCCAGATGTAACATTTAGAGAGTTTATCAAGCATTTTGAGACACTAAGACGTGTAAAGGTAGTTAATAATAAGGGTATTGAGAGATATGTTTGGGAAAGCACAACTGGTGTAGATCATTTTGTATTCTCTACTTTGTATTACTATTTGGCGTTGCTTGGTAAGGGAGAGGGTGCTTTCTGGGGACAGGCAACAACAAGCGACATACCACCAGTTATTAGTGCTGACAATGTTTACGATATAACAAGACAATTTATAGAAAACAATGGATAATAAAATACCAATTTATGTTTTAGATGAAGACGCAAAGAAGTTCCTACTTTTTCAGCAATATTATGATATATTTTGTACAATGATAGATAATGGAGTTTTTGCCACTAAAAATGGTAGCGTTTCACTTCATTTTGACAATAATGGGACACTACAAACAATACAAAGACAGGATTTTCTATATTCAAGGAAATTTGATAGAAAATAGTTTGTAGTATTTTGCTTTATGTGGTATAATTAATACATACTACTTAACCTTAACACAAGGAGAGTAACCCTATTTTGGGTTGCACTCCTTTTTTTTATGAAAAACGTTGACATAGAGCAATTAGAGGACAAGCAGAAATGTGATTTAGTCACCAATCGTTGGGATTCATCATCTTCGGTTTGGGACGTCGTATCTCGTATTTATAAGCAGAATACTGATATTTATGGGAACAATCCACAATGGTTGCAATATATACCGCATGTGAGGCAAAAATGGACTATTCAGGCTAATAGGATATTTGTCAATATGGAAGCGGTTATTAACTCACTTATTGCCAATCCTGCTGGAATTAATGTACTTCCTGCTCGTGAGGGAGATGAGGCACAAGAGCTTGCCCGTGATATTCAAGGATATTTAACTAAGCGGTTCTCTGATCTAAACATCAAAGAAACTGTTCGTATGGGTCTTAGAAACCTCTATTTTGGTCGTTTAATTGTTATTAAGGCTTTTTGGAATCCAATTACTGATGATTTTGATTATCGTGCAATTGACCCACGAAAAGTACGATTTGGAAAATACGCTCGAAAAGAACAGGACTCTGAATTTGCCATTGAGGAAATTGAAGACAATCTTTGCTCTGTTATTGACAGATTTCCATCAAAGAAACAAGAACTAATGCAAAAGTTTGGCATGAAAGATGATGCTGAACTGTATATTAAGAACCCAGACGTTATCTATAAAGAAGCGTGGATTGGCGATTATGTCATCTGTAAGCTCGATAATATTATCCTTGACTGTTTTAAGAATCCATATTGGGATTGGGAGGGTATCTTAGTTACTGATGAAGAACAAGAACAATTAGAAAATGAGACCAATCCTAAGGCTAAGCGTGAAAAGTTAACCTCAATTAAATTAGAGCAAGAATCACGAAAAGCAGAATATACACAGCCAACAAAAGGTGCTACTTATGAGGAAGTCAATGAATATGAGGGTGGAAGATACAAGACATACATGTTTAATTATTTTGATCACCCTCGAAAGCCTTATATTTTCGCTACTATTTTCAATAACGAGAACTCTCCTATTGGTCGTACCGATATGATTACGCTCTCATCTGAACTCCAAAGAGCAATCAATAAGCGTAAAATGGATATTGATGAAAACTGCGAAATGGCTAATGGTATTCTCAAGGTTGACGCTGAAGTTATGGGAAAGTCAGACGCACAGCGTATTCGTTGGGAAACTAGAGGTGTTATTTGGGGAAAAGGAGTTAGAGATGGTGTTACTCGTGAAACTGGTCAATCGCTTCCTGCTATGGTATTTGAGGATATGCAAGACTCACGATCAGAGATTGATAACATCATGGCTGCGACATCTGCGTTTCGAGGAGAAAGGCAGGGTCAAGAGACGAAAGCTGGACGATTGGCTCTTATTCAACAGTCATATCTACGCCTTAATGAGCTTACACAACTCGTAGATTACGTTTATAAGGAAATCTATGAGTGGTCACTACAAATGATTAAAACACGCTATACAGAAGCTCATATTGCTAAGTGGATTGGTGCTGATGGTGCTCAAAAGATTACTGAGATTATGCAAGATGATATTGAATCTGGATCTGAAGTCATTGTTATCCCTGGAAAGACATTGCCAGTTGATGATGAGTTCAAATTTGAACAGGCTCAAAATGATGTGCTTAATGGATTTATCTCTCCAGTTGACTACCTGAAGATTGCTAAGTATGACAATCCTGACCAACTATCGAGAAATGCTGTCTTATACAAGCAAAACCCAATGGAAGCTGTAGGAATTCCAGAACAGGAAATGCCGTTGCCATATCAGCCAGGACAACCAACACCTGAACAAGTTGCATCAATTATTCCACCAGAAACAACTCCTCAAGAAATGCAACCACAAATAATGCCTGAACCAGTACAAAATCTATGAAGACAGCAAAAGAAAAATATATCTCAATGAAGATGAAGAAAATGGCTAATGAGGATAGACCACAAAAACAAAAACTAGCAATAGCATACAGCTACGCTAAAAAGAAAGGACTTTAGGATCGTGACCGCAGTGATGTCGTTAAACTCGCTGGATAATTCATAAGAGACCAAGCAGTTCACTTTCAGTCAATAGACCAAGTTAGTGAAAGGGCAGTCAAAATATTATGGAAAACCCCGAAGAAAGTATTGAAGTGACTCGCAGTGAAGATGGTGGTGGGAACGGACTTCCCACTGACATAACACCAAGCGAAGAACCTCAAGAACCAGTGGCTCCTACTGTGAATGAGCAACCAACTGAAACGCCTGAAGAAGCATCACAGCCCTCGCTGTATAAGCTCCCAGATGGACGTGAAGTTGACCCAGATACTCTCTATAAGGAGTATACTGAAAATCTCCTACCAGAGTTTACACGCAAGTCTCAAGAACTCGCAAAACTCAAAGGAGGAGAGCAACCAATTGAAGCTCCACAGACTGAAATACCACAGTTTGAGACGTATGAAGAATTAGCTGAATACATCAAACAGGACGTATTTAGGACAATGGAGAATCAAAGACAAGCAGAAATAGAGCGTGAAAACTCTATTAAGGGTCAAGTAGCAGAACAGATTGAGTCTATTAAAAAAGAAGACCCAAGTCTCGATGAGAATAAATTGTTTGAACATGCAATTAAGTATAAGTTTAATGACTTAACACTTGCATATCAAAACATGAAAGATATGGGCAATATTATCAAGCAAGTCCAAAAGACAACTGCTAATAATATAGCCAAACGAAGAGACCCAGTTAGTGTCCTACCAGGTGCTAACGGTCAAGCTCCTACACCGTCTAGTTTCTCAAATGCTATTGATTATCTGCGAAGTCTAAAAAGTGGATAATAAATAATATAAGTATATGATTTTTAATTCAGCAGTAACCACGACTACTCGTGAGTACATTCTGCCTAAAGTATACGATCAAGTTACCACTGGTACTCCTGGTCTTATGACTTTCTTGCAGAAAGCTAAAGAATGGCGAACTGGTACTTCATACAAGTTTGCGATCAAATACCAAGATACTACCAATGGTGGTAACGCTGGTATCGCAGACCGATTGGACACCGATCGTCAAAATGTTCGTGTTCAGGCTAATTTCAACCTCAAAATGGCTAATAAGCCAGTTGTAGTTGCGATTGCCGAAACTACCGCTAACATGGGCGATGAACAAATTGTTGATTTGCTCGAAACTGAATTTGATTCACAAGCACAGTCTTTGATGACTCTTATGGCTCAAAACCTTTACACTGGTAACGGTGTTGGTAATGACTGGGATTCACTCAAGAACGCAGCTTCTGACTCAACATTGTTTGCAAGCTACGGTGATTTGTCTCGCACAACCTATCCAGTATGGAGTGGTTACTACAATGCTTCTACAGGTGCTTTGACACTTGCTAAGTTGGCTACTGCGTATGACGCAGCAACTGTTGGTGTAGATGAGCCAAATCTTGGTATTACAACCAAGTCTATCTGGTCAACCTACGAGAGTCTTTTGACTCCATCAGTTCGTGCTAACTTCTCAACTTCAGGCTATCCTCGTATGAATGCGTGGGGTGGTGTTCCAGCAACTGCTGGTCTTGGTGGTCAGCAAGGTTTCGTATACCTCACTTTCCGTGGTATGCCTATTGCTAAAGATGAACAAGTACCTTCAGGTATCTTCTATCTCACCAACACTAACAACTTCGGATTTGTAGGCTTTGATTACAAGGACGCAGATATTATCACTGCTAACTTTAAGCAAACTACTGACGCTGTACCTGCTGGTGTTCCTGGTAACGTTAAGTCAACTCGTGGTTTCAACTTCCGCAAGATGATGTCTCCTGTTGATCAGCTTACTAAGGTTGGTTACTTGATTTACGCTGGTAACTTCGTTGCTACTCAGCCACGTCTCCAAGCACAGCTCGCTGCAACTACCTAATAAATATTCCCCTTTACCGAACATTGATTCGAGAGGGTTAAATGACAAAATATGGCAGACCTATCAGGTGGCTTGTTAGAAGATTTTATCCCAGTGGTTAAATACAATGGGATTCGCTCTAACAAAGACATGACATTTGGTGACTCAGCTACCGTCACGCTTCCAGCAGCAACCACTATTGGTGGCTCATCTGTAGTAGCGTTGGGTGATATTACATCATCATCAACAACTGCAACTGCATTTTCTGTCACCAATACTGGAATCTTTACTGGTTCAAGTGTTGTCGCAATTACAGCTAATAGTGCTACTACTGGTACTATTGGTCTCGTAACTGCAAATGGCTTGACTTCAGGTACAGTGCTTTCACTTACCTCATCAGGCACAATCGTTACTACAGGTTCAGTTTTGAAGGTTACCGCAGATTCAGCAACAACCGCAGCAGGTCTCTTGCGTGTCAGTGGTAATGGTCTTACATCAGGTATTGGTGTAGTCATTTCATCTTCATCAACTGGACTTACTGGTGCTGGACGACTCTTGCGAGTTGATCACACTGGTGCCTCAGCTTCATCAGCAGTTGTAGCAGAAATCGCTTCAGCGGCGACCGATGAAACTGTAGTTGCTCGTATCACCGCTTCAGGAGCGTTGGCTCTTGGTACATTACTTGACCTTTCAGGTGCAGCAGTTACCACTGGTACAATCCTTGATTTGGGTGGTCTTGACGCTTTGACAACTGGTACAGCGTTAAACGTTGCATCAAACTCAAGCTCAACAGGAACTCGAACACTTGTTAATATTCTCAATGACCACGCATCAGCTACTGGTACTACTCCATTGTTTATTCAAAACGATGCAGTAACTGGTACTGGCTCTAAGTTCGTCAAGATTCTTTCAGGTGCTCAAAGTTCTAAGACAGTTACTGTATGGCTTTCTATTGACGCCACAACGCCAAATGGAAACCTTACTGGTACTGCTGGAGACATTTGTCTCAATGGTCCATCAAGTGTTCCATTCTATTGCACTGGAACAACTAACTGGACTGCGCTAGCTTAATTAAAGGAGTGCTACTCCGAAGTGCCAAAGGCTAAGAACCAATGGCTGTAAACAATAAAATATATGAATCAGATTAGCTTTCAAAACGTATATCAGACAATCACTGCTCGTGGCGAGTTCAAGCTCGGTGAACGTGCAATGACTCCTGATGGACGTGAATGGGTATTTGTAAAGTCAGAATCAGCTCTTGCTAAGGGTTCTGTTGCAATCCCATCAAACGTAACTGCTACCGATTTATTCTCAAGCTCAACTGATAGTCAGGGTCGCATTGTGTACCTCACAAGTGCTAATGCTGCTTACACTATCGGTCAGTTTGAAGATGCTATCGGTGTTGTAGATGATGGTACTGGCGTTGGTCAAACTTTTAAGATTAAGACTAACTCAGCTACTACCTTGACACTTTACCCAGAAACTGCTCTTTCAACAGCACTTTCAGTCTCAAATTCAGATATTACTATCCGAACAATGGCTGTTGTGCAGAAGGCTGCAATCACTTCTAAGATCCAGTCAGCAGTTGGTATTTCACAGATTGCTACCGCAGCAAGCGACTATAGCTGGTTGCTTACTGAAGGTGATGGTGTTGTACTCGCTGGTGAAGTCCTTGTTGTAGGTGCTAACTTCACAACTGGTGATGACACGACTGGTCAGGTAATCAAGGGTATTACTTCAGAAGGTCCGTTCGATGCTCAGTCACTTGGTTTCTGTCTCGTTGCTAACGCAGGGGCAGACCAAGGCACTCTCGTCCGTGCGGAAATTCGTGGCTAGTTTACTGCTTTTGCCCATCATTATTGGTGGGCGGGCTGTAGGAAACTACCTAGAGAATGATAAAGCTCTAGCTAAATATAAGGATTAAAACTTATGAATCCACAAGTTTCAAATCCGAATGATTATAAAGTTGTCTCTTTTCACAACTCTACAGACTTCGGGTTTCTCCCAGAAATGGGGTGTATGTATGACGGTCGTCCGATTAACGGAAAGAATGGTTCGCCAGGTATTGATGCTGGAGAAACAGTAATTCTCCCCTACCATATCGGTAACCAGCTTGCTATTAATTTAGCAAAGTACGTTTTAATGAAAGACGCTCCAGCAGACAACCCTAATGTGCCAACAGGAACGCCAATTTGGAGTCCTGAAAAGCTAACTGCTCTTAAAGACACCTACCTTAAGGAGTTGTATACAGAGGATAAGCCAGCACAAATGAGTGAGACTGACAAGCTCATGGAGAAAGTCAACGAATTTAGTCAGTTTAAGGAAGATATTTTAGAAAAACTTGGCAATTTAATGCCAAAGAGCGATCAAAGCCCAGCAGAAAGCAACGAAAAGACTGCATATGCTGATAAAAAAGAGGTTATTCAGGCTTTAGAAGCTCGAGGAATTGCTCACGATAAGCGAAAAAAGAAGGAAGAGCTAGAAAAATTGCTTGCATAAAGCAAACAGTAGGACGCAAAGACGTGAAAAGTGGTGCAAGCCCACACCTACTACATGGAACATGTATTAGACAAAGAAAAAATGGAAGCCATTGAGGCAATCGCAGCCTTAAATCTTAAAATTAGCGAAACATCAAATAATCTTAGAGAGCTCCAAGAGAAAGAGGCTGAATATCTTGTATTAAGAGAAGAAAAGGCTGTTGCACGTGTAACAAAAGCACTCAATGATAGCTCTGAGATGTTGCAAGAAATTAATAAAAATTATGAATCTATTACAATTCTTAAAAACAGTGTATTCGATTTGTGCGAATACGTCGCTACAGTCAAGAGCAGTTTTGACCTACTTATTGCACGACACGATGAAAGTGTTGCTCAACACGAAAATCACATCACAGAACAAGAACAGAAAATCAGTCAAGCAAGAGAAGAAATCAGAATCCAAAAAGAGGTCATTGAACAAGAAATCAAGTCAATCGAAAGACAAAAAGAAGATCTCAAAAAGCAAGAAATAAAGAATAATGATGAGCGTGCAACACTTGAAAGAGCAATAGCACGCATTAAAAAAGGAAAAGTATGACCACCCAAAACGCAGCATTTTCAAGAGATGCTAACTATGTTCCAATAACAACATACGGACTAACTGTAAGTAAAGATGTTGAGTTTAATGGAGTTAGTGGGTTAGAAGGAGATTACCCTGTATTTAGACTTAATGGAAGAATGTTTATTAGGGTTTTTGTTGGCATACCTGAAGACATGACATCAAGTGGTTCTGCAACACTAGGATTAATATTTTCTGTTAATGGAACACCAATAAGTCAGTTTTTAGATCAACAACAAATTAGTAGTATTGGAGCTGGTTCTTTTTGGTATGATAACACTCCTGGAGTCAGTCCAAATAATCTCAACGACGTTGATATTATTGGGATAATGCAAGACACGAGTCTATCGCTAGAGTATAGAATAGAAGATGCCCCAATTACAGGTGGAAAGGCAACATTTTATGTTATTTATACGCCACTATCTGAAGATGCTAATGTAGAAATACTATAATATGGCTGACGAAGTATTAAAAAGAGATCAAAACAATATTACTGTAGCAGGTGGTGTTACTAACGATGCTAATCAAGAGATTAGAATGCTTAGAATTGACCCAGTAACAGGAGGTCTTATAACGTCTTTTTCTGACCAGATTAACGTTGGAGATGGTCTATTTTATGTTAATTCTAATGACAAAAAAGTCTCTTTTGGAACTGATGATCCACAAGATATTGATCTTACAAGCGTAGCAGGTCTTATTGTTAGACCACTAACTAATTTTTATTCAGCAAAGACATCAGATATTGGGAATAATGTTTTAGGTATAGCTCAGAGAATAGAATCATATTCTGGAACCGCAGGATCAAATATCATCTTTGCAACTCTTGCTGGTGGCACGAAAGCATCTCCAACTAATACTCCTGGAGCATCGTCGCTTTTTGATATTATTGCTGGAACATATATTGATGGCGAATGGATACCGAATGGCGTTATTAATGCTTCAACTGCAACTGACCCAGAAGATGGAATTATTGTTACTCTCAGTAACAATACAACAAATATCTCGCTTTTAGAGACAGGAGTTGTTGCTATTGGAAATATCAATATCCGTATTAATGGCGTTGATTATATCTATCCTTCATCAGCACCAATAGTAGACGGATATTTACACAGAGCAGTTGATGGTACTATTACGTTTGGAGATATTGCTAATGTTCCAGTTATTAAAGATACAGTTGTACTTGAAAACCAAACTGCATCAATTGGTGGTACTGGTCTAACTACTGACTCAGATGCTGGAGTGTACAGATTATCTTTCTATCTAGTTATTGATGGAACACAAGGAGGAGAGTCAGTAACAGTTAATTTTCAATGGGACGACGGAGTCCAATCGCAAGTAACAGGAGGTACAATTAATACTACAGATGGATTATATGCTAACGGAGAGATCATTATCAGAAAAGCATCATTAACAGCGGTTAGTTATAGTACATCTTGCACTACCACCCTCACATCAGCAGATTATAACCTTTATATGACACTTGAAAAAATAAGTTAAATCTATGTCAGACCAAAACTTTGTAAAACCTAAATATGGTGTTCTATGCACTGACGGTGTAACGCTTGTTCCTATTGCCGTCGATCCAGATACAGGAGGAATAATGATTGATACCACGTCTACAATTTCTTACTCTCCTGAAGATTTTTCACCCAGAGATGGAAATTATACTCCTGCTTGGCTCGGAGAATCGAGTGTAGATGGTTCAGTTTTACCAATAAACGTAAATGCACAAGGTGCAATTCTAATCGACTTATAATTATATGGCTGAAGCAAAAAGAGACCAAAATTATGTTCCATCAGCACTTGGAGTATCAAGTGTAGATAATGTAACCACATTACCATTCAAGATTGACCCTATAACTGGTCGGCTTCTTGCTGACGCAACAGGTGGCTCAGGAACTGTTACCGATTTCATTTTTACTGATGCTAATGGTGTTGTTGGTGTTGTTACTAATTCAACAACTACTCCAACCCTAGAAATTAGCCTTACAGATATTACCCCATCATCTATCGTTGCAACAGGCTCTATAAGGTCAAATACTTCGATTATAGTAGAGGAAACTGGTGCTGGCACTGATACTATCACAATCCAAGCTCCAGCCTCAATTTCAGCCTCATACAGTCTTACATTACCAGTAAATGACGGAGATAGCGGACAATTCCTGTCAACTGACGGAAGTGGCGTGCTATCGTGGTCAACGCCTAGTGGAAGTGGAGATGTAACAGCAGCTTCAAATCTTACTGACGAAGCAATTATTATTGGCGATGGTGGAGTGAAAGGTGTTCAAAGTAGCTCATTTACCATTTCAACAAATGATATGATCGTTCCTGACGGAGGGGCAATTATATTCACAGATACCGTTACAAACGTAAATGTACTTAATTCTGAAGGATCACTCATAGTAACTCCGACTACTAGTGCAGAGGCTGCGACTATTTCAGTACAGCCACTTGATGTTGATAGAACCGACGATGTTGCATATCGTGTACTCAGCTACGCAAGTGGAACAGATGCTGAATTTGCTCAATTTGGTTGGTCAGTAGATGCAGCATCTTTTTACGTCGCAACAATTGAGATTGATTCAGGGACCGCACAACCACTAGCATTATCTGCTGGAATCGCTAATCTTGGAACTCAACTTGTATTAAATGTAAATGGAAGTGTTACATTTGGTGGAGATGTCGATATGGGAGCTAATAGCTTAACTGTTAATAAAATTATTTCAGATGGATCTGGTGGATTACTCCTTGAGGCTTCAAACGGAACAGACTCATTGATGATTGGATCTGGAAACACTGCGAATGCAACATTTTATGGAGCAGTCAATTTTGGTGGAAACGCATCTCCATCAACAAATGATGTTGGAGCACTAGGGACTTCATCTACATCTTGGGCAGATCTATTCTTAGCAGAAGGCGGTGTTATAAATTGGGACAATGGAGATATTACACTCACACAAACAGGTAATGAGCTTGCACTGGCTGGTGGAAATCTTGATATTGGGACTAATACACTCAGAATTGCTGGAGATATTGACATTGACGGAACTCCAACTTCTGACGATACATGGGTTGGACCATCAACCAATGACTATAACGCAGGGGCTACCATTTCCCAATGGGAGGCAGTTTACCTTGATTCTTCAAGCACTTGGCAACTTACTGACGCAGACGCAGCATCAACTGCTGGATCAGTTATGGTGGCACTTGCTACTGAGGCAGGAACATCAAGTAATCCATTGCGTGTAGCATTGCCTGGTTCATTCTGTCGAAATGACGCGTGGAACTGGACAGTTGGCGGTGCTATTTACCTCTCAACAACTCCTGGAGCCCTAACACAAACAGCTCCAAGTGCCACTGATGATGTGGTTCGAGTAGTTGGTTGGGCAACAAACGCAGACACTATTTTCTGGAATCCATCACCTGATTACATAACAATCGTATAAAATGGCTATTTCCATAGATACATCATTATCACTAGCGTACTCTGGTTCAGGAGTAACAAGTTATACTAGAAGTTTTACTACTTCTGGAACTGAGAGATATTTGCTTGTCTATATCAATGACTTCTCTGGAAATAATCAAACTGGGTGTACCTATAATGGTACGAGTATGACACTCCTGAATACACCGATAATGGTTGGTTCTATTTATCAATATGTATACGGACTAGCTAACCCAGCAAGCGGTGCTCATGATATTGTTTATTCTCGTAGCTCATCTACATCTATTATTGGAATGAGTGCTGTCAGTATTAATGGTGCTAAACAGACAACATCTCCTGTTGATGCTGTTAATACAGCCACTGCAGGAAGTGTTACGTCACTTGATATTAACCTGACGACAATAGCAGATAATAGTGCAGTATTTGTATTTTCATATACAAACAATGCAAATATTGCAGCTAGTACAAACCTTACTGAAGTTGTAGGAGATTCTGGATTTGACTTAGGTATTATTTGTAGGTCTACAACATTCCCAAAAACTCCAGCAGGACTACAAACATATACTACAACTGCGAGCAGTGGAGATATGGGTAGTATTGCAGTATCGATTGCTCCACCAGGAGGTCTAAATACAGTTAAAACATGGGACAATATTGCAATAGCTAACGTGAAAACAGTTAATGGAGTGGCAATCGGAAATGTGAAAAGTATCAATGGCAAAACATAATGGCAAAACATAATGGCACAAGATTTACAACAACAGGTCAATGACTTGAAAAATGAACTAGAAGCTGTAAAGCGTGTACTATCTATGCATCAACACAACGATCAAGATGGTACTAATATGTTGCGCAAAAATATTATGCTTGATCAAGATCAATGGATTTCTGTTGGTTGCTCACAGCAAATATCGTCACAGAATATAACTGGATCAGTAAATGACTTCTATGGTACATCAATATCAGTTGGAAGTGACACACAAACTGAGGGATTTACCAATAAATCAGATAATCTTCAATTAAACCTGATTCATAGACCTAACGGTACAATTTCTGCCCTTACCTGTTTTAGGAAGCCATTAGCTTCATCGTTCCAGAACACATCAATAACCACAACAGCGGCAGGAAATACCGTTACTATAACTGGATTTGACTTCACGACTAATAGTCTTGCTGGTGCTCTTATAGATATATTCGATTCAAGTAATGCTCTAGTAGAGACTCAAACAATAGCTTCAAATACAGCAACAGTTATTACAATATCTGGGACTTGGATTAATTCAACTTCTAATGGAACATTTCTTATTTATAGACCAGTTTTTCTAGGATCAACTGACACTATATTTGAAAGACTTTATCTACAGGAAGGAAGCACAACCGGTGGATTGAGATTTGGTGTTGGACCAACAAATAATACTCAAAACGGACTTCTCTACATGGACGCTACTGGTGACTTATACTGGAGAGATAAAGCAGGCTCGTCAACAAAGTTAAACTAATATGAAACAAATACCACAACAGCCCAATCTTAATTCAAGACTATGGAATCAACAAAACGAATCTGACCTTGTTGGTAACGTTTTTGTTACTAAAAATATTAGTTTTGATCAGTTTGGCTATTTAAGACTTGGATATTCACCACGCGCGGCGATTGATGAGTCAGTAGATTCAGATTTCGATAATGCAGCAGTTATTCTTTATAGCGAAAACTATGGGTATTTTGTTGGTACTTGGGACGATTGTTTTCAGGTAAATACCAATATTCTGTCAGTTACACCAACTCAAATCACGACATCTGGAGTACCAACTGGAGACATTGAATCAGATGCGACATGGTTTGGTGGTCTTATGGTATTTACTCAAGATAATGATGTTGATTATTATAACCCCTCAGGTGGTACATGGACTGATACTAATATTTCACTTACAGGAAGCGGTCAACACCCAGTTGTCAACTTCTTAAGTAGATCAGCACTTGCAGTTGCAGATGTTAATACTGTAAAACTTTATGCTTCTCCAATTACTGCTACACCAACACTTATTACAACTCTTACTATTAATGCTGATTTCAGAATTACTGGAATGTGTTATTTTAACCAAAACCTATATATCGCAACACACAACGTCTATGGTGGACACGCGTTTATGTATGTATGGAATGGTCTCGGTACTGCTGCGAACCAAGTATATGAGGTTGATTCAAATATCATCTTTAGCATTTGTGCTCACCAAGATGGAGTATGGGTTATTACTGGAAATGGTTCATTAATGAGATTCAATGGTGGTTCATTCGAAATTAAAGCAGCCTTCCCTATTTTCTATACCGATCAGGCTCTTACTGACCAATCGAATATCCAGATGTACAAGAACATTATGAAATCGAATGGTAATCTTCTGTATATTTTATTCTCAAATATCGGCAATAACAAAAATCGTCTACTTAGTCAACCAGATGGAATTTGGTGTTATGATGAGCGTGTTGGTCTGTATCATCGCTATTCAGTTTCTAATTCTCGCGTAATTGTAGAGTCTATTGCTCAAGCATCGGTGAACACCACAACGAATCAGATCACAGTATCAAATAATTATATAACTGGAACCGAGGTTATTTTTAATGAGGTTTTCGGACTATCGCCACTTGTAGACGGCACTAAATATTATGTAATAAGAATTGATTCAACTCATATTCAACTTGCAACAACTTATGCAAATGCACTAGCTGGAACTCCTATTGACCTTATATCGTCTGGTGCATCGAATACATTTAGCTTTTTCCCCAATGTTGATTTTGGACAGTATTGGTGTGAACGTACAACTGCACTTAATGTAATTGAGAGACCAGTTCCAAATAGGTTGTATGGCACCGATATTATTTGGGGTGCTGAAGTTATCAGGCGCAATAATACAGGAGACTACCCAACATTAGGAACTGTTGCTGACGGAATCAGCACACGAGGATATTGGATTTCACCAAAGATTTTCTCTGACGCAATTACTGACACCTATAATAAGATTGTAGTTAAGTTCTCAAAGTTTGTATCAGAACTTGACAAAGTGATTATTAGTTATCGTAATGAAGATGATATGCGTGAGTATATTGACCCATCTGATTGGCGTATTACTTGGACATCTACTACTACATTTACCACCACACAATCTGAATGGGATAATGCAAGTGTAGGAGATGAAGTCGAGATATTACAAGGTGCTGGAGGTGGTTTATGCTCCCCTATCGTTTCAGTAACTGAAAATTCAGGAACATATACCGTAACAATAACTGATTCATATGACAACTATGTTGCAGGAGACTTAGGAGTGGCAGTGTTTAGGAACTGGAAACGATGGAAAGTTGTTGAATATGGAGACTCTAATGCCGAAATTGGATTTATTGAAGAGCATATTGGAAAAAGAGGAAAGTTTATTCAACTTAAAATAGAGTTACAAGGAGTTAGAACACGCATTGAGAGTGTCTTCATTGACAATAAAGAGCGATTACCAATTAAAGAATCATAATATGCTTACTTATACAAAATTACTCGAACGGTACACAGAACTGACCGACGATTCTCAAGAAAATATCAATGTCGGCGGTGGGTACATAAACGACAGTATTAGAACTATTTGTAATATACAGGGAGGAAAACTTAGATTTTTAGAAGATGTTGTTGAGCTTGAGACAGTTGCAAACCAAGAGGGATATCAGATACCAAATAAATTCAGAAAAATAATTGACTTATACATCAGCAACGTCGCTGGAACTCCTACAGAGAACACAATTTATATGCCTGAGATGATCTTTGATCCTACTCGATGGAAGACCATTTTAGCATATCGCTTAGGGTTCTCAGATGTTCCGTACTTTACCTATGTTCAGGCTCAAAAGTTCTTAATCCAGCCAATCCCTTCAACAAGTGGGAATATTATAACTGTTCGCGGTCGTCTTAATACTCGAGATTTAAGCCATCAGGATTATACTACTGGCACAATCGTATCAGTCGCTAATGAAGGAACTACTGTTACAGGCAGTGGCACATCTTGGACTTCGGGAATGGAGGGTAGATATATTAATATTCCAAATACTACAGCATCAAATGGTGGTGATGGTTTCTGGTATGAAATTGCAAGCGTAACAAGTGCTACAGAACTTGAACTACTAAAACCATATTCAGGAGAGAGTATTGTTGCTGGATCTGCGTCATATACTATTGGAGAAGTTCCTGTTGTCCCTGAAGCATACCAAATGGCTATTGTTTATCGTTCCGCTGCTCTTTATTGGGAGAACCACGAAGAGCCAAATAAGGCGAGAATGTATTGGACTAAGTATGACGGAGGTAATGAGCTTGGTATTAATCCTAACTATGGTGGTATTATCAGCCAAATGTTATCCAACGAAGGTGAGACAGAAGAAGGATCATACATTCCTCCAGTTGGTAAACGGTCTAATTTGCCAGATGCTCCGTACTACTTACCATATCAAGACGCATCAGGATTTAACTAAACGAATTAAAAATGGTATAATATATATATGGCTTACGCAAACTCTACTCCATCAATACTTAACACCAAAAAGACCAATGCTTTGCCATTGTCTACTTTTGGTGGAGGTAGCGCACAGTATAAAACACCGATGCAAACCTCTAGAACATCTGCTGTTACTCAAACACCAACTACAACTCCACGACCGAATGTTACTCCATCATCACCATCTGCAACTTCAACACAGCCTAAATTAAGCCCTGCTGGAAATAACTATGCCAGTATGCTTATGAAAAATGATATTGGTGCTCAAAATCCTACTTCATACGCGATTGATGAAGCTGGAAGAATGGCTCGTGAAGCTCGAATGGCATCAGCAACGCCAACAATTCAGACAGTATCAACAGCGTCAGCTACAAAAACAGAATCTCCTCAAAACGCGTATATTAAGTACCTTACAGGTATGTTTAATCCTGAAAAACTAGCACAGACTGAAAAAAACATCAATCAGCTCAATGAGCGTACAACTAGAGAAATTGAACGTGCTCGTAAAAATGAGGAAGCCCTTAGAGCGAACAAACAAGGTCAACTTGCTACTGCTCAAGGATATGACCTCGCTGAAAACGAACGTACATCAAATAAGTCTCTCGCTGATATTGCGATTGCTAAGGGTGCTGCTGTTGATACCTATAACACTATGCTTGGTGCTGGAAAGACTGTGTATGAAGCAGAATTGGCTGCTGAGAAAGCACAGAAAGACGCCCTACCAGATGAAGCTCGACTCTATGAATATGCTAAGGGTCAAGGCTATACTGGCTCATTTACTGATTTTATTGCAAAAGAAAAAAGCCCAACTGATCAATATGGCACTGGCTCTATTGGCGAGTATAATTTTTATGCAGAGCAGGAGAAACTTGCTGGACGTCAGCCAATGAGTTTTTCAGAATATCAGACTGCCGATGCTAATAGGAAAGCAGCTGCAAGTGGTGGTGGGTTAACGCCATATCAACAATTCCAAGCAACCCAGTCAATTTCAAAGGATAATGCTGCTAGAACTGAAAGTGCTCGAGAGATATTGAGACAAACTCAATTAATGAAAACAGCTTATGATAGCTTTGCAAGAGGTGGAGACAAAAACATTGCAACCCAAGCTATTATTTCTACATTTAATAAGATTCTTGATCCTACTTCTGTTGTTCGTGAAGGAGAATATGATAGAACAGCACAAGGTCAATCATTGCTTTCAACGATTCAAGGAAGACTACAAAATATCACACAGGGTGGAAGTGCTATTACTCCAGCTACTCTTAAGGCTGCTGTTGATCTTGCTGAGCAATTTCTTGAAGGATCTCGACGCTCTCTTGAAGCTGAAAATGAGCGTTCTGCTAGGCTTGCAGAACAGTTTGGGCTTGATTCAAGTTTTGTTACAAGTGGACAGTATGGGCAAACAACGCCACAGACTCAATATCAAGTTCCACAACTTAAGCCAATGAGTTATCCTAACCTAGACTCAATTGTTAATGCCAATCCAAATGTCACAGCTATTGTAGACCAAATGATTCTTGATGGTTTATCTGAGCAGGATATATTCAAGAGATTACAAGGTTTTAATTCTGGTAGTAGCGGAACACCTACAGCTACAGGAATGAGAACAGACAGGCATAATAATCCAACAGCATTTACTACTGATGTTGCTAGAAACGCTGGTTTGATAGAGGGAGTTGATTATGTCGCTGGTGACCCATTCCCTAACAATCCAAATCTAAAGACAGCAAGACTTATTGGAGATCCAATTGATAAGACAATTAGAGTTATTGATAGAATCGGCTTTTACACCCAAGCAGGAAACCCACGTTGGACATACATTAATAAGATTCCTGAAGCTAGAAACTGGAATAACCTGAGCTATAACCAAAAGAAGCAAGTTATTGCAAAGATGTATCAGAATGAGGGTGGCACTCAATTAAAATCATTACTAGCATAATATGAGTTACTACGAACAGAGAAAATCACAGCTCGTTGGTCAACAGCAACCAACTGCTCAACCACAGACTACTACAGGTGGCTCATATTTTAGTAAAAGGAAATCAGAGCTCATGGGGTCTCAACAGCAGATGCCACAGAAGGCAACTAGTCAATCACCACTTCTACAAAGACTACAAAAAAGAGTTTCAGAACAGGAGGCTCGAGAAAAAGCAGGTCAGACATTTTTAGAAACACAGATTCAAAGAGGTGGTCAAGCAGTTGGGGCTATCACCGATATTGCTATGACTGGAGCTGGTAAATTATTAAGTGCAATTACACCAAACTTTATTGAAGCCCCAATCAAGAAAAGTGCTGAAAAGATCGGTCAATATATCTTGCCAGCAATTACTCCTGTAGCTGAAAAATATGAAGAATTTAGACAGGAAAATCCTAGACTTGCTGGAAATATTGAAGGAGTCGCAAATATTGCATCTGTATTGCCAATTGGTAAAGGAGCACAACTAGCTGCACAAGGAGCAAAAACTGCTACAAAGGGAGCTGTAAAAGGTGCTATTAAAAGGGCTACCCCATCAATGGTTGATAGTTTGGAAAGAACATATCAAGACTTAGCTTCTGGTGTCAGACTTTCAAAAAAGCTTAAAAAATCAGAAATGGCTACTGAAGCAAAAAATCTTGCAGGAACAACAGGATTTTCACCAACTCGTATATTGGCTGAAGAAGGCGTTATACCGAAACAAAAAGGATCAAGGCTTGATACCATAGAACAGGCTGAAGAATATAGAAAATCTCTCAAGCCACTCCAGCAAGCAAATAGAGAAAATCTTAATGAACTTAAGACATTTACTCCTAAAATATCATTACTAGATGAGGAAGAAAAGGCTGTAAAGCGTGTATTAACACCTGAAAATATCAACGCTGGAAAAGCAGAGAGCCTTGAGAATGAGATCAGAAAAGAGTTTGCTGGTCTTCGAAGATTCTATGGTAACACTGTAGATATTACTGAATATGATGACATTAAATCTGCTCGTTGGGGCAGGGCTCCTTTTGATTCCACTCGACCGTTACTATCAGACGCAAACTATAATATTGCAAAAACAGCTCAACAAACAATAGAAGATGTTGCTAGAACTGCTGGTTATGATGATCTGGCACAACTAAATCGCTCAATTGGTGACAGATTAGAAGCAGCAAAATTCTTAGAGAGCCTTCATCAGAAGGTTATTAAGGGTGGGCAACTACAAAAAATGTTATTTGGTCTTATCGGGTCTGGAGTCGGAAATTCAATACCAGCAAAAATTCTTGGGTATTTGGGTGGTGAGGCTATCGCAAATGTAATGATGAGCAATGCAATTGCTGATCCAGTTAAAAGACTTATTTTGAAAAATGTTAATAGAGGAAATGTAAGGGGGTATGAGGAGGCTGTTAAATGGCTTGAAAAGCAGGGAGTGTTAAAATCAGAAAGAAAGCTGTTACCTCCTCCAAGTGCAATCTATGCTCAACCCCCTACATATAGCGGAGAGGTAAGAGGGTTTAAGCCAACAACAATTCAACAATCAAGACAGGCTGTTGGTCTTCCAGCAGAGCCAGATCTATTAAGATTGCCAGCTCCAGGACAAACAACAACCGGTAAAATTGAATTACCAAATAGAACTCCACGCAGTCAAGCAGATGTTGATGCTGAGTTTGGTCGTAATTATTCTTCTAGTGCTCGCATGATTGACCAGCCGATTAAGCAGGCAACTGCGGTAGTAAATAGGAATACCATATCTTCAAAAATACTACCAATTCAAAGTCTTGTCAAGCAAGTTGCAGAAGATTTGATTGACAGTGAATCACTACGATCAACCCTTTATCAGAAATATCCTAAAGCTCAGGGTATGGTTGATGATGTTATTGTTAAAATTGAAGCTCTAAAAGAGGGATCACTCACAACACCAGAACTTAAAAATGCCATCAAAAAACAAATTGATACACTCAAGGGAAAACTACCAAAAAAGCCAAGTCTAGTTAGTAAATCTTCATCAAATGACCTCACCGCCTCTATCCAAAAAGCCAAAGCATCTGGTCAGTCTTTGAAATACAAAACCACTATAAACATACAAGACAAAAATGATTTGGATTATCTACGAAGGATTTTCAGTGATGACACAATAGCTGATATAAAGGCTGGCAAGAAAACCAATTGGAGGGGCGAAAGTTATTCTGATATTGCTAGGGTAAATATAATATCGGAAACACCAAAAACAATAGCCCAGCAACTAGAAGGAAAAGTAAAAGACGTAAAGTTAAAAAGCGACACATTCTATCACGGAACAAGTGCTGGCAATGCAGATAGCATAATGTCTTCCAATTTTAAGTTGGGGAGTCAGCTTCCTGAAAATGCCTTTAGGGGTGGTGGGTATGGAAAAATACAAAATAGTATTTCCCTCGCAGAGACTCCAAAAGAAGCATCTATATTTTCTGAACTTACAAAAGGCGGAAAAATTATTGAAGTTAAGTTAAAGCCAAATTCTAAAGTAGTTTCAATTGAAGGGGTAGAAGACGCAACCGATTTAGAAGACTACATAAGCTATCTTAAAAAAGAAAAAATTGATGCTGTATACATTGGTGGCGGAGAAAAAGAATTAGTAATCATAAATCCGAAATCAGTTACTCCAACCCGCTCCCAACTAAAAGCAGAGTGGGATAAGGTTAGTGAGAAGAAACCTGTTATTGAAAAATACGATGGATCAACAAACATTAATAATAATGAATAATATGGAACAAAAAATATCCGAAGAACTCGTGAAAATACGAGTAAACCAGGAACAGCATAACGAACATGATGACAAACGATTCGAAGAGATTGGCAATGACATTAAGTCAATTAAAGAAAATCACCTAGCTCATATACAGCAGTCAGTATCAGATGTATCTTCAGATGTAGGTCTTATAAAAAATGATATTCTATGGATTAAGAATAGTCTACAGAGTTCATCATTTATTACCCAAAAAGAGTTTGAGCCTGTTAAAAATATCGTATATGGTGGTGTCGCATTAATTCTTATAGCAGTTATGGGCTCAATTATTGGATTAGTCATTATAAAATAGCCCCTCAACCGCTCCGCCAGTAAAGAGAGCGAGAGCATTTATTACGTCCGACTGAGCCACTTTAAGGCTCGGCGGTGGGGGGACTATAGCACATTTACAAAGGAGATAAACAGTGGAAAAGCTACGTCAGCTCGTACTCGCCTATGAGCGAGACCCGAAGCACGTTATCACTAACGAGCACATTAGCGTCAAAATGGCTTGCGTCATCAAATATGGTGGCGAAGCAGTCAGGGAGTTTCTCAAGACAGTGTACTCCGAATTACTGGAGGAACGGTCATGCTTATTTGCCACATCTGCGAATGCGACGTCGTGCCCAGAGCCGATCACCGCCCCGAGAAAATCTATCTCGGAACGTGCCAAGCCTGTCAGGCACAAGAAGACCTCGACTACACACCGACGGGGCTTCCGAGTATCAACCCACAGAAGATAGACAGGGGGTTTGACAACAAACTTCCCGTGTATCGGTACGTTGAGCCATTTGAGCACAGCTACCGCAAAAAAGCCCGTGATAAGCCACCACTACGGAGGTTCAGACAATGAAACTTCCAGCGTATCGGCAATATGGGCAATCGTGGCTCGACGCAACTGTCATCAACCTCGCTCTCGCTGGTCTGTTACTAGCGATTGCACTGCTCTATGTGGTCGTCAAACTATGGGAGTTCGTACAATGGTGGTCATCTGCCCTATCTGTCAAGGAGTTCAAGGCACGGTAGCACCCCGAGACAACTTCGGGACTGTTCTCCGCCCTTGCCCTGATTGCTCACAACATCAGGGAGACCAGAAGTGAACGCCACATTCGACGACGTGGACAATCGGAAAATCCATTGCCCACACTGCAACGCTATCCCCTACACGCACTGGGTCGCCAAAAACAAGGCGTTACTCATTTGCTTCACCTGTCGGTGGCTCAATGAAGTCATCTGCAAGTAACGGCTCGGGAGTGCCATAAACTCCCCTTTATCTGCTAATTATTGTTAACAAGTTATGAAACTACTTATACACCCAACATCTATCGGTATATCACAAGGCTTCGGTCAAAACTACGTTTCTTTTTACGCAGAGCTAGGTATGAAGGGTCATAATGGAATCGACTACCAATGTCCTCATGGTTCAAACGTCATCGCTCCGTGTGATATGGATATTGTAGACGCTTA